>Ga0210389_10004486_pt1 | contig 10834 bp, 12 predicted proteins | sample IncBWH28OmetaG_FD_160127 | JGI IMG/M metagenome (GOLD analysis project Ga0210389, IMG submission 160127) | Forest soil microbial communities from Barre Woods Harvard Forest LTER site, Petersham, Massachusetts, United States - Inc-BW-H-28-O ... | reverse complement strand
ACACACCATGAGCTGCATCGACAGATCCGAACGATGCTTGTCAGCCGATTTAATGGCGTGGCGTGGTTTCACGACGCTCAAATCATAGCCTATCCGTGCTAAAAGCAAGTTGTTTTTCCGACCCGGTAGGGATGTGCTCCTTCTCATCCGTGACGCCTGCACTCAGTATCGCCTGCAAAACATTGCGGATGTGCAGGAGGTCATCCCTACCGTTTTTGTCCTTACGGACAGGCAAGAGTATCGCCCCTAAACAAACGCGGGCTCTTCACGCCGTAGTCCCGCAGATCGCGACGAAGACGGATAAATCTTGAATAACCCGGCGCAAAACCGGATCTTTGTACCGCATGCAGGCTGCCTATGACCTTGTGGTGATTGGAGGTGCGATCGCTGGGGCTTCCACTGCCTTTCTGCTGAAAAGGCAGAACCCATCCCTCCGGGTTCTGGTCATCGAAAAGGGCGAGCAGTTTGATCGAAAAGTTGGCGAGTCTACCAGCGAAGTTGGCGCATGCTTCCTGACCCGAGTTTTGAATCTATCCAATCATCTGGGTCACGAACAGATCACGAAGTCCGGGCTCCGCATGTGGTTTTATCGGCATAGCCACGACTCCTATACCCGCTGCGCAGAGATCGGGCCGAAACATCAGACTCGGCTACCAGCGTTCCAACTCGATCGCTCAAAGCTGGATGAGGCCGTCTTGCAAAAGGCCTTGCATGTGGGGTGCGAATTGTGGCGGCCGGCCAAGGTCATGGATTTGGAATTAGGCGGCGAAGGGAACAACCGGATCGAGGTAAAATTCAATGATGAAATCCGTACCGTGTCCGCCCGCTGGGTCATTGACGCAACGGGCCGAAACACGGTGGTCGCGAGAAAACTAAAACTTTTTCGACCTCTGGATACCCATCCAATCAATGCGATTTGGGCTCGTTTCCGTAAAACCACAGATTTGGATGGTCCGGAAATCTGGGAGACGGCTCCCGGTTTTACTGAGCCCTGTTGGGCGATGCGGCAATGGGCCACCAATCACCTAATGGGCTACGGCTGGTGGGGCTGGTTAATTCCCCTACGGGGCGGCGATTGCAGTGTCGGGTTAGTCTACGATCAGCGCCTCTTTGAGCTCCCCCCGGGAGCAACCCTTGGCGAGAGACTCAAGAGCCATCTGATGACTCATCCTATGGGCAAGAAGGCGCTCTGCGATGCGGAGTATATTGAAAAAGATGTGCACGCCCGATCGAACCTTGCCTACTATTCCGCCCAAACCATGGGCGATGGTTGGGCCTTAGTCGGCGATGCCGCCGGCTTCCTTGATCCTCTCTACAGCCAGGGATTCGATTTCATTTCCTACACCTGTTACTCCGCCTTTGAAATTCTAAGTGATCGGTTCGCCGGCAAAGACATCTCCGAAGACCGAGATCGGTACAACCATTTGTATCACGAACAGTTCCACACCTGGTTCGAGAGTGTCTACAAAGACAAATATTACTATCTTGGGGATGTCGAACTCATGACCGTGGCGTTCTACATGGATGTCGGCGCCTACTTTACCGGCCCGGTTGGACAAGCTTACAGCAACCAACCGCATCGCTATTCTGCGCTGCCCTATGCGGGACCGATTGGCGGAATGTTCGGCAAGGTTATGCGTTGCTATAACGCCCGCCTGGCTGCCATCGCTAAACGCCGGGTCGCTGCGGGCACCTACGGTCTGCACAATCTCGATTCGCGCCTCTTTCTGCCCGGGTTTGCCCCAGGTCCGGCGTCGCTCAAGTTCATGGTGACTGGCCTTCGCAAATGGCTGGCGGTCGAGTGCAAAGCCCGATTTTCCCGCTCCCGCTCTCGCTCCGATTCTCTCCCCAGCATTGGACAAGCTACGCCGCTTCCGGGCGGTTAGAAGTTTGCGGTTAGCCTTTGACGATTCTTGGTTTGCGCCGGGCGTCCACCCTGCGCGCAGGGTTGCCGCTAAACCCATAAGTCCCATCAGTCTTATAAGGCCGACCACAAACTCCCAACCCCACCCCATTTTCCCGCTTTACTTCACCACGGGAACGAGAGATAAGCTGTCCGTAAGCCGATTCCGGAGCGCGGAAGTTGTGCTGCTTACACGCATGACGCGGATCCCCTGACCGGCAATCCGGCCGAAAGGGTTAGCAATGAAATTACCAAACGTTTTCGAAAAAGATGCCGTGCCGCTCAACCTAACGGCGGGCCAAGTCATCTTTGAGTACGGCCAAGCCCGCGACTTCATGTATGTCGTGAAAAAGGGAGAAGTCGACATCGTGGTCCGTGACGAAGTGGTGGAGACCGTCGCCGAGGATGGTTTCTTCGGAGAGATGGCGATCATCGACCACGCTCCCCGAAGCGCAACCGCTATCGCAAAGACGGATTGTACTCTCATCAAGATTGACGAAAGACAGTTCCTCTTCTTAGTCCAAGAGACCCCTTTCTTTGCCATAATCATGATGCGAACGATGGCAGGACGTATCCGTCGCCGGAACGCGTACGTGTGAGGAAGGAGCCAGGAGCTAGAATTGAGGAGCCTGACATAAGTCGCAGAGGTGCTATTTGGTTGCAGCGCCCACGGCACGCAACTCCGCGAGATATATGCACACCAATACGTACCTCCTTCCAGGTCCTGGATTTCTAGCTCTTCACTAAACTACGGCTCCCAGCGTTTCCAGAAATCGGCGGAACTCCTTGCGGATCCGCTGACCGACGAACCGAAGCAATGAAATTACCAAACCTTTTCGAGAGAGACGCAGTTCCGACGCCCTGTGCGGCTGGCCAAGTCATTTTTGAGGAAGGCCAGAGCCGCGATTTTATGTACGTCGTAAAGAAAGGAGAAGTCGATATTCTGATTCGCGGGCACGTAATCGAGACTGTCGGCGAAGAGGGATTTTTTGGAGAATTGGCCCTTGTCGATCCCGCTCCTCGCAGCGCCGCAGCGATCGCGAAGACCGATTGTATTCTCATCAAGATCGACGAAAGGCAGTTCCTTTATTTAGTCCAGGAAACACCTTTCTTCGCCCTATTCGTTATGCGCACCATGGCACAACGCATGCGCCGCCGGAATGCGCAGACGATCCCGTGAACAATCCATTCAGATAGCGTAGCCTTTGGTTTCCAAAAAATCTCGAAGCAATCGGATCAGCCGATTATCCCGAACCGGATCGAATGGCCGGCTTTCTCGATCGGCCTTAGGATAGGAAAACACAGGACCAAAGCGATATTGGTTCGGTTCCGTCATCCTCCGGGGAAAAATATGCGCGTGCAGCGCCGGTTCACTATTTCCCAAGATCTCATAGTTAACTCGGTACGCATCGATCGTAGCCAGAAGCGCGTCACCGATCGCGGTCATATCTAGAAGAAATTGGGACCGTCGGTCCGGGACCAAATCGTTGAGCGAGGGAACCACCGGATCCGGTAAGAGCAAGCTGTAACCGGCTATAAACTGGGAATCTCCCAAAACTGCCCAACCTGACCGCAGTCGGCAAATCACTTGGGAGCTAAGCCCCTGTTTCGCTAATCCGACTCGTTCGTGGATCAGCGTGCTCACTGGTTTCGCCAAAATAGCCGGCTCTTAAGCAACACCGTTCACCATCAGCATTTTTCTTTTGAGCGCCACTCGGCTCAGTTCGAGGGCAGTCGCGTATTCCGGCGATCGATACCAAGCTTTCGCTCGTTCCCAAGAAGGAAATTCTACCACGATTGTCCGTTCTAACGCCCACTCCCCTTCCAAGCTCTCCCATTCTCCACCTCGAACAAGATAACGTCCGTCGTACTGCTTAATCGTCACCTCGGCTAACGCCCTGTACTTTTCCATTGCAGCCGGATCCACCACCTCTGAAACCTCCGAAATTATGTACGCTGGCATTGCGTTTCTTCTTAGCACCGGTTCAGCCGCGGTCCAGGGTTCCGATCACCGATCACTGATTACTGAAATAAATTCTTCGAGTGCGGGTGAACGAACCGTATCCCTGCGAGTAATAAACACCGTCTCAACCCGGGCATCATCCGGCGCCAAACGATGAATCCCGACCTCTTCGCGCTTAGCATGCGGTTCAACCACGGAGAACGGCATCATCGTTATTCCGAGGCCGGCGCTGACACAGCCGATAATTCCTTCTAACGTGCCCATCTCCAGTTGGTTAACCAAAGTAAGGCCGCGACCAGCCAAGTACTTTTCTAATTTTTGGCGATAAGAACAACCCACTCGAAAGACGAACATTTTAGGGATTTTTCCCTGCTCTAAGGCATCGGTTATCGAATTGTGCTCAGGCGAGCTCACCAGAACTAGCTCTTCCACAAAACTGCGTGTCTGCTCTAGCTCATCAACCTCAATCGGCCCAGCTACAAAAGCTCCGTCTATCCGATATTCCAATACCGCTTGGGTCAGGGCTCGGGTAGTTCCGGTCTCGATAGCCACATCCACGTTTCGATGGGCCGGTACATACTTCCTCAACAGCGCCGGCAATCGCGCCGCCGCGGTGGTCTCCATCGATCCTAGTCGCAGCGACCCTCGAGTCGCGCCATCGGCTGACACCGCGCATTTCGCCTTCTGCAGAAGCACATCCAGCTGGTAGGCGTATGGCAACAACTCATGTCCCGATCGCGTCAAAGTCACTCCATGGTGATGCCGCTGAAACAGCGACACACCCAACTCTTCCTCTAGCAACCGGAGCCGGGTCGTTACGTTGGACTGCACTGTATTCAGTCTGCGCGCCGCTTTCGTGATACTGCCGTGCCTGGCCACAGCCGCAAAGAGATTCAGATCGGACACGTTCATACCGATCAATAAATCAGATGGATAACATTTGAAAGAATCATTTCAAAAGATGGATTGATGAGCTTTATTCTTCGGCCATGGTGGACACAACCGACCCACTCCAAGTAGATGTGCCAGCCGTAAAACCAGAGGATGAACGCCGTCAGCGGAGGACCCTGTTTGCGGTTTGCTTTGGGTTCTTCTTGGTTCTGCTCGATACAACGGCTCTGAACGTCGCCACCCCGGTGCTGGGACACGAGTTTGGAAACCGTATCAGCGACCTACAATGGGTGGTAAACAGCTATACGTTAGTGTTTGCCAGTCTATTGCTCGCAGCGGGCGCCATCGGCGATCGAACTGGAGTTAAACGATCCTATCAGCTCGGTTTGATCCTATTCACCGGCGCCTCTCTGCTCTCGGCTTTGTCCACGTCTTTATCGGTGCTGATCTTCGCCCGCGTTCTCCAGGGCCTTGGGGCGGCTATCATGGTCCCTGCTTCCCTCGCCATTTTATCCCATGCTTTTCCAGGTCCGGTTGAACGCGGTCACGCCGTCAGCGCCTGGGCCAATACTGCTAGTCTAGGGTTTGCCGCCGGCCCAGTTTTAGGAGGGCTACTGACGGCTTGGATCGGTTGGCGAAGCATCTTCTGGTTAAACGTTCCGGTTGGCATCGTCGCCATCTGGCTCAACCACCGTTGGACAGAGGAGGCGCGGGTGGACTCCCCTCGTCGCATCGACTGGCCAGGCCAAGCAACCCTCGGCTTCGCTTTACTTGCTCTCACCTACGGTTTGATCGAGGCCGGCCGCCAAAGCTGGAGCACTGGCTCCGCTCTTGCGGGATTCGGTTGCTTTATCCTTTCCATCGCTCTCTTTGTCTGGCTCGAGCGCCGGAGTCGTCATCCCGTCCTTCCTGGTTTTCTGTTCTCTAAAACTACCTTCTCCACCTGTATCAGCGTTGGTTTCATTCTGAATTTCTCGATGTATGGCATCCTGTTTGTGGAGTCCGTTTACCTGCAGAATGCTTTGTCCTTGGGACCTTTCGCCGCCGGTGCCGTACTAACCCCGTTTACGTTGTTCCCGACAATTGTCAGCCGGCTGCTAAGCAGCAGAAACGGACTCCGATACTTGCGCCCGCGTATCTCCATCGGGTTTGCCATAGCCGCGATCGGTTCCGCCACGCTGGTAGCGACCGCTTTCGTTCCCACGCTTTGGCTGATTACTGTCGGACTTGGGATATTGGGAGCGGCGATGGGTTCGATCATGCCCGCGATGACTGCCGGCGTTTTGACCTCATCCGATCCTAAACACTCAGGCCTTGCTTCCGGCCTCCTCAATTCCGCCCGCCAGGTCGGCGGTACCGTGGGCGTAGCTTTACTGGGCACGATCATGCAGTCGTTTTCCATGACAACGGGCTTTGCCTGCGCCACCGGCCTCACGGTCGTAGTCCTGTTAGCAGGAGCTAACATCGGCGAGCGATTGCTATCAAAAAGCTAGCGAGAGCGAAACGGCGATGCGGCGACGGGGCGAAGCGACGCCGCCGCGTCCCGGAGGGACTGGATGATCGTAGCCAGGCAATTCATTGCCTGGAATCGGTCCAAATCATGACCCGCCCCGTAGGGTGCGGTGTGATTGGATCGGCGGTGTTCGTTGATCTTGGACCGCGAATAAGCCTCGGAAATAGATCATACCGTTCCCTACGGGACGGATCTTTGGTTGCACGCATTCCACAGGCAATGAATTGCCTGGCTGCCATCATCCAGTCCCTCCGGGACGCGCCAAACGCCGAACTCTGCGTTGTTGTTAGATCAGTGATATACTCGAACATACTCGCGCGTCAGCTTGCGAGTTTTTTCCAGCATCGGCAGGAGGCCCGTTATGAAACCAGTGAAAGCTCATCTATTCGCTGTTTCGCCCTCCTAGCTCCTGGATTCTAACTCCTAACTCCTCTCTACCGGCTTCCCGCGAAACCGACTCACTGTCTCCGGTTGAGCTACCTTGCAACTCATCGGCGGCAGACCTCGAACGAGCAATTCTAGATCGCTCAAAACCATATCCCCGATCTCGATAAAGGCTTCCGTCATCCCGCCGGACCGATGAGCTGAAAGAACCGTGTTCTCCAGATCCCGAATTGGGTGGTCAGGCGAAAGCGGTTCCTCCGGAAACACATCGGTTGCCACTCGTAGCCGTCCGTTGCGAACCGCCTCAGTCAAAGCGTCGAAATCCACGACTGCCGCCCGGCTCATCAAGATAAAAAGCGCGCCGGGCCGGATAAGATCCAGCTCCCGTTTTCCCAAAAATCCTTGGTTTTCTGTGGTCACACCGGCAAAAACAAAGATCACATCCGACCAAGCTAGGATCTCTTCGAGACTCGCCGGCTCGCAGTCATAGCGCAAAATTTCCCGGCTCGGTAGCCAAGGATCATACACTTTGACCGGACAACGAAACGGTTGCACCAACGGACGAAACGTTCGCCCCAAATCCCCGAACCCGATAATACCGACCTTAAGGCCGGTAAATAGATGGCAGCCTTGATTACTCTCCAGACCATAGTCTTCGGACCTGGTTTTGAATTTCCCGTGATTGCGACTGATCCCCCGGGCCAGATCGAGTGCCAAGCCTAAAGCGCTCTCAGCTACGGCCACAGCGAAGGCTGGGCTGGCAATCAACACTCTAATCTCGTGTTCGAAGCAATATTGGTAATCGATATTAGGAAGAAAATTTCCTTCCACGTTAAAGATGGTACGCAGCTTAGGCGCCCGAATTAGGCGCTCCCGGGGCAGATCCGTTTGGCCGATGAGTATCTCGCTTTCCGGCAAGATCTTTTCCACCATCTCGGCCGGCATTCGCCCGGTATCAAACACAGTTAACTCCGCGATTTCAGCCAAGCGCCGTTGCGCATCCGGTCTGAAAATCATGTCCATCGTCCGCGGCTGCGGATCGATCATTATCTTAGGTTTACTCATAATATTCTTCGGTTAACCCTCGGCTCCAAAGGCTATCAATCCGGCCACCTAACAATCTTGCTCGACAAACGACTACGAACCCTCAACAAAGCCGACCAATCACCAATCACCAATCACCAATCACCAATCACCAATCACCAATCACCAATCACCAATCACCAATCACCAATCACCAATCACTTCTCACGTGAGAACTCACCGCGCTCGCCCGATCAACCGATCGAGCGAAACCGCGGCAATGATCAGTCCGCCCATCACCACCAGCTGATAGAAGGTAGGGATCTGAAGAATGTTCAGCCCATTGCTGATCGTGCCGATGATGAGCCCGCCAACGACAACCGAGGGAATTCTTCCTCGGCCACCGAAGAAGCTAGTGCCTCCGATGATGGCTGAAGCGATGGCAAAGGTTTCGAAATTCTGACCCGCGCCCGGCTCAGCCGCCCCCAGACGAGCCGCGGATAAAACCCCGGCTAATCCGGAACAGACACCTGAGATCACGAACACCACCAGGGTATGTAACTTGATATCTATCCCCGAGAAATAGGCTGCTTCCCGGTTCCCTCCTAACGCATAGATGTTGCGTCCCAGCCGAGTGTGAACGGTAATAAACCAAAGGATGACCGCCACGGAAAGAGCTAACAGTACCGGAGCCGGTACTATCCACACGTTGCCAGTCAAGGCTAGAATAAAGCTATAGGGAAAACCAAATACGGGGTTTGCTCCCGAGATGATCATGGTCAGCCCGCGAAAAATCGCATTGGTGCCCAGCGTAATTATGAAAGGATGCAGACCGGTATAGTTCACCAGCAGCCCATTGCATCCACCGAGAACCGCTCCCACCAGGATACCGCCAAGCATCACCGATAGGAATGGATTCATCCCACTAACCATCAACTTACCAGTAATAATCCCGGTCAGCGCAACCACGGATCCCACGGACAAATCAATGCCCGCGATCAAGATCGCAAAGAACTCGCCCAGCGCAGTTAGAATCGTGATCGCACTCTGAACAAAGATCTGGATGATGTTATCGGGCTTGGTGAAATAGTTTGGAGAAAGCGAGCTGAAAAGGATGACAATGATAATCAGGATGCAAAACGTCCCGAACCGGTCCCACAGCTTTGCCAGCCGGGTCACTTGATGCTTCCTCCCGAAATAGCTAACTCCAATATCTGCTCCTCTGATGCCGAGTTACCTTCCAGAATCCGCACAATTCTCCCTGCCCGAAACACCGCGATGCGGTCGCAAATCGCCAAGATTTCGGGTAGTTCGGAAGAGACCATAATGATCGCTTTCCCTTGATTGGATAGTTCTCGCATCATTCTGTAAATTTCCGCTTTTGCGCCAACATCGATACCTCGGGTGGGCTCATCGAAGATGAACACATCCGGCTGGATACAAATCCATTTTCCAACCAGCACCTTTTGCTGATTGCCTCCAGAAAGTTCAGTGATGTTCTGCTCTATTGAGGAACATTTGATACCGACGAGTCTGCGTTGTTCTTCTGCAATTCCGTTCTCTTCCCTTCTCTTAATCAGCCCCCACAGCCCACGGAGCGGCGAGATCTTCACGCTGCGCGAAATGACGATATTATCCTTGATAGAGAAGTTGGGCATGCTTCCGGTCTGTAACCGGCTTTCGGTGATATAGGCCATCCCGTTTTTCAGAGCTTCTACCGGTCCCCGCGGGGTGATATCGCGGCCACGCAGCTCTATCTTCCCGCTTCGGCGCGGCATCGCTCCAAACAAACAGTTCATTAGTTCTGTCCGGCCTGAACCAACCAATCCAGCAAAACCGAGAATCTCTCCGGCAAATAGATCAAAGCTCACGTCCTGCACCCATCTGCGGTCCCGGCTCGAGACGTTGTTTACCGTCAGCACCGGCGGCTGATGGCGATCGATGGCCGCTTCGTTTAAAAAGTACTGTTTGACGCTCCGCCCCACCATCATCCGAACCAGGTCGTCATTCGTAACCGCTGCAACCTGCCCGCTCCCATTCGTCGAACCATCTTTTAGCACGCTAAACCGGTCCCCGATCTGTCTCACTTCATCCAGTTTGTGCGAGATAAAGACGACCGCTCTTCCCTCCTGTCGAAGCTGTTGCACAATCGAAAATAGCCGCGCTACCTCAACGTTCGTTAATGAAGAGGTCGGTTCATCCATGACTACAACCCGGGCATGCCGCCTCAAGGCTTTAGCGATCTCGATCATCTGCCGATGCGCGATCGACAGGTGCCTCACCGGAGTGTGTACGTCGATCTTCAGACCTACGCTCTCCAAAACCGCTTTGGATTCCCGCTCCATCAATGGCCAATCCACTACCGGCATCCCAAAGCGTTTCCGAAGCGGAATCCTCCCGACGAATAGATTCTCCAAAGCAGAAAGCTCACTAATCACACTGAGCTCCTGATAGATGATCGCGATACCCAGATGAGCCGCTTGCGTTGGCGTCAGGCTGCTATGTGCGTGCCCATCGATAACGATTTTCCCGGCTGTCGGCGGATAGGTTCCCGACAAGATCTTCATCAATGTCGACTTGCCGGCTCCGTTCTCGCCCAGAATAACGTGAACCTCCCCGGGATAAATATCGAGATCGACCCCCTGCAACGCATGCACACCTCCAAAAGTCTTGGTGATGCCTTTCATCTCCACTACTGGTGCGGAGGCTGCCTGTGTCGCGCTCATAATCGAACGAGAGGGATGAGCTTCTCCGTGGCAGGGATAAGCTCCTGCTCATTGTTGATCGGTGGGCCGGCCCGGCCGAAATCGTGGAGCGCTGCCTCGCTTGCGAGGCCGTGGTGAGCAGAGGAACGCATCCCGTAACGCCAGCATCCGTGCCGTGCTCTATCGCGTCGTGCTTCGAATTGGGCACTCACTGTCAAATTTGGACACCGATCGAAATCCCTAACCGATGCCGATAGACCATAGGTAAACTTCAGAACGTGAGTAACGATATCCCGCTGCTTACCACGGCCTCGCAAGCGAGGTAGCGCTCCACGGTTCCCCACTGCGCCATCCACTCCGTCTCTACTTCTTGGTCACCAAGATAGAATCGATCGCCGTAAATTTTGGTTCGGCATCGACCGCGATCTGTTTGCCGCTCTTTACCGCCTCAA
>Ga0210389_10004484_pt1 | contig 10835 bp, 8 predicted proteins | sample IncBWH28OmetaG_FD_160127 | JGI IMG/M metagenome (GOLD analysis project Ga0210389, IMG submission 160127) | Forest soil microbial communities from Barre Woods Harvard Forest LTER site, Petersham, Massachusetts, United States - Inc-BW-H-28-O ... | reverse complement strand
CGGCGATTTCGCGGTTGCTCAGGCCCTGGGCGATCAGTTCAAGGATCTCAAGCTCACGGCGAGTGATATGGAGGTCCTCACGTTTTCTTTCGTCAGGGATGAACGGCCCCTCGGCAGGGACGGGGACCTCCCTCACAACAATTGTCTGGCGTTTTGCTGTCAGCTTGAGGCCAAGCCAGATGCCAAGACCGGCAAAGGTCGCGGCGATCAGTCCACCGTAGATTTCGATGGAATGTTCGACGACCAGGAACTGATATTCGGTCCACTGGAGCAGAGCGATCAGGATTCCGCCGATCAACCCGTACATGAGGACGTGGCGCTTCATAAGTTGCAGGAGGATTCGTTACCGAAATTATCACACCCAGGAAGGAACCTGGGGACAGATGGGACTTTCCCCAGTTTTAGGGAAAACCAGGCAAATCTGTGACGGTCGAAAAACGGGGGAACGTTCCGTCTGTCCCCGCATTTCCTGCACAGGTGGTTCGCTATGCTTCTCTCAGGGCAATCATTGGATCCACCTTCGTCGCGCGCCTCGCTGGAAGATAGCTGGCTAGAACGGCGACGGCAAACAAAAGCACAGGAACGATCACAAACACGGCCGGATCATGCGGGCGCACGCCGTAAAGCAAACTGCCCATCAATGACGCAGTGGATGCAGAAACGACCATGCCGGCCACAATTCCGAGGCCCGCCAGCACAAGACCCTTTTGCAAGAACAGCTTCAGGACGCCGCCTCGCCCGGCTCCCAAGGCCATGCGAATACCGATCTCACGCGATCGTTGGCTGACCATGTAGGCCAGTAAGCCATAAATTCCGATGGAGGCCAGAAGCACCGCCAGTCCGGCGAATCCGCCCACCAGATCGGCAGAAAAACGGCGTGAAGACAGTGACCGATCAAGGATGTCATCCATAGAGGCAACATTGAATACGGGTAAGCCGGGATCAATGCTTTGGATTTCCCGCCGAATCTGTGGTTCGAGCTGGGGCGCGGGCAGAGACGTTCGCAACACCACGTTCACTTGCTTGCTGGGGTCTTGATAGGTCGAAACGTAGATGTGGGGAACGCCATCGATGTCGAGACCGTCACTCTTGATGTCCTTAATAATGCCCACGACGGTCGTCCATGGCTTGGCAGGGTCCCTTCCGAACCGTACTTGGCGGCCCAGCGGATCGTGGGTTGGCCAAAACTTACGGGCGGTGCTTTCATCAACGATGGCCACTGGCTGTTTGCCGTCTTCATCGCCCTCGGTGAATGAGCGGCCGCGTATCAGCGTCGCCTGCAACACCTTAAAATAATCGGGGCTAATCCGAATTCTTTCGGCGCGCAGATCCTGCGAGGACTCGACCGGTCTATCTTCAATCGCGAAGCGTTCAATCCTTAAGCCACCGACCGCGTCGGGGTTGCTATTGGTGGTCGGCAGAGATGAGGTGATTGCAGCGATTTCCACTCCCGGAATCGCCTTCATGCGCCGCAGCACCTCACGATCAAAGTTGGCCATACCAGGAATGCTGAGATACGGATCCGTCTTCGGATTGTTGGGAACTCCTAGCCACGTGTTTGCCGTGACCACTTGAGTGGGATGAAAGCCTGGATTTTCCTGCAACAGATCCCGCAGCGTACGCAGCAGCAAGCCGGCTCCCGCCATGAGTATGACGGCAAATGCCAGTTCCGAGACGATTAGAACATCCCGCAATCGGCCGGTCGCAGTGCTGTAGCCGGACCCGCGACCGCCTTCACGAATGGCCGCGGAGAGAGCGACTTTTGCCGAATGAAGCGCTGGAGCAAGTCCAAACACTAAGCCGGTGAGAATGGAAATCAGCAGAGCGAACGCCAGCACCACCCAGTCGATTCGTACTTCGTTCAGCCGGGGAACGTTCGATGGCACAAAGCGCAGGATGAAACCCAAAGTACCCACCGCGGTTAAGATTCCCGCGGCACCGCCGATGAGCGACAGCAGCATGGACTCGGTCAGCATCTGGCGCACCATGCGGCCGCGGCTCGCCCCCAGCGCTAATCGCACCGCCATCTCTTGTTGCCGCCCCGAAGCGCGCGCCAGGAGAAGATTGGCAATGTTCAACGATACGATGAAAACGATCAGGATCACCGCACCTAGTAACACCAGCAGCATGGGCCGAACATTGCCCACCAAAGTTTCTTGCAAGGGTTGAATCTCAACGGTCCATTGCGCCTGCGGCGGATAATCGGTGGGAAAGTCGTGGCGCAAGTCGGCGGCCATGGCAGTGAGCCGCGCCTGCGCTTGCGCCAGTGTCAGGCCAGCCTTCAGTCGTCCGATTCCAGATCCTAAAACCCGGTTACCACGGATTGGCGGGGGAAAGGGATCTCCGCTGAGTCCGCCGGCGCCAAACACGTCCACGTCGCCGGAAACTGTCGGTCCAGGATGGCGAAATCCGCGTGGCAGGACCCCGATAATTGTAAAGGGATCAGTGTCGAGCATGAGGGTACGGCCGACAACATTCGGATCGGCGCCATAGGCACGGCGCCACAGTCCATCACTGATCACGGCCGTTGAAGCGAAACCGGGCACGAAGTCCTGCGGACCAAACAACCGTCCAAGTTGCGGGGTCACACCCAGCATGGAAAAGTAGCTGAAACTGCCGTTGACCGCCTCGAGACGCTCGGGCTGCTTGGCGCCGGTCATATTCTCGCTACCCTCGAAGATCGGGGTGACATCTTCAAATACGCCCGCTCGCGTCTGCAGGTCATCCATTTCGGGCTTGGAAAACGGAATGTCCCGCAATCCTACGCCTGGCTCGTTAAAGTAGATTCTTACTAAACGATCAGAGTCGCGGAATGGAAGCGGGCGCAGCAACACGGCATTCACGATGCTGAAAATTGCCGTGTTGGCTCCCACGCCGAGAGCCAGAGTCAAAATCGCAACCGCCGCAAAACCTGGATTCTTGCGCAACAATCTCCATCCGTGACGCATGTCCGAACCTAGTTCGCCCCACCAGCGCACGCCCACCGATGCCCGCACGGCATCTTTGTGAGACTCGATTCCGCCGAACTCAATCCTCGCCTGTCGCATGGCTTCCTGCTGGGAAAGGCCTTTGCGAACCAGGTCCGCTGCGCGGCTGTCAATGTGGAAACGCACTTCTGTTTCCATTTCACTTTCAAGCCGCTGTCCCTTGACCATCCACTTCAACCAGGAAAGGAATCGAGTCAGAAGATTCATATCTGCTCCGGGGTGGTGCGCAGGATACTGGCGATCAGCGATGCCATGCGGTTCCACTTTTCGGTTTCCGAATGGAGTTGGCGCCGCCCGGCTGCGGTCAAGCTGTAGAACTTGGCCTTGCGGTTGTTGTCCGATTCCCCCCACTCGCTGGCGATCCAGCCCTGATGTTCCAGCCGATAGAGCGCTGGATATAACGAGCCCTGCTGGATCTCCAGCTGTTCGCCAGAGATCTGCTGAATGCGCAGCAGAACCCCGTAACCGTGCAATGGGCCAAGCGAGACGGCTTTGAGGATCAGCATGTCCAGCGTGCCCTGCAGCAAATCAATTTGTTTGCCCACGATCTCTCCTTGTGTGTCTAGGGGAGAAGCTAACAGAACTCTCCTAGCCGGTCAAGGAGAGAATACCTGGCGGACAGTTGCTGAATGTCGGGACATTCGGGAAGTTATCTGAACACCGACACTAAATCGATCACTGGTTCTTGGCCAGCGAGATGTGAAGTTCTCCAGAAGTTGGCTTCGGGGAAGCATCCCTGCACGTGCGAACCGGATTCGTACAACTGGCGACAATTCGGGAGTTGATGCGATAAGCCCGTTTCAGGGGACCTATGCATCCTCCGCTTCAAAAAGCTTCCGCCATTCCGGCATGACCGTGGCCTTCAAAACCACGTTTGAGGTATTCACCAGGGTTAGTCCCGACAACTCGCTTGAAAGCCTTACTGAACGCAGCGTCCGACTCGTAACCGACCGACCGAGCGACATCTATGAGCTTCTTGTCACGCTGTTGTAGTAACTGCATCGCCTTCTGCATCCGCCACTCGGTTACGTATTCCAGTGGTGTTTGTCTGAGCAGCTCTTTGAAACGTGCTGCGAATGCGGAGCGAGACATGCCCGCCGCTTCAGCCAGGGATTCGACCGTCCAGGGTGTATTCACTCTGTCGTGAATGGCACTCAGGGCAGTGCCCATTTGAGGATCGAAAACAGCACGAAGCCATCCTTTGTTGCGCTCCGGTCCCGACGCGATATGCGCCCGGAGTACTTGGATAAACAGAACCTCGGCCAGCCGAGTCGCGACTACTTCAGATCCCGGCACCTGTTCTGCCATTTCTGACGCCAGCGCTTGTATTGTGATGTGAAGCGCAAGCGTGCGTGCCTGATCTGCCTTAATCAGAATGAAGCTCGGCAATAACTGAGTGATCGGCTTCAGGCTGGCGCGATCGAAACTGAAGGACCCACAGACGATTGTCGTCGGTGCGCCACCACCTCCACAATGAGCTACATTGCAGTTGGCTTTGGCCCCGATCTCGCGGAAACTCCACCTCGGCCGTGTTCGCGGGCTGTCGCGCAAAACAATCGAAGTCCCCCGGGCCAGCAAAAAGCAATCGCCACCGGTGAGGGGAATCGGCTCCGCAATCCCTTCCACACTCAGCCAGCAGTTGCCGCGCGCAAGCATGGCGAAGTGTGCCAAATCTATGGGTGACATCTTTTTGTCGAAAGGCGTGGCTTTTTCTTCCGTCTGTTTCTCCTGTATCAAGCCCCACGGGGCTGTGGCTTCGAGCCTGTGCAGACCGAAAGCGGTTACGTGCATCGTTCTGAAGATGTCTGTGATGGGGTCCAACTTAGCCTCCCCGGCTTGGACGAATGGACAAAAGATCAGGACTCCTGAGCAGTTCTCGTCCACCGCCAAAGAAATCTACTCTTCTGTACTGGATGTTAAGCATGTACCGAAGGGAGCAAATTATGGGAAAGCTTGAGGGTAAGATCGCAGTAGTCACGGGAGGATCGAGCGGCATGGCGCTGGCGAGCGCCAAGCGCTTTGTTGAAGAGGGTGCCTACGTTTTCATCACGGGTAGGAGGCAGGAGCAGCTCGATGAGGCCGTCAAGCTGATTGGCCGGAACGTGACCGGCGTGCGCGGCGACGCGGCCAATCTCGACGACCTCGACCGTCTGTTCGACACGGTCAAGCGAGAGAAGGGCAAGATCGACGTCCTGTATGCGAGCGCCGGCTGGGGCGAAGCAGTCCCACTGGGCGAGATTACCGAGCAGCATTTCGATGCGATCTTCGGCCTGAATACGCGCGGCACGCTGTTTACAGTTCAGAAGGCGTTGCCGCTGTTCAACGATGGCGGATCGATCTTCATGACCGGGTCAGTTGCTTCGGTGAAAGGTTTTCCCGGTTACGGCGTGTATGCGGCGAGCAAGGCGGCGTTGCGCTCATTCGCACGCACCTGGCTCAACGAACTGAAGGGCAGGAATATCCGGGTGAACGTGCTGAGCCCGGGGCCGATCGCCACACCGATGCAGGACCAGGTTCTCACCGAGGAGGCGAAGCGGATGTTCGAATCCGTGATCCCGCGGGGAAAGATGGGTCGTCCTGAGGAAATTGCGGCGGTCGCGGTGTTTCTTGCTTCAGAAGATTCGAGCTTCGTGAACGGGGTGGAGTTGTCTGTCGACGGCGGCTTGTCGGCCATCTGAAATCGGCGGATTTCGGTGAGTGCATAGTCGCCAAGGCACTCACCGAGATCCGATAGGTAACCAAAAAGTCGTCCAGGGTTCAGCGATCCGCGGGCAAACTGAGATCTCATGAGATCTCAGTTGTTGCTTCCAGGATAACGTCTTCCAGATGCCTCCGACCGACCACCATTGTGAAGGTGTCCAACACCTGTTTCATCGTCTGATGCGTTTTGGGAGCTTTGTTCGCCTTGCACTCGGCTAAGTATTCAGCCTTGACCGTAGCGAGCAGTCGCTTGCCGTTCTCGGCCTTCTGATCCACCACCGCGATGCCAGCGGCCTGCGCCTGAAGCCTCAATTCCTGACGCGCCTTGGCCCTCAGGACATGGGTCGGTTGATCGCCACACTTGAGCCGCTTCCGTTTGCCCTCCTCGACCCATTCGATCTCCCAGCGTCCACCGGGCGTGTCGATTTCAGTTTCTTTGTACAGACAGCGCTGCGTCAGGAGCGGCTTCCCGGAGCGCTTGCTCCAGAGCGGTTTGAGTGCCCGCCAGCCATCGGCGGTTTTGAAAATGCGGATGATCCAGACAGATGGGTTCGGCACGTTGCCCTCCTTGACCCTAATACCGGAATACCGGAGATCATCCCGATTGAGAGACAATTGAGAGACGGGCTTCATGCTGCTGTATTTACTACGGTTTAGGAAGGTATGGCGGAGAGAGTGGGATTCGAACCCACGTTAGAGTTTCCCCTAAACACGCTTTCCAAGCGTGCGCCTTCAGCCACTCGGCCATCTCTCCGGCGTGAATCGGATGGAAGGAACGACTCTTGACGGAAGCTTCCTGCGCGCCTCCAGAATCTTCACGATTCTGCGGCTGTTTCGTGCTTCTCAATTCTATGGGTGAAGTCGTCGAACCGCAACTTGAAAGGGAGGACGCAGCGTAAAGGCCGGGAGCTTACGAGGGAAGTTTTCCGGCAGAATCTGGGCCCGCGGGCGATACGGAACCAGGCGCTGAAGGCCCGCCAGAGGCCGACATACCAGCTGCGGCGGCACTCGCGGCACTGCTGTTTCCGCTGCCATTGCCATTTCCGTTTCCATTGGCACTGCCGTTTCCATTGGAAGCCGGCAGCGGGGGAACCTTCGTATTGTCAACCACGTGATGATTCAGACAATACAACGCGAGTTCCAAACGGTCGGCCACTCCCAGCTTGTCGTAGACTTTGCGCAGGTAATTCTTAACGACTTGCTCTGTGGTGCCCACGCGCAATGCAATTTCTTTGTTCTTCATTCCCTGAGTCACGCAGGAGACGATCAGCGTTTCTTTGGGAGTGAGTTGCACCTTCGGGCGCGATCCGGACGGTCGGCTATTCTGGTTGCGATATGCTTCCATCACCCAGCGCACGGCCTGACTGTCGAGCCAAGTATCGCCGGCCACGACTTTGCGCAGGCACTCCACCAATAATTCAGGTTCGACTTCGCGCGACACGATCCCGTGCGCTCCGCGGCGGAATAATTCCAAGGTCAGATCTTCATCTGCGATCGGGGTGACCACCACGACCCGCAACTGCGGATGCTGGCGAAGTAACTCGGCCACTGCGTCCACTGGATTCGGCGTCAGCGCCGCCTCAAAAATCAAAACATCGGCGGTAAACTTCGCTACTGCGGATTGCGTTTGCGCCAGCGTCTCGGCCTGGCCAACCACGCGAATGTCATCTTCGAGCGCGAACACTTTGCGCAGACCGGCGCGGAAGATGGCCTGGGTATCGGCCACAATCACTCGGACGAACTGGCCCTTGCCGCCATCTTCGCCTGCTCCGAGATTTTCTTCCACGCTCACCGGAATGGTAGCCATTCAGTTTCCCTGCGTCTACGCTCGTTCGAAATGGTATTCGTCGATCACTACTCCCACACCGCGCCGGCCTCGATCTTCGAAACTGCGCACGACCCGGCCCCGGCAGTCGATCTGCACATCGCGCCGCGCGCCCACAACGGCGGCCGGCAAAAGAATCGTGAAGTCCACCATCGAGCCCACCGGAACGTCCCGGTCCATAGCAAACAGCACGCCGTTGGCTGAGATGTTTTCGGTCTCGGCCGAATACGCGCTGCCCTGAGTGGTGACCGACGCCGAGAGATGCAGCGGAAAGCGCGGTGCACTCTGCATATCTTCGTAGTGCCCCGCCGTTGTCGCTTGCGCCTCGGTCATCGGTGCCTTGCCTTCTGCTGCCACGCTGAGGAGACCTTCCTTCCGTGAGCTCCATTTCCGCTCGCCGGACTCTCTTCCAACTCAAGGGCAGCGTACACCCACAAATCGGGCAAACAAAGTTACCGAAGTCATGGAACAAATGGGGCTTAACTGCTTTTCTTTGAATGGATTAGAGGCGATCTAGAGAGGCGAGTTTTGGTCCAAAACAGCCTGTCGGAACCCATCAATTTCGGGTCAAATCCCGGTCAATTTCGGGCGATTGCCGGACAGAAAACGGAAGGAAAAACAGACCGAAACCCGTTGCCGGAAGTTGCCCGAATCGCGATTGCGGCTGGCCTAGAACTTGGTCACTTCGGTAAAGTTGAAGTCTCTCACCTTCATCGCTGGAACCACCATGTCCATCGACTCTTCCCCGCTGGCCCGGACGGGCACGCTCATGGCTTCCACATTCGACAGCATGTGGATCAGACTTTCATTGAACCGGAAATTCCGCACGCCGCCCTGCACGCGTCCGTTCTCGACCAGGAACGTGCCGTCGCGCGTCATTCCGGTCAGCATCTTTTCAAACGGCTCAACTTCGCGGATGTACCACAGCCGCGTCACCAACACACCACGCTCGGTGGAAGCAATCATCTGATCGACAGTCTGCGGATTTCCCACCGGGGCAAATACAATATTCTGCGGCATCTCTCCCACTTCGTTGGGCAACGCGAAGCCGTGGCCGGTAGCCTCGATGCAGCCAACTTTGTCTTTATATTCCGAGCGCTTCATTCGTTCCGCAGTCGCGCGCGCGTAGACGACTCGCTTCACGACTCCGTTTTCTACCAGCGCCAACCGCTGCCGAGGTACGCCTTCGCCATCGAACGGAGAGCCGGTTTGCAGAGGATGAGCCACATCGTCCCAGATCGTAACGTTGTCGCCAAACAGTTTGGTGCCGATTCGTCCCGTGAGAAACGAGCGCTGGTCGAGGATCGCCATGCCGGCGTAGTCCCAGAACATAAATCCAACAATGTCGAGCACCGCGGCCGGTTCCAGAATCACAGTGCACTTCCCTGCCGGTATTTCGCGCGGCCGCGCTGAATCGAGGGCTTTCCTAGCCGCAGCATCGGCCAGCGCCAGCGGATCAAGTTTAGCCACATCAGGGGAATTCGCCTTTTGCCAGCCCGACGAATCGTCCGCCAGCATGGTGATCGACACATCGGCCGACGTCTGCCGATGCCAGTTGCTCAACCCGCGCGAGTTGAAGATTCCTTCTAAGGATTCGGCGCTGGAGAAGACTCCCGCGGTCGTGAGTCGGTGCTGTTGCGCTACGCCAACAATTTTCTTGACGCCCTCAGCTCGCAGTTCGGGAGTAACCGCAGCGGTAGTTTCGAAATACCGCGATGGAATGGCTCGTGTGGGGACGGGCGACTCGCCCAACCCGCCCGCGGCGCGGCCGTCAGGCATTGGCAAAAGGTCTGGATCAGGATGCTGGACCTTAGCCAAACTCTCTGCGGATTTGACGACCTGCCGCAAACTCTCGTCGTCAAACTTATTCGTAAAAGCCCGCGCCGTGCGCCCGCCAAAAGCAGCACGCACCGAGACCACATAATTCTCCTCGGCTACGTTCTGGTGAATCGTATTGTTGGCAAAGCGAGTCAGAGCGAATCGCCCGCCCGAGAAAAGCACCTCAACCTCATCCGCGGTCGAAAGCTTCCGAATGCGGTCAAAGATTTCGCCGGCTTGTTCCTTGGTCAGCATTCAATAGTCAGCATTCGATCGTTCGCACTTCTCAGTGCCTCGGTGTCTCCGTGCTGAGCTGGCTTTTAGGCTAGCTCTTAAACGCGCTCCCCACTTTAATTCCCCGAAAACGTGACGGTGCTGCCCCGTGTCCGGTGCCCATCACCTGCTGCGGCTGACCCTTGCCGCAATTCGGAGTTCCCCACAACGTCCACTCATCACGCGAGCAAATTGCGTCCAGCGAATTCCAGAACTCCGTCGTGATTCCCGAGTACGAAGGATTCTTCACCATGCGCGCGCGCTTGCCATTCTTGATTTCCCATCCAATCTCGCAGCCAAACTGAAAGTTGTAACGCTTGTCGTCAATCGACCACGAACGGTTCGTCTGCATCAGGATTCCGTGATCGGTGGAGGCAATCAATTGCTCCAGGCTCAGCGGCTTTTCCCCCGGCAGCAGGCTGATGTTCGTCATGCGGATCATGGGCAACCGGTTCCATCCCTCCGCGCGCAGGGTCCCGCCCGACCGGTTCTCGCCGATGGTGTGCGCCGTCTCCCGCGAACTCAGATAGCCCGTGAACAGGCCATTCGTAATGATCGGCGTACATTGCGCCGCGACGCCTTCGTCGTCGAAGCCGAAAGTCCCTAGCCCCGGACCATGCTCCTGCCGTGCATCCGCGACGACATTCACGAGTTCGCTGCCGTAGCGCAACTTCCGCAGCTTGTCGATCGTAAGAAATGACGTCCCAGCAAAATTCGCTTCCATCCCCAGCACACGATCGAGTTCAATCGGATGCCCAACCGACTCATGAATCTGCAGCCCGAGCTGCGAGCTGTCGAGAATAATGTCGAACTTCCCTTCGGGACACTGATCCGCCTGATGCAGCGCGACCGCCTCTTCGGCAATCCGCCGGGCATTTTCCACCAGCTTCAGTTCGTCGATCAGTTCGTATCCTTTGTTCTGCCACTGCCCGCCATACGAATTCGGGTACGACCGCTTCTGAATCTCACTCCCCGCAAACGCATACGCCGCGTACCCCGCGCCCGTCGAAAGCTTGGTCTGATGAATATCCGCGCCCTCCGACGACACAAACCACTGCTCTTCGCGATTGAAGTTCAGGTTCGTTTCCGCCAGCGTGATGCCGGTCACCGAGCTCAGTTCCGCGTCAATCTTCAGCAGCAGTTCAATATTCTGTTCAACGGAAATCGTGAAAGGATCAATCTTGAACGGCGTGCTCCATTCTGCAACCACAGGCTTTTCCGGCGCGAGACGT
>Ga0210389_10004483_pt1 | contig 10836 bp, 6 predicted proteins | sample IncBWH28OmetaG_FD_160127 | JGI IMG/M metagenome (GOLD analysis project Ga0210389, IMG submission 160127) | Forest soil microbial communities from Barre Woods Harvard Forest LTER site, Petersham, Massachusetts, United States - Inc-BW-H-28-O ... | reverse complement strand
ACTTTAAAAGGACGGTTCCACATTTTGAACTGTTCGTCCATGCTGATCACATTGTGAATACTTTGCTCGGCTTTTACATCGGTATGCAACACGCCGGAAGGATCGATCAGCTCGCGGAAAAAAGGTGGCTGATAATAAAGTCCGGAAGATGCTCTGAAAACAATATCCTTTTTCCAGTGATGGGGTTTGTAAGCGATGGTTCCGCGGGGGCTCACCACCGTTTGTCCGTCCACGGTCCAGTAATTGGCCCTTACACCTACAGTTGCGGTAAGCAGGGACGTGTCGGCCAGATTAAAATGGGTGGCATTCTGAAAATAGCCCGATACCCTGCTGGAAAGCAGGCTGTACTGAGATTTAATCGGATCTATCAGGTTGAACTGGGTGGTAGGGTTATAAGGCAACGTATATCCTGCAGAGTCAATCATTTTCCATTCGCTCAGATTGTCCGTCACCATTTCTATCTGATAACGGGCACCCCAGCTCAGGTTCAGGAATTTGTTTTTGCTGTACCAGCCTTTGTGTTCCACATTGGCTACGTTGGATTGAAGAAAATCACGTGTATGATCCAGAAATGTTCCTACGCCCCGGTTGCTGATAGCTTGTCCGAAATTGGATTTGCCAAAATCGGTTTGCAGGTCATCGATATAATATTGTCCCTGAATATCGGATGTTTCGTTTTCATCCGAATGATAGGCAGAGGTGATGAATTTTAATTTCAGTCGTTCCTGGTTATCTACAATCTTGTTGTAGGTAAGGGTAAGGGCTCCGAAATCGGTTTGATAGGTGCTCAGCTCCTGACCGTCAAAATAGATATCCAGCTGCATGGCCTGGCTCAGGGTGCCAAACTCTGTTTGCCTGTCGGTAGGGATAAGCTGGTATTGGTTACGGGCTACATTGGCGAGAAAGGAAGCCTGCCATTTATCGTTCAGGTCGTAGGTAAGATACAGCTGCGCATCGGTAAAGTTAGGGTTGTAAGTGCCCTTGGTATCGAGTGTCTGCAGGAGATAGGAATTGGTTTTATAACGTATACCCAGCATATAGGTGAAACGCAGATCTTTTGAAATACCTTCTACTTCGGCGCTGCCCCCAAGCAGGCTGCCCGATACGGTGGCACGGGTATCGTGAGGGCGACGGTATTGTACATCCAGCACGGATGATAATTTATCTCCGTATTTGGCTTCCCACCCACCGGTTGAAAACAAGACCGATGATACCATATCGGGATTTACAAAGCTGAGACCTTCGCTTTGTCCCGACCGGGACAGGAATGGGCGGTATACTTCAATATCGTTTACATACACCAGGTTTTCGTCAAAGCTTCCGCCTCTTACCGAATATTGGGAACTGAGTTCATTGTTGTTGGTGGCTCCGAAAAATTTGAGGGTGCTGTTAAAGTCCCCGCTGGCACTGGGAAGGGTATTGAAGATAAGGGGACTAACCCTTTGCATTTCGGAGGTACGTGTGGCCTGATCGGTAATGACCACTTCTTTACCCATCAATTCAAGCGTTGCATTGAGTTCTTTATGTTCTCCGGCTTTTACGTTAATGATCTCGCTTTTTCTCTGGAATCCTTTTTCCAGGTTGGAGAAAATGATGGTTACATCTTTATCGGCAGGGATGACGAGTTCGTATTTTCCATAACGGTTGGCAGATACCGGAGGGTTGGTAGATCCGATAAAGGTAACGAGGGTGTTTTCCAGATCCACTCCGTTAGCATCGCTTACCTGTCCATAAACAGTGGCAGTAGTTTGAGCAAACAGACTGTTGCCACCGGATAAAAGAAAAAGAAGGAGTACTAGATACCGGAAACGAATCATACAGAAAGAATCATTAGCAGAGGTTACTGATCACCGGTTCCCGAGTCGGGTGAAGGAGTCTGTCCGCTCTTTTTGAAGTCACCTCTTTTCCATGCCTGTACAAATTGATACCAGGCAATGGGATTGAGCAGGTTGTTAGGAGGAAGCTGTCCTGCATAGTAAAGACGGCTGTAACGTTGTTCCATACCGGCTTTGTAGTTCATGCTGCCATCGTAAGGCATGCTGGCGGCTCTGGCAGCCATGGCTGCAGGGTCCAGATTTTTACGGGCTCTTGCCATATCATCGCCCGGTAAAGGAGCTTCGATAAATGTCTTGATAAACTGTGCTTTGGTGGGCCATGCATTAATCACTACCTGTTTAAGAGTAAAGGTATCATGACGCATAAGCTGGATAAGAGAATATTTGTTGGATGTAAGACTGTCTGGGATAACAAATGTGACGTTTTTATACGAAAGGGCCGCAAATTCGATGGTATCGCCTGTTTCGGCTACGAATGAAAAATAACCGAAAAAGTCACTCATCGTGCCATGGTATTTATTCTTGGCATAAATACTTGTATTGGAAATAGGGCGAAGACTGTCATTATCCACGACCACACCCGAGAACTGAATCAGGATATGTTCTTTTTTCTTAACAACTTTTTTATCGGTTGTCTTTTTTGTTTGTCCGGCGGCACAAATGGCTGCCATACAAAAACAGATAAATAAGGTACGTTTCAAGAAGCTCATCAAAAGTCAAATTTCTCAAAGATACAAAGATTCTTTGCCGCGGAATGACAGTTGCCGCCTTAATAACTGACAAAAAGGCTAAATATTGTCCGGGGCGGGTTTTTCTATTAAAAAATACAAATCAATCATTATATTCCATGTATTAATAGTTACAGAAATAGAGGAAAAAGATCTTTTTAAGCAATCAATAGTTTTATTACTAAGTTGGGGCTGAAGCCCCGGTTTGTGGTGATTTGAATATTCCCCGCGCTAAAGCACGGGGTTACTGAAAAGGCTGACGATGCTAAAACCAGGGTTTTATTATTGTTTGAATGACTTTGCGATTAAGGGTTGGAGACTGAAAAGATGGATGGGGCTAAAGCCCCGGTTTGTGGTGATTTGAATGTTCCCCGCGCTAAAGCGCGGGGTTATTGAAAAGATTGTTGGGGCTAAAGCCCCGCTTGTATTGTTGTTTGGTTTACCCCGCGCTAAAGCGCGGGGTTATTGAAAAGATTGTTGGGGCTAAAGCCCCGCTTGTATTGTTGTTTGGTTTACCCCACGCTAAAGCGCGGGATTATTGAAAAGATTGTTGGGGCTAAAGCCCCGCTTGTATTGTTGTTTGGTTTACCCCACGCTAAAGCGCGGGGTTATTGAAAAGATTGTTGGGGCTAAAGCCCCGCTTGTATTGTTGTTTGGTTTACCCCGCGCTAAAGCGCAGGGTTATTGAAAAGATTGATAGGTTTAGGGACCCCGGCTTTTTTGTTGTTTGAATAACCCCACGCTTTAGCGTGGGGTAGCGAAATAATAGATAATAAAAGGGCTTTAGCCCTGAAATAGAAAACTAAGGAATAATATCATTTATGCAGCAACCGGCAAAGAACCTGCATTTAGCAAGTGTTAAAGAAGCGGATCCGGACAATTTTAGTTTTTCTTCAGCGTTTTTATGCATGTAAAACAGGCCGATAATAAACCTTTGCTTCCTTGAGCGGTCATAAAAGAGATTCTACAAGCTATGAAGCAGACCGATCCGAAAAAAATACAGCATTTATATTCCCGGGCGGCCTTTGGTATTTCCCTCCACGAGTTACATCAGAAAAAAGGGCATGATTTAGAGCACCTCGTTAATGAGTTGTTTGCTCAATCAGAGACTTATGCTCCCATTGATATCATTACCACGGATGAGCTGGAAGCGATGAAAGCGGTTGATAAGAAAGATCTGACTCAGGAAGAGAAGAAAAAGAGGAATGAAGAACGCCGTCGTTCTATGGAAGAGCTCAATCTGGGATGGATGGAGCGGTTGTGGACCCATCCTGCGAGGTTAAGAGAGCGCATGACATTTTTCTGGCATGGACATTTTGCCTGTCGTCTGGATGCTCCCTGGGATATGCAGGATCTGAATAATATTCATCGTAAATATGCGCTTGGCAGTTTCAGGGATTTATTAATGGCTGTTTCCAAAAGCCCTGCTATGCTGCAGTTTTTGAATAATCAGCAGAACCGGAAAATGCATCCCAATGAAAACTTTGCACGGGAAGTGATGGAGCTTTTTACGCTGGGCAGGGGCAATTATACGGAGAATGATATTAAAGAAGCTGCACGGGCATTTACGGGCTGGGGTTTTGATCCGTCAAACAAAAGCTTTGTGTTTCGTGAAAAGGCACATGATGAGGGAAACAAAACTGTTTTTGGAAAAACAGGAGCATTTAAAGGAGAAGATATCATCGATGCCTTGCTGGACAAGAAAGAAACAGCTGTATATATAAGCCGTAAGATCTATCGTTTCTTTGTCAATGATGAGGTAGATGTGCAACGGGTGGGTGAGATGGCTGATGTATTCTATAACAGCCATTATGACATAGGCGGGTTGATGAAATATGTTTTTTCTTCCGATTGGTTTTATGACTCCCGTAATATAGGTGCAAAAATAAAATCTCCGGTCGATCTTATTGTCGGTATTCACCGCCTGGTGCCGGTGACGTATGAAAATAAAGAAGGCTTACTGGTACTACAACGGGCTTTGGGCCAGGCCTTGTTTTATCCTCCCAATGTAAGTGGCTGGGCAGGAGGAAAAAACTGGATAGACAGCTCTTCGTTGATGTACCGTCTCAAAACACCTTCGATATTGCTGAACTATGGAATAATAGAAGTGGAGCCCAAGGAAGATATGCTGGATGACAAAGGAAAACAGATGATGGAACATAAGATGGAGGAGATGGCCAAACAACAAGGTAAGGGCCCGGTGTTGTCTAAGATTAAATCGCAACCCGATTGGGATGCGATACTGAAATCCATTTCCCATAAGATGACTCAGGAAGAACTCATCAGCGCTGTGCTACTTCCGGAAAAACTTTCCCCGGCTTTATTAAGTAATATACCCGCACTTACCGATAGCAATCATAAAGAGTTTATTCTGGAGTTGCTTTCCGCGCCGGAGTATCAGATGGGGTAAGAAAAAGTCAGAGTGAGAGCGGAGTGTGGGAGCGAAAAAAGCGGTAGTATGCAGCAGCAGGAGGCAAAAAAACAGAAGCACTAGGGAGGCGCAGGAGGCAGAAAGTGTGCAGATGCTTATCCCCCTTTGGAGGGGGCAGGGGGAGGAAAAGTCAGAGTGAGAGCGGAGAAAGAGAGCGAAAAAAGCGGCAGGAGGCAGCCCCTAAATCTTTAAATCATAATTCATAAATCTTAAATCCTTTTAAGATGAATCGCAGAAATTTCATAAAAACAGGCTCTCTTGCTTCCGGGGCATTCTTTTTGCCTTCGTTTCTGAAAGCATTTGAATACCGGCGGTTGCCTGCCGGAGGCAAAGTGCTGGTGGTGATACAGCTTGGAGGTGGCAATGACGGATTAAATACCGTCATCCCTTTTGAAAACGATTTATATTATAACAAAAGAAAAAGCCTTTCCATTCCTAAAACAGAGGTGTTGGAGCTTACTGATCAGTTGGGTTTGAATCCAGGATTAAAATCATTTAAGGATATTTATGATCAGGGATGGATGACGATCCTGAACAGTGTAGGATATCCCAATCCCGACCGGTCCCATTTTCGTTCCATGGATATATGGCAAAGTGCAAGCGACGCCAAAGAATACCTCAGTACAGGATGGATAGGACGTTATCTGGATTCGAGCTGTGCAGGATGTGATAAGGCTTATAATGCCATAGAGGTGGATGATACTTTATCGCTGGCCATGAAGGGGAATACCAAGAAGGCCATAGCAGTGCGCGATGTAAACCGCTTATATAAAACAACACGGGATCCGTTTTTTGAACAGGTAGCTAATGCTGCCAAGCCGGATATGCTTACCGAAGACAATCTGGGGTATCTGTACAAGACCATGATAGAGACTTATTCCAGCGCAGAATACATCAGCACGACTTCCAAAATTTATGAAAGCAAGGCCACGTATCCTGATTCCGGATTTTCGAAACAGTTGAAAATGATATCCGGACTGATCCAGTCGGGATTACAAACAAAAGTCTATTATGTTTCCCTCGGAGGATTTGATACCCATGTAGGACAAAAAGGAACGCAGGAACGATTGCTTAAAACCTGGTCGGAAGGAGTGAGTGCATTTCTGAACGATCTGAAAACAGGAGGCAAACTGGATGATACGCTGGTGATGACCTTTTCCGAATTCGGGCGAAGGGTGGAACAGAATGCAAGCAATGGTACCGATCATGGTACGGCCAACAACCTCTTTTTGTTTGGAGGTAAGCTGAATAAAAAAGGTTTTTATAATGAAGCTCCTGATCTGAACGATCTGGATCAGGGAGATATTAAATACAAGATCGATTTCCGCAATGTATATGCCGATGTCATTAAGAATTGGCTGGATGTGGATGAGGAGAGCATTTTGAATCAGAAGTTTTCTCCACTCGGACTTATCTGAAAATTTTCTTCTGATTTCTGACTTCTTATTTTCTGTTAATCTACGTTGACAAGAGAAGCATCCAGGTTCATTTGCTTATGGATGGGGCCTTCATTCTCCATCATTTCCTGTTCATAGGTCGCAATCCGGCGTATAATGATGATGCAAAAAGGAGCAGCCACCAATTGCAATATTTCACTGATAATGAGTGCCAGGGAATTATCGCGTAAGTTCTCGATAGAGCCTTGTCGCGTTGCATAAAAAGTAATGAATGTGCTGCAAATGCCATAGGCTACCCAGAATCCCCACCACCATCCCAGTAACTTGTCGGCAGAAGGTTTGTTAAATCCAGGGTTGTTTTGTTTTACACAAGATTCCGTGTTGTGGCTGATATCCTTCATGATATTGAAAGGGCCCCAAAAGTTATAGATTGGTATAAACCAGGCGCCGACAGCCATGCCTTCCGAACTTTCCAGATTGGGCGCCCCGATAACATGAAGGTTGTTATAGGCCCTGCGAAACCACAGGATAAAAAAGATGCCCGTACCCAGACGAATGATCAAGGACAATGTTCCGGTGGCCGACATGTAGTATACAACGCGTCTTAATGCTTCCGAATCTACATTGTTCGCCCAGTCGTATAGCAACATATACTGCATACAAGCCACAATAAGAGACAGGATACAACTGCCAAAAGAAATCCAGAGCCAAATGATGGCATTTTTGGCCCGGCTTTTATTGTTTTTTACCCATTGCCCGTCTTCTTTGTAATCAAGAATAGTATCCATGGTTAGTCAGATTAAGGATGAGACTCCATCCGGCTTAAATTTATTGATAGTTCATCAAGATTCACGCGTACATGATCCGATGTTTCAATAGGGCAAAGCTGGTAATAATATGCTAAGCCAACCGAGCTGCAAAGCGACCAGTAGCAGAAGTTAGGATGGTGCTCGTTTATCAGTTCAAGTACTTGGGCATCAGCGGGAAGAAAGAATGTATTGGTCATATTGGCACCATGGCTGCTTATAAAAACGGCTATATCCTGCATGATTTCTATTTGCTGTATCAGACTCATTCCTTCAAAATAAACGGTTTCAAACCCTTTGCTTTCAAGTAGTGTAATAAGTTCCTGTTCATTGCTCACCCTTCTGCTTTTTTGTTTGCCACGGCTTACATAAATCTTTCTCTTCTTTGAAGTTGCTTTCACCGGTAAGGTATTTAGCATATGTTGACGTACCTTTTTAAGGATGGCGGGATGATGCCGTCCGCTGCCGGCGGCATATCCCATAATATTCATCTCTTTTACAAGGATGCGGCTTTTGTCGGGGATAAATTCAGGAGGTGTATCCTGGAATGCAGAGACAGAATCAATCACATAAGAGGGAGCATGTGCCGGAAGAAGTAAAGTATATTGCTCTTTCAGAAATTCATTGGCCATCCAGATACGGCACAAAGAGTCGATACACCAGTGGTAGTAATTGCCTTTTGACCAGAAATCATATACAAGAAGGTAGTTGCTTATTTCGGACTTTGGGATTTTATGATAAAGCAAACGTACCTGCAGGTTGTACAGTAATCCAAAGCGATAACGAAAGATCGGGTGGGGCAGGGCCGGGATAAAAGGCAGAATCCCTTTCAGCACAGCACCTTCGTGGGTGATGCTTACCCCATCCATTTTATACAGCTCCAGCTCCAGGGTTTCGTAGGTTCTCCAGGTGGTGAAAAGAGATTCGTGCAGTGGCTGGTAGTTGACAGGATAAGGCTGGATGATATGTTCCGGCTTGCCGTAATGCACAATGGTTTTGGCTCTGAAGGGTTTTATCACTTTTATCTGTTGCAGCAAATCGATGATACGGCCTATAAACCGGTTCAGATAATCCAGCAGCTTCAGATAAATTCTTACGGGCAGGCTATTCATGGCTTTGTTGCAAACGAATTCAAAACAAATGTAATATTTGATAGACCGCAGATTATCATGATGATCATGATTTTTGCTGATTATTTAGGATCATAAAATCATAATTTATTATCACTAGCGTTGCGTCTTTATAAATTGATCTTCAATTGTATATCATTTGTTTAGTTCATTTGATGATTCAGATCAAATAACCCCGTGCTTCAGCACGGGGTAGAAAAAAACGAGACATTGGGCTTTAGCCCTGATTAAGATTGGATGTCAGGGCTAAAGCCCGGTTGTTATTTGAGTTTTAACACCCACGCTAAAGCGTGGGGTTAGGCTAAACGGACAGGGTATATTTCGAGTACATCATTAACTGCTCGTTTTAGTAATCAAGGGCTTAGAGAGAAGGTGTCATGAATTAATTCAAATCGCTGTCAACACCATGTTGGTTGAAACAATGAACTATCAAGACTTTCAAAGAACTTTACCTAAAAACAACGCAACGCTAGTGATTTATCATGATTATCATGAAAATCAGTGGTCTATTACGTTAGGGAATTAATGATCATGGCATTATAAAATTCAATTTCAGGGAAGAAGTGTTTTGTGCTTCATCCACCGCTTTTACTTCCAGCACATGTGTTCCGGCCGCTATGCCTTCCTCTGCCGGATTGATGGTAAACAGATTTTGTTTGGGTTCATATTCCATCAGTATCCAATGTCCGTCTACCGCCGCCCCGTAATGATGTATCCCGCTCAGATTATCACTTATCTGGAGGCGAATGGCTTTCCCTTTTCCAAGTGTTGCGGCATTAGGTCCTGCAGGCAAGGGATACAGAAGAGCCAGGGCAGGAGGTACCCGGTCGGCGACAACGGTATATTTTCCCAGTTCTTTGCTTTGGGTGGTGATCCATCCGTCTTTCCATTGTCCCCCTTGCCAACTTAGCTTACCGCTCTTTTCCACCTTCACGATTCCAAGATGAGGGATAGAGGCCGCATCGGTTTCGTTTGTTTTCATGCTCACTGTCATGCTGCTGCGCAAAGGGGTGTATTCATCCAGGATCTGAACCACGGGTCCCTGAGCTCCCGAAATAGAAGCGGGAGTTGTAGTGGCATAGGACGGATAATCATCATAAAGCGCGTTGGCCGGAATATCAATTCTATAATTGCTTTCCTTAACCGTCAGGTCCGAATGGCAGGAGTAGAGAGCATCCGTATGATGGGTCTCATCCAGTTTGCCGCTTGTTAATTCGAGTGAAACAGAGGAGGTATTCCCTTTCAGATCTTTGACAAGAAATTGCACCTCATGTTTTTTGCCGTTGTTTTGTATGGCCACCCTTCCGCTGTCTGTTACCTCTTTATAAATGCCGCAATGATTGTTTTTGAGAATAAAGCAGCGTTGTATGTTCGATCCGGTCTTTTTCTTTTCGGCATAATCGAGGTGTGCATCCACATCCCTTGTTTCATCAAAACAGATCACATTCATTTCCGAATAAAAAATCCGTTTTGAGTCATAAAGCACTTCTACTGAGTACACCTGATTTTCGCCGGTGCTCTTATTATCCTTATCGGTTGTTTCAATGCCAAATTCAATGGTGCCGGAAGCGGTTAGTCCCGCAGGGCTGGATGCTTTGTATAGTCCATTCTTTCCTGTTACCGGAATTTTAAGCGATGTGTGTTTTCCATTTACCAGGCTTAAATCCCAAACGGGATAAATCATGACTTGTTTTATTTTCGGTTTAATGGTATCCGGTATTTCCAGCCCAAAGAGAAGCGGGTTGATTGGGCATTCGGTTTTCTCGTTCCGTATTTCAAAATGAACATGGGGCCCGCCCGAATTACCGGTATTACCCGAAAAAGCAATGATATCACCCTGTTTTACCTTAAAATCGTCCGGTTTGGGGAAGAGTTCCACTTCCGTTTGCGAGTCTTTATACTGGGCTGCTTTTACATAACTTGCAATAGCACCGTTGAAACGGCTCAGGTGACCGTATACGGTAACATATCCATTGGGGTGGGTGATATAAATTACTTTGCCATAACCTACCGGTGATACTTTGATACGGGATATATATCCATCGGCCGAAGCATGAACTTTTAAGCCTTCTTTTCCTGTTTTAAGATCTATTCCCGAATGAAAATGGTTGGGCCGGAGCTCCCCGAAATTCCCGGCAAGGGCAATAGGGATGTCGAGGGGTTGACGGAAATAGCCTTGGGGGTAGGTTTGACAGTAAGCTGTAAGCGGGAAAAGAAGGAAGAGGAGTATTCTAAACATTCAGGAAATGGATTTATGATTTAAGAATTATGGTTTATGATTTGGAAGAGGGTTTAAGAATTAAGGTTCGTGCTTTTACTTGATGTGGAGATCTGTAAGTATATAGATATCATAATATTATATTAAAATAGAAAATGACTCACATCTTTAAAAATCATAAATCATAATTCATAAATCTTAAATTTCAGAACCCACCGTCTTCCATTACAACCGATCTCCTGTTCAAATCTTTTCCGTCTTTTCCTGTCAGAAAGCTATGGGCTTCTTAAA
>Ga0210389_10004482_pt1 | contig 10837 bp, 6 predicted proteins | sample IncBWH28OmetaG_FD_160127 | JGI IMG/M metagenome (GOLD analysis project Ga0210389, IMG submission 160127) | Forest soil microbial communities from Barre Woods Harvard Forest LTER site, Petersham, Massachusetts, United States - Inc-BW-H-28-O ... | reverse complement strand
AGTACGGGAGCATCGCCGCGAGGATTGGTTTGCGCGGCAGCCGCTTGGACGGACAGCGGGCGAAATCCGGCTGGCTTACAGCCTCACTCAGACCGGGCAGGAATTTGCAAACGCCATCGAGGATCGAGGCTCCATTCTGGCTTTCGTGACCGGCGAAGATGCGGAGCGGTTGAACCGTTTGGAGTGGCGGCGGCTGAAAGAGCAATGGAAAGCACACACCAACGAAACCGGCAACGCTCGAAAAGCAACGGGACGCGGCCCGCAGGAACCGGATAAGTACCGCGCGGGCGAGCTTGTTGTGGTCAACCAGTACGGTCAGGTTTTTCAGCTCAACCGGCACAATACCGGCCACGATGAGGTAGCCCGCGCGGAACACCTGAAAGACATCGACCTCACCGCATTGATGAATGTCAACGACGCGCAGGCCGTGATGCGGGAGGTACAGGAGCATCGCCGCGAGGATTGGTTTGCGCGGCAGCCGCTTGGACGGACGGCGGGCGAAATCCGGCTGGCCTACAGTCTCACGCCAAGCGGGCAGGAATTTGCAAACGCCATCGAAGATCGAGGCTCCATTCTGGCCTTCGTGACCGTCGCCGACGCCGAGAGATTGAACCGCTGGGAGCGGCAACGGCTGAAAGAGCAATGGAAAGCCCCGGCGACGGAAAAACCCGGCAACGCTCGAAAGACAGGAGAGCGCGTCCCGCAGGAACCGGATAAGTACCGCGCGGGTGAGCTTGTTGTGGTCAACCAGTACGGGCAGATATTCCAGCTCAACCGGCACAACACCGGCCATGACGATATAGCCCGCGCGGAACACTTGAAGGACATCGACCGGGCATCGCTGTTAAGCGTTACAACCGCACAGGGCGTCATGAAGGAATTCCAGCAGCACCGGCAGGAGGAAAGACGGCAGGCATGGCAGCAGCAGCGCGAAGAATGGCTGAAGCCCGCACGGGAGGAACACTGGCCGACTAACGCGCCGCAGCCCGAGCGAAAAGCGCCCGGACTTTTCCAGCAGGCCGCGAGCGAGGCGGGCAGCGACGGACGCACGGCGAATTTGAACGGCGTAGCCGCGCAGGTTTTTGCCGCTTGGCGCAGCAGCATTCCCGACTATCAGCCAAGCATCACCCGTGCGGTTGAGGCGCAACTCGCAGGGCGGCCCTATGCCGACTTGCAGGCCGAAACCATGAGAAGGCGGCAAAACGCCGCATGGCAGCGGCGCGAAGGTTTACGCATCGAACCCGACCAAAAAGCATTCGCCACCGCGCTCGATGACAAGGGGATTTTGTTTGCAGTGGCGACGAAGGAAGAAGCCAACCGCAGCCACAAACAGGCCGCTTTCGCCCGCGAAACCGGGAACTACGCGCCGCGCTTCAAGGAAGGTGAAATCGTCCTCGTAACTGAGCCGCGCCCTGAATACCGACTTGACGGGCAAATTGCGGAGCAGCGCAGGCTTTACAAGCTGGACCAGTCCCTTGCTGAGAAATTCGTAAAAACGCTCGGCAATCGCGGTGAGCTAAAAGGCATTGAGGCCACCCTCAAGGCATCCGATGAAAGAGCGCAGCAACGCGCCGCCGACTGGTATTCGATCCGCCTTGAGAACGCAACGAACCTAAAGAACCAAACCGCCATAGCTGCCGCCGACCTGAAAAAAGGCGTCCACAAATCGGCGTATGTGGCGGGCAACGTCCTCGGCGGCCTTGGCAAAGGTTTTCATGCCTTAAGCAATGCGTTTGACTCGCTGATTTCCCCGAAGCTGTCGCCGGAGCAAATATACGAAGGCGAGAAAGCCAAGATCACACGCGAGGCCGAGGCGGAACACAGCATCGATTTTTCGCGTTACACCGCCGACCGCGCCCACGAGCGGCAGAACCATCAAGAACAGCAGGCCGCGCGGGACAGGCAACGGGAGATCGAAAGGGACCGATAACGACCGGGAGGCTCCGCCCCATCCTCCCGGAACAACCCGCAGGCGGCAATGGCGGAAAGGATCGGAACACCGGCACGCAGCCGGCGAGCGCCGGCGCGGTCCGCGAGCAGGCCGCCGCCGACCGCAGCAACAGACCGCGCGGTTTCACCCTTGCAATCAAACAGCTATTCCGGGAGGTGAAGCAGGCTTTGACGGGCAAGGCCGCAGAGCCGCAACCGACCAAACGCCGCCGCAGCGGCGGAGAGGATACGCGCGGAGGGTTCCGCTTATCCGCTTTCAAGGTTATGCGCCGTTCCACCGAACGCGCTCAGACCGCACTTTCGCGAAGTTCTCTTGCCTTGATCGACTATGCAACCAGCCGGAAGAACAAAACTCCTATCGCGACCGTCGCCGACGCGGAGAACGGCCCCATGAGTTCAGGCGAGCTTATTGCGTGGTATCGGGCGAACGGTTACAGCATGGACCGCATCCGGGCGATGTTTCCGGCCCTCTTTTCGGAGCCGGTATCGGCACCTGCACCGGCGTGGGACGCATTGGACTGGTTTAACGTGTGGAATTGGAACAACCCGGCCTCGACCGGCGAAAGCTACGACGATTTCCATTACGCCGAACAGAACCATCTTTTCCCGCAACCCTGACCGTGCTAACAGCTTTCTATGGCAGACGAAAAATTCACACATGAAGCCATTGCCCGGCACCGGATTCACAAGAATTTCGATTGGGTTGAGATCGGTAAGGCGCGGTTTGAGAAAGACCCGGAAACCGGCGCTGTAACCTGTCATCTTGTAATGGACCGCATGCCTATCGGGGGGTTCGACGGATACGTCAGGATGTCGCCCTATGGCACCCCCCGGCAATCCGCTTCACTCCAACCGCAACGACCCGGCGAGCCTTCCGAAGAAGATGAATAACGGCTAAATCAGAGCCAGATCACCGCCGCAGGATAAAACAAAACTCGCCTGTTGTGTTACAACGGTCAAAGGCTGATAATTGAACCTTCTCGGATGAACGAACCCATGCCGACGCTTGCCCCCACCGTTCTCGCACCAAAACCCCGGATAAAGCTGGTCTACAGCCGCGAGGACTTTACCAAGCTTCCGCTGCCCGAACATGCAGCCGAGTACCCGGAGCTTCGCTACATGGGATCCAAACACCGGCTGTTGCCGTGGATCCATGGCGTTTTGCGCGGACTGAATTTCGAGACGGCGGCAGACCCGTTTGTGGGGAGCGGTTGCGTTGCGTATTTGCTGAAGTCTATGGGCAAGCGCGTGATCGCCTCCGACTTTCTGAATTTCCCGGCAGTGCTGGCGGCGGCCACCGTTGGCAACAGCAAGCACCGTCTGGACGGCCCCGCCGTGAAGTCGCTCCTCGCCGCCCGGAGCAACGGACCGCATTTCATCGAGCGGACGTTTGACGGAATTTTCTACACCCCCGAAGATTTGCGCTTTCTTGACCGCGTTTCCGCCAACACTGAAAATCTGGAACACGCGCACCAGCGGGCGCTTGCCCTCGCCGCCCTCATGCGCTCCTGCCTGAAGAAGCAGCCGCGAGGGGTTTTCACCGTGTCCGGCAATCTGTCCCGCTACGACGACGGACGCCGCGATCTGCGACTTTCTATCGAGGAGCATTTTCTTGAGCAGGTCGAGGCGTTCAACCGGGTGGTGTTCGACAACGGACGCCGCCACACCGTCAAATGCGCGGACGTGTTCAGCCTGAAGCCAAAGGGCGTCGATCTCGTTTATCTGGATCCGCCCTATGTGCCGCGAGCCGACGACAACTGTTACATGAAGCGGTATCACTTCCTCGAAGGCCTCTCCTGTTATTGGAAGGGCGTTCGCATCATGGAGGAAACGCGGGTCAAGAAAATCGAGAAGCCGTACACCCCTTTCAGCTACCGCAAGAGCGCGATTGAGGCTTTTGACAAGCTGTTCCGGCTGTACCGTGACAGCATAATTGTTCTCTCCTACAGCTCCAATGGCTTCCCCGACCGGGAAATTCTCGAAGGCCTGCTACGACGATACAAAACGACCGTGACCGCCTACGAGAAACCGCACCGTTATCACTTCGGAACCCATGACGGCGTTGAACGCGCAGCAGTGCACGAATACCTGATCGTGGGGCGGTGAATGGAAGTAATCGCGCAGAAGTTAGACGACATTCTTAACAGCTTGCAGCCACTCATCGTTGAGTGGAAAGACGAAATTTCAATCCGCGTCATCGACCGCCTGAAAGCATTGAGCGTAAAAGAGGCCTACACCACCGACGATGTGCGATCTCTTCTTGACGAAGATTTCAAAGACGGCATTTTGATATGCCGTTTATTCTTGGGTTTCTCTGACGATCACTTTGTATCCGTTCTTAGAGGAATACGCGGGAAAGGCCGCACCGGCGTTACGTCCTATCGTGCGGACCGTGCTGGCTTTCTCGAAGACCTCCTGTCAACTGGCCTGCTCGAAGCGATGGCTGAGGAAGCTAATCGCCAACCTCATTGGAGTAATGTACTCGCGGAGCGTCTTCGAAGTGGACGAGGCCGAGCCATCTCAGGGCAGCGCCGGGGTCGCGTAGTCGAGGACTTCGCCGAAGACATAGTGCAGAGGGTATTCGGAACAGGTTTTCAGATGCGCTGTTCGTTTACCGGAAGCCGGGGGAAGGCGAAGTGCGATTTTGCCATTCCCTCTAAGAGTGTCGCTCGTATTCTTATCGAGGCAAAGGGCTACGGAGCGACAGGCTCGAAGATGACCGACATTCTGGGCGATCTCCAAAAAATTATTGCCGCTAAACGATCAGACAGCACCTTGTTGTTTTTTACAGACGGCATCACATGGAAACAGCGCGAGAGCGACTTGCGGAACATACTTGAATTACAGAACAACGGCGACATCAGGCGGATATATACCTTCGCCATGGCCGACCAGCTCGAAGCCGACCTTCGCCAGCTCAAGGCTGAATACAAGCTGTAGATGAGCAATCCATTCGACATTTTTCTAACATCCGTGGTGACCTTACGGAAGTCGGACGGCTCGCAATCCGCAGCCTTGAAGGCATCGGTTGAGAATAACCGCATCGAGATTCACGACACCACGCTCGTGATCGATCAAGGCGACATTGCAATCCGTGACCTGCCGAACGGGCAGCACGAATATTACGAAGTGCAGCGCGTCGAATACAAAGACGGAATAGCCGGGCACATCCCGCAATTCGCTGTCCTGCATTGCGTCAGAAGGAACAAAAGTATGCCGGTTTTCGGTTCTCACTCCCTTGTCACCATCATTCGGGCGCGTGGAACGCCCGAGGAAAAAAGCTGGGAAGCCCAAATGGGCGGCGACCGGGCGCGGAAGGCTCTGTTTTATATCGACGACCGCATAAAGACGGGCGACGAGATTCATTCTGACCTGTTCGACGAACCAAAGATCGTTTCGAAGGTGGATCCTGCGATGACGATGAGCGGCCCTTCACATTGGGAAGCCGAGATGATGCCCCAATCGGAATGGAACAGACGCCACGGCGCAGCCCTGCCCAATATCACCATGACCGGCCAAGGAGCGCGGATAAACATCGGTTCTTCCGATAATTCCAGCCAGCACTTTCACAATGCGCAGGCGGACAACGCGGCAGTGTTACAGGCGCTTGAAGACATCAAAGCGGCCATTGCGCAGAACGTCGCGTCACCGGCTGAAAGCAAGGACGCTTCGCTGGACGTGGAGCAACTCAAAATGGAATTGCAACGGTCCAAACCTGACCAAAACAGTATCGGGAGATTCGTCGATCGTCTGAACGGTCTGGCGGGTCTGGCAGACAAGGTTACAAAGCTAACGGTGCTTTTGCAGTCTCTCGGCCTCTTTCACAAAGGCTGAGTTTAAGTCGCCGCGCCCTAGTCGAAGGCGACGGCAGCGGGATTACAAATGTCGGCATGCACAGAAGAACCTTCCTGTGTGCGGTTGGCGCAGCCCCTCTTCTATCGGCTTGTTTTGTTTCAGCGGTGACATGCGGCGGGAGACTAATGTGGCGCATTATCCGCAACGCAGGAAAGCCGGGTTCTATCCCCTTCTCGCGGGCGGCGCCGCAGTGGGCATTGCTCGGGGCCTGTCCTCTTCCTTCTTTGCCGGTGTCGCCGGAGGCGTGGGCGGTTTCTCTATCGGTTCCATGTTGTAGTGCTTGAGCAGCAAATCAATGGCTTCAGCCATGAGGCGCGGGCCGGAGCGCGGCCCCTGTCGGGCTTTCAGAATGTCGAAAGCGACAATGGCTTCCCGCTTCAATCGGAACATCTTGCCCTCAAGCTTCGGGTTTTCTTCCGATTCATCTTCGGGCGGGCTTTGGGTGGTCACCCTTTAATAGAATCATAGCTTTCTATAATCCTGCAATTGCTCTTTGCTGCTTTTATTTCGGTGCGGGCCTTCGATGCGGGCGGGAAGGCTTCGTTTCGCCCCGGACGGGAGACGGTGAACCCACCGGCTCCATTTCATATGCCACCAGCAGCAAGTCCACCGCTTCAGCCATGAGGCGAGGCCCCGAACGAGGCCCCTGCCGCGCTTTGAGCGTGTCGAAGGCAACTATAGCGTCCCGCGTCAGGCGAAACATTTTGCCGTAGAGTTGGGCGCTTTCGTCATCGTCCGATTTTGGCGAACCCTTGTTTTTCATCCATAGACCCATAACGGCCCCCGTCGCCCCCGGCAACTAAAAACCGCATAAATCAGACCCGGTTCGATTCTCCCTTTACCAAGTTGTGCAGAAGTATTTTTTTGCAATAGTTGTTTTTTGCAATTGCAGTAAAGTATACTTCAAGTCATTCCTGAAAGGGAACAGGGCGGCGGGATCTGAACCGGCCACCTGCAAGGACGTGTATGACGTGCAGTGCCTTCGCGCGACTATCCACGGCAGCTTTCGCCCATTGGGCCAGACCTGCCAAACCCCAAACAAGCCTTCCAGCGATCATCCTGAGTGTGGCGGCGTTCTGTTTACCGCAGGCGGTAGAGGCGCAGTGCTACGCGTTTTCAAGCAAGGGCGTGGATAGCCTTGTCGTTAACATCACCAATCTGCCGACGCCGACCGTTACGACCTATGGGAGTGGCCACGAGTATTTCTATACCCTCTCCGGGTTGAGCGGTAACAGCGCAATCCTGACCATCGGTTCGACGGTGTATAACGTCACCGCGCCAGCCACCTTTACGATTGACGTGCATGAAAGCCCGTCGTCACCCGTTGCAAGCGGCGTTACTATGGCCGTTTCGTTCGGGTCAGGGATAGCTGCGTCGGCGTCGACTATTACTACGACTGCCGATTTATTACCAAGTGGGTTGCCAGCCGTTATTCCGGGCATTTCCAATTGGCCGACGACCCAGTTTGAAGCGCAGATACCCGGAATAAACTACTACACCATGACGGCGATAACGCCGAGTTGCGTACCACCGCCGCCCGACAAAGACCTCGGGTGTAACTGCTCTGCCAGCACCGGCGAGCCTATCAATATCGCCACCGGCAATGTGTATGAGACAAAAAACGACTACACGACAGCAGGGCAGAACCCGCTTTACTTCACGCGGTACTACAACAGCATGGCGTCGCCCAATGGCAGCTTTAGCGGAACAATGGGGAATTGGCGAACGCCGTTTGACAGGTACTTGCATATCTCGCCCGCCACCAGCCCGACCACCGTCATAGCCGAACGCGCGGACGGCCAGATGCTGACCTTCACCGGCAGCGGCAGTACATGGGCGACGGATACCGATGTCGATTACACCCTGACGCTTTCCGGCACCACATGGACCCTGACGGACCCCAACGACACCATCGAGAAATACAACGACAACGGCGCGGGCGAAGGCGCTCTCAGCACTATCGCCTTGCGGAACGGCTACACGCAGACCATGACCTATTCCAGCGGCCTGCTTAGTTCAGTCAGTGACAGTTACAGCCGCAGCCTCGGTTTTACCTACACCAGCGGCTTGCTTACGAAGGTGACGACCCCGGACAGCACCTCGACCGGCATCACATACGCCTATAATTCCAACGGGGCGCTTTCGACGGTGACCTATCCCACCAGCACCGCGACGACCCTGACGTACCTCTATGAAAACACCTCCCTGTCCTTCGCCCTGACCGGCATCACGGACGAGAACGGCAACCGTTACGCGACATGGGGCTATGACAGTTCAGGCCGCGCCACCTCGAATTACATGGGCGGTTCGGGGCTTTCGGCGAATGCGGTGACGATTTCCTACGCCACCAGCACGCCGACGGTGACCAACGCTTTCGGCGTGGTCGATACCTACACGTTTTCCACGCTACAGGGCGTGCCGAAAGTCACCGGCATTTCACGCGCGGCGACCGGCACCACGGCGGCGGCGACGCGGAGTTTCGGTTACGACACCAACGGTTATCTCAACGACGTGACCGACTGGAATGGCAACGAGACCAAATACACGAACAACAGCCACGGCCTGCCGACCAGCACGACGGAGGCTTACGGCTCCGGCGTGGCGCGGACCACGACGATTGCTTATGACACAACATGGGTTCACCTGCCCGCGACCGTGACGGCGACGGGAGTGACGACCACTTTTACCTATCAGTCGGGCACCGGTAACGTTTTGACGCGGACGGAGGCGGATACCACTAGCGGCAGCACGCCCTATTCCACGAACGGCACGACGCGGACATGGACGAACACTTGGGGGACCAGCGGCAATATCGGCTTGCTCCTCACGGTGACCGGCCCGCGCACGGATGTGACGCAGACGACCACCTTCGCGTACAGCGGCGGTATAACGACCTCGATCACCGACGCGCTCAGCCATGTGACGACGATCAATACCAGCACGCCGGGAGGCCTGCCGACGAAGATCACCGACCCGAACAGCGTGGTGACGACATACACCTATGACGGGCGGCAAAGGCTATTGACGAAAACGGTCGATACCAGCGGCGGCAACTACACGACCACCAACACTTACGACAGCGCCGGGAACCTGACCCAGATCAAAATTCCCGACGCCACGCATAGCGACTACACTTACGACAACGCGCACCGGCTGACCAAGGTGACCAACGCGAACAGCGAGTATGTCAGCTATACGCTCGACGCCATGGGCGGCAGGACGGAAGAAGACATCTACAACAGCAGCAGTACGCGCACGCGCAAGCATACGAGGACGTTCGACGCCTTGGAGCGCATGTTGACGGATGTGGGCTGGAAGGACAGCAGCACCGCCCTGACCACCACTTACGCCTATGACGCGCAAGGCAACGCCACCAGCATCACCGACCGGCGCGGCCATGCTACCGGCCAGAGCTTCGACGCTTTGAACCGGCTGCATCAGGTGACGGACCGGCTGAGCCACACGACCACAACCGTCTATGATGACCATGACCGCGTGACGAGCGTGACGGACCCCAACAGCCACGCGACCAGCTACACCCGCGAGGGTTTCGGCTATCCCATTCAGATCGTCAGCCCGGACAGCGGGACGACGGTTTATCATTACGACCTCGCCGGGAACATGACGAAGAAGGTGGACGGCGCGAGCGTCGAAACCGATGCCACCTACGACAAGCTGGACCGCGAGTTGACGCGCACATTCCCTGCCGACACCACGCGGAATATCAGCAAGACCTACGACCAGACCGGAGGCACCTTCGGCTATGGCGACGGCGTGGGCCACCTGACGAGCATGACCGACAATGCCGGGACCATGAACCGGCAGTTCGAGGAACGCGGCAACGTCGTTCATCACCAGCGGCTGAACGGCACGGCGCAGATCGACACTTACGCCTATTACGACCAGAACAACCGGAACTGGGCTTATGTGAACCCGGACCAGTGGGCCATCGAAATCGGGCGCGACAACGCGGGACAGGTGACGAGCCTCAGTTCCCACCAGCAGAGCGGCACATGGGTCTGGACGGGTTTCACGAATGTCGTCAGCAGCGTGACCCATTTCCCCTTCGGCCCGGTATCCGGCCTCACCTTCGGCAACGGCATCACCAAGACGAACACCGTCGATCTTGATTACCGCCTGACGGAGACGAAGGACGCGGCGACATCGAGCGTCATGGATTTGAGCTACACCTATGACCCCAACAACAACCCAACGGCCATCGCGGACGCGGTGAATGCGGCGAACGGGCAGACCTCAATCACGGTTGACAACATGGACCGGCTGACGGGTTCGACGAGCGGCACGGGCGGTTTCGGCACGCTCGCATGGACCTACGACGCGAACGGAAACCGGAGCACGGAAGTCCGCAACGGCACGACGGTGACCTACACCTACAACAGCGGCACGAACCAGATTTACGGGTTCAACGACAGCAACAACACCAATTACGTCTATAACGGCGCGGGCGAGATCACGAAACAGTATTACGGCACCTATTATGATCTCCAATACGCCTACGACGTGACGCAGCAGCTTTACCAGCCGACCTATCAGGGTTCCGGTAGCCCGGCTTTCTCCGCCGCTTACGACGGCTTCGGCATGCGGCAGGGCAAAAGCTCGAACGTGTACTGGACCTACGGCTACGGCGTGGACGGGACGACGCTGATCGAGGAGAGCAGCACAGGCGGGCAGAAAGTGAATTACGTCTATCTCGACGGCCAGCTTGTCGCCCTGAACGAAATCACGGGCGGCGGCAGCCCCACGGAAGCCACCTATTACGTGCATGCGGACCGTCTCGGCACGCCGCAGGCGGTGACGGACGGAAGCAAGAGCCTGTCATGGAAGCAGTTTTACGAACCTTTCGGCTGGCCCATCAGCACCAGCAACCCGGCCAATATCGTGCAGGATTTCGGGTTCCCCGGCCAGATCGACGACGCGGAAACCGATGTCGCTTACAATGGCGCACGTTATTACAATTACCTGACTGGCGCTTATGTCCAAACCGACCCGAAAGGGTTGAACGCAGGCACCA
>Ga0210389_10004481_pt1 | contig 10841 bp, 8 predicted proteins | sample IncBWH28OmetaG_FD_160127 | JGI IMG/M metagenome (GOLD analysis project Ga0210389, IMG submission 160127) | Forest soil microbial communities from Barre Woods Harvard Forest LTER site, Petersham, Massachusetts, United States - Inc-BW-H-28-O ... | reverse complement strand
CGAGGCGCTCGACGACGACGCGCCGCTCGACCTGGAGGCGGTCGACGAGCTCGCGGAGGACGCGCCCGAGGTGGCCGAGACGTAGGCGATGGCGCCGCGCCGCCGCACTGTGCGGCGGCGTCCCGGGCGCGGGCCCCGGGATCAGCTCACTGCCCGCAGCAGCACCGCAGCACCACCAGGTTTCACACTCAAGCCGGAAGGGCTCCCACCGTGATTGACATCAACAACTTCGACGCCATCGAGATCAGCCTCGCCTCCTCCAAGCAGATCCGCAGCTGGAGCTCCGGCGAGGTGACCAAGCCGGAGACGATCAACTACCGCACGCTGAAGCCGGAGAAGGACGGTCTGTTCTGCGAGCGCATCTTCGGTCCGACGAAGGACTGGGAGTGCTACTGCGGTAAGTACAAGCGCGTCCGCTACGAGGGCATCGTCTGCGAGCGCTGCGGCGTCGAGGTCACGCGCTCGAAGGTCCGCCGCGAGCGCATGGGCCACGTCGACCTGGCCGCTCCGGTCAGCCACATCTGGTTCTTCAAGGGCGTTCCGAGCCGGATCGGCTACCTGCTCGACATGGCGCCGAAGGAACTCGAGAAGGTCCTCTACTTCGCCGCTTCGATCGTCACGTGGGTCGACGACGAGGCGCGCACGAAGGACATCGACTCTCTGGAGAAGGAAGTCAACAAGGTGCTCGACGCCTACACGGCGGAGCGCGAGGAGCGCGTGCTCGAGCTGCAGGAGTCGCTGAAGCGTCGCGAGAAGTACCTGCAGAACGGCAAACAGACGCACTTCAACGACGAAGACCACCTGTGGGCGGACTCGCTCGACGTCAACCTCACGAAGATCTCCGATGAGGAGCGCGAGAAGCTGACCAAGGAGCTGACGAAGGCGTTCGAGGCGGACATCGCCGACACCGAGGCCTACATCGAGGACGCGGCCGAGCGGATGCGCAACGTCTGGGAGCTGTTCAAGACGATGGAGCCGAAGCAGATCGAGCACGACGAGGCGACGTTCCGCGAGCTGAAGGAGCGCTTCGGCTCGCCGTACGGCTTCGGCGAGTACTTCCGCGGCGGCATGGGCGCCGAAGCGGTGCGCGACCTGCTCCAGCAGGTCGACCTCGAGGCGGAACGGATCGACCTCGAGGACCAGGTCAAGACCGGCAAAGGCCAGAAGCAGGCCCGCGCGGTCAAGCGCCTGAAGGTCGTCTCGGCGTTCATCCAGTCGGGCAACAAGCCCGAGATGATGGTGCTCGACGCCGTGCCGGTGATCCCGCCGGAGCTGCGCCCGATGGTGCAGCTCGACGGCGGTCGCTTCGCGACGTCCGACCTCAACGATCTCTACCGCCGCGTGATCAACCGCAACAACCGCCTCAAGCGGCTACTCGACCTCGGCGCGCCGGAGATCATCGTCAACAACGAGAAGCGGATGCTGCAGGAGGCCGTCGACGCGCTGTTCGACAACGGCCGCCGCGGCCGTCCGGTCACCGGACCGGGCAACCGTCCGCTGAAGAGCCTCTCGGACATGCTCAAGGGCAAGCAGGGCCGCTTCCGCCAGAACCTGCTCGGCAAGCGCGTCGACTACTCCGGACGTTCGGTGATCGTCGCTGGTCCGTATCTGAAACTGCACCAGTGCGGGCTGCCGAAGATCATGGCGCTCGAGCTGTTCAAGCCGTTCATCATGGCCCGCCTGGTCGAGCGCAAGTCCGCGCAGAACATCAAGGCCGCGAAGAAGATGGTCGACTCGATGATCGGCGAGGTCTGGGACGTGCTCGAGGAGGTCATCCACGAGCACCCGGTGCTGCTGAACCGCGCGCCGACGCTGCACCGCTTGGGCATCCAGGCGTTCGAGCCGCTGCTCGTCGAGGGCAAGGCGATTCAGGTCCACCCGCTTGTCTGTCACGCGTTCAACGCCGACTTCGACGGCGACCAGATGGCCGTGCACCTGCCGCTGTCGGCGGAGGCGCAGGCCGAGGCGCGGATCCTGATGCTCTCGGCGAACAACATCCTCAGCCCGGCGCACGGCGCGCCGCTGGCGACGCCGACGCAGGACATGATCCTCGGCGCCTACTACCTGACGTACGGGCTCGAAGCGGATGAGCTGTCGAAGATCGACCGCGCGACGCACGAGCCGCGCCCGCACGTGTTCCGCACGGCGCAGGAGGCCGAGCTGTCCTACGAGGCGAACGTCGTCACGTTGCACGACGTCGCCGAGTTCCGCCCGTTCGGGCGCGAGGGCGGCCACGTGCTGACGACGGTCGGTCGGATCATCTACAACGACCGCATCGAGCGTGCGCTCGCGGAGGCGCTCGGCGATGAGTTCGACGCCTCGAAATACACGTTCGTCAACCAGTCGATGAAGAAGCGCGACACGACGCGGCTGATCGACATTCTCGTGCAGACCTACGGTGCGAGCGCGATCTCGCTCGTGCTCGACGCGTTCAAGGATCTCGGCTTCAAGTACGCCACGCAGGCGGGCATCACGATCTCCAAGAACGACGTCGTCGTGCCGCCGGAGAAGCAGGAAATCCTCGACAAGTACGACAAGCTCGTCGGCGACATCACCGGCCAGTACGACGATGGTCTGATCACGCAGGAGGAGCGCCACGAGGCGGTCGTCGAGAAGTGGAACGCGGCGACCGACGAGGTCGCCGACGCGATGGTCGACAACCTCGACACGCTCAACCCGATCTTCATGATGGCCAACTCGGGTGCGCGTGGTTCGTTCAAGCAGATCCGCCAGCTGGCGGGGATGCGCGGTCTGATGGCCAACCCGAAGGGTGAAATCATCGAGCGGCCGATCAAGGCCAACTTCATGGAGGGCCTGTCGGTGCTCGAGTACTTCATCTCGACGCACGGCGCGCGAAAGGGTCTCGCCGACACCGCGTTGCGCACGGCCGACTCGGGCTATCTGACGCGTCGTCTGGTCGACGTCGCGCAGGACGTGATCATCCGCGAGGCCGACTGCGGCACCGAGGACTACATCGAGATGCCGGTGTTCAAGGACGGCGGCGAACCGAACGACGGCCTCGTCGGCCGCGTTGCGGCGCTCGACATCACGACCAAGCGCAGCCGGATGCTGGCTGAGCAGGGCAGCGAAATCGGACGCGACGAATTCGACGAGATCGCCTCGGCGTTCGCCGACGATCACGAGAAGGGCAACGTCGTCCTCGTGCCGGTTCGCTCGGTGCTGAAGTGCGAGGCGCAGAGCGGCGTGTGCCAGGCGTGCTACGGCCGCGCGATGGCGACCGGCACGCTCGCGCAGATCGGCGACGCGGTCGGAATCGTCGCGGCGCAGTCGATCGGCGAGCCGGGCACGCAGCTGACGATGCGTACGTTCCACACCGGCGGCGTCGCCGGCGCGGACATCACGCACGGTCTGCCGCGTGTCGTCGAGCTGTTCGAGGCGCGCAAGCCGAAGGGCCTCGCGCAGATCGCCGAGCAGGACGGCGTCGTCTCGATCGAGGAGACCGACAAGGCGCTCAGCGTCGTCATCACCGACGACGCCGGCGAGGAGCACCGTCACTCCTTCCCGCGCCGCACGCGGCTGTTCGTCAGCTCCGGCGAGAAGATCTCAGCCGGCAAGCAGCTCAATGAGGGGTCGGTCTACCCGCACGAGCTGCTGGCGATCCGCGGTCGCACCGACACCGAGGTCTACTTGGTCAAGGAGGTTCAGGAGGTCTACAAGTCACAGGGCGTCGACATCAACGACAAGCACATCGAGCTGATCGTTCGTCAGATGCTGAAGAAGGTGCGCGTAGACCAGAAGGGCGACACCGACTACCTGCCGGGCCAGTTCGTCGACCGCTTCGAATTCGCGAAGGTCAACGACGCGATCGCCGACAAGGGCGATGAGGCGGCGCAGTTCGAGGACATCATCCTCGGCATCACGAAGGCGTCGCTGAACACCGACTCGTTCCTCTCGGCGGCGTCGTTCCAGGAGACGACGAAGGTGCTGACCGACGCGGCGCTCGAGGGCAAGACGGACCGCCTCAACGGTCTGAAGGAGAACGTGATCATCGGCAAGCTGATCCCGGCTGCGACCGGCCTGAAGCGCTACCGACGGATCGAGATCGAACCGTCTGAACCGCTGCCGCGTGCGATCGACGACGTCGGTCTGCTCGACCAGGACGAGATCGCGGCCGAGCTAGGCCTCTCCAGCGGCGACGGCCTCGGTGGCTACGGCCAGGAGTTCGACGCCGACTTGGCCTCGCTCGAGAAGATCGGCGCTGGCGACAGCGACCCGGGCTTCGTCGAGGAGCTGGCCGAGCTCGAGGTTCCCGAGGAGCCAAGCGGCGAGTAGTTCTGCTGCAGTGACGGCCGGCTGAGTGGATTCTCAGCCGGCCGCGCCGCACCTTTGCCGGCGGCGCGCTGTTCGAGCGGGCAGATGATCGCCGCTGCACTCACGCGTTGCCGGCGCTCACGCCCCGGCGTGCGTCTGCGCCCACGCCACCAGCAGATCGCGCTCCGGCGCCGTGAGCCCGCGCTCGGGCTTCGTTTCGACGAGCAGCGTCGGCGCGCGCCGCGCGTCGGCCCACTCGCGGCAGGCCGGCCCGAGTGCGTCGTCGATCCACGCCAGCGCGCGTTCGCCGGCGTAGGCGTCGATCGCGTCGAGCTTCCAGTGCGCGTTCGCGCGCCCGACGGCGCGCTCGAAGCGCAGGTGCGGCAGTCCGGGCGGCAGCCCGAGCAGGTGCGGCAGGTGCTCGTCGGCGCGCTCTTCCCAGCCGCTGCACCAGACGAGCTCGAAGTGCGGTGCGAGATCGAGCAGGTGAGCGGCGGCCGTGGCCGAAAGAAAATGCAGCATGCCGTCGATCGAGTGGAACGAGCCGGCCGCCTCGTCGGCCGAGCGCCCATCTGGCGCGCCGCCGAGCGCCGGCCCGCCGAACAGCGAGATGACGCCGTCGATGTCGATCAGCAGCAGTGGCTTGTCGCTCTCGTTCGGCGCGCGCTCGTGCGATTCGGCGCTTGACATGTGCGGAAACACTCTTACGGCTCTCGGGCGATCTTTAGTTACGGCAGAGGTTCGGAGGGGTACTCTCCGGCGACGGCCGATACGCCGACCGACGGGCGCAGGCAGTAAAGCAATCGCCCCGAGCCGTCGATCCTCCCACACTTCGCTCCCCTCCCCAACGACTCTCGCTACCCATCTATGACCCTTGATCTAGGCATCTTCCTCGCGCTGGCCTGTGCGTTCGTCGCGAACCTCGGCTTCTTCTACAAGCACCGCGGCGCCAACTCGGTGCCGAAGATCGACGTCCGCCACCCGCTGCGCGCGGCGCGCTCGCTGTACTCGTCGAAGTGGTTCACGCTCGGCATGATCACCGCGACGGCCAGCTGGGGCCTGCACGTCGCCGCCCTGGCGATGGCGCCGATGTCGGTCGTCCAGGTCGCGCTCGCCGCCGGCGTCGTGTTCATCGCCGTGATGGCCGACAAGGTGTTCGGCTTCGAGGTCGGACGCCGCCAGTGGATCGGGCTCTCGCTGATGGCCGTCGGCCTCGCCGTGCTCGGCATCACCGCGCCGGCGATGCACGGCGCGCACTCGCAGTTCTCGGTCGCGGCGATGATCGCCTTCGAGGCCGGCCTGTTTGGGCTCGGCGGCCTGCTGATCATGGGTCCGCGGATGGGTGGACCGGTCGAGCACCACGGCATCATGCTCGGCGCCGCCGCCGGCATCCTCTTCGGAGTCTCCGACACGGCGATCAAGGCGCTGACCGGCATCACCGGCGCGCACGGCTTCGTCGGCCTGCTGCTCAGCCCGTGGCTGATCGTCGCGATCCTCGCGTCGATCATCGCCTTCTACGCGTCCGCACGCGGCCTGCAGGATGGAGACGCCGTGCCGGTGATCGCCGTCACCGGCACCGCCGCGAACATCGCCGGCATCACCGGCGGCATCCTCGTGTTCGGCGACCCGATGGCCGGCAGTCCGCTCGGAATCACGCTGCAGGCGATCGCGTTCCTCGCTGTGATCGTCGCCGCGGCAATGATGCCGGCGCCGGTTCGCGCAGCCGGCGCTGCCGCCAGCGCCTAGCGCTGCTAGCATCACCGACCGAATGCCAACGACCTCGCAACTAGTGCGCAAGGGGCGCGTCGCGCCGAAGAAGAAGCTCGCGACTCCTGGACTGAAGTCCGGCGCCGGACGCAAAAAGAAAACGGCCGCGCCGCAGCGTCGCGGCGTCTGCACGCGCGTCTACACGACGACGCCGAAGAAGCCTAACTCCGCGCTGCGCAAGGTCGCGCGTGTGCGCATCTCCGGCTCGATCGAGGTCACCGCTTACATCCCCGGCGAGGGCCACAACCTGCAGGAGCACTCGGTCGTGCTCGTTCGCGGCGGCCGCGTCAAGGATCTGCCTGGCGTTCGCTACAAGGTCGTTCGCGGCACGCTCGACGCCGCCGGCGTCAGCGACCGCAAGAAGGCCCGCTCGCAGTACGGCGTGAAGAAAAAATAGATGCCGCGCCGCGCAGCAGCACAGATTCGGCCGGTTGAGCCGGACCCCGTACACCGCTCGAAACTGGTCCAGCAGGTGATCAACAAGGTGATGCTCGACGGCAAGAAGTCGACGGCCGAGCGGATCGTCTACGACGCGCTCGCGCTGATCGGCGAGCGCTCTGACAAAGACCCGATCGAGACGCTCGAGGCTTCGATCAAATCGCTTACGCCGACGCTCGAGGTCAAATCGCGTCGCGTCGGCGGCGCGACCTACCAGGTGCCCGTCGAGGTCGCTTCGCGCCGCGCACGCACGCTCGCCGTCCGCTGGCTCGTCGAGTTCGCGCGCCAGCGTCGCGAGAAGACGATGGCGCAGCGGCTCGCCAACGAGTTGACCGACGCGCTTTCTCAGCAGGGCGGCGCTTACAAGCGCAAGGACGACATTTACCGCATGGCGCAGGCCAACAAGGCCTTCGCCCACTACCGCTGGTAGCGGCCGGCGACCAGCGCGCTACGGCGTCCTTGGTCGCTCGCGTGCGAAGCACGCCACGCTCCCTGCGTCCTTCTATCGCTTGATCGCCGGCCCGCTACCGGCTCCTCCTTTCAAGCAGTCAGCCGCGGACTTCGTCCACGTCAGCGCGACGCGTCTTTGCGGTCGCGACGTTTGAGGATCGCGCGGACGGCGAAGATGTCGCCGAGGATCATCGCGACCAGGCCGAGGAGGATGAGGATCGCGGTGGTGCTCATGAGGAGGCTAAATACCACGGGCGGCACGCCTCGCGACGCCCGAGCCCATCCCGGCGTGTGCGATCACTCACACGGCCGTCCGGACCCCTTGAAGGAAGAACCTTCGGTACCTAAACTTCAGGTACCAAATGGCTTCCAGGGAGATTCGAGACATGTCCAGCACGAGCACTGACGCAAGCGCACACGGTCCGGCGGCTTCGGAGAAGATCGAGCCGTACGTCTGGAAGATCGCCGGCGTCGTGATCCTCGGCATGATCATGTCGATCCTCGACACGACGATCGTCAACGTCGCGCTGCACACGCTCTCGCACGACCTGCACAGCCCGCTCTCGCAGGTCCAGTGGGTGATAACCGGCTATCTGCTGTCGCTCGCCGCGATCATCCCCGTGACCGGCTGGGCTGCTCGCCGCTACGGCGCCAAGCGCGTCTACATGACCTCGCTGGTGCTGTTCACGGGTGGCTCGGCACTGTGTGCGATCGCCAGCTCGACGACGTCGCTGGTGCTGTTTCGCGTGCTGCAAGGGGCCGGCGGCGGCATGATCATGCCGGTCGGCCAGCTGATCATGGCGCAGGTCGCCGGGCCGAAGCGGATGGGGCGCGTGATGGGCGTCGTGACGATGCCGGCGATGCTTGCGCCGATCCTTGGCCCGGTCGTCGGCGGCGCGATCCTGCAGAACCTGCACTGGTCGTGGATCTTCCTCGTCAACCTGCCCGTCGGCGTGCTCGCGTTCGCGCTCGCTTGGCGGATGCTGCCGCAGACCGACTCTGGCGAGGCCGGGCGCCTCGACGTCGTCGGGCTCGGGCTGCTCTCGAGCGGCACGACGGCACTTGTCTACGGCCTCTCCGAGCTCGGCACGCACGCGAGCTTCACCGCTCCGACCGTGATCTGGCCGACGCTTGCCGGGATCGTCTTGATTGGCGTGTTCATCCTCCACGCAATGCGCGTCGAGCGCCCGCTGCTCGACGTTCGCCTGTATGCCAACCGCGTGTTCGGCGCCGCTTCGCTGACGACGTTCGGCCTTGGCGCGGCGCTGTTCGGCGCAATGATCCTCGTGCCGCTCTACTACCAGGAAGTCCGCCACGAGAGCGTGATCGTCACCGGCCTGCTGGTCGGTCCGCAGGGTCTTGGCATGTTGATCGTGATGCCGCTCGTCAGCCGCTTCACGCAGCGCTTCGGCGCCGGGCGTGTGGCGATCGCCGGCGTGCTGATCCTCAGCCTCGCCTCGATCCCGCTCGCATACGTCGGCGACAGCACGTCGATCGCATTCATCTCCGTCGTGTTGCTCGTCCGCGGCGTCGGCATCGGCTTCTCGTTCATGCCGGCGATGACCGCCGCCTTCGCGGCGCTTCGGCCCAGCCAGCTCTCCGACGCGACGCCGCAGCTGAACGTCGTCCAGCGCGTCGGCGGTGCGATCGGCACGGCGGTGCTCGCGGTCGTCTTGCAGCGTGCGACCGGCCACGCCGTGACCAAGCCGGCGAGCGCGTTCCAGGACGCGTACTGGTGGTCGGTCGGCATCTGCGTGCTCTCGCTGATCCCATGCCTCGTGCTGTTGCGCGCCGAGAACCCGCGCGCGCGGCTTGGTCGCGACGCCGTCAACGCCGAGTCGGCCGTCGAGCCGCTCGGCGTCTAGGAGGCGACGATGAGCGCTCCGACTGCCCAGGCCGAGGCGCGCGCACGCGAGCAGGCCCGGCTGGCGCCGCGACAGCTCAGCCCCGCGCTCGCCGATCTCGGCTTGGCGTTCCGTCACGTGTTCCGCACGCTCAGCCGTCTGCGCGGACGCGACACGCACCTCGGCGGCTCCGAGCTGAGCCATGCTCAGTTCGAGCTGCTGATCGAGCTCGACGAGCGCGGCGAGCTGTCCGCGGGCGAGCTGGCAGCGGCGGCGCGGTTGACGCCGGCGACCGTCACGCAGATGCTCGACCACCTCGCCGCGTGCGGGCACGTCGAGCGCGCGCGCTCGGAGGTCGACCGGCGCGTCGTCGTCACGCGCCTCACCGAGCAGGGGCGCGGCAAGATCGAGGCCAAGCGCCTGGCCTGGGAAAGCCGCTGGCTGCAGGCGCTTGACGGCACGTCCGAGCGCGACCTGAAGGCGGCGACGCGCGTGCTCGAGCGGCTCGGCGAGATGTTCGAGAACATGCCTGTCGAGGCCTCTTGCGAGACGCCGCAAGCGGGCTCGCAAGCTCGCTCGTAGGCACCGTGCAAGCGCTCAAGGCAGCCGATTTCCTCTGCTATAGTCGACCTTGCGTCGCGGGTGCGCGCAGACAGTCGAGCACCTGCGAGAGTCGTTAGAAGATGATGGAGACCTCGATCAGATAGCGAAGCGACCGGTCCAACCATGACCAGTAGCGCGCGTGGACCCGAGGGGTCCATTTTTTTCGCCCGCAGAGCCATCGCGCCAACCGACCCCCCCACGGAACTGATGCCACGCAAGTACACACTTCAGAACACCCGCAACATCGGGATCATGGCTCACATCGACGCCGGCAAGACGACGACGACCGAGCGCATCCTCTACTACACCGGCCGCACGTACAAGATCGGCGAGGTCCACGAGGGCGCCGCCGTGATGGACTGGATGGAGCAGGAGCAGGAGCGTGGCATCACGATCACCTCCGCGGCGACGACGGCCGAGTGGAAAGGTCATCGGATCAACATCATCGACACGCCTGGGCACGTCGATTTCACCGTCGAGGTCGAGCGCTCGCTGCGCGTACTCGACGGCGCGATCGCGCTGTTCGACTCGGTCGCCGGCGTCGAGCCCCAGTCTGAGACCGTCTGGCGTCAGGCCGACAAGTACCACGTGCCGCGGATCGCGTACATCAACAAGATGGACCGGATCGGTGCGGACTTCGACCGTGGCGTGCAGACGATGATCGATCGTCTCGGCGCGCACCCTGTGCCGATCCAGCTGCCGATCGGCGCCGAGGGCGACTTCCTCGGCATCGTCGACCTCGTGAAGATGAAGGCGATGGTCTACAAAGACGAGCTCGGCACCGAACAGGAAGAAAACGAGATCCCGGCGGAGCTGCTGGAAGCGGCCGAGGCTGCGCGCGAGCACCTGCTGGAGGAGGTCTCGCACTACGACGACAACCTGCTCGAGCTGATCCTCGAAGAGTCGGAGATCCCCGAGGACGTGCTGAAGGCGGCGATCCGCAAAGCGACGCTGTCGACCAAACTGACGCCGGTCCTGTGCGGCTCGTCGTTCAAGAACAAGGGCGTGCAGCCGCTGCTCGACGCGGTCATCGACTACCTGCCCTCGCCGCTCGACGTCCCGCCGGTCGTCGGCACGGAGCTGATCAAAGGCGAGGAGGAGGAGCGTCAGGTCGTGCGCAACGCCGACGACTCCGAGCCGTTCGCCGCGCTCGCGTTCAAGATCGCCGCCGACCCGTACGTCGGCAAGCTCACCTACTTCCGCGTCTACTCCGGCAAACTCGAGGCCGGATCGCGCGTGCTCAACGTCAACAGCGGGCGCACCGAGCGGATCGGGCGGATCCTGATGATGCACGCCAACGACCGCGAGGAGGTCTCCGAGGTCTACGCCGGCGACATCGCCGCGGCGGTCGGCATCAAGCAGGTGATCACCGGCGACACGCTCGCCGCGCCGGACGCGCCCGTGCACCTGGAGAAAATCGTCTTCCCCGAGCCGGTCATCAAGGTCGCGGTCGAGCCGAAGACGAAG
>Ga0210389_10004479_pt1 | contig 10844 bp, 10 predicted proteins | sample IncBWH28OmetaG_FD_160127 | JGI IMG/M metagenome (GOLD analysis project Ga0210389, IMG submission 160127) | Forest soil microbial communities from Barre Woods Harvard Forest LTER site, Petersham, Massachusetts, United States - Inc-BW-H-28-O ... | reverse complement strand
TAAACAAGCGCAGCAGGTGTTTGAGAAATACATAAAATTAAGGGGCGAAAAGGGCAGTTATTTTGACAGCTCGGTATTTTATATTGCCAAGGCTCAATGTTTAGAGAAAGGGTATGTAGAAGCAAAAGAAGAATGTACACAATGTCATGGCAGCGGACATTCAAAAATTAAATGTCTGAAATGTAAAGGAGTTGGTAAAGAATACTGCAGCATCTGTTCGGGATCGGGAGTTATTATTTCCCGAAGTAATATGGGCGATAGTTATCAGAAATGTTACAAATGTGAAGGTACAGGAGTTACGCTTTGCAGTGTCTGCCACGGAACTACATTTCAGGAAGGCGATTGTCCGCAGTGCAAAGGCAATGGGTTTATAATAATACGTAAAGAGTGTAAATAAAAGAATAAATGCAGTCACCAGTTAAAATAAATATCAGCGAGGGCTTATTGATTGCCATGCTTGCTTCGATAAATTTCACACACATCATGGACTTTGTAATAATGGCGCCTTTAAGTGCAACATTAAAGATTGCCATGTCAATTACAACAAAAGAATTCGGGTATCTGGTTTCTATCTACACATTTGCAGCAGCAGCAGGTGCAATTATTGCCTTCTTCAGAATTGATCGATATGATAGAAGAACAGCAATTATTTTCGTGTATACGGGTTTTATTATCGCGAATATATTGTGCGCATTGGCACCTCAATATAAATTCTTTATGATGGCACGTTTATTTGCCGGATTATTTGGAGGCGTATTGAATGTACTGATCATGTCTGTTATTGGTGATGTTATTCCTATGGAGCGTCGTGGTAAAGCTACAGGTATGGTAATGGCTGCTTTCTCCGCAGCTTCAGTGATAGGTATTCCAAGTGGTTTGATCCTGGCAGGAATATTTGATTACCATGCACCGTTTTGGTTGCTTTCAATATTAAGTGCTTTTGTTGGCATTATATTGATTTTAAAATTCCCTTCTATAAAAAGTCACATGGAAGTAACAGGTTCCAGAACTCCGCCAATGGAAATATTGAAAGAATATATACAAGACTCTAACATAAGAAGAGCGTTATTGTTTATTTTCTTACTGATGATTGCCGGGTTCTCTGTTGTACCATTTATAAGTGATTATCTGGTAAACAATGTAGGCTTGGATTTGGATGAATTGAAATACGTTTATTTATGTGGTGGTTTGGCTACAATTGCGAGTAGCATATTTGTAGGACGTTTAGCAGACAAATTAGGAAAGGTAAAAACATTTGTAATTGCAGCCTTGATATCCATTATACCTATTGCAGTTGTGACAGTATTGCCAGTTATGCCATTGATGTATGTATTGATGTTTAATGTAATATTCTTTATGTGCTTTGGGGCACGCTTTGTACCTGCCATGACCTTAATGACTTCATGTGTGCAACCACACCGCCGCGGAAGTTTCTTAAGTGTTAGTTCTGCTATACAACAACTGGGTTCCGGTTTTGCTGTATTGATTGCATCAACAATTATTGTTAATGGTGCCAAAGGCGAATTGTATTATTTCGGTTGGGTAGGTGTTGTTGCCTGTGCCGCAACATTATTGAGCATATTCGTTTCACTTCGCATCAAAGAAGTTTCTTAGTTTTATCATGGCAGCTGTTTCTCATTGGATCAAAGCTTTCAGATTACGCACCTTGCCGCTTGCGTTATCAAGCATCGGCATGGCAGGGTTTCTGGCCTCTGACCACCATATGTTTAATACACTGGTATTTATCTGGTGTGTACTTACAACGTTGTTTCTTCAGATATTATCTAATCTGGCAAACGATTACGGAGATTTTATGAATGGAGCCGATAGCATCCATAGAGTTGGTCCGGAACGTGCAGTACAAAGCGGAGTAATCAGCATTGGTGAAATGAAGGCAGCCATTGTGGTATTTGCAGCATTAAGCCTGACTACAGGTATTGTATTGTTGTATCAGGTAAAGGATATTTTGAGCCTGAATATATTAGGCGGATTTTTATTAGTAGGCTTGCTGGCGATTGCTGCAGCTGTTACGTATACTTCGGGTAAAAAACCTTATGGGTATATTGGTTTGGGAGACATTTCTGTATTTCTGTTTTTCGGACTGGTAGCTGTTTGCGGAACGTATTTCCTGCAAGCAGGCGGCGTTACAACAGATATACTCTTACCTGCAATCAGTTGCGGGTTATTGTCTACAGGTGTACTCAACGTAAATAACCTGCGAGATATAGAATCAGATAAGTTAGCCGGTAAAAGATCCATACCAGTGCGCATTGGCCCGGTATACGGCCGTTACTATCATTTGCTGCTGATTACATTAGCCTGGGTGTGTGCCACGCTTTATGTGTTTATGCACTACACATCTTTATTCAATTTAATGTATTTGGCAACTTTGCCTTTATTTATTCGTCATGTCATATTTGTATTTAGGACCAGAGAGCCGCAGTTACTGGATCCATATTTAAAACAATTGGCTTTGAGCACTTTACTTTTTGTTATAACTTACGGTATTGGAATTACGTTTTTTTAAGTATTATGATCGAATCGAAGGTTGTTGTATTAGTTCGCACTACACATTCTATAGCAAAAGCAGCAGCAGAAAAATTCTGTGATAAAGGATATCGTGTTATTTTATGGGAAGATGCTGCAACACCTGTAGACGAAAGTATTCTGGAGTCATGCAAACTTAGAAAAGGTTCGTGTGTACTCGAACGCTTTGATTTTTCGCAACAAGACAATTTTGAAAAGGCTGCCGTGCATGTTATTAAGAAATTCGGACGAATAGACATATTGGTTAATAATCCAAAATTATCACCGGTATCTAAAGTGCCGAATTTATCTACTGAAGCCTGGCACGAAACCATTGATGCGAATCTTTCTGTATTCTTAAATTCCATTAGCGTAATTGCACCGTTTATGCAGCAGCAGAAAGTTGGCAGTATCATCAATTGCTGTTTACCCTTACGCATACATGATAGCTTAACAGACAGGCATTACGATGGTATACGGGAAGGTGTAAAAGGCATTACACAACTTTGGGCCAGAGAGCTGGGGCAAACCGGTATTACAGTTAACACGATCATCCCCGGGTATATTGAAGAAGATAACTTACCGCTGGCAGATTCAGCAGAGCTAACACAATTCAGATTGAAAATTCCGGTTCGGCGGTTTGCAAAGGCTATCGATATTGTAAATGCTTATTCTTTTTTAGTGACCGACGAGGCATCATACATTACCGGTTCTGAGCTGGTGATTGATGGGGGCGTTCGGATATAGTAGTTAGTTGCAAGACGAAGGAAGATTTTTTAATAGGATTCTCTATAATATTCTTTCAGATTTGCAATCCGTTTTATTACAAAAACTATTTGTATATTCATACGTATCTTTGAATGCTGCAGAGGTTCATCTTTATAATTCAAAACATCATCACAATGAAAACATGCGTTGCTGTATTATTTTTTATCGGCCTGGTATTTTCAAGTATTGCTCAAAATAAAAATGATTTACTTTACGAGGCTATTGTTAAAAGCGATAAACCGAGTGTTGAAAAACTGCTGACTGAAGGTGCAAGTGCAAACTATGTAAAGGAACTTAAACCATGGTTGCAAGTAAGCATGCTTATTGCGGCTGTGGATTACAAGAATGTTGAAATTGTTCGACTTCTTTTAAATAAGAAAGCAGATGTGAATTTTAGAGATGGATTTAATACTACTGCTATTATTTATGCTGCCTCGAATGGAGAGTTAGAAATGGTAAAGTTGCTGCTGGATTTTGGTGCGAACATTAATGACAATGATGGCAAAGGAAATAGTGTATTGTCGGCGGCAAAGGAAAGTGAAGAAGCATCTCTGATTGCTTTTGTCGAATCAAAAATAAAAGCTGGGGGACAATAATTTACCGAACAATTGAACAACTCTTTTTGGTTCTAGACTTAACGAAGCCAGTGCCAACCTTAACAAAGCCGGTGTCTATCATTTCACAGTCTTTAACCGCATTTGATTATAATAATCTTTAAAGCATTATAAGTTCTCTTTCACAAATTCATTCGAATATTCTTTAATCATTGCTCTAACCAACCTGAATTGGTTCATAATTTCTTCTTCTGTTCCAATTGCCTTTGCAGGATCCGGAAAATTATAATGGAATTTTATAGCATTAGAAGGGAAGTATGGACACCGTTCTTTTGCATTGTCGCAAACCGTAATGATAAAGTCAAAGTTGATGGTTGCATACTCGCTGATATTATTAGACGTATGTGCTGAAATATCAATGCCATCTTCTTTCATAATAGATATTGCCCGTGGATTTACACCATGAGTTTCTATACCTGCGCTGTAAACGTCTGCTTTGCCTGAAGCAAAATATCGTAAATAACCTTCAGCTATCTGGCTCCGGCAGCTATTGCCTGTACAAAGCACTAATATTTTTTTCATATTGAATGGAATTAAACAAATAACCAAATGATATTGATGATGCAGAATTTTGGGTCGAAACCAAAAATAAGCTGCAATACAATAACAGATGGTATGATTATAATATTCTTTTTATTTTTTACTAAGAAGCTTTTCATATTTTAGCAGCAGCTACTTTTTGAATCTGTTGTTTGGCAACAAGAATTTGCTGATTTGAAAGCCTGATTATTTTCTTGTGGCGTACCACAGGTTTCTTTTGCCAGGCAAGCTGTTTGAGTAGAAACCAGAATGAAATTTCTTCCATTAAAATCGAGCGTGTATTTTCCGATGGTGCCGGATTGATATTCAACTTCAATTTCCAAATCTTCCATTCCTAAAACCTTTTCAGAAAGAGAAATGATGTTCAGTAATTTTGCAGGCTTTAAGCGATGTTCAAAGTCATTTGCATCCCATAGCTGAAAATTAGCAACGGTATCTTTTCTTACCGTTCCCCCACAATCGATGTAATGTTTGCTTACAACACCAATTTCAGTAACATGAAAATGCTCAGGAACCAACACACCATTTTGTGTTTCAAATGTAACATCAGTAGCACTACTTAATATTTTTTTTATTTCAGATATTTTCATGATAACTCAGTTTTGAATTTCTTTAACAACAATTCTTTTTCTTCAGCTTAACAGATACATTTCCAAAGTAGGCTTGTAATTTTTCAAATGCTTTTTCGTCAATACAGTAACAAATGGCCGTACCCTCAATATTTCCTTTTATAAGTCCAGCATTTTTCAATTCTTTGAGGTGTTGAGAAACAGTAGGCTGTGCCAGTGGTAATTCATTTACAATATCACCACAGATACAAGTATCAACCTTCATTAAATATTCTATAATGGCTACCCGTGCCGGATGTCCTAATGCTTTAGCAAGTAGTGCTATTGCATTTTGCTTATCTGTAAAATGGTCTGTCTTACTTGCTCCCATTGCTTTATTTATATATTGCAATATTACGATAAATATACATATATTTTATAATTTCTATGAAAATATAAGTCCTGAAAATCAATTATTTAATACTAATATAGGCCTGGGTGCCGTCTTCGGCGGCTAAAAATTCCTGAGTTGTACTATTATAAAAAATTTCCGTATATTTAATATGAAGGATTATTTTTTGAGTAGAATCAATCACTCCCATTAAATTATCGGTAGTTACTTTAAACATGTTCGGCGAAAATTCTTTTATGGATTGATAACGCGGGGATATAATTTCCTTGCCATTCGAATTTGCAATTCCTTTTAAATTGTTTTTTATAAGAAGATAATTCCCGCCACTTGTTAAGGTAATAGAAGAATATCCTTCCGGCGTTAATATTTTTCCGGTATTGTCGATCAGATAATAAACGCCTTTTTCAATTACAACAGCAACTTTGTTTTTAAAAGCACTGATAGAATCGTAATAAGGTTGTGCAACAAAACTTTCATACTTGTTAATGATTCCCCACTTGCCGTTTAATTGAATAACAGCGATCTCATTTTCGAAAGGGCGTATCTGATCGTATTGCGGTGCCACCCGAATCTTTCCTTGATTATCGATGAACCCGAATTTTCCATTGTTATATTTCATTCCTGCATAGTCGTTATAAAAACCCTGAATGGAAATTATTTTTTTGTCGACACTATATGTACTGGCACCTGCCTGGACTTTCCATTGCTTGTCTTTTAATACACCGAATGTTGTTGAGCTGTTACCAATCGATATTTCTGTATAGACAATAGGAAAGATAGTTTCTCCCTTTGTGTTGATCAATCCGTATTTATTTCCTTTCCTGATTTTTACAAATTCTTCATTAACGGGTATAATTGTCGTTAAACTGTCAATTCTGTACGTATAGGTTTTATCCTGAAGCGCATTTAGTTTTAACAAGCCAATAGAATAGAGATAAACATCCTGATGATTTAATACCACATCACCCGATTTATTGATCACAAGCTGTTGTCCGTTTTTTTCAACCCGGCATAGACCATAATAGAATTGGCCTACAGTAGTATATTCAAACGGAATAATTTCGTTGCCCTTTTCATTTATAAAACCCCATTTATTAGCAATCGATTTTACAGCCATTAAACCATTTGAATACTCATGATAGTCTGTGATAGTTGTTCCATACAAAGGTGCACCTGAAAAATTATACAGCTTCCAATGTATAAGCGGACTTTTTCCGAATGTGATTCCTGCGCGTATCATAAGTGTATCCATTTGAATGATATCAAACGATGGTTCAATGATCCAGCCTTCCGCATTGATTTTTTTTACTCCCCAATATCCGTCTTTTTTAAGGGCTACCATGTCCGATACAATGGAGCCAATATCCTCGTATGTATTTTTTAATGCAATAGCGCCATCCCTATTCAGCAGGCCTTGCCAGCCATTTTGCTTATAACTCAGCATACTTGTTGAAGTAAAAGAAACAGTATCGAATGCATAACTTTTTTTAACTTCTCCGGTTGAAGAAAATAGTTCCCATGTATTAAAGCGCAATCCTCTGACTTGTTTGGGCGACAATGATTCGATTAATTTAAAATCGAACGGTACAAGTGCATTATTGGCCAGGTCAATCATGCCCCATTTTCCAGCGTTCTGAACAAAAAGATGTTTGCCTTTATTTGTGAATTTAAAATTGTCGTAGAGACATGGAATGGTTAATTTATTTTCAAAAGAGTAAAAACCCCACAGTCCCAAATTGTTTTGTACCGGTGTCAGATCAAATTGCTTCGGCAATATTTTTTTATAAGATGCAGAAATAATGAGTTTGCCTTTGTGGTCTATCGTTCCATAAAGACTACTCATGATAACAATAGCTTGGTTCATTCTGAAAGGTTCAGCAACGCTGTCGAAGCGAGCAGGAATAACAATCTCTCCCGATTTATTTTTAAACCCAAATTGCTTTTTATGATCAATAATTTCTGAATAGGTTGTTAGTCCTTCATGATATTGAACTGTCTGAGCATTACCTGGTAAATAGATAAGCAATAAGAATAGTATATAAAAATAACGTTGCATTATTTGGTTGCTTGAATAACAAATAGCAGAGGTGTTTCTGAAACGCGTTTAAGTAAATAATAATTATTTACTGTGTCGTAGATGAAATGATCATAAACAGGCGGACACACAATGATTCTATCTTTGGCTATTAATCCATAAAGGAACTCTTTTTTGAAAACGAAAACGTCTGAATTGGCATCCAGTAAAAATTCGTATACCGGTGGTATCAACTCTCTGCCATTCGTGTCGCACAGGCCTATTAAACCCTTATTGTATACATACCATTTACCGCTGGAGGTTTGTTGAATACTGTCGAATGTAACAGAGTTTATGTTTTTACCATCCTTGGTAACAAACATCCATCGTTTGCCATCAAATACAGCAGCTACACCATTGTTGAAAGGAAGTGCCGTTATATAATATGGTTGTACCGTTAAGAGTTCGCGCTTTGTTACATAGCCCCATTTATTTTTCAAACGTATGGCAGCCATATTATCATGCCATGCAGTAATGGTATCGTATTGATGGGCTATTTTAATATTTCCTGTAGTATCGCAATAACCATATTTTCCAGCTTTGCGGTACATAAGCAAATTATCACTTTGATAATAGATGGTATCAAAATGAATCATAAGTTTTAGCGTATCGTATTTCGATTTGTCAATAATAGTAACAGGGCCGAAAGCAGGCGCTGTTACAACCTTTTTTACAGTATCTAATATATATGGTATATCTTTTCTATAGTAGAGACAATCGTTTCTATAAATATCCCAACTGTATTTCTCAGGTGAGATACGTATTGAGTCGCATCGTAATTTTGACAGTACTTTCTCTCCGGAATTTTTATAGATATCCCATTCGTCATACAAGACTGCATTGTACATCGAATCATTTTTTATTAAAACTTTAAATGGAGTAGCGATAAAATCATTTCCATTTCGATCGAGCAGCTGATATTCGGAAGCCGTTTTGATCAGGATAAACAAGCTGTCGTATAATTGGTAAGAATCAAAAGTAGGAGAGGCGTGTGCTGTATTGCTGTTATATAAAAAATGTTTCCCTTTCGCACGTATTACATATAAGTTATTGCCTATATATTGAATAGCCGAAGCGTTATAATCGATTATTTTTTTTGTGGCAGTATTATAGACGTAATAATAACATGCGTAAAACCTGCGTGCTACAATATGCTTTCTGCAGATGAATTCATTGCCGGTTGTATATTGAATGGAATCATAATCAAATGGTACAGCAATCTTATTTTCCTGTACTACGCCGCATTTTTTTCTGGGTATACCTGCAACAGTATCTACAATGGAAATAATAGCATATAGGCTGGTAAATGCTTTTGCCTTTAAGCTGGCATGAAAAGATGCTTCCGAATAAAATTGATAGTATACAACAGAATGATTTACTGTTGTGTTGTGCTTAGAAAATACGGCAGCACTTGAATCCGTTTGTGCCTGTGATGCAGAAAATGTAGTTACGCATAAAAAAAATGCAAAAAGGAAATTGATGTATGTTCCTTTAATCACGTATTTGTTCTGGTTGTTTAGCCAGATTAAATAAATCATTTAACACATCGATCAATGTTTCTGCTTCACCACGTTTGCAGGCTGCTTTTAATTGAAGTACCGGCAGTTTAATAATTTTCTGCATGATGCTCTTCGTGATCTCATCTACCTTCTTAGCTTCTTCATCACTCAATTGTTTCACAAAGCGGGACAGTTCCTCTTTGCGGATTTGCTCAAGTGCATTTTTAAGTTTGTTGATGGTAGGAGAAACTTCCATTTCTTTTGACCATTCATTGAATTCAGCAATAGAATCAAGAATGATCTTGCGTACATGCGGAATGGCGTTCAATCTGTTTTCCAACGCTTCGTTTGAACGATTCTGAATGTGATCAATATCGTAAACGATTACACCTGGCAGCTCTTCTGCTTTAGGATCTACGCTTCTTGGAACAGACAGGTCAATAAAATATTTATGTGAAAGAATTGATAACTTTTCAATCTCTTCTTTTGAAAATAAAGGTTCTTCTTTTGCAACAGAGCTAATGACGAGATCAGCTTTGCTTACTGCTTCCCAAAGTGTTTCAAAGGGAACGTGATCAATACCGCATTCTGCTGCAAGTACTTCTGACTTTAACGGAGAACGATTGGTAAGCGTAATATTTTTGAAGGATGTATTTGCTTTGAAGTTTCTGCAAACGTCTGCACCAATCTCTCCCAATCCAACAATTAAAATATTTGCATTTGGTGTTGCGCTCAATAGCTCTTCAGATAATTCAACCGTTGCATACGATACAGATGCTGCGCCGTCGCGGAAAGCTGTTTCCTGAACCACACGTTTGTTGGTGAAGAAAATCGTGTGCATTAATCTGTGTAAAAACGGACCTGCAAGATTCAAATCTGCACTCCATTGATACGCATACTTTACCTGATTCACAATCTGCATGTCGCCTACCACCTGTGAATCTAAGCCAATACCAACCTCAAACAGATGCAATACAGCATCAGCCTGATCGTTGTATATTTCAAAATATTCTTTTTGATTGATGAGTGCAGGTATGTTTTTTTCAACACCCAACAACTTAATAATATCGTTACTGAAATCTTCGTTGGAAGTATAGTATATTTCGGTGCGGTTGCATGTAGAAAGCACCAATAATTCGGTTGTATCTGTAAATTCCCGGATCTTTTGCATCAGGTTTTTACATTCTGCTTCGTTTAAAGCTACTCGCTCGCGGATTTCAAGCGGAGCTTTTCTATATGTTAAACTAATGGATTTGAAATTCGAAATCATACGTACTGCTTCCTCAAAGGACTGTAAATTTACGTCTAAACACCGATTCTTTGAATATTCTTGTAATAAAATGAGTAATTTATAATCGTTACAAATAAACTGGCATTTTCGTTCTTATGGACATATATAAATTAAATTTTCGGGTTAAATGGATCATTGTTTTATTGGGTATTCTGGTTATTGCCGGCTCACTTTTCTATACAGACTACCTTGCCAAACGATTGGTTGAACGGGAAAGAAAGCTTATAGATTTGTATGCCAAAGCATTAGAAACCGCTGCAACGCAGGAGCCTGATGCGAATATGGCCTTTTTATCGGAAAAGATCATTAATGCGAATACTTCTGTACCGGTTATTTTAACTGATGAATCAGGAGAACCGTTAAGCTCAAAAAATATCTTATTACCGTCCAATATCACTAAAGAGAAGGAAGACAAGATTTTAAAAGATGAGATTGCCATTATGCAGGACCAGCATCCGGCTATAACCATTGAGTTTTATGGCATGAAGAATTTTATTTATTATAAAGATTCTGATCTGCTGATCATGCTCCGTTATTACCCTTATATTCAGCTTTCTGCCATTATATTTTTA
>Ga0210389_10004478_pt1 | contig 10846 bp, 8 predicted proteins | sample IncBWH28OmetaG_FD_160127 | JGI IMG/M metagenome (GOLD analysis project Ga0210389, IMG submission 160127) | Forest soil microbial communities from Barre Woods Harvard Forest LTER site, Petersham, Massachusetts, United States - Inc-BW-H-28-O ... | reverse complement strand
CTATCAGCCACGTTTCGACTGGAACCTGTGGTTCGCTTCTCTCGGATCGTGGCGCGAGTATCCCATCGTAATCAACACCGAAGCACGTTTGCTTTCGACCGACCCTGATGTGCTTGCGCTTTTCGCGGGGAGTCCTTTTCCGCAAGGGCCGCCGCATCAGGTGCGTGCGGTTCTCTGGCAATACTGGTTCACAACCGCGGCGGAAAAACGCAAGACAGGCTTCTGGTGGCGCCGTGAGTTCCTGGGACTATACGCGCCAACCCTCGCGCGCGACCCCGACGGCAAAATCCGCGCAGTCGAATTCCCTATGGTTGCTCCTCGGCAATGACGCGCGGCTGAAGTACTCAACCGACCTGTTGCCTCACGTGCACTGGCTTTTGCCCATGGCTGTGATCTTCGGATGATTCGCCCTGAGTGCGGTTCAATATCCAAAGCAGGAGCAGCAGAACAAACAGAGCCAACAGGTAAAAGACAATGCCACCATGCCGGTGGAAGTTGCCATGCAAGAATCCAGGATCGACGTGGATTCCGAGCATGGAGATGGTGAAGATTCGAATCCCATTCTTAAAAATCGAAAGAGGAATCGCGACCAGCACCACAGTAGCCTTCCGCCAAAAGGACCGGAGAAATAGATGTGCAAGCACCATGCTGGTGACGATCAACATAAGGCTGGAGCGAAGACTGCTGCACTCCTGGGCAACCTCCAGGCTTAATCCGGGGATCGACAGCATGACGCCATCTTGAGTAACCGGAATGCCCAGAGCTGAAAACAGGAAACTGGCCGAGAGGGCGGATCCGTGTTGCCAGAGAGCCACAATTTTATTCAACGTGAACTCTGGAAGTGGAACCAAACAGAACAGAAAGCAGAGAGGAAACAGCAATGATCGAAAAGTCCAGACTCCGAAACACCCAATGAACGCGCCTAGCCACCAGGTCACCAGCGCGAGCATGCCCCACGTCAGTTGCGTGTCGGACTGCGCCGTCAATCTGCCGCCCAGTCCGAGTATTAATGCCGCGACCAGCAAAGCTACACTGATGCGATTGCTCGGTTGGCGATCGATTCTGAGTGAAGGCCATTCCGTGTAGATGAGAGCCAGGCTGATCGGAACAATCAGGAGAATGTGCGTATATTCATCGCGCCGGAGCGCAAGTGCGAAGGTTCCCAACAACGGACGCCATCCAACTAACAGGGAGATCGAAACCGCCAGACTAAACTTCAACTGTGATGACAATTTGTTCATCTGCGATTGGGGCGACGTTCAAGAATCAATTTAAGAAAGCACAATACTCACGCAGAGCTTGCACAATACGTTCACTGGCGTAACCGTCCCACGAGAGCAGTCATGACGGGTACGGCTTTCATGAAGTTGGCCGGGCTCCTACGACGTGAAGAATGTGCCTAGCTCCTCCAACCATGGTAATGCACCGGCTCCACTCATCGCCGTACTGGGATGTTGTCGAGTTAGCTTATGGCTTGGCTTCGTAGGAAATTCGCCAGATCAGCTTTCCGCCATCGTCCGAAATCAGCACGGAACCGTCCGCTGCCGCTGCCACGCCTACCAATCGCCCATAGACATTCTCGCCGGCAGGATCAGGCACAAATCCGGAGAAGAAAGGGGTTGGATCTCCGGCGGGGAGGCCATTTCGGAAGGGGATAAAGACAACCTGATAACCGCTCTTGATGCGCCGGTTCCACGAACCGTGTTCCGCAATGAACGCGCCGTGCCAGTACGAGGACGGGAACTGTCGCCCTTCATAGAATGCAAACTGCAGCGGAGCAACGTGTGCGCCGAGGAGCACGTCAGGAATGATCGCCTTCGCGACCAAGTCCGGCCTAGGCGCCACCCGATCGTCCACATGATTGCCAATGTAGGAATAGGGAAAACCGTAAAAACCGCCGTCGACGACATGGGTGAAAAAGTCAGATGGAACATCATTGCCAAGATCGTCCCTTTCATTCACCGCGGCCCACAAGTCACCGGACTCGGGGTTGAAACCGATCCCGACGGCATTCCGCAATCCGCTGGAGAACACTCGCATGTTTTTGCCATCAGGATCGGCAATCAAAATCGCGGCCCGTCGAAGATCGGACTCGATTGAGATATTGTCCTTCGATCCCACCGAGATAAATAACCTCTCGCCATCCGGACTGAAAGCCAGCGAGCGAGTCCAATGCTGGTTGTAGCCCATGCCCGGGAGATCGAGTACGTGCTCCGCGTCCCCGAGCCGCTGCGACGTTTTGGGATCATAGCGGAAACGCACGACTTCATTGGTATTGGCGATGTAAACATAGTCATCATGAAATGCGATTCCGAAAGGCAGGTTTAAGCGGTCGGCAAAAATCTCGCGCGACTGAACACTACCCCGGCTTTGCGGATCGTGCAACACACCTACTTCTCCGATTGCGGAGTCCGCCACAAACACATCACCGTTGGGGGCTACCGCCAGCCACCGCGGTTGGCTAAAGCCTTTGGCAAAAACCGAAACTTTGAATCCAGGAGGAACCTGCGGCTGAAAGTTTGCCGGCGGCGACACCACCACCGGCCAGTTCCCCGTGCGAAACAACCTCGCTCGAATGCGGGTCTTCCAACCACCGATGTTCAGCAGAAGAATCACGACCAGCAACGCGATTGCGATTAGCACCAACGTGATGAAGCTGCGCAGCAGCGGTCGATGAGAACTGAGAGAGCGACTCGTCGGATTGATCAACTGTGCCCCATCGTGGAGTCTGGAATACGAGATCGGCTGGCTGTGACCTACTTGCGCCCTTTGTCTTTCAAAAAGGTCCCCTCCTGGAGTTCTGCGAATGCCTGCTGTAATTGCGCTTGCGTGTTCATCACGATCGGGCCGTACCATGCGACCGGCTCTTCGAGCGGCTTGCCCGAGACCAGCAGGAACCGGATTCCGTCATCCCCAGCTTGAACGGTAACCTCGTCGCCGCGATCAAATAGCACGAGTGAACGATTATCCGCTTCGACGGGAGGCGTCGTGTCCGCCCATTTTATCGCCTCGGTCGGCACCGCAAGGGGACCCGACGCATTGCAGAACTTCCCCCCTCCACCAAAAACGTAAGCGAACGCGTGGCGAGTCGTTTCCACCGGCAGGGTCTTTCTCTTACCAGCAGAAACCGACACATCGAGGTAGATGGGATCGGCGGCGATACCGTCCACCGGGCCAGTCTTTCCCCAGAAGTTCCCGCAGACGACTCGCACGTGCGTGCCATCGTCATCCTTGACCTCAGGAATATCGAGCGCCTTCACCTCCTGATAACGCGGCGTCGTCATTTTGAGCGACGACGGAAGGTTAGCCCACAACTGAAAACCGTGCATCCGGCCAGACTGGTCGCCCTTGGGCATCTCCTGGTGGATGATTCCGCTGCCCGCCGTCATCCATTGCACGTCACCAGCGGCGATGGCGCCTTGGTTCCCCATGCTGTCGCCGTGCTCCACGGTTCCCGCCAAAACGTAGGTAATAGTCTCGATGCCGCGGTGAGGATGCCAGGGAAAGCCAGCGAGATAATCCTCCGGGACGTCATTGCGGAAGTCATCCAGCAAAAGGAACGGGTCGAATTCCTTCGTGTTTCCGAAGCCGAAGGCACGCCGCAGATGCACGCCTGCACCTTCGAGCGTTGGCTTCGATTGAATGAGACGCTTCACCGGTCGAATCGACATGTTGATCTCCAGTATGTAAAGTTGCCGCCCGCTCCCAACCTAGATTTTACTCGTGTCCACCTCGATCCATTTATTCATGTGTCTGTTGGAATTCTGCCCTTACGACGACAGGCAAACCCGGAACGATCACAAGTGACGGCGGGCAATAAGAGGTCTCACGTGCGCTTCGGAATCATTAACCCCGCGACTACAGCGCTTGCCACAGACAGCCCCGCGCAAATCAGCATGACAATTCGGAATCCAGAGACAAACGCCTGGGCAATCAATTGACGAACGGCGGCGGTTGTGCCGGGATCGAGGCCAGTCGGTACCGGCAAACCTGCGAGTTTGATCACATCCGCTTGAACCTGCTGCAAGATCGCTGGCGGCAGAACAAGAGCAGTGAGGCCTCGATTTAGTCGAGAGCCAAAAGCGTTCACCATGACAATGCTAAGGACCGCAATCGCGAGCACGCCAGCCACACGGGCCACTGCGTTATTGATGCCAGAAGCGGTTCCCACTCGGCCCTGCTCTACCGAATTCATCACGACGGTGGTGAGCGGAGCTACGGTAAGCGCCATCCCGAACCCCAACACTAGCATGGCTGGGAAAAATGCCTTCCAGTAACTATCTCTAACGGAGGGCGCGGCGAACAAAACGAACCCTAATGCGGCGATCAGCGGGCCAACGATCAGGGGACTTCTGGCGCCGTAGTGTGCGACCAGTCCGCCAGACCAGCGGGAAAGAAAGAACATCAGCAAAATCAAGGGCAGGATGGCAGCGCCCGTAGCGGTTGCGGAGTATTGCTGGACCTGTATCAGGTTCAGCGGAAACAAGAAGAAGAAAACTCCAACCGCGGCATAGAGAAACAGTGTGAGCAAGTTCGTGCCACTAAAGCTGGAGGACGCAAACAATGACAGCGGAACCATCGGCGAAGTCACGCTAGATTCGACGAACAGAAACCCAATCAGCGAGGCGAAACCAACCATCAGACTCCCCAGCACCAGAGGATGTGTCCAACCCAAAATCTCCGATTTGAGGAACCCGTGCACCACACCTCCTAGTCCAAGCGTGACCAAAAAAGCTCCAACCCAATCGATGCGGCCTTTAGTGGCGCTGCGGCTCTCTGGAATATGGCGAAGCGAAATGGCGATCACGGCCGCTGCAATCGGGAGATTGATGAAGAATACCCAGCGCCAGGAAGCATGCTCAACCAGCCAACCGCCAAGCACCGGCCCGACAGCGGTGGCGATCGTGGTGAAACCGGACCACGTGCCGATCGCCTTTCCGCGGCTTGCCTCGTTGAATGATGTACCGATGATGGCAAGGCTGCCCGGAACGAGCAGCGCAGCTCCCGCGCCCTGAATGCTTCGCGCCATGATCAACTGATGAATGTTTAATGCCCCTCCGCAACCAGCCGAAGCCAGCGTGAAGACAGCGGTTCCGAGTATGAAGATGAGGCGGCGTCCGAAAAGATCGCCGAGAGAACCACCAACGAGAATTAAAGCTCCCAGAACCAATCCGTATGACTCGACTACCCATTGCACATCTACAACCGTTGCCCGGAGGGATGCCTGGAGCGCGGGCAGAGCGACATTTACAGCCGTGCTGTCAATGAAAGCCATGCTGGAAGCGAGAATGGTTGCAGCCAGAATCCAATGTCCGGCCTGTGCTCTACTCCGAACTCCGACACTGGCTGATCGGATTACGGTTTCATCGCAAGGTAACCTCACCGAAGTAAGGATGCATCTCGCTGACGAAAGGCTCCGGAGATGTTGAAGATCGCGAAAAGCCTGGGGTCACCACATGACGCAAGGCATTGAGGGCGTGGATGGATCTCAGAGCGAAGATTGAACCTCTCGATTGTGAGGATCCGCCCCGGTTACAGCACGAACGGTGCAACCGGTGGTGGCGACCTTCTTGTCGCTCAGGCAATCAAGGGGTTGCGAGTTCGTACCGCCGGTGAGGTTGCCGGGGACGATCCAACACTCACAAACCGCCTGCCTTGGCAAACCGCTTCCACAGCAGCTAGCAGTTGGCTTCCAGCATAGGCCTTAACCACGTATCCCATTGCGCCCAGATCGAGCGCTTCTTGCACCACGTCGGCAGAGGATTCCTGGCTGAGAAAGAGTATTTTGGAACGCGGCGCAAGCGTGCGGATTTGTCGAGCGGCTTCGATTCCATTCAGTCTTGGAAGGCCGATGTCGAGCAAAATCAAGTCTGGCTTTAGTTCTTCGGCCTTCTGAACAGCTTCCAATCCGTCGGAAGCTTGGCAAATGATTTGGAATTCCGGCGCCTTGGAGAACACCGAAAACACGAAAACCCGGAAGGGTTCGAAGTCATCGACGACGAGAATTCGAATTGCTGCCCCTGGTGGCGAGATCGCGTTTGTTTCAATCGAAGATGTCTTGGCCATTCGCCATCCTTGCGCTGCGAGTTATTGGGCTTCGCAAGGAACCGTCAGTTCGTGGCGCGGCGGAAGGATGCGGAACAGCCTTCTCCGTTCTTAGTCCCTTTCGCGGTCTGGCGAAACTAGTATTTTCTTTGTTACGGCATATTTTATTGATAGGATCGGCTCCCTTGTCAGCCGGGTCAGCGTTGGCTGGAGAATCCGGGACGCCCCTCCCGGATTCGCGCTGAAAATTCGCGATCTTTGTCGGCCAGACGGGCGGCAGCATTGATGTGGATCCGCTCTTTCAAATCCTTGAGTGACAAGCCTTCCGTCACTAACTGTTGCCGCTCGTACATCATTTCGTCGGAGTGGCCATTGAGCAGAATGCGCCAATCCCAGCGCGGCCGGCTACCTTCTCTTGCCGCTTCGGCAACTGCAATATTCGTAGTGCAATTGTTGGTCAGAGCGTTGTACCACTCCGGCGTGTTGTGCAGGCGGTTGATGTGGTCCAGGTATTGAAGGAACAGCCCGCGCGCTTGCCGCGGCGTGGCAACCGTGCGAAACAGGTAAACCTCCTCTCCAGTTCGGTAGTTCGTGCGCAGCCGGATCAGGTCCCGTTCATCGCTGACAATGTAGGTCAGCTCGTACTGCCGGAAGAATCCAAGAATCGCAGAATACCCCCGGCCGACGACCTTGCGAGTCTCAATTGAAATGGGAACATGCCCTTGATCGCCAAAATCGAAGCTGACGATGGGGTGCGCGATCCACGGCGAACCCCAATATGTCAGCGCGATGTCCAGGCCCTTCAAATTCGAAAGATTGAAGGACCTCGTTTCCCACTTGCAGTCATAGTCGAACTCGGCCCGATAATCGCAGTTGCGGACGTTGTGGATAGTTACACGATCGCCCGCGATCTCAACCCAGGCTGTTTCAGCCACGTCGGCTTGCCAATTGCGTGTGCTAGAGGGCTTGAGTGACAACCACCAGGTGAGAACGAAAACCAAACCAGCGAGCGTGATAAGAAGCGCAAATCGACGGTAGAACAGCGCACCCGCGGAGATCCCCACCAGATAGATCGCGGCAGCTGGCTTGCGCAGTGGAGCCGACGGCAGATCAAAATACAGCGCGGCTGTCGCCCAGAGCGTGAGCACCACAGCAATCAGGGTCGCAACGCCTACACCGATCTTGCGCAGCCACTTTCTCCCATCCACGCTTGTTCACCTTTGCAGACTCGCAGACCTTACAACCGGCGGACTCAGACATACGCCAAGCTACAGCACGCCTTCGCTCTGCATTTCCTTCACTACGAGCTTAACCAGTCCGTTGATTGTCTTATGAACACTCGACGGATTGAAGGTGTCCGTGACCCCCGTCCAGACCAGATCTCCGTCGGGCGAAACCGTGCTATAGAGATTAGTCTCGATGCGCACTTTCTTTTCTTCCCGCAGATAGTCGGGCGAGTAAACCACCGGATATACGACCCGGTAGTACCCATAAAACGTGGTGTAGTAAGGAAAGGGCGAGACAGAAGGCCCTCCGGGGATATAGGTCACCTTGTTTTCTACTTTGATCAGGCGCGACACCACGACTGCGTCAATCTTGTTCTCCACAATCTGCGCCTTCAGGTAATTCAGGTCGAGTTGTGTGGACTCCGGCCTTAGCAGAATGGCATGGCCCGGAATCGCAGTCACGCCGGTTTGCGACAGCTGCCGCGCAAGCGCGTCCTCGAAGTCGGCGCGAATCTCCGTCTTGTCGCTTAGCCCCAGCGCCAGGACTCGCTGGAACTTCTTGTCCGTTACGTAGCTGGGATTCTTCCAACTCATCACCAGCTTCGGATTGGAGAAAGCCAGAGTGAGAGCCGCGGCAACGATCACGATGGTTAGCGCTTTTCGATTCAAGCAGGACCTCGATCTCATTAAACAGCGACGGATCGTGATCTTTCGATCCGACCGGCTTACAACCTATCAGGTTTGCAAATACGCTGCACCTGCTTGCGCATCTTGCGGAGACGTTCTAGGCTGTGGCATCGTCGTACCGACTGCAACGCACGTACCGGCGCCGCCGAAGGAGTCTCACGCGACCGTCAGGGAGAGATATCGATGAAATATCCGTGGGCAACGAAATCTAAACCGTTGCTCCTGTTAACGATCGGCTGCCTGGTCGCGGTAGCCGCAGCGCTCGGATCTCAAGTCGCGACTACGGCCGATCCCTCGTCCGAATTCGCCGCCACACTGCGCCAGATCGCCGCGGCTGGGCAGCTGTCGGATCTTCGTTGGCCTGATTTTTCTGACTATCGAACTCATGTAACCAACTTTTACGATGCGGGGGGTTACGCCCCAGCATGGTTGAATAACAATGAGCCAACTCAACAGGCGCAAACCCTGATCGACGTGCTGAAGCAGGCCGACGCCAAGGGGTTGAATGCCGAAGATTACGACGGTTCACGCTGGACGGACCGGCTGGCGCGCCTGCGTCAGTCGCAATCTCCGGCTGATCGGGGACGCTTCGATGCCGCCTTAACGGTTTGCGTAATGCGCTACGTTTCGGATTTGCATATTGGCAGAGTTAATCCCCAGCATTTCAAGTTCAATCTCGACGTCTCGGCGAAGAAATACGATCTGCCTACGTTCCTGCGGGACAAGCTGATCCACGGAGCCGACGTTCGCGCCGAATTGGAGGAAGTAGAGCCACCGTTCGCTGGTTACAGACGCACCCAAAAAGCTTTGCAACAATACAGGGAATTATCGCGACAGGACAACGGAGAACAACTGCCAGTTCCTGCCAAGCCGGTCGATCCCGGTGGCACTTATGACGGAGTTCCCCGCTTGACGCGCTTGCTACGTCTGCTGGGCGACCTGCCGGACGGCGCCGTAGCCGAAAACTCAAGTATCTACAACGGCCCTCTAGTCGACGCCGTCAAACATTTTCAGGCGCGACATGGCCTTGGTCCGGATGGACGGCTTGGTACTCAGACCCTGAAACAGTTGAACATGCCTTTGAGCTTTCGGATGGAACAGTTGCGCCTCACGCTGGAGCGCTGGCGTTGGGTGCCCTATCAATTTCCTCGGCCACCGATCGTCGTCAATATCCCCGAGTTTCGCCTGCGAACCTACAACCAGGACGGCACCATCGATCTGACGATGAACGTGATCGTGGGCAAAGCCTATCGCCACGAGACTCCGGTCTTCGAAAGAGACATGAAGTACGTGGTGTTCCGCCCGTATTGGAACGTACCGCCGAGCATCCTGCGATCAGAAATCGTGCCAGCGATTAGAAAAGACCGCGACTACATCGCTAAGAAGAATTACGAGGTGACTACACCGCAGGGCAGCGTAGTAACTTCGGGCACGATTAGCGATGACATTCTCCAGCAGCTCAGCGCGGGAAAGTTGATGGTACGGCAAACGCCGGGTCCTACCAACGCGCTGGGCCTGGTCAAGTTGATGTTCCCGAACGAGTACAACGTCTATCTGCACAGCACACCGTCCCAGCAGTTGTTTTCGCAAACGCGCCGTGACTTCAGCCACGGCTGCATCCGCGTTGAGAAACCCGCCGAGCTCGCAGCCTGGGTTTTACGCGATAAGCCAGAGTGGTCGCTGGAGCAAGTGCGTGCCGCCATGCAGACCGGCAAAGATAACATGCAGGTCAATCTCACGAATCACGTGCCCGTGCTAATCATCTACGGAACAGCCGTGGTGGACCAGCAGAACGAGGTTCACTTCTTTGACGATATCTACGGATACGACGCCGACCTGGAGAAAGTCCTGGCGCGGGGATATCCCTATCCTGGATGAGGGAAGAAGTGTGTGGTATTGTTGCTTTAGCAGCGGCTAGCCGTCTCCCCCGGGCGGTAACCAGTATAGGGCGTCTCCCCAAGAATTCCGTCCAGCCTGGTCTCGTTTAAGCTACCATGGCTGTGGAAAATTTTGATGAAACGGGAGCTCAGACCGGGCCAGCAGCGGGATGCGCCGGGCAATGACATTGCGGGCGTACGCACGCCATCAGAGGGAGCCCCTTCCTCTTCCGGCGCGAATCTGCCCTCCGATGCTCCAACCTTCGTGGATTATTCACCTGATGCGCCGACGGTGATCGACATTAGCACGGGTTCTCCGGCGACACCGGCGAACCAGAAGGCAAAGCAAAAACCCAGGCCAATCGCGCATTCGGACCCGACCACACTGCAGCCAGGGACGGTGCTTGCACAGCGGTATGAGATCGTTCAGATTCTCGGCCAGGGCGGCATGGGCGCGGTCTATAAAGCGACCGACCTAGAGCTGAATCGCACCGTGGCGCTGAAAGTAATTCGGTCCGATTTAGCTCGTGATAGAGCCATTGTGGATCGCTTCAAGCAGGAACTGCTGCTCGCCCACCAGGTGACGCACCGCAACGTAATCCGCATTTACGACCTGAGTGAAGCCGATGGGATGAAGTTCATCACCATGGAGTACGTCGACGGCGACAACCTGCTGACCCTCCTCCATCAAAAGAAGAAATTCTCGCCCGAAGAGTCGGTAGAGATTATGCAGCAGGTTTGCCGGGCACTGGAAGCAGCACACAGCGTAGAAGTGATCCACCGCGACTTGAAACCGCAGAACATCATGCGCGACAAGACGGGCCGGATTCTGGTAATGGATTTTGGCCTGGCTCGCACCCTCGAAGGCGATGGAATGACCCAGAGCGGGGCTCTGGTCGGGACGATGGAGTACATGTCCCCGGAACAAGCGCTCGGCAAGCCTCTGGACCAACGCTCCGACATCTTTGCTCTGGGACTCATATTTTATGAAATGCTCACCGGGCACCACCG
>Ga0210389_10004475_pt1 | contig 10849 bp, 12 predicted proteins | sample IncBWH28OmetaG_FD_160127 | JGI IMG/M metagenome (GOLD analysis project Ga0210389, IMG submission 160127) | Forest soil microbial communities from Barre Woods Harvard Forest LTER site, Petersham, Massachusetts, United States - Inc-BW-H-28-O ... | reverse complement strand
TCGAGCAGGGAGTCAAGAACGGGTTTTCCGGAAAACACTTGCGACGCAGCCTCAATCGCGGTCCTCAGTATCGGGTCATCGTGGACGCGACGCCCCCCGACTGCCGAATCGTCGGCGATGAGGTGCACGCGACCTACGACGTGCTGACCAAGGCGAAGTTCGGGCGTCGGCGGATCGCTGCGCGGGTTAACGAGACATTCGTGATCCCCGCCGAAAGTCCAAGCGGGCAAGCGCAAATCCACCACATCAAGGTGCGCTTCCGACCATTCGTCCAGCACCGCCCGGCGACGTTGCAGCCCGCGCAGCGGGGTGAGAAGGAGCCGGGCAATCCAGCACCGCCCGGCGACGTTGCAGCCCGCGCAGCGGGGTGAGAAGGAGCCGGGCAATCCAGCACCGCCCGGCGACGTTGCAGCCCGCGCAGCGGGGTGAGAAGGAGCCGGGCAATCCAACCTGACTACCGGGACTCAAATGAAGAAGCCACGCAATTTGAACTCGCCCTGGGCCGACGTTTTTATCAAGTGGATGGCCCGGGCCAACGCATGGATTTATCGCCGGAGCAACGGAACGCTCGGCGGGACGGTCCAGAAGGCCCCGGTCGCACTGCTGACCACCATCGGCCGCAAGACCGGTGAGCCGCGGGTGAGTCCGCTGATCTATGTGCGCGACCGCGATCGCGTGATTCTGGTGGCGTCGCGGGGCGGGTCGGACAAACACCCGCTGTGGTACCTCAACCTCAAAGCCGACCCGAAAGTCGCGGTGCAGATCAAGAAAGAGGTGCTCCAATTGCGGGCACGCGACGCCACGGCCGAAGAACGAGCGGAGTACTGGCCCAAGTTGGCCGCCGTATATCCCACCCTCGACGACTACCGGTCGTGGACCGATCGGGTGATCCCGGTCGTCATATGCGATCCCGGGCGGACCAACTAGGCGCCGTAGACGGGAATTGGTGGCCGCGCCTTGGCCAGCAGGTCGGCGACCACCGGTCCGAGCTCGGCCGGGTCCCATCTGGCACCCTTGTCGATCTGCGGGCCATGCGCCCAGCCCTCCGCGACGCGGATCTTGCCACCCTCGACCTCGAATACCTTCCCGGTGACGTCCCGTGATTCGGCGCTGCCCAGCCAGACCACCAGTGGCGAAACGTTTTCCGGTGCCATGGCGTCGAAATCTTGGTCCTGCGTTGCCATCATCTCCGCAAACACCGTCTCGGTCATCCGGGTGCGTGCCGATGGCGCGATCGCGTTGACGGTGACGCCGTAACGACCCATCTCCGCGGCGCCAACGAGCGTCAGCGCAGCGATACCTGCTTTGGCGGCGCTGTAGTTGGCCTGCCCGACGCTGCCCTGCAGGCCCGCACCCGAACTGGTGTTGATGATCCGTGCGTCGACCGGTTTCCCGTCTTTGGAGAGCCCACGCCAATACGACGCGGCGTGGCGCATCGTGGCGAAGTGGCCCTTGAGGTGCACCGCGAGCACGGCGTCGAACTCATCCTCGCTGGTGTTGGCCATCATCCGGTCCCGCACGATGCCGGCGTTATTCACCAAAACGTCTAGGCCGTCGAAAGTTTCGACGGCGGTCGCAACCAGGTCGGCCGCTTGATCCCAATCGGCAATGTCGGATCCGTCGGCGACGGCTTCCCCGCCGGCCGCGGTGATCTCGTCGACCACGCCCTGCGCGGCGCTGCCGCCGCTTGCGGGCGATCCGTCCAGGCCCACCCCGATGTCGTTGACCACTACACGCGCGCCTTCGGCCGCGAAGGCGAGGGCATGCGCACGACCGATGCCACCGCCCGCTCCGGTGACGATCACGACGCGGCCGTCCACCACTCCCATACCCCTTGTCTCCTCTACTTGATCGCGCTCGTGGTGGCGAGATAATGCGGTGGCTCGCCGCCCCCATGCACTTCCAACGTGGCGCCGCTGATGTAAGACGCCGCATCTGAGGCCAAAAACGCTGCGGCCCAACCGACATCGTCGGGTTTGGCCAGCCGGCGCAACGGCACATTCTTCGAAATCGCAGCGATCGAGTCGGCGTCACCATAGAACAGTTCCGACTGTTCGGTCTCCACCATGCCGACCACGCACGCATTCACCCTGACCTTCGGCCCCCACTCCACCGCGAGTGTCTGCGTGAGGCTCTCCAGACCCGCCTTGGCCGCTCCGTACGCGGCGGTACCCGGGGTCGGCCGTCGCCCGCTGACACTGCAGATGTTGACGATCGACCCGCCCTGCGCCTGGTTTTGCATCTTATCGTTTGCATGCTGCGAAACAGCCAGTGCACCAATCAGATTGAGCTCGATGATCTTGCGGTTGAACTTCGCGCTGGAATCCGCGGTGAGCACATATGGGGAACCTCCGGCGTTGTTCACAACGACGTCGAGCCTGCCGTGCCGGTCGACGATCGCGTTGATCAGTGTGTTGACGGCGTCGTCGTCGCGCACGTCGCACGAATGAAACTCATACGGCAGGCCTTCGACGGATCGCCGGGCACAGGTGACAACGCTGGCACCCTGCCCGGCGAAAACCGCACTGATACCGGCGCCTACCCCTCGAACGCCGCCGGTGACCAGAACCACCCGCCCTGCCAGGCCCAAATTGATGGCATCTCCAGGAAGGGGGCCTCCTTCGGGGCGAGTCACTGTGCTAGCGTACCAAGCAAGTGCTTGCTTAGGTAGCCACGTATTTTGGGAAGGACCTGCCACCTTGCCGATCACATCCACCGTGACCGAACCAGGCATCGTCGCGGTCACCGTCGACTACCCGCCCGTCAACGCCATCCCGTCGCGTGGCTGGTTCGAACTCGCGGAAGCGGTCACCGCGGCGGGCGCCGATCCCGATACCCACGCCGTGATCCTGCGGGCCGAGGGCCGCGGCTTTAACGCCGGTGTCGACATCAAGGAGATGCAGCGGACTGAAGCATTCAGCGCGCTCATCGACGCCAATCGCGGCTGCTTCGCCGCGTTCCGCGCGGTCTACGAGTGCGCGGTCCCGGTGATCGCGGCGGTCAACGGATTCTGCGTCGGCGGCGGCATCGGCCTGGTAGGCAACTCCGACGTCATCGTCGCATCCGACGACGCCACCTTCGGGCTGCCGGAGGTGGAGCGCGGCGCGCTGGGTGCGGCGACCCACCTGTCGCGACTGGTGCCCCAACACATGATGCGACGGCTGTTCTTCACCGCGGCGACCGTGGATGCCGCCACCTTGCACCACTTCGGCTCCGTGCACGAGGTGGTGCCGCGCGCCGAACTCGACGAAGCGGCACTGCGGGTGGCCCGCGACATCGCCGCCAAAGACACGCGCGTGATCCGTGCGGCCAAGGAGGCGCTCAACTTCATCGACGTGCAACGGGTCAACTCGAGTTACCGTATGGAGCAAGGCTTTACGTTCGAGCTCAACCTCGCCGGAATATCCGACGAGCACCGCGACGCGTTCGTCGAAAAGTCATGAGCAATAAGTTGACGACCCTTGACGCGGCCGTCACGCAATTGCGCAGCGGCATGACGATCGGCATCGGCGGCTGGGGGTCGCGGCGCAAACCCATGGCCTTCGTGCGGGCCATGCTGCGCACCGACATCGCGGACCTCACTGTGGTCACCTACGGCGGACCCGACCTTGGACTCCTGTGCTCGGCCGGCAGGGTCAAGCGCGTCTACTACGGGTTCGTCTCGCTGGATTCGCCGCCCTTCTACGATCCGTGGTTCGCCAAGGCCCGCACCAGCGGAACTCTCGAAGCCCGGGAAATGGACGAGGGCATGCTGCGCTGCGGGCTGCAAGCCGCGGCTCAACGCCTGCCGTTCCTGCCGACGCGTGCCGGGCTGGGCAGCTCGGTCCCGGACTTCTGGGAGGGCGAGCTGCGAACCATCACCAGTCCCTATCCGGCTCACGGTGGCGGACGCGAGACGCTGATTGCCATGCCGGCGTTGCGCCTGGACGCCGCCTTCGTGCACCTCAATCTCGGTGACAGCCAAGGCAATGCGGCGTACACGGGCATCGACCCCTACTTCGACGATCTCTTTTTGATGGCCGCCGAGAAGCGCTACCTGTCGGTGGAGCGCGTCGTGTCGACCGAAGAGCTGATCAAGGCGGTGCCGCCACAGGCAGTGTTGGTGAACCGGATGATGGTCGACGCGGTTGTGGAGGCGCCCGGCGGTGCCCACTTCACCACCGCCGCACCCGATTACGGCCGTGACGAGAAGTTCCAGCGGCACTACGCCGAAGCGGCCTCGTCGGAAGAGGGCTGGCGGCAGTTCGTCCAGACCTATCTGTCGATCGGCGAAGACGACTACCAGGCTGCGGTGCGCGCATTCGGACAGCAGGCATCGTCGTGACCACCGCTGTGAGCACCCGCGCCGAGGTGTGTGCGGTCGCCTGCGCCGAATTATTCAGGGCAGCAGGCGAAATCATGGTCAGCCCGATGACGAACATGGCCGCCATCGGCGCCCGATTGGCGCGCCTCACTTTCTCGCCCGATATCCTGCTGACCGACGGCGAGGCCCAGCTGCTGGCGGACACCCCGGCACTGGGTGCGTCCGGAGCCGTTGAGGGCTGGATGCCATTCGGCCGGGTGTTCGAGACGCTGACGTGGGGGCGGCGCCATGTGGTGATGGGCGCCAATCAGGTTGACCGTTTCGGCAATCAGAACATTTCGGCATTCGGCCCGCTGCAGCACCCGACCCGGCAGATGTTCGGCCTCCGCGGCGCGCCCGGCAACGCCATCAACCACGCCACCAGTTACTGGGTCGGCAACCACTCGAAGCGGGTGTTTTGCGAGGCCGTCGACGTGGTCTGCGGCATTGGCTGGGACAAGGTGGACGCGGACAACCCCGCATTTCGGTTCACCGGCACCTACCGAGTGGTGTCGAATCTGGGCGTATTCGACTTCGGCGGCCCACAGCACACCATGCGGGCACTGAGCCTGCACCCCGGCGTGTCACCCAACGAAGTCCGCGAAAACACCTCGTTCGAGGTGCACGGCCTTGACGCGGCCGAGGTGACCCGGCTGCCCACCGATGACGAGCTGCGCCTGATCCGCGCGGCTATCGATCCGAAGGCGTTGCGCGACAAAGAGGTACGTTCATGAGGTTGCGCACGCCGCTGACCGAGCTGGTCGGCGTCGAGCACCCGGTGGTGCAAACCGGGATGGGCTGGGTCGCCGGCGCCCGGCTGGTGTCTGCCACGGCCAACGCGGGCGGCCTCGGCATCCTGGCTTCGGCGACCATGACGCTGGACGAGCTGGCGACGGCCATCGGCAAGGTCAAGGCCGCCACCGACAAGCCGTTCGGCGTGAACATCCGCGCCGACGCCGCCGACGCCGGTGACCGCGTCGAGTTGATGATCCGCGAGGGCGTGAAGGTGGCGTCGTTCGCTTTGGCGCCCACGCAGGATCTGATTGCCCGGCTGAAAGAGGCTGGGGCAGTGGTGATCCCGTCGATCGGCGCCGCCAAACACGCGCGCAAGGTGGCGGCCTGGGGTGCCGACGCGATGATCGTGCAGGGCGGCGAAGGCGGCGGACACACCGGGCCCGTCGCCACGACGCTGCTGCTGCCGTCCGTGCTGGACGCGGTGAAGGGAACCGGGATCCCGGTGATCGCGGCGGGCGGTTTCTTCGACGGGCGCGGGCTCGCGGCGGCCTTGTCCTATGGCGCCGCCGGCGTGGCGATGGGTACCCGGTTTCTGCTCACTTCGGACTCCACGGTGCCCGACGCCGTGAAAAGGCGCTATCTGGAGGCGGCGCTGGACGGCACCGTGGTCACCACGCGGGTCGACGGCATGCCGCACCGCGTGCTGCGCACCGGATTGGTCGAGAAGCTGGAAAGCGGCTCGCGGGCAAGGGGTTTCGCCGCGGCGGTGGGTAATGCCGCGAAGTTCAAGAAGATGTCGAGGATGACCTGGCGCTCGATGATCACCGACGGCCTGGCGATGCGCCAAGGCAAGGAGATGACCTGGTCGCAGGTGGCGATGGCGGCGAATACCCCGATGCTGCTGAAAGCCGGGCTGGTCGAAGGCAATACCAAGGCCGGGGTACTGGCCTCCGGACAGGTGGCCGGCATCCTCGACGACCTGCCGTCGTGTGCGGAGCTGATCGATTCGGTCGTTCACGACGCGATCGAGCAGCTACGGGCGGCGTCTGCGCTGGTCGAGGACTAGCGCGGCCGCCTTTACTGAAGCCCAGGGCTAAAATTCGTCGTACTTAAGCTATATTCTTCATATGGCTTTGATGAAGCTTGATGCTTCACCACGGGCGACGCTCCTCGGCGACGTCGTCGGATCACGGCGCGCGGCCGACCGGTCCGAGCTGCATCTGGTCACCACGAAAGCCCTGCGCCGGATCGCGGCCACTGCGATCGATCCGCCGACATTCACCGTCGGCGACGAGTTTCAGGGCGCCTACGCGACCGTGGGCGACGCGATCGATGCCGCGCTGGTACTGCGGCTGACCGTGAGCCCCGAAATCGACATCCGGTTCGGGATCGGCTGGGGCACGGTCACCATCCTCGACGCCGACGCCGGAATCCAAGACGGACCCGGCTGGTGGGCCGCGCGAGACGCCATCCAACACACCGCACAGGTGCAGCGGCAGCCCGGCTTCGCGCGGGTTCGCACGACGTTTCGGGCGGCCGACGACAGCCGTGACGACGTCGCCGCAATCAACGCGGCCCTGCTGTGTCGGGACCATCTGCTTGGATCACTCGATGAACGCTCACAGCGGATTTTGAAGGGCTTGATGAACAACCGGACCAAAAAGGAACTGGCCGCCGACGAGGGCATCAGTCCCTCGGCGGTGTCCCAGCGCGCCAGCCGCGACGGCTTGGATCTGATTGTGCTTGCCAGCCAATATCTTCGGAGTCTGGCGTGAGCATCGTCGCGGTCTTGCTCGTAGCGCTGGGCGTGGCCGACCTGTGTCGACGGGCGATCCGCGTGGCGTGGCCCCCGCTGGTAATCGGACCGGTCGTGGTGGTGGTGTGTGCGGCGCTCTGTGCGCTGTGGCATGGCGGCGACATCGCCTTGCTCGTCCTTGCGGCCGTCGCCGCGGTCGTCTGGGAGTGGCTATGCCTGCGCACCGAACGCAGCGGCAAGCGGCAAGCCGCGCCCCTGGCCGTGTTCGGCATCGCGCTGGCGCTGCTGATCGTGTTGTCCGGATGGTCTTCGGCGGTCGGCGGCATCGTGGCGCGGTGGTCGGCCTGGGTACAGCTGCCGCTCAACCACGTCACGCCCACGCGACTGCTGATGGTCGTGGGTGTGGTGCTGATGCAGTTCGCCACCGGCAATCAGCTGGTGCGCCTCGTGCTCGGCTTAGTGGGCGCGGTACGTCCTCCCGGCGAACCGCAGCCGTCGGACCGCCTCAAGGGAGGCCGCCTGCTCGGCCCTCTGGAACGCCTGCTGATCCTGGGCCTCGGCCTCGGCGGACAGGTGGCCGCGGCCAGCGCCGTCGTCGCCGCAAAGGGCATCATCCGGTTTCCCGAGTTGAACGCCCAAAAAAGCAGCAACGGTGAGGTCGGCATCGATGAGTTGACCGAGTACTTCCTGGTGGGCAGCTTCGCGAGTTGGCTGCTGGCGCTTGGCGGCATCGCGCTGGTGCTGGCTGCGCGGTAACGGGTTGCGCGAGTGTGCAATTCACGACGCGACACGCCGAGAGGACGTCGCAAGGTTCACAGTCGGCAAAGAGGGGCGCCACCCGGCAGCGCGCATGGCAGCGACGACGCGGGCGACGTACGTGCCTCGCCGGTGTCGGAGTAGCTCGCTACTGACCCTGATCACGGTCCAGCCCAGATCGAGCAATGCGGTATAGCGGTCGATGTCGCGGTCGCGCTGCTGCGTGCTCGTCCAGTGCTGAGGGCCGTCGTACTCGATGCCGACCCGTAAATCCCTGTAACCCAAGTCAATGCGCGCAACGAAGTCACCGTAGTCGTCGAGGACCGTGATCTGCGTCTGCGGCGCAGGCAGGCCCGCGTCGACCAACACCAGCCGGCTTCGCGTCTCCTGTGGCGATTCCGCACCTCCGTCGACAAGGGGCAAGACCCGTCGGAGCCGGACCAGTCCACGCGCGCCGGGATGTTCGGCGATGACCCCCTCCACATCTGTGAGCTTCAGCCCGGTCGCATTCGTCAATGCGTCCAGTCGCTGGAGTGCCTGGAGCCGAGAGGTCGTTCGGCGCCCGATATCGAATGCCGTACGTGCCGGGGTGGTTACCGGCATGTCGTCGACTTCGCCAACCTCACCGTCGGCCAGCGTGTTCTTATGCACTGTGATGCGCGCCGGCGGGCGGCGATTGTCGTGTATGAGCTCGGCGTCGAGCGCCGGGCTCACCCACTTGGCGCCAAGTAGCGCCGCCGCCGAATTGCCTGCGATGACCGCCTTGCGCCGCGACCACAGCCATGCCGCCTGCGCTCGCTGGCGTGCCGTCAACTCGATGCCGCTGGGGCTGTACACGCCTGGGTACACCGCCTCATAGAGCGAACGCATCACCCGCTCCGGCATGGCATTGGCGGCTAAAGCCTCACAGCCCAAAAAGAGTTCCGTCATACCAGGGATGCTGCCGCGGGCCACTGACAGGGCCGCGAGTGTGCAATTCACCACACGACACGCCGAGAGGACGTCGCGAGGTTCACATTCGGCGCGAGGAGTTGCGCGAGGAGTTATACCCGCTCGATGATCGTGACGTTGGCGGTGCCGCCGCCCTCGCACATCGTCTGCAGCCCATACCGGCCGCCGACTCGCTCCAACTCGTTGAGCATGCTGGTGAACAGCTTGGCCCCGGTGGCGCCCAGCGGATGACCGAGGGCGATCGCGCCGCCGTTGGGGTTGACCTTGTCCGGATCGGCCTTAATCTCCTTGAGCCAGGCCAGCACGACCGGCGCGAACGCCTCATTGATCTCGACGGTGTCGATGTCGTCGATGCTCAGCCCGGTCTTTTCCAGCGCATAGCGGGTGGCCGGGATGGGCCCGGTCAGCATGAACACCGGATCGGCGGCGCGCGCACTGATGTGGTGGATGCGCGCTCGGGGCGTCAGCTTGTGGTCCTTGACGGCCTGCTCCGAGGCCAGCAGCACCGCGCTGGCGCCGTCGGAAATCTGGCTGGCCATCGCCGCGGTCAGCCGACCCCCCTTGACCAACGGCTTCAAGGTGGCCATCTTTTCCAGTGACGATTCGCGCGGGCCCTCGTCGACCCGGAACGGCCCGGATTCGGTTTCCACGGTGATGATCTCGTTGTCGAAGTGGCCGCCGCGGATCGCCGCGAACGCGCGCTCGTGGCTGGTCAGCGCGTATTGCTCCATCTCTTCGCGGGACAGGTTCCACCTCTCGGCGATCAGCTCGGAGCCGCGGAACTGGGAAATCTCCTGATCGCCGTACCGGTGCAGCCATCCCTTGGACTCATTGGTCGGCGACGTGAAGCCGAACTGCTCGCCGGCAGTCATCGCCGACGAGATCGGAATCTGGCTCATGTTCTGCACGCCCCCGGCCACGATCAGGTCGGCCGTGCCGGCCATGATCGCCTGCGCACCAAAGGAAATCGCCTGTTGGCTGGACCCGCACTGCCGGTCGACGGTGACGCCGGGAACCTCTTCGGGATAGCCGGCGGCCAGCCACGAGAGCCGGGCGATGTTGCCCGCCTGTCCCCCGATCGCGTCGACGCAACCGGCAATCACATCATCGACAGACATGGGGTCGACGTCAGACCGGTCGAGCAACCCGCGCCACGCCAACGCACCCAGGTCGACGGGGTGTATGCCCGCCAGCGATCCATTGCGCTTGCCGACCGCGGTACGTACAGCATCGATGACGTACGCCTCGGGCATCTTTCAAGCTCCTTCGTCGGTCTTTTCAGAATCCGCCGTAATCCCGCCGAGCACGATGGCGAGATATTGCTGACCCACCTGCTCGGCGGTGAGCGGCCCGCCGGTCCGATACCAGCGCACCGACACCCAGGTGGTGTCACGGATGAAGCGGTAGACGAGGTCGACGTTGAGGTCGGGCCGGAAGTAGCCCTCGTCGATGCCCTGATTGAGCACCTCGACCCACATCTTGCGCTGTTGGCGGTTCATGTCCTCGATGTAGGCGAAGCGGGGCTGCGATGACAACCGTTTGGCTTCGTCCTGATAGATCACGACCTGCGCATGCCGATGCTCGATCGCCTCGAACGACGCCATGAACAGTCCCTTGAGCCGCTCCAGCGGATTGGCTTCGCTGTCAACGATTTCGCGATAGCGGGCGAACAGCCAGTCCAGAAAACTGTGCAGCACCTCGTCGACCATCTCCTCCTTGGAAGAGAAATGGTGGTAGAGGCTGCCGGAAAGGATGCCGGCTCCGTCGGCGATGTCGCGCACGGTGGTGGCGCGCAGGCCACGCTCGGCGAACATGGTCGCGGCGAGCTCCAGCAACTCGTCGCGGCGGCTGATCGCCGGGTTAGGCTCGCGGTCCACCCGATCAGAGTATCAACCAAGCGCTTGCTCGGCGAGGGACGCGTGCTTTCGGTCCAACGGGTTGCTGCTGGAGCATCCCACGCGCGGCGGCCGAGTCAGCCCAAGGGTCGGCCTGACAACGAAAGTTGTCCTTTCGCTGCGCAATCGGAGAATGAAATCCAATGGGCATTTTCGGAAAAACGGATACGGTTCTCCCGGCCTAGTTGTAATGTCCCCGACGCGGGAATTTGCTGGATCTGAAGTACCAAATGGTAGTAGCGGAGAAGCCACGGCGTTTGTGAGCGAGCGATCCCACGCGGGATGACCGCTTTGCCGCAGTGGCGGCCGGCTGCACGGCTAGGAGGTCACGGTAATGAGCTTCATGGTGTTGCCCCCGGAACTCAACTCAGCACTGATGTTTGCCGGTGCCGGCTCGGCGCCGATGCTCGAGGC
>Ga0210389_10004473_pt1 | contig 10851 bp, 8 predicted proteins | sample IncBWH28OmetaG_FD_160127 | JGI IMG/M metagenome (GOLD analysis project Ga0210389, IMG submission 160127) | Forest soil microbial communities from Barre Woods Harvard Forest LTER site, Petersham, Massachusetts, United States - Inc-BW-H-28-O ... | reverse complement strand
ATAGGCGCCCGGTGCCGGGATGCCGAGCCGGTAGGCGACGGTGGCCGCCACGTTGGGCAGCGGCACCACGGGGGAGCAGGTCGCCACGATGACCAGGTCGACCTCGGCGGGCTCGAGCCCTGACGCGGCGAGTGCCTTCGCCCCGGCCGCCTCGGCCATGTCCTCGACCGTCTCGTCGTCCCGCGCGACCCGCCGCGACTGGATACCGACGCGCGACCTGATCCACTCGTCACTGGTGTCGACGATCTTGGCCAGGTCGTCGTTTGTCACCACCTTGTCCGGCTGGTAACCGCCGAACCCCAGAATCTTCGTCCCGATCACGATCAGGCCTCCTTCGGCTCAAGCCCATTGTGCTCGGTAATCCCGTGCGCCGCGAGGAGGGCCCGGGCGGCGTCGAGCTGATCGGGGGTCTTGATCGCCAGGAGCTCGACCCCCGGCAGCGCCCGCTTGGCCATGCCGGTCAGCGTGCCGCCCGGTAGCAGCTCGATGAACGCGCTGACCCCGAGGCCGGCCATCGTCGCCATGCACTGGTCCCAGCGGACCGGGTGCGCCACCTGACGGGTGATCCGGTCCACCCAGTCGGTGCCCGAGGTGACGACCGCGCCGTCGCGGTTGGACAGCAGCGTGATGGCCGGGTCCTTGACGGCGGTGCCCGCGGCCGCCGCGGCGAGCGCCTCGACCGCCGGGGCCATGTGCCTGGTGTGGAACGCGCCTGCCACGCGCAGCGGCCGCAGCCGCGCCCCGGCCGGCGGGTTCGCCGCGAACTCCGCGAGCTGCTCCAGGGTGCCGCCCGCCACGATCTGGCCGGCGGTGTTCATGTTCGCGGGGGTGAGCCCGGCGTCCGCGATGGCGGCAAGGACGGTGGCCTCGTCGCCGCCGAGTACCGCCGTCATGCCGGTGGGCACCGCGTCGCAGGAGGCGGCCATAGCCTCGCCGCGCACCCGGGTGAGCTTGATGGCGTCCTCGGCGGACAGCACGCCCGCGATCGCGCCGGCGGCGAGCTCGCCCACGCTGTGCCCGGCGGCGGCGTCGGGCTCGCCGATGAGGCAGGCGACCGCTAGTGCCGCCGCGACGAGCAGCGGCTGGGCGACGGAGGTATCGGTGATCTCTTCCGCGCTGCCGGTCGTGCCGAGCCTGATCAGGTCCCGGCCGGCCAGCTCCGACCAGGAGCCAAGCCGCTCGGCGAGCCCGGGCAGCTCAAGCCAGGGGGACAGGAAGCCAGGGGTCTGCGCGCCCTGACCTGGCGCGGTGAAGATGAGCACAATGTTTACCTTGCCCTGTAGACACTCACCACATGGATATCGAACGGCACGAACTTACCGGTCGAATTCTTGTATAGAAGCTACAGGTACTGTTACCGGTCCAGTCACGATCCCGTCACCTGCGGCATCGTTCCTTGCTGGTTACCCGCGGCGGGCGGCGAGCCTGCCGAGGATAATGGCGGCCCACAGCGTGAACCCGTCGCGGCCGTCCGAGGGGGTGTAGCCGGTCAGGTCGGTGACCCGGCGCAGCCGGTAGCGGACCGTGTTCGGGTGGACGAAGAGCATCCGGGCGGTGGCCTCAAGGGATGATCCCTGCTCGAGGTACGCGGTCAGCGTGTCGAGCAGCGCGGCGCCGCCGGCCAGCAGCGGCTGGTACGCGCTGCTCACCAGGACCCGCACCGCGTCCGCGTCGCCGTCGAGCGCGCGCTCAGGCAGCAGCTCGTCGGAGCTGACCGGGCGCGGCGCGTCGGGCCAGGCGGGTGCCACGCGCAGCGCCGCCAGGGCCGCCCGGGCCGACGGGTGGGCCGCGCGCAGGTCCCGCACGGTCGGCCCGACCACGAGGGGGCCCGGCCCGAACAGGCCGGCCAGCTTCTCCGCGGCCGCCATCGGGTCGTCGGTGCCGCCGAGCACGACGATCAGCCGGCCGCCCTGGACGCCCGCGAGCAGGTCGAGCCGCGCCCGCCGCGCGGCGGCCCTGAGCTCGTCGATGACCGGCTCCGCGTCGTCGCCCTCAAGCGTCCCGACGATCACCGAGACGGGGGAGGACGACCAGTTCAGCGCCGATGCCCAGGAGTTCAGCGACTCCTGCCCCTCGCCGCGCACGAGCGAGTCGACGACCAGGGCCTCAAGCCGGGCGTCCCAGGCGCCGCGCGCCTCGGCGGTCCGCGCGTACACCTGGGCGGCGCTGAACGCGATCTCGCGCGCGTAGACGAGCACGGCTTCTCTCAGCTCCGCCTCCTCGCCCGGCGCGGCCAGGTCATCGACCTGGCCCTCCACGACGTCGATGATGACCCGGACCATCTCGACGGCCTGCTGCAGCCGCACCGCCCTGGCCAGCTCGCGGGGGGCGGTGCCGAATACCTCGGTAGCGGCGGGCCGCATCCGTTCCGGGTGCTTCACCCAGTCCACGAACGACGCGATGCCTGCCTGCGCCACCAGCCCGAGCCAGGAGCGGTTCTCCGCGCTCATCTTGCGGAACCAGGGGAGGCGCTCGTCCATCGCCGCGATCGCCGCGGTGCCGAGCGCGCCCATCGACCGCTCGATCCGCGTCACCGTCTCCGGGTGCACGCGTGCGGCCGTGCGCTCCCGGCCGCGCCGGCTGCCGTCACCGGTCCGTGCGCCGCTCGCGCCGCGCTCCGTGGCTTGCCGCTTCACTTGCATCCTTCCAGCGTGCCACGGGACCATGCCGGACGCTCACGGCCCGGCCATCCCACCCGTGCGGCCTCGGGGCTGTCCGATGCCGTGATCGCGGGTCATACGCGGGAAACCGCCGCACATTCCGGCGGATTGCCCCGCTTTGTCAGCATTCACCGGCAGAATCTACTGGCAAGTAACACGATTGAGTGACACCGGAGGCGATATCCGCCCCGTATGACCCGCGATCTTTCCAGGGACCTTCGCATTCAGACCTTAGGCGGTGCCCACAATGAACTGGTCGCCTACTTCCGCGAGCACCCGAACGAGTAACGGTTCCCGGCGGCGTGGAACCCGCTTCCGTTCGGGATGAATCCGAACACCAGCCCGGGCGGAGCCGCGCCGGCACTGCTTGCCCAGCCGGAGTTAAGCGGGCGTGAGTGACATTTCGCGAAACGTCACTCACGCCCCGTGTGCCCGAACCTAGCCGAGCGCCTCGGACACCGGCAGGTCCAGCTTGTACTTCGTGATCGCCTGGGCAGGCAGCGACGGGTCCACCATGCCGGTCTTCGCCAGCTGGGAGAGCACCGCGAGCACGATCGACTCCGCGTCCACGTGGAAGAACCGGCGCGCGGCGGGCCGCGTGTCAGAGAAGCCGAACCCGTCGGTGCCGAGCGACGTGTAAGCGGGCGCGGGCACCCAGCGGGCGATCTGGTCGGGCACCGCGCGGATCCAGTCGGAGACCGCGACGACCGGGCCAGGGGCCCCGTCGTGGGCGGACGTCACGTACGGCACCCGGGTCTCCTCGCCCGGCTTGAGCAGGTTGTGCGACTCGCACGCGAGCGCGTCCCTGCGCAGCTCGGTCCACGAGGTGACCGACCACACGTCCGCCGCGACGCCCCAGTCCTCGGCGAGCAGCCGCTGCGCGTTCAGCGCCCACGGCATCGCGACGCCGGAGGCGAGCAGCTGGGCCCGTGGCGTCGCCTCGTCCGGGGCCGTCACCGGCGCGTACTTGTACATGCCGCGCAGGATGCCCTCCTCGAGGCCGTCCGCGGCGGGCGCGGGCGGCTGCGCGTAGGGCTCGTTGTAGACGGTGAGGTAGTAGAAGATGTTCTCACCGTCCGGGTGCTCGGGCGACGCGTCGTACATCCGGCGCAGCGCGTCCTTCGTGATCACCGCGATCTCGTAGGCCCACGCCGGGTCGTAGGACACGCACGCCTCGGAGACGGAGGCGAGCAGCTGCGAGTGCCCGTCGTTGTGCTGCAGCCCCTCGCCGGTCAGCGTGGTGCGGCCAGCGGTGGCGCCGAGCAGGAACCCGCGCCCAAGCTGGTCGCCAAGCGCCCACATCTGGTCGCCGGTGCGCTGCCAGCCGAACATCGAGTAGAACACGTACACCGGGATCATGTGCGTCCCGTGCGTGGCGTACGAGCTGCCCGCCGCGGCGACCGAGCCCATGGCGCCGGCCTCGGAGATGCCCTCGTGCAGCAGCTGGCCGCGCTCCGACTCCTTGTAGGACAGCATGAGGTTGCGGTCGACGGCCTCGTACGTCTGGCCGAACGGCGAGTAGATCTTCGCGGTCGGGAACAGCGAGTCCATGCCGAACGTCCTGGCCTCGTCCGGGATGATCGGCACGAACCGCTCGCCGATCACCGGGTCCTTCATGAGGTCCTTGAGTATCCGCACGAACGCCATCGTGGTGGCGACCAACTGCTTGCCGGAACCGCGCCGGTACTCGTCGAAGACCGTGGCAGGCGGCTGCGGCAGCGGCTTGGCCCGCACGACCCGGCGCGGCAGCACCCCGCCGAGCGCGGCGCGGCGCTCCTGCATGTACTTGATCTCGTCGGAGTCGGGGCCCGGGTGGTAGTACGGCGGGAGGTCCGCCTCAAGCGCGGCGTCGGAGATCGGCAGGTAGAGCCGGTCGCGGAATTCCTTGAGCTCGGGATGGGTGAGCTTCTTCATCTGGTGCGTGGCGTTGCGTGCCTCGAAGTCCTTGCCGAGCGTCCAGCCCTTGATCGTGTGCGTGAGGATCACGGTCGGCTGGCCGACGTGCTCGCGGGCCGCCTTGAACGCCGCGTACACCTTGCGGTAGTCGTGCCCGCCGCGCGACAAGGTGCGCAGCTGGTCGTCCGACATGTCCTCCACCATCTTGCGCAGCCGGGGGTCGGAACCGAAGAAGTGCTCGCGGATGTACGCGCCCGACTCGACCGAGTACGTCTGGAACTGCCCGTCCGGCGTGGTGTTCATCGCGTTCACGAGCACCCCGTCGGTGTCCTGGGCCAGGATCGGGTCCCAGTCGCGGCCCCAGACGACCTTGATGACGTTCCAGCCCGCGCCGCGGAAGAACGACTCGAGCTCCTGGATGATCTTGCCGTTGCCGCGCACAGGGCCGTCGAGCCGCTGCAGGTTGCAGTTGATGACGAAGGTGAGGTTGTCGAGTTCCTCGCGCGCGGCGAGCCCGATCGCGCCGAGCGCCTCAGGCTCGTCCATCTCACCGTCGCCGAGGAACGCCCACACGTGCGAGCGTGACGTGTCGTGCAGCTCGCGGGCGAGCAGGTAGCGGTTGAAGCGCGCCTGGTAGATGGCGTTCAGCGGGCCGAGGCCCATGGACACCGTCGGGAACTCCAAGAAGTCGGGCATGAGCCTGGGGTGCGGGTAGGACGGCAGCCCGCCGCCCCGGTGCGACTGCTCCTGGCGGAACCCGTCGAGCTGCGACTCGGTCAGCCGCCCCTCGAGGAACGCGCGCGCGTAGATGCCAGGCGCGGCGTGGCCCTGGAAGAAGACCTGGTCCCCCGACTCGCCGTGGTCCTTGCCGCGGAAGAAGTGGTTGAACCCCACCTCGTACAAAGAGGCCGCGGAGGCATATGTCGCGATATGTCCCCCGACACCCGCGCCCCCAGGGCGATTCGCCCGCGACACCATGATCGCGGCGTTCCACCGGATATAGGCGCGAATACGCCGCTCGACGTACTCGTCGCCGGGAAACCACGGCTCCCGCTCCGGCGGGATCGTGTTGATGTAGTCGGTAGACCGCAGGCCGGGCACCCCGACCTGCTGCTCGCGCGCCCGCTCAAGGAGGCGCAGCATGAGGTAGCGGGCCCGCCCGCGGCCGCGGGTGCGCGTGACCGAGTCGAATGAGTCGACCCACTCCCGCGTCTCATCCGGGTCGATGTCCGGCAGCTGCGTGGGCAGCCCGTCGCTGATGATGGAGTAACGCTGACGTCCGGAAGCCACGCCGGTAGCCTCGCCTTCCGCATTCGGCGGCTGTTTGCCGCGGGTAGTACTACTGCTGAGCTGAACAGACCAATCGTCGTACGTCTTGGCCTGATTTTCAGTCTCTACCAAACGGTAACTGCCCGCACCCTGTGACATCAGTCACCGGGTAGCCGGTTCGCCGTCACCCGTGCGATGATGAACGGCCCGCGGTCGCGGAATGCGACCATACCGGTTACCGTACGTTGCGGCATCCCGCCTTTGGGATGACGGCCCGCACCGGGGTAGAAGGTCAACAAAAGGGAGCGGTTTCCAGCGCTTGGCAGTTTGCCACTTGCGCAAGGGCCCGACCCAGTGTGAACTGTCCCAACAAGAAGTTCTGACGCGGCCACCGGCGCTAGATCGGCGCCTAGTGGACGCGGGGAAGGATTCGGGAGGAACGTCAGTGAGCGCGACCGCGCGCCAGGCGCAGGATGAACGCGGCCAGGCCGAGCGGCTCGGCATCAAACCGGGCCAGGTAGTGCAAGAACTCGGCTATGACACCGATTGCGATGAGCAGCTGCGCGAGGCGATCACGGCTGTCGAGGGCGTAGAGCTTGTCGACGAGGACTACGACGAGGACGTTGTCGACGTGGTCCTGATGTGGTTCAGGGAGGACGACGGCGACCTTGTGGACGCCCTGGTCGATGCCCTGGCACCACTAGGCGATGGGGGATATATCTGGCTGCTTACCCCGAAGGCGGGCAGGCCGGGGCACGTCGAGCCGAGTGACATCGGCGAGGCGGCGCCGACGGCGGGCCTCGCCCAGACGTCGAGCGTGAGCGCCGCCAGGGATTGGTCAGGCTCGCGCCTGGTGGCACCCAAGGCGCGCCGCTAGTGGAGTTATCTCCCGGGGGACGACCCCCCCGTACCCCCGGCTGCGCGCCCGATCGCAAAGACCGCGATCATGTCAGGCGCGCGGATACGGGCTGCGCTGCTTCAGGTCAAAATCCCTATAAACACGCTCAGGAACGGGTGCGGCTTCCTGTGGCCGCTTCCGGTGGCACACTTGGGTGTGCAGGCGTGACGCGGGGTCTTACCCGCGTGATCTGACACCGCGTGGATCGATGAAGGGATTCAGGCATGGCGATTGAGATCGGGGACGAGGCCCCCGACTTCGAGCTACCCGACCAGCACGGGACGCCGGTGAAGCTGTCCAGCTTCCGCGGCGCCAAGAACGTGGTGCTGGTGTTCTACCCGCTGGCGTTCAGCCCGGTCTGCAGCGGTGAGCTGTGCGCGCTGCGTGAGGACTTCCCCGAGGTCAGCTCCGACGACGTGGAGCTGATCACGGTGTCGGTCGACTCGTTCTTCACCCACCGTGCCTGGGCCGACCAGGAGAACTTCCAGTTCTCCCTGCTCGCCGACTTCTGGCCGCACGGCGCGGTGGCGAAGCAGTACGGCGTCTTTGACGAGGACAGGGGCCTGGCGACCAGGGGCACGTTCGTCATCGACAAGAACGGCATCGTCCGCTGGTACGTGATCAACCCGATCCCGCAGGCGCGTGACATCGCCGACTACCAGAAGGCTCTCGCCGAGCTGGCGTAGCGCGTCTCCGTAACAGGTAGTGAACAGTTCGGCTTCGCTCTGGGCGGGTTCCGCGAGTATCGGCGATGCTAGACATGTGAATGGGAAGGTGCGCGGTGCCGTGTTACCGGTGCGGCACGCGCCAGGTCGACCCGGAGCCGGGCAAGCCAAGCCCGTGGCACCGGGGGGTTGTTCGCGAGCACCAGGTGCTCATCTGCCCGGACTGTTATCCGTCGGCGATCGCGGATCTCAGCCGGTGCTCACGCTGTGACAGCGTCCGCCTGGTCAAGCGGCTGGACCAGGTCGAGTGCCTGGACTGCCGCCTGACCAGGGACGCCGACACCGCCAGGCAGGTACCCGCCGCGCGGAGCGAGGACTCGGGCCTGTCCGCTGAGGTGGCCAGCGCCCTGGCCCGCGTCCTCGGCACCCAGTAGGTCCAGGCTCCCCGCCTTCGTCAGCGTCCCGGCGGCCCGACCCTGCCGGACATTTCATGAAATCGGCGCGTGTCCAGCAGACCAGGAAAAGATAGTGGATCGCTGGCCACGCTATGGCGTGGCCAGCGATCCACCATCTTCGTTACCGCCCACGGCACCAAGTAGGCGTTACACCGGCCAGGCGGCGGGCAGCGCGGGTACGGCGTTCTCGCTGGCCACCCGCGCGAAGAAGGCGGAGCTCGCCTTGGGGATGCGGCGACCGCTCGGGAAGTCCACGTAAACGATCCCGAACCGCTTCTGGTAGCCGTACGCCCACTCGAAGTTGTCGAGCAGCGACCAGACGTAGTAGCCGGCCAGGTTCACGCCGTCCCTGACCGCCCTGGCGCACGCTTCCAGGTGCTGGTGCAGGAACTTGATCCGCTCAAGGTCATCGACCCTGCCGTCCGGGTTGGGGTAGTCCTCGGCCGCGCGTCCGTTCTCGGTGATGTAAAGCGGCAGGCCTGGCGCGTCATTCGACAGCCGGACAAGCAACTGGTAGAGCCCCTCCGGGTCGATGAGCCAGTCCATGTTGGTCAGCTCCATGTCCCGCGGGTAATACTCCACCACGCCGTCCTCGGTGCCAGGCACCGGCGGGTACTCGCGCAGCCGCAGGTTCGCGGGATCGCCTGGCCGCAGGTGCTGCGGCCGGTAGTAGTTCACCCCGAGGAAGTCGATCGGCGCGGAGATCGCCGCGAGGTCGCCGTCATGGATCAGCTCGGCGGGCGGCAGGATGGCGGCGGGCGCGTGCTCGGGGTAGCGGCCGAAGAGCAGCGGCTCGAGGAACACGCCGTTGTGCGTGGCATCGGCGACGAGGCGGGCGCGCTCAAGCAGCTCAGCTGAGCCGTTGGCGTTCGGGCTGACCAGCACCGGCGTCAGGTTGAGCGTGATGCCCACCTGGGCGCCGGGGACGGCGGCGCGCAGCGCGGCGGTGGCCAGGCCGTGGCCGAGCAGCAGGTGGTGGGTGGTCGCGGCGGCGGCGGCCGCGTCCACGAGCCCGGGGGCATGGACGCCGACACGGTAGCCGAGGTCCGTGACGACCAGCGGCTCGTTTACCGTGATCCAGCGCTCGACCCGGTCGCCCAGGGCCTCGCCGACGACGGCCGCGTAGTCCGCGAAGCGCAGCGCGATGTCCCTGGAGGCCCAGCCGCCCTGGTCTTGCAGCGCTTGCGGCAGGTCCCAGTGGAACAGCGTGGCCGCGCCGGATATCCCGCGCTCCGCCAGGGTGTCGAGTAGGGCCTTGTAGTGGTCGAGCCCGGCCTGGTTCACCGGTCCCGCGCCCGTCGGGAAGATCCGCGGCCAGGAGATCGAGAACCGGTAACTGGACAGGCCGAGTGACGCCAGCAGGTCGGCGTCCTCTGGGTAGCGGCGGTAGGAGTCGCAGGCGATGTCGCCGGTATCGCCCCCGCGCACCTTGCCTGGCGTGCGGCTGAACGTGTCCCAGACCGATGGCCCCCGTCCGTCGGCGTCCGTGGCGCCTTCGATCTGGTAGGCGGCCGTCGCCGCTCCCCACGTGAAACCTGCGGGGAAGGCGAGTGATTCGCCCAGCGGCGTGACATTGCTCATGTTTCCTCCTTGACGCGACCCTTTGCGGGGTTTAGCGTAAGCGCTTACATCGCAGCTTGTAAACGCTTACATGTGAGACAGGTAACAGCTTGGTTACGCTCTATGACGTTGCGGCCCAGGCGGGGGTTTCCATCGCCACCGTCTCCCGGGTCCTGCACGGGCAGGAGCCCGTGCGGGAAACCACCAGGGCCCGGGTGCGTGCGGCAATCGAGGAGCTCGGCTACGTGCCCGACGGCGCCGCCCAGTCCCTCGCGAGGAACCGCAAGGACGTGATCGGCCTTGTCTGCGTGGAGCACGTCGGGCTCAAGCCGAACCAGTACGACATCGAGTCAATGAGCCTGCTGTTCTACGACGAGGTGATGCGCGGGGTCGAGTCGCGGATCAGGGAGCTTTCCTGGTCCCTGCTGATCACCTTCCTGCGCGAGGACGAGCACAGCGGCACCACGGTGCCGGCGGACGGGCCAGTGCAGTCCCGCCTGCTGACCCTGTCGGGGAAGGTGGACGGCCTGCTGATCGGCGAGGGCATGGTCCCGCCGCCGGTAGTGGCCCGGCTGGCCAAGCGGGTCCCCGTGGTGGTCGTCGCGGGCGACATGGCGCAGCGCGGAGTGGACGTGGTGGCCGCGGACAACTGGTCGGGCGCGCACGCGCTCGTCGAGCACCTCGTCGCCGAGCACGGCCGACGCCGGCTGTTCCACGTCGACGGGCCGGCGAGCGCGCCGGACGCCGGGGCCAGGCGGCACGCGATGCAGGCGATCATCGACGCTCATCCAGGAACGGTACTTACCGGGTCATTTTGCGGTAAGTTCGCCGTTCAGAGCGGCCAGGAGGCCGCCGAGCGGCTGCTCGCGGACACACGCGCGGTGGGCAGGCCGCTGCCCGACGCGATCGTGTGCGCGAACGACCAGATGGCCATTGGCGTGGTGCGCACCCTCACGGCGCGCGGTGTCCGTATCCCTGAGGAGGTGGCGGTAGTCGGCTTCGACGACATCTTCCCCGCCAGCCTCACCGACCCCCCGCTGACCACCGTTCACCAGCCGATGCGCAAGATCGGCGAGCGCGGCTGCGACCGGCTGATCGAGCGGATCACCGACCCGACGCTGCGCCCGAGGGTCGAACTGCTTCCGGCCGAGCTGGTGCTGCGGTCAAGCTGCGGCTGTCCGCCGGGTACGGTGACGCGGCGCCACGTGGCCACCATCGCCCCCCGGAGGGCGGGCCCGGTGGCGAGGCCCTGCCCGCCGCCCCGGGTTTCCCCGGGGAACTCCCTGCTTCATCGGGCCGACCCCACGGCCCTCGCCAACGACTAATTGACAGAAAGGTAGGTGGAAGGCATGTCGTTCATCCTCCGCCGCCTGGCCTTCTACGTGGTAGCGGCATGGGTGGCGATCACACTCAACTTCTTCATCCCGCGCGCGGTACCGGGTAACCCG
>Ga0210389_10004471_pt1 | contig 10853 bp, 8 predicted proteins | sample IncBWH28OmetaG_FD_160127 | JGI IMG/M metagenome (GOLD analysis project Ga0210389, IMG submission 160127) | Forest soil microbial communities from Barre Woods Harvard Forest LTER site, Petersham, Massachusetts, United States - Inc-BW-H-28-O ... | reverse complement strand
GCAAAGCCTGTCATACTCTTCTTGAGAGCCGTCACAAAAATAGATCTCTTTTGGACAGCACAGGGCAGCGATTTCTTCGACCCACGCCCGCAATTTAGATGAGAGATCTTTTCTTTTTGAATTTGTCAAGATATTCAAGGGCCTTCCCTGTTCCCAGACAGACAGCAAGTAAAGGATGCGGAGCTACGATGACAGGCAAGCCTGTCTCTTTGATGAGTGCCTTATCTAAACCTTTGATCAAAGCACCCCCCCCGGCAAGAACCATCCCTCTTTCGACAAGGTCTGCTGCAAGTTCAGGAGGGCATTTTTCTAGAGTGAGCTTCACACTTTCGATAATCTGTTGGATCGGCTCTGCAAGACACTCCCGGATTTCGACAGAATTGATCCGTTTCGTGACGGGAAGTCCTGCGACTTGGTCGCGACCCCGCACTTCCATCTCGAGTTCGTGATCTCCCAGAGGATAGGCCGAGCCGATCTTCATTTTGATCTCTTCCGCAGTCCTTGGACCGATCATCAGATTGTACGTGCGCCGCATATAGTTGACGATACACTCATCAAACTCGTCCCCAGCAATCCTGAGCGACCGACACTCGACAATGCCGCCCAAAGAGATGATAGCAATTTCGGTCGTTCCCCCTCCAATATCGACAATCATATTAGCCGACGGCTCGTGGACGGGAAGGTCGACGCCAATGGCTGCGGCCATCGGCTCTTCAATCAAAATCACTTCTTGAGCCCCAGCACGGAGGGCAGAATCTTCTACGGCCCGTTTTTCAACACCCGTAATCCCAGAAGGAACAGCGATTAAAATTTTAGGACGGAACAAACTTCTGGATGGAGTGACTCTCTTGATCAGAGCTTTGAGCATCCCTTCGGCAATTTCAAAGTCGGCGATCACGCCATCTTTCATCGGCCGCACGGCATGGATTCTACGCGGCGTTTTGCCAAGCATCGCTTTGGCCTTGTGCCCAACAGCCAACACTTCATTGGTCACCGAGTCGACGGAGACGACCGAAGGTTCGGCAAGCACGATCCCTTTTCCTCGCACATAAACTAAGGTATTGGCCGTACCTAAATCGATACCAATATCGCTAGAAAAAAGACCCGACAACTTTCCGAACTTACTTAAAATCAGTTGCCCTGAATCGGCAATGAGCTGTTTAAGGTTAAATTTTTTTGAAGCCATAAATTTGTTTAAGTCCTCAGGAGTTCAAGGACATCTTCCCAAGTTAATTTCGCAATGGCTTCATCATCGCAACTTACGACTTTCTTGACCAATCCTTTTTTCCGCTTCTGCATTTCGTCAATCTTTTCCTCTATGGAGCCAAGGGTGATTAGCTTGTAGGCTGAAACATTCCTTTTCTGACCGATGCGGTAGACCCGGTCGGTCGCCTGACTCTCTACTGCGGGGTTCCACCACATGTCGTAGTGGATCACCGTGTCGGCGCCAACTAAGTTTAAGCCCGTTCCTCCTGCTTTTAGAGAGACTAAAAAGACAGGAATGTTGCCATCTTCATTGAATTGTTTGACAATCTCAAGGCGATTTTTGCTCGAGCCGTCCAAGTAGCAAAACCGGATCCCCTTTTGCTCTAAATCCCCTTTCATGATCTGGAGCATCTTGGTGTATTGGCTGAAGATCACCGTTTTGTGCCCTCCTTCGATCAAGGTTTGCAGCAGCTCTAAAAGCATCTCGTATTTTGCCGAATCTCCAGGCTCAGCTTTCTCTTTGGCAAAAATGGCTGGGTGGCAACAAATCTGTTTGAGCCGGGTCAAGGTTGCCAAGACATGAATCTGGACGCGGTCGAACCCTTCACGCTCGACCAGCCTGACCAACTCGTCCCGGGCTGAAGCCGCATAGGAGCGGTAGAGTTCTTGCTGCACATCGGAGAGCTGGCAGTGGTAAATGATCTCGGAGACGGGTGGCAAGTCGTCGAGAACATCGCTCTTCATGCGCCGCAAAATAAAGGGAGCCACTTTTTTTCGCAGATATTCTAAATTTTTCATCTGCTCTGCGCCCGAAATACGGACGTACTTTTCGACAAACCGGTCGTACGAGCTTAAGAAACCTGGCATCAAGAAGTCGAAAAGGCTCCACAACTCGTCTAACGAGTTCTCGATGGGCGTGCCCGACAAGATCAGTCGGTAGTTGGCCTGAATCATCTTGACCGATCTTGCATTGCGCGTGCCTCGATTTTTGATATGTTGTGCCTCGTCGAGGACAGCATAACCAAAAGCGACATTTTTATAACTTTCGATATCTTTTTGGAGCAGCGTATACGACGTGATGATAACATCGTACTTTGCCATGCTTTCAATGAGCCGCTTGCGCATCGAAGGGACACCGTCGATCACGAGCACCTTAAGCTCGGGATCGAATTTCGCAAACTCCTCTTTCCAGTTGTATAAAAGAGAGGTGGGGCAAACAATCAGAGAAAGAGCCTTTTTCTGTTTGTGATACTGAGCAATCGCCACAATGGTCTGTAATGTTTTACCCAGTCCCATATCGTCGGCCAAAATGCCGTTCAAATACATGAGCCTGAGCCTTTCGAGCCAATGTACCCCTTCTGTCTGATACCCACGGAGCGTTCCTTGAACCTCTTCTGGAACCGGTGTGAAATCGAGCTGCTTTTCTCCTAACATCTGCTTACGAATATCGACCAACTGATCGGAAATGGCGAATGTGACAGGAAGCCCTTGAAATTGAGAGGCGTCGATATTGGCAAGGCTCCAAAGAGGTCTCTCTAGTTTATGGTTGTCAAGGACGGTGATCCCCAACTCATCGAAAAGCTGAACGATACCCCCGATCGTTTCGAGATCGAGCACCAAAATTTTAGGAAGCTTGCCCCCCTCCCCTTTTTTCGCTTTGGCCTTGGAAGATTCGAGCTCGATGAAGGCTTTTCGCGAGGCAATGCAATCCCACAGAAGGTCCATTCGGACCCCTTTCAAAGAGCCGTCGACTTTGAGTTCAATCTCATACAGATCGATTCTTGCTGTGTGCGTTAAAGAGAGTTTGAACTTCGTTTGGTCGTAGATGAACTGATCGAGCAGATTTTGAGGACAATTAAATTTGACCCGGTCTTGGAATCTCGGAATGATATCTGTCATGAACTCGACAATTTTCTTTTCCGACTTCGCAATATAGATCCCTTGCTGCACGTCATACATAAAGTCTTGGAACAGATCTTCGATAATTTTTCTCTCTTCCACCAAGTTGCGCGCTAAAATTCCTTGCTTCGTAACAAAAGAGACAGCATCTTCATAGGTCAGATTGGACGGTGCGGCAGGAATTTTTTGATCTTCGTAATGGAAAAATAAAGAGGCTTCAAGCTCACCGTCTAAATAGACGATATCACACGTCGCTTGAATCGGTCCTACAAAGGGCAGCGTGACAAAATCTTCGATCGCTGCGCTATTTTCGAGAGTTGCAAAACGGGAAAGTTCTGGGACAGCATTTTCAACAAACGCTCCAAAGAGAGGTTCGGGAATCGTCATATCTCGAATCGGCTTTAAGCTGCGCAGATGAACGCGGGTGATCGTTTCAGGAAATCGGTAGTAGATGTTTTGAAACACCATGCCGCTTTTGGCGCATTCGAGAAGTTTAGCCTCTTCGATTTCGATTTGCTTCTGATCGATCATAACCACAGGACGGAGCAAAATTTTTGAGACTGGGGGCTTCATATATTCGATGACAAACTTCAAGCTAGCCGGTTGAGGAGAGAATCGGAGCGGTGTGTCGAGGTTTGTGTCATACATTCCAGGAAGCACTGGCATCTCTTCTTCACTTCCTGCAAGATGGGAAGAGGCCTTCGCGTAGCTTTGCGCTAAAATGAGACCGAACAACTCCATATCAATATAGGCAATTCTATGCCCTTTCTCCGTGCTGGGCTGTTCTTGAAACCGCGCTTGCTCGGTCAACATCTTCAAAATTTCGCTCTGCTTCCCTTCGAACGAGGAGAGGGCAAAGCAATACCGCTTGGTCCCAATAAAGATTGGCTCTTCATATTTGACTGCCTCAAAAAACTTCTTCAAATAAGGAATATAGAGAGGTTTAGAACGGGAAGGGAGTCTCAAAGCGAGCTGCACCTCTACAGGATTTTTCTGGTCGATCGTCTGAGGAAGCGTAAAGATCAATGCGACTTCAGCAGTATCAACAGCGACCTTCTCAGAAGGTCTAAAAAAAGGAGAGATCGCGAGCATCTCTGAGGACGAGGTGTACTCTTGAAGCACCTGCTTTTGATAGTGTTCCTCTTGTTTTTGTGACTGTTTTTCTTCTGCTTGCTTGAATTTGTCGATCAACGCTTGCCGCTGGTCGTCGTTCAGCTCATGTTTTTCGGCCAAATCGTCCAGATTGGTCTCTTTTGAATAGGTGACCATGATCTCGTCGAGACGCTCTTCCAAATAAAAAAGAAGGGCCGCCAAATGTTGGCAATCGTAGTTATAAGGACAGTCGCAGTCCGAGTCGACCGTTTCACACTCTTGTCTGTCGATTTCGATCTCACTTTCATAATGATTTTCGTACTGACCCTGAACACGTCCACTGATCCGCACAGTTTTATGATCGAGGTGTAAAATCTTTGCGGCGACGACTTTTTGTTTGTCAAAAAGTTCTCGCCCCTCTTTAACAACGGCCGATGAAAAGTCTTGTTTGAGCTTACGAAAGTTCAACATGCTTAGTCCAACTCCAAGTGTGTTCTCCGTTTTACAATTTTTGGTTATCTACCGCAACAAAATTTTGGAAAAGTTGCTAAAAACAGCGATTTCCTCTAAAATCGATCACTCTGCGGGTGTAGCTCAGTGGTAGAGCATCACGTTGCCAACGTGAGGGTCGTGAGTTCAAGCCTCATCACCCGCTATAAAGTGTAAGGTACAAATGACAGGAAAAGAGGCTCCTCCCCAGTTCGCCAACGATCAAGTTAAATTTATTGTTCACCACCGTCCCGCTTCGCGCGTCGAATTTGAAGTCGAAGCCTCTCCTTCTCTGGTGAAAAGTGCCCAAGAGGCAGCCGCTAAACGGGTCGGCAAAGAGGTCACCCTTCCAGGCTTTAGAAAGGGGAAGGCTCCCGATACCTTAGTTCTTAAAAACTATTCGAAACAAGTCGACAAAGATTGGCAAGAGTGTATTGCCAATTTAGCCTTTCGAGAGTGTCAAAAGCTTGCTAATATCTCGATGCTCAGTGGCGACCCTAAAATTTCTTTTACCATGAAGAACCACTCCCTTGAAGGAGCGCAGCTGATTCTTGGTTTTGAAATTGAGCCCGTAGTCCCGACGATCGATCCCAAAAAGATCGAACTGAAAAAAATTGAAAGGCCCGAAGTGAATGCCGAAAAAGTCGAAGAGACGATCCGGCAGCTCCTCCTTTTCTTTGCCGAATGGACTAAAATTTTGGATCGCCCTGTTCGAGAAAAAGATTTTGTGATTTTAGATGTCGATATCATCGAAACAGACCCTCCGACAAAACTTTTTTCCAATGTCCGCTTTGAGGTGACCGACCGTTCGATGGCCCAATGGATGAAAGTGCTCGTTCTGGGCAAAACTCGAGGAGAGATGCTAGAAGGCATCAGCACACCCGATGCCGACGCCTCCGAAAAAGATAAAGAAAAGCTCACGCCGAAAAAAGTCAGAATCGCTCTCAAAGAGATTGAAGAGGCGTCTATCCCTGAGCTCAACGACACTTTTGCACAAAATGTCGGAGCTGCGTCCGTCGAAGAGATGCGCCACAAGATCGAGAAACTTCTCCATAAAAAGGCCGATGATCATGTCCAAGAACAGTTGCGAGAACAGCTCAGCAACCTTCTTTTAACGACTTATCCTTTTGATATTCCGGTCAGCCTCATCGACCGCGAAACTAGATTTCGATTGCAACAGCTGGGCAAAGATGCCGAATTTGTCAAACACTGGAATCAGATGACATCTGAAGCCCGTAAGCGCACGGTAGGCTCGATTGCAGAGCAGTCGGAAAAGGCTGTCCGCATGTTTTACCTCTGCCGTAAAATTTTGAGCGATGCTCAAATTAAAGTTTCTCCTGGCGACATTCCTAACTCCCCGACCACACCTCTTGACCTCCTCCTCGGAGAGCGGCGCGACATCCATCCCCAAGAGAATAACGAAGTCCACCAAGCCGAAGCTTTTTCACGACTTCTCCTTGAAAAAGCGGAAGACTACTTGATTTCCAACGCCTTGATTGCTTAGTATAAGCAAAAATAAGGAGAGGATACGAAATGTACCAAATCCCATACGTCATCGAAGATACAGGCCATGGCGAGAGAGCTATGGACATCTACTCTCGACTTCTAAAAGACAGAATTGTGTTTATTGGCACAGAAATTAATGACGCCGTTGCTAATACGGTGATCGCCCAACTCCTTTTCTTGCGCGCCGAAGATCCTAAGAAAGATGTCAATGTCTATATTAACTCACCCGGTGGCTACATCTCTTCGGGACTTGCGATTTACGACACCATGAAATTCATGGGATACGACATTAATACTTACTGCCTGGGACAAGCTGCCTCTATGGGAGCCCTTTTGTTGGCTGCAGGCACCAAAGGAAAACGGTTTGCTCTTCCCAATAGCCGCCTGATGATCCACCAGCCCTCCGGCGGTGTCGGTGGCACTTCGATCGACATCGAACTGCAAGCCAACGAAATTTTGATCCAAAAACAGATTTGTGCTCGCATTTTAAGTGAAGCGACAGGCCAGTTGATCGAAAAAATCATTGAAGATTCAGATCGCGATTTCTTTATGAACCCAGAGCAAGCCCTCGCTTACGGGCTCATCGATAAAATTGCGACCCAGCCGCAAAAAACACCCTCTCCAACCCCCCAAGTTCTTGTAGAAGCATGAATAAGAAAGAACCAGCAACCTGCTCCTTCTGTGGAAGATCCGAAGAGACCGTCGAAAAGCTGATCTCGGGCCCGCAGGCTTTTATCTGCGACAAATGTGCTCGCCTCTGCATGGACATCATTGAGAAAAAGCCCGTCCAACACGAGCTCAAAGTTCTCAAGCCCAAGGAGATTAAAGAGCGGCTCGACGAATATGTGATCGGTCAAGAGAAAGCAAAAAAGACCATCTCAGTCGCCGTCTACAACCATTATAAAAGGATCCGTTCCCTGCAAAATTCGGCCGCAATCACCTATAGCAAGTCGAACGTCCTTCTTCTAGGACCTACAGGATCGGGAAAAACTTTGATTGCTCGCACCCTTGCCCATATTCTTGACGTTCCGTTTGCGATCGCCGATGCGACAACCCTTACAGAGGCTGGCTATGTTGGCGAAGATGTCGAAAATATCATCTTGCGTCTCGTTCAAGCCGCTGACTACGACGTTCCCAGGGCAGAAATTGGCATCATCTACGTCGATGAAATCGACAAAATCCGAAAGACAACGTCCAACGTCTCCATCACACGTGATGTCTCAGGAGAGGGAGTTCAGCAAGCGCTGCTCAAAATCGTCGAAGGAACCGTCGCCAACGTCCCTCCCAAAGGAGGCCGCAAACACCCCAACCAAGAGTATATTAAGGTGAACACCGAAAACATTCTCTTTATTGTGGGAGGCGCCTTTGTCCACCTCGACAAAATTGTGGCCAAACGGCTTGGCAAAAGCACGATTGGGTTCGATGCTGCCGAAAGCCGCGTCTTCGATCCGACAGAGACCAACTATCTTCTCTCTAAGGTCGAGCCCGCAGACCTCATCTCGTTTGGCATGATTCCCGAATTTGTTGGACGGTTCAACAGTATCGCTAATTGTAACGAGCTCACCGTCGAAGATCTCGTCGATATTTTGATCACACCCAAGAATGCCATTATCAAACAGTACACTCAGCTCTTTGCAGAAGAGGGAATCTCTCTCCACTTCACACCTGACGCTCTTCGCTCCATGGCAGAAAAGGCCAAGTCGACTGGCACCGGCGCCCGTGCTTTACGCATGATCGTCGAAAGTCTTCTTTTAGACCTCATGTTCGAAGCCCCCTCCGACCCCACTATTAAAGAGATTGTCGTCGACAAAGAATCGATCATCGACAACATCCCTCCCCTCGTTAAACACTCCGCCTAAATCTTTATAACTATTCTTTAAAATCTTTAATATAGCTTAATAAATTAGTACTATAATTTGGGGACAAATAAAAGGAGTTTTATGTCCCTTCCAAACCTTAGTTCTGTAGCTCAACCCATAGTTAACAATCTCTTACACAACAACTTACCTCAGGTTGCCGAAACTGCAGGCAGCATTGCTGGGGGCCTCTTTCCTTATATGACACTCAGCCTAACCGCAGGACAGGCTGCAGCAGACCGACTTATAGGACCCAAAGGGAACCCAGAAGAATGGAAAGCGATATGTACACTGGCTACAGGAGCCGCTTGGATGGGTTTGATGTGTTTTGCACCTTCATTTTTAGGACAGGGGATCATTTACGGCATCATCGGCTCGATTTTTGGAGGCATGCAAGGACTGAGAGCTGTAGGCGCCTCTATTCCAGAGGGTTATGCCCGAGAGCAGGTGACTGGATATGCCCAGTCTTTCCTCACGATCTTGCGTCTTATCCAATCGCAGCTCTCTAGCAAGGAGCCCCAATAATGCAACCGGTTACTCCATCTTATCAATCTAATTCTAAGCAAGTTACATCTCATTCAAGACAACCCAGTCTATTTAAGCTGTTTAGGAACGCTTTAGCCGGCTTGATCGCCTCTTTAAAAGATTATTTTACATCTAATAAAACACAATCTATTGCAAGTCAAAGAGTTACATCAGACCCGGATTTGGCTTTTCTTAAAATTTATGATCAGTATTTAAAAGAGCAGTTAGCCGCTCAAAGAAATCGCTACAAAAGCCGCTAAAATCCAATAATTAAAATTAGTTTTATTATAAAATACAAAAATTAATTGTTATTACATTAAAATCTTTAATTTGTTATAATAATAGAACAAAATTAAGTATAACACTATGTCAACAACAACTTTTATTCTTCAATGTGCTAGCAACTCCTTCCGCAATACAGCACAACCTATTATTCATAGATGTGGTACAGCCATTTCCCGTCTGAAACAATTTGGAAATAGCAAAATTGGACGCACTCTCACAGACAATGTCGTCAAACCTCTTGCAGCAGAAACTGTCGGTCTCAAACTGGGTGCAGCACTTCCTGCGCTCGCTGTAGGAGCCACTGTAGCAGAATTTGCTGCGGACCACTTTGCTCCCCCCGAATTAGTAGAAGACATCGAAGAGTCGGGCGCTGTCGTCGTATCGAGACAACGATCGTCCAAGTGGGGCACAATGTTTGTCTCTTCAACTCTACTGAGCATGATCGCGATTAATTGGGTCATGCACAGATTGCAGGGAGGTTCTGGTGAAGAGAATCCTGGCTTTACATTTCTTTTAACCAATATGGCTCTTTCGACCCTAGGCTCGATCTTGGGAGGACAACAAGCGTTAAGAGTCACAGGCTACGAAGTCCCAGAAGACTACTCTCAACGTACTCTACAATCTTTCGCAGGAGCAAGGATCATAGGTCTCACTAGATTTATTCCTATCCACCGCAGCTACACGCCGATCACAACTCCTACTCGCCTTCTCTTAGAAACTGTCGCTAGCACCGCTGGATATCACGCACAGCCTTTAATGCAAGCCATAAGAAAACCAGGACAATATCTTCACCAAAGAATCCTTGAGACTGCCATAGGAGCATATTCAGGAAATGTAGCTAATTTTTCTCAAGAAATGGTGACAATCGCTGCTCTACCACCCTCTATCATTGGCAACGTGGGAGAAGCAGCGCTTGTCCAAACTATTCAATGGGCTATCGAAAGTCGCACAGCAGCCAACGTGTTTGCCCATGCCATTAACGACTACGCCCTAGCGATCCAATCTCCAGATGTCCAACGAGCTCTCACACACTTTAAAAACGTACAAGGAACCGAATTCGAAGCTCCTGCCCGTCAAGTTGTTCTGAATGAAATCCGAAATGTTTTAAGACTTAATTTTCCGTTGTGGCAAAGCGCAAGATATCAGGTTGGCTTAGCACTAGAATCTACAATTACCACCAATGTCAACGCTCTGGTAGATACAATTCCTAAAATGGAAGAAGATCTGATCGGCTTCACATTGCCCGGCAGTGATGATCCTTTGACCCAAGAAATACGCAAAATTCACCTAACGTCTTTCGCAATTTATCTAGTACAAAAAGCCTCTACATATGGTATGCGTCAAGACTTAGCTCCCACAGAAATGCGGGAATTTTTCTTGAATATGACTCAAGCAGCAGTGAGCGTCTATCCTCTGCCAAAGCGACTGCAAACAGCGACGATCGAAGTGATGGACGCAGTTTTGGATCATCTCCCCCTAGCCCCCGAACCAAAACCTCCCTCTTTTTTGCAAAAAGTTGTGCAACTTGTCAAACAAGGAACTGTAAAAGTTTGGGAAGCAATTACTGCTCTTTTCTCTTTTTTGACCTTCGAAGACGACGACAAGGAACATGTACAAAAATCGGCTAACCTTTCAACTTCTCATCCATTGAGAACGCCGTGGTTGGTGGGGCTTTCCGGAGTCCTTACTCACAACCTCTGACTTTTTACTTTTAGGTTCTACAGTTATTAAAGCGGTCACGATTTTTTTCATGCACGCTATCAGTTGTTGCTTGGAGTCTTGCACCATCTTCCACAACTCTTCATTAAAGCCTTCGGGATTGTGAGTCGCCATGAGAAGGTCATCCTCGCTCATCCCTGTTCGCTCAATCCAAGGACCTACCATTTTTTGGATGGCTAAGGTGATCTCTCCTAATTTGGACCCAACCTCTTTTTTCTTATCTAAAGATAAATGTTCGATATAGGCATGAAGCCTCTCACAAAAACGGACCATCCG
>Ga0210389_10004470_pt1 | contig 10856 bp, 8 predicted proteins | sample IncBWH28OmetaG_FD_160127 | JGI IMG/M metagenome (GOLD analysis project Ga0210389, IMG submission 160127) | Forest soil microbial communities from Barre Woods Harvard Forest LTER site, Petersham, Massachusetts, United States - Inc-BW-H-28-O ... | reverse complement strand
GATGCCCGTCCTGATCGACCACGATGCCGTAAGGGTACACCAGTACGACTGGTGCGGAGCTTTGGCTGCGCGGATCGATCGGTTCGATGTGCATACCGTCCCAGTCGCCGGAAAGGCCTGCGCCCTGGTCGGCCGCCATGCGGATGCCGTCGCCACTGTCGAAACGCGTTCCCGGCGAGATCAGCCGCAGCGTCTCGGCACGGGAGCCGAAATGCGCACGCATCATCGTGGGGCTGGCCTGGAAGCCGCCGGTGGCGAGGACGACGGCGTCGGCATCGAGCGTCGTCGTGACGCCGTCGCTGCCTTGAACGGCCACGCCGCTGACGCGGCGGCCCTCCGCGGCCATGATCAGCCGGCTCACCTCGGATTCGTAGCGAATTTTGACGCCTGCTCCCTTCGCAGCGTTGAGCAGCTTTTCAACAATGGCGCTGCCGCCGCCGACCGGCTGGATCCGCACCGGACCGGCGCTGAGATAATAGGTCGGCGTGATGAATTCGATCCCGTGGCTCTGCAGCCATCCGACCGTCGCGGTCGCGTTGTCTGCCAGCGCCCGAAAATAATCACGATCGGCCAATCCGCCGGAAGCCCGCTGCATATCCTCTTCAAAGCTGGGGTCGATCCGGTCGGGCGCATCCAGCCGCATGTTCGAGGGCGACCAGCTTGTGTTGCCACCGGCTTCGTGTTCGCTTGATTTTTCCAGCAAGGTTATCTCGATGGGCAAGCCCGCGCTCTTGGCCTGCTCGGCTGCCGAGAGCGCCGCAGCGAGCCCGGCGGCCCCGTGCCCGACAACAACCAGTCTATGAGGGTTTTGCGACATCCGGGTTCACGGCTCAGGCCTGAGCGTCAGGTGACCAGCGCGCCCCCGTCGATATAGACGATCGATCCCGTGGCAAAGCCGATGGTCATGAAGGCGAGGATTTGCCGGGCGATATCCTCGCCGACGCCGACGCGGCCGACCGGCAAGGAAGCGGCCGTCTTGGCCAACATGTCGTTGCGCGCGGCCTCCGGCATCGCCGCTCGGATCGGGGTGTCGATGATCCCCGGCGAGACGCAGTTGACCCGCACCGGCGCGAGTTCGAGCGCGAGGGCGCGCGTTAGCGACTCCAGTGCGCCGTTGGCGACTGCGACAATGGCGGAATTGGGCCGCGGCCGAATGCTCAGGAAACCCGAAACCAGCGTCAGAGATCCGCCTGGGCGGATGTCCGCGCATCGCGCGACGCGCCAGGCGCCCCAAAGCTTGCCCTCCAGCGTCGAGCGCGCATCCTCCATCGCCACGGTCTTGAACGGACCCGTCTTGAGCTGCGCCGCGGTGACCACGACATGATCGACCGGGCCGCAACGGCGAAACAGGCTGGCGACATCATCATCCCTGGTGACGTCGGCCGGGATCGCAATGACGTTCAGCCTGGCCGCGATCGCATCGAGGCGCTCGGCATTGCGGGATGCAATGATGACATCGGCGCCTTCGCGCTTGGCGAGTTCGGCGGTCGCCAGGCCTATGCCGGAAGAACCACCGACGACGACGACCTTTTTACCTGCGAGCATCATGACGTTTCCTCGATTTATGCTTTTTGGTGGAGTCGGCGATCAGGTCGGCTCGAATTGCGTGCCAATTCCCGGCTTGCTTCGCCCCAGCCCCGGCAGCTCCCAGACACCGGCGCCTGAAGGGTTGATATCGGCCGCGATATCGACGTCGATCAGATAGGGCTTGTTGGCCGCGATGCCCTTGCGGATGGCTTCCCCGAGGTCGCCGGCGCGGTCGACCCGCACGCCCTCGACGCCGCAGGCGCGCGCCATCGCGGCGAAATCCGGATTGTAGCGCGCGCCGGTCAGGGGATCGTGGAAGTCGGTCGCGAGTTCGCGGCCGCCGAGATAGCCGCGTTGCAGTCCGCGGATCGAGGCATAGGCGTAATTGTTCCAGACCACCCAGACCACGGGCAGATTATATTCGACCGCGGTGCCGAGCACGTTGGCATGCATGAAGAACGCGCCATCCCCGCACACGGAGACGCAGGGCCGGTCGGGCGCGGCGAACTTCGCGCCCATCACGCCGGCGACGCCAAACCCCATCGGGCCAAAACCCATCGAGCCGATCAGGGAGTCCGGGCGTTTCGGCTTGCAGAAACTCAACAGCCAATTGTGGTGCACGCCGATGTCGCTGACCAGGATCGCATTCTCCGGCAACGCCCTGTCGATTTCGAGCGCGGCGCGCTGCGGATTGATCGGCGTGGTATCGTCGGAAAAGCCGGGGGCGACGAACTTGTCCCACTCCTTGCGGTAGATGTCGATCTGCGCCAGCCATTTCCTGCGCGCATCGGCGCGTTTGGTGAGGTCGGCGCGGCGATCGAGCTCGGCATGTACCTGGCGCAGGAAGGTGCGTACATCGGCCATCAGGCCGAGCGCGACTGGATAGTTGCGGCCGATTTCCTCCGGGTCGATGTCGACGTGAATGAGTTTTGTCGGCGGAATGGTGAAGGAATAACCCGGGATCCACGAACTGGAGGTGCGGTCGTCGAAACGCACGCCGAGCGCCAGCAGCACGTCGGCCTGCCGCGTCGCATGGTTGGCCTGGTAGTGCCCGGCGCGTGCGACCAGGCCCAGCGCCAGCGGATGATTGCAGTCGAGCGCGCCGAGGCCAGAGGCCGACGCCGCTACCGGAATCTGCAGCCGCTCGGCGAGCTCACGCAATTCTTCCGCCGCGCCGCCATAGCGGACGCCCTGGCCGACCAGCATCACCGGCCGCTCCGCAGAAAGCAGCATGTCGACCGCCTTCTCCACGCCTTCGGGATCGGCGCCGCAGCGGCTGGAGATATTGCCGTTCCAGGCCTGCGCGTTCGGCGCTTCCTCGGCGGCCGATTCCAGGAACACGTCGAAGGGAACGTCCAACACCACCGGTCCCGGGCGGCCGGTGGTCATGGTCTTCCAGGCCTGCCGGATCGCGAGTGGCATCATTTCGCCGCGCGTCGGCTGGAACACCTTCTTGCAATAGGCGCGCACGGTGGAAGGAAAGTCCGCCTGGTAGTGCCGATAGAGTTCCTGAAACGCGCCGCGGTTGAACTGGCTGGTCGGCACGTTGCCGGTGACAGCCAGAAACGGCACCGAGTCGAGAAACGCATTGCCGAGCGAGATCGGCAGGTTGGCCGAGCCCGGCCCGCAGGAGGTGAAAGTCGCGGTCGGCCGCCCCGAAACGCGATAATAGACGTCCGCCATGAAGCCGGCGACGCTCTCGTGATGCACCGAAATGGTCTTGAGCTCGTCGGAACGCTCATACAGCGCGTCGATGAACTGGATATTGCCGTGGCCGCAGAGGCCGAACACCTGCGGCACCTTTTCCTGGACCAGATAGTCGACGATGACCTGAGCCCCATTGAGCGCATTGCGTGGCGACATCGGATCTCTCCCTGACCGTGCGACTTCTTTTTCAGAAGATCGGCGAACTTGCTTTTCGGCCGACACTGGCGCGCGGCACCCTATTTCTCATAATACTGTACGTCAATTTATATTGTGGTAGAGTGCCCAAACCCGCCGGGTGCAGGGATCGGCCCGCTGGCGCCGCATCGCGGCGCCAGTGTTCGATCGCCGGAAGGCAGCCGATAGTTCGCGACCATCGCAAGGAGGCTAATTCCCGTGAGACCGCGCGCCAAGCCAAAGACCCTTGAGAAGCCCGCGGGCCCGCGCAAGGCCGCTGTTGCCAGGCTGGTGGCGCCATTGCCGCGCGATATCGATGACGACGCCGACGACCGGCAGCGGGTCGGCGTGCAGTCGCTCGGCCGCGCCTTTGCCATCCTCGAGGAAGTCGCGCGGCACCGCGAAGGCATCGGACTTGCGGATCTGAGCAAGCTGGTCGGCCTGCACAACTCCACCACCTTTCACTTGGCCAAGACGATGGTGTCGCTGGGCTATCTCCGGCAGGAGAAAGAGACGAAACGCTACCGCGTCGGCCGGCCGCTGTTCGCGCTGGCCGCAAGCGCGCTCGACGAAATCGAGATGGTGAATGTTGCAACCCCCGTGCTCGAGGAACTGTCGCGGGAAACCAGTGAAAGCAGCCACTTTGCCGTGCGGATGGGCGACGCCGTCGTGGTGATCGCCCGCACCTCCGGCCCCGGCGCCTTTCAGCTCACCGACCGCGTCGGCGTGGTGCGCCCGGCCCATTGCACCGCGCTCGGCAAGATCATCCTTGCTTCGCTGCGCCCGGATCAGCTGAAGCGTTTCCTCGAACGCGTCGACATGAAGCCCTCGACCGCGAAATCGATCACCGACGTTGCGGTATTGTTGCGCGAGATCGCCGAGATCAGGCGCACCGGGATTGCCTTCGACGACGGCGAGTTCAATCCGGAAGTGCGCTGCGTCGCCGTGCCGGTCACCGATTTCACCGGCACCGTGATCGGCGCGCTCGGTATTTCCGGTCCGATCTGGCGGCTGTCCAACCAGGCGTTGCACAATAGCGCCCAGATCGTGCAAGCAGCGGCGGCTCGCCTGTCCCGCGAATTCGGCGCCAAAGGCGCGGCGAGTTCTCCTTAAGGACGAAGCCTGACGATGCTTTTGACATTGACAGCGGCGACCGCCTCCGAAAATATCGTCCAACAATAGAAAAACGTCTCTCACATTCTCGGATAGACCGAAATTGAAGGGGGACACTCGCGAAAAAGCGCCCTTTGGGAGGAGACCAACGATGACCCGCACCAGCCGACGAACCCTGTTGAAAGCCAGCGCCGCCTTTGCCGGCGCCGCGACGTTCGGATTTCCGTCGATCGGTTACGGCCAGGCCGAAAAGATCAAAATCGGCCACCTCACGCCGCTGACCGGTTTTCTCGGCGCGCTCGGCACCTATGCCCAACTCGGCATGAGATTGGCCGAGGAGGAAATCAACGCGTCCGGCGGCATCATGGGACGCCAGCTCGAGGTCATGTCGGAAGATTCGGTAATCCCGCCACCGCCGCGACCAAGGCGGAGCGCATGCTGGGGCAGGACGGCGCGCTGGTGCTGATGGGCGAGGCCAATTCGGCCTCCGCGCTGACCATCATGCAGGTGGTTGCCCGCAACAAGCGGCTGTTCATCCAGACGGGCGCGCGCTCCGACGCGCTGCGCGGCAAGAACTGCAACCGATATACCTTCCACACCGATATCCCCAACACGGTGATGGTCAATGCCGTCGGCAAGGCGCTGCTGCGCGACAACATGGTGAAGGACAAGAAGTTCTTCGGGCTGACCGCCGACTACATTTTCGGCCATGACCTGCTGGCCGCGGCCAAGCGCTTCTTCGCGGCCAATCAGGGCAACCTGATCGGCGACGAGCTGATCGCCACCGACGTGACCGACTTCAGCCCCTACCTTCTGAAGATACGTCAGGCCAAGCCCGACGTGGTCTGTTCGAACCTGGCCGGCAATCAGGTCACGACGCTGATCAAGCAATATGCCGAATTCGGCCTGCCCTATCCGATCGTTGGCTTCAACCTTAATACCGCCGACGCCTGGGCGGCCGGTGAAGGCAATCTCGCCGGAATCTGGCCGACGGTCTGGTATCACACCCTCGATGTGCCGGCGTCCAAGGCCTTCGTGGCGAGCTTCAGCAAGAAGTACGGCAAGCCGCCGGAGAACCACGCCTGGATCGAATATATCGCGTTCAAGATCATGGCGCAGGCCATGAACGAGGCGAAGTCGACCGACACCGACAAGCTGATCGAATACTTCGAAAAGGAGACCCAGTTCGACATCCTGAAAGCGCGCAAGGCCTATTTCCGGTCTTGGGATCATCAGCTGATCCAGGAAGCCTATACCTTCTCGCCCAAACCAAAGGGCGAGGCCAAGGACAAATGGGACCTCATCACGCTCGGCCCCGCCGTGCCTGACGCAAACGAATCGATGGAAGTCCTCAATCCGACCAAAGAGCAGAACCCCTGCACGTTGTCGCTGTAACCGCGTCGGTCGGCCGGTGCGCCCTCGCCAGGGTGCGCCGGGTGGATCGGGTCTGACGGCGCAGCGCGGCGCGGTCGAAATCAAGATCTCCCTGGAGCGAGAATGCAGTTCGAGTTCTTGCTGGAACAGGTGGTGAATGGCCTCGTGCTCGGAGGCTATTATCTCCTGATCGCGCTCGGGCTGTCGCTGATCTTCAGCGTCGGCGGCGTGGTCAACCTGGCGCATGGCGCGTTCTACGCGCTCGGCGCGTACCTGTCGGTCGAGATCACCAAATATCTCGGCTTCGGCGCAGCGGTCGTGATCTCGCCGCTCGCGGTCGCCATGCTCGGCATCCTGTTCGAGCGCTACATCCTGCGCCGCTTCTACACCGCCGACCCGATCCTGAGCCTGCTGGTGACGTTCGGGCTTGCGATGGTCGCCGAGCAGGCGATCCGCATCATCTGGGGTGCTGCACCCCTGTCGTCATCGATCCCGCCGGTATTTCGCGGCTCGGTGATCGTCGGCGACTTCCTGTTTTCGCGCTACCGGGTGATGCTGCTGGCGGTGGTGGCCGTAGTGCTGCTCGGCGTCTGGCTGTTGCTGCACAAGACCTCGTTCGGCCGCGTGGTGCGCGCCGGCATCCAGCGGCCGGACATGGTGGCCAGCCTCGGCATCCGGCTGCAGCCCTACATGACCGCCATCGTCATGCTCGGCGTCGGCATGGCCGCGATGGGCGGCGCGTTCTTCGCGCCGATCACGATCGTGCACCCGGCGATGGGCGCCGAGATCATCACCGTCGCCTTTGTGGTGGTGGTGATCGGCGGGCTCGGGAGTTTCTGGGGCGTGGTGATCGCAGCTCTTCTGGTCGGCATCGTGCGCGGCATCACCATTCATTTCGCCCCGGCGGCCGGCGAAGCGTCGATCTACGTCCTGATGTTCCTGGTTCTGCTGGTGCGGCCGCGCGGACTGCTCGGCGAGCGGATCGAGAAGTTCGAATGACCGTATCGACCGCCCAAAAATACCGGCCGCTGCTGTTCGCTGGTCTGGCGCTGATCGCGCTGCCGTTCGCCTTGCGGCTGCTCGGCCTTTCCATGAACACCGGAATCGCCGTGGTGATCCTCTCGATCGCGACCATGGCGCTCAATCTGTGCGTCGGCTACACCGGCCTGGTGTCGTTCGGCCACTCGACCTGGTTCGGTATCGGCGCCTATGCCGCGGGGCTGATCCAGTTGCACTGGTTCGGCGGCGAGATCTGGTTGCCGCTGCTATTGTCGATGATCGTGGTCGCGGCGCTGTCGGCGATCGCGGGCGTCATCATCCTGCGGCGCCGTGGCGTCTACTTCTCGCTGCTGACCTTGGCGTTCGCCGCCCTCACCTACACCATCGCATTCCGCTGGAGCGAGGTCACCGGCGGCGAAGACGGCCTCGGCGGCCTGAAGCGCGGCAGCATCGGACCGTTCAGCCTCGACAATGCGCTTAGCTTTTACGTCGTCGTCGCGCTGATCGGGCTTGCCGTCCTCTATGTCCTGCTTCGGCTGGTGCGGTCGCCGTTCGGTCATGTGCTGATGGCGATCCGCGAGAACCAGTTGCGCGCCACCTTCCAGGGCTATCCGGTCGAACGCTACAAGCTCGGCGTGTTCGTGATCTCGGCCGTGGTGACCGGGCTTGCCGGCGCGCTGCTCGCGTTCCAGACCTATCTGGTTTCGGCGGAAGCGGTATCGGTGCCGTTCTCCGGCGAGTTGCTGGCGATGGTCGTGATCGGCGGCATGCGCAGCATACTGGGGCCCGCGCTCGGCGCGCTGTTCTTCATCGTGTTCCGGGAATTGTTTTCGATCTGGACGCCGAACTGGCTGCTGTGGTTCGGCCTGATCTTCGTCGCCTTCGTGCTGTACTCGCCGGGCGGTCTGGTCGGCATTTGGGGAACGCTCGCCCGCCGCTGGTGGCCCGCGCCGGAAGAAGCCGCCGCCATGAGCAAGCGCAGGATTTACGAAGGCTTGGCCCTGCCGGCTTTCCTGGCGCCCGATGGCCTCACCGGAACCGTGCTGGAGGTCAAGGGCATTTCAAAACATTTCGGCGGCATCCGCGCGGTCACCAATGCCAGCCTTCAGATCGGCGCCGGCGAGATCCACGCACTGATCGGCCCGAACGGCGCCGGAAAGACCACTCTGTTCAACCTGGTGTCGGGCCTGTACCCGCTCGATCAGGGCTCCATCCGCCTCAAGGGCCGCGAGATTGGCGGCCTGCCGCCCGACCTGATCTGCCATAACGGACTGGCGCGCTCGTTCCAGATCACCAACCTGTTCCGGGGACTATCGATCTATGAAAATCTGCGGCTGTCGCTGCAGGCACAAAGCACCGGGCGATTCAACGTCTGGCGCGATATCGACGGCTTCCCCGAGATCCACGCCGAGACCGCCGAACTGGCGAAATTCCTCGGTCTTGAAGGCATCGAGGGAATCGAAGCCGGCGAACTGTCCTATGGCGGGCAACGGCTGGTCGATCTCGGCATCGCGCTCGGCTCCAGGCCGCAAGTGCTGCTGCTCGACGAGCCCCTGGCGGGGCTTGCCACGGCCGAGCGCGAGCGCGTCTCGCGCCTGATCCAAAACGTGGCGGCGAACATTCCGGTGCTGATCGTCGAGCACGACATCGATCGCGTGCTCGGCTTCTCGCAACAGGTCACCGTGATGAACCAGGGTGAAGTGCTGATGACCGGCTCGCCCGAGGCGGTGCGCGCCGACCGCCGGGTGCAGCAAATCTATACCGGTACCGGCATCCCCGTGATCGCCCACAGCCGCAGCGACGAGGCCCGCGAGGGTGCTCCGCACATCCTGCGCTTCAAGGGCGTCAACACCTTTTACGGCAAGAGCCATATCCTCAATGATGCGACGCTGGACGTGCGCGAAGGCGAGATCGTCGCACTTTTGGGACGCAACGGCGCCGGCAAGTCCACGCTGTTGAAGACGCTGGCCGGGCTGGTTCCGCTGGCCTCGGGCAGCATCGAGTATGAGGGCCGCGAGATCGCCGGCATGCCGGCCCCAGATATTTCCCGCATCGGCATCGGCTATGTGCCGCAGGGGCGCGGCCTGTTCGCAGGCATGACGGTGCGCGAAAATCTCTCGCTCGGACGGCTGGCGCGCAAGACCGACGGCAGCCACGGCGTCGCGTGGAGCGACGAGCAGATTTTTGAATATTTCCCCCGCCTGAAGGAGCGCATCAATGTCGCGGCGGATTATCTGTCCGGCGGTGAACAGCAAATGGTGGCGGTCGCCCGCGCGATGTCGGGCAACGTCAAACTGCTGCTGCTCGACGAGCCGTTCGAGGGCCTAGCGCCGACCGTGATCCTCGAGCTTTTCAAAGTATTCGACCTGTTGCGCCGGCACACTTCCATCGTGATCGTGGAACACAACCTCGACCTGGTGCTGGCGCTGGCCGACCGCGTGTTCGCGCTGGAGCGCGGCGCGGTGTTTCACCAGGGACCGGCCGCGCCGTTGTTGACCGACCTGGAATACCGCAAGAAGATATTGTGGCTATGAGTTAGTTCGTCATTGCGAGCCAACGGGGCGCGCATTCGCGCGACCCGTTGGCTCGCAATGACGGGGAGAGACCGGAGGACGCCTTCATGCGGCATCTGCTGGCCGCAATACTGCTCGGTTCAACCACCCTATTCGCAGGTCAAGCCATGGCAACCGACCAAAAGACCATCGCCGTCTTCACCAAGAACGCCACCAACCCGGCCTATGAAGCCTTCCGCATCGCCGCCGACCAGGTCGCGCGCGCGGCCGGCGCCAAAGTCGTGCACTATATTCCCAAGCAGCCGGACAATGTTGGGGAACAGCAGGCGATGGTCGAGCAGGTCCTGAAGGACCGGCCGGACGCCGTCGTCTTCATCCCCGTCGATGACGTCGCCATGATCGACTCCGTGAAAAAACTCAACGCAGCCAAAATCCCGGTCGTGCTCGCCTCCAATCCGCTGCCCGGCCAATTCGTTACTTTTGTCGGCGCCGACGATTTCGACATCGGATACAAGCAGGCGCGCTATCTCTTCGACAAGCTCGGCGGCAACGCAAAGATCGTGGTCATCGAGGGCACGCCGGCCGCGCCGACCAACCGCGAGCGCGTACGCGGCTACAAGCACGCCTTTGCCGAATATCCCGGCATTGAAGTTCTGGCTTCAGGCGTCGGCAACTACCAGCAACCCGACGCCAAACGCGTGATGGAAAAATTCCTGAAAGACTACCCGCAAATCGATGCCGTGCTCTCGACCAATGACGGCATGGCGCTCGGCGCGCTGGAGGCGCTGAAAGATGCGAACCGCACGGCGGTCGTGATCGGCATCAACGGCATTCCTCCCGCGGTCAAGCTGATCGAGACCGGCGCGCTGCTGGCATCAGTCGATTTCAACATGTTCAAGATCGGCTGCACCGCGACCCGCGCGGTGCTACGCCATCTCAGAGGCGAGCGGCTGCCGGAAAGGATCATGTTACCGGCGGAGGTCATCGACAGGAGCAACTACAGGGAGTGGCTGACGCCTGTGGAGCAGCGGACCTGTCCGGAATGGGAAGAAGTGGTCAGGTAGATACGTGGCGATATCTCTCCACGTCGTCCCCGCGAAAGCGGGGACCCATAACCACCGGCATTCATGATTGCGCGAAAGTCGTCGAACAGCGCCTCTCAAAACAAAGGACGCGGCGTATGGGTCCCCGCCTTCGCGGGGACGACACCTACTGCGCCTTGAAACTCACTCCTCCACCACCGTGATCGTGCAGTCCTCGCCGCCCTCGCGCCAGGTTCGCAAACCGACTTCCTCGAGAAACGGCCATTCGCTCTGGTCGACGCGCGCAAACAAATTGACGCGGGATTCGCCACGCCAGTCCCGCACCGTCTCGGTGCCGTAGAACCAGCCGATCGCCTCGAAGCCGGTGACGTCGCGGTCCGACCACTCGCAGGCGTAGATCACATCG
>Ga0210389_10004469_pt1 | contig 10856 bp, 10 predicted proteins | sample IncBWH28OmetaG_FD_160127 | JGI IMG/M metagenome (GOLD analysis project Ga0210389, IMG submission 160127) | Forest soil microbial communities from Barre Woods Harvard Forest LTER site, Petersham, Massachusetts, United States - Inc-BW-H-28-O ... | reverse complement strand
AGTGTGTGTTACACGGAATGCTACGGTGGCGGACGGATAGTAGAAGGCCGGACCGAGGTGGCCGACCTCATGACGGTCATCAGCCTGATCCGCGCCGCCGCGCTGTCTGAACGTGACTCCAGAGCGGTAATACACCAGATAAGGAGCGAGATCGATGACTACCCGTAGGCTGGGCTGGATCAAGTCTTCCTACTCAGGATCGCAAGGTGGCAACTGCGTTGAAGCCGCGGCCGACGGCCGCGGCGCCATCCTGGTCCGCGATACTCAGGACCGGGCTAGTGCCATGCTCACGTTCCAGGCGAGTCCTTGGCGTCAGTTCGCCGAATCCCTTAAGACGGGTAAAGCGCTGTCATTATGAGCAGGACTGCCAGGTAAGTTCAGATTGACCTTGACGAATCTCCGCGGGCCGGCGTCTCGCCCCGCGGAGATTTGCTTTTCCGCGTCACTCGTCGTCATCCACGGGCGCGGCCGGCAGCGAGCGGATGCGGCGCAGCCTGGGGCCGGTGGCGTAGGGTACGTCGGCCTCGGTCACCTCATCTGGCGCTTCTTCCTGGTTACCCGGGCCGGCTGCATCCCAGGGATCGGCTTCCAGCAGCGCCTCGGACTGCGGCCCCTCCGGCCCTGACAACTCCGCCTCTGACGACTCTGACGACTCTGACGACTCCGCCACTGCCTCCGGCGCCTCCGCTTCTGCCTCTGGCGCCTCCGCCGGTCGCTCCGCCTCCGGTGAGGCCTCCTCCTGCGCCGGCCCCTCCGGCGTCAAGCCAGGTGGCAGGTCCGCCTCCGGCCCGGCCCCAGGGTCATCTGGCGCCGCCTCGTCCGTGGCCGCCTCGTCTGGCACTGGTGCGGCCACGGGCAGCGCGGGCGGGGCAGGGAGCACGCGCGGCCTGGCCTCGATTGCCTCAGCGCCTCCAGGCGCGGGCGCCGCCTGGGGTGACTGCTGGACCCGGAAGTGCCGGAGGATGGTCAGCCACAGGCTGAACGCGAGCAGCAGGAGTCCCCATGGCAGGACCGCGACCACCCCGGCGACCTGCCGCCGTGGCAGCGCGACGTTCATGGCGTGCACGGCGTCCATGGCCCCGAGCAGGCCGATCACGATGAGGATGACGAGCCATGTGTAAAGCCTGGTCCACCAGCGGGCACCCGGGAGGGGAGCGGCGGCGCAGGCGATGACGAGCACGGCGTCGAAGACACCCGGGTAGTACCGGGCCAGCGAGACCGGCACGCCGGATTGCAGGGCGATCGCGTGCACTCCGGAGTACGACAGCACGAACGTGCCAGCCGCCACGGCCGCCACCACGATGACGGTCGCGAGTTGCACCAGGCGACTGGGCCACGTGCCGGGCCGCGGCGGTAGAGGGACGTTCACGGCCCGAAGCTATCCAGATTTATGTCCGAATGGAACGATATCGGCCGTGTGTGACGGCGTGTCGCGACTGATCGTGGCCCCGCCGCCATCGCGCCCCACTACCCGACGGCAACTACGCTATAAGTCCGGGCGACAGGGACTCCCGCAGCTATTCCCGGGGGACGGCCCCGTACCCCCGCAGCTATCGCCGGGGGGCGACCTCCGTACCTCCGCCAGGAACTCAACCGATAGGACGGCAGATGAGCGCGGGCAACACCGGTGGCGGCAAGGGCGCCAAGAAGAGCCAAGGCCGCACGCCAGGCGGCGGCGGCTTCACCAAGTCAGGCAAGCCGCGCCCGGGAACCGGCGGATACGGCAAGCACAAGCTGGAGGGCAAGGGCCCGACGCCACCCGCCGAGATGCGCCCGGGCCACCCCGCGCAGCGGGCCGCCGCCCGGTCCGCCAAGGCAACCGCCGCCGGCAAGGCAGCCGCCGCCGGCAAGGCAACCGCACCCCCGCGCAGCGAGCGCACTGCCCCGGGCCGCACTGCCCCAGGACGCAGTGCCCCGGGCCGCACCGCCCCAGGCCGCACTGGTCCCGACCGGCCGCAGGAGCGCCGCGAGGACGGCCCGGAGATGGTCGCCGGCCGTAACCCCGTGGTCGAGTCGCTGCGCGCAAATGTCCCAGCGCTGGCCCTGTACGTCACCGGCCGCGCCCAGGAGGACGAGCGAGTCGCCGAGTCCGTGCAACTCGCCGCGGACGCCGGCATCGCCGTGCTGGAGACCAGCATGTTCGAGCTGGACCGGCTCACCGGCAACGCGGTCCATCAGGGCGTAGCCCTCCGCGTCCGTCCGTATGAGTACGCTCACCCAGAAGACCTTCTGACAAAACGATTCCAGTCTTCGGCCCCCCTCATCGTCGCTCTGGACGGCGTGACCGATCCCCGCAACCTGGGCGCGGTCGTGCGAAGCGCTGCCGCCTTCGGGGCATCAGGGGTCCTCGTCCCGGCCCGCCGCAGTGCCGGCGTCAACGCGGGCGCCTGGAAGGCGTCCGCCGGGGCGCTGTCCCGGATCCCGGTCGGCCGCTGCGTCAACCTGACCCGGGCCCTGGAGGGCTACAAGAAGGAAGGCCTGTTCGTCGCCGGCCTCGATGCCGAGGGCGAGGTGGACGTGCACGACATGACCATCGCCGACGGCCCGATGGTCCTCGTCGTGGGCTCCGAGGGCCGCGGCCTGTCCCGCATCGTCGCCGCCGCCTGCGACATCGTGGTCAGCATCCCGATGTCCTCGGGCATGGAATCGCTGAACGCTGGCATCGCCGCCTCCATTGCCCTCTACGAGATCGCTACCCGAAGAGGTGCGTCTGCGACCCGTGCCGATGGTCGTCCATGAGCGCCACTAGCCTCGCGTTATCCCCGGCGCTCAGCGCGCCGATCATCTCGGCGTGCTCGGTGAGGATGGCCCGGCGGCCATCGGGCGAGTACAGGTACATGGCGTGGTACGGGGCGGCCAGGTTCCACAGCCGCTCTATCTCGTCCACGATCAGCCCGCGCGGCGACAGCCGGAAGATCGCGAAGTGGAACTCCTGGTTCCGCGCCCGCATCTCCGCCAGCTCCAGCCGCTCGCCCGCCTGGGCCACGGCGTCGTTGGCGGCGCTGATGGCCGCGAGCTGCTCCCGCGCCGGGCGCGGGAGGTCGCGGATGACCTCGCTCTCCAGCAGGCGGCGCATCGTGTAGATCTGGCTGAACTCCCCCTGGTTCAGTCGCGTTACCGCATACCCCGCGTTGTGCACGTGGCTGACCAGGCCATCGGCCGACAGCTGGCGCAGCGCCTCACGCACCGGCAGCCGGGAGACGCCGAGCCGGTCGGCCATGTGCTCCTGCCGGACCGGATTGCCCGGCAGCAGCTCGCCGGAGACGATCATCCGCCGGATCTCGTCGGCGACCCGGCGAACGGCCTGCGGCGAGGTCATGCTGCGTCCCCCGTGCTCGCTCACTGGTGCGGCTTGGCGGGCTTCTTGTCCCAGCCTTCTGCCTTCTTGTCCCAGCCCTCCCGACCCTTGCGCGCCATGGACCACATCTGCGCGCCGCGCTCGAGCTCCACCGCCGCCGGCCAGGAGACGGGGATGGCGCCGAGCTCCAGCGCGAGGCTCTGCTTGACCTTCCGGGTGAGCTGCGGGTCCTTCACGGCCAGGGCGACGAGCTCCAGCGCCGCGGGCAGCAGCTCGCCCGCCGGGAAGGCCGCGTAGGCAAGCCCGCGCTCGACCGCCTCGGTGCCGGACAGCGCCCGGCCGAGCAGCGACATCGCCGCCGCCTGCTGGTAGCCGACCCGGCGGCCAAGCAGCGTCAGGTGACCGCCTCCCGGGTGGATGCCCCGTGCCAGGAAGCCTGAGTCCAGGACGGCGTCGGGGGTCACCAGGAGCACGTCGGTGGCGAGCGCCAGGTTCATCCCGGCTCCGACCGCGCCGCCCTCGACCAGCGACAGGGTCGGAACCGGCAGCGAGCCGACCCGGGTGAATGACCGGTAAAGTGCCGAGACCGACGCGACCGCCTCGGGGCTGGCCGGGTCGGCCGACGACGCGGCCAGGATCCGGGTGTCCGCGCCACTGGAGAAGTAGCCGCCGTCGCCGTGCACCAAGACCGCGCCGATCGAGTCGTCGGCCTCCACCTGGTCGCAGAAGGCCTCGATGCCGGCGCTCATCTCCAGGGTGATCGCGTTCTTGCGGCGCGGGTTGCTCAGCAGCACCCGTGCGATGCCGCCCTCCCGGGTGACGACAACGCGCGGCTCTTGCTCGGTCATGTGGTCATGCCTTTCGTGTGTTCGTGACCAAGGCCCACAGGTCGCCGGACGCCTCCTCGATGAGGCCGGCGATCCGGCGGTGCCAGTACAGCTCGTTGCCATTCTGCTGGCGCCAGGACCACAGCTGCCGGGTGTGGTCCCCGAGACGGTGCTCGGCGGTGTACCCGATCGCGCCATGCACCTGGTGCCCGGCGGCTGCCACCTGCATGGCCAGCGACGAGGCCTCCGCCTTCGCGGCGGCGACCAGCAGCTCAGCAGCCGTTCCCACGCCTCTCACACCTTCAACACCTCTGACATCATTGACGCCTTCCGTACCCCCCGACGCTGCTTGCCCGGGGGGACGACCCCCCGTACCCCCCGACAATGCCTGCACCGCTGCGTCCGCCGCGACCGTGATCGTGGTCACGTCGGCGGCGAGCCTCGCCAGCAGGTGCTGCACGGCCTGGAACTTGCTCAGCGGACGGCCGAACTGCACCCGCTGCCCTGCGTGCGTCATCGCCAGGTCCAGCACCGCCCGGGCCCCCCCGCCGATCTGCACCGCGCGGGCCGCGGCGCCCAGCAGTTCCGCCCGCCGGTCCCAGTCACGCTCTAGCGAGCCACTGCCCAGCGGGCTGTTCGCGGCCGCCAGCAGCGGGCCGGACAGGAAGAGGGCCTCCGCGAGGGGCAGGGTGCTGCCGTGCCGGGCCGCCTCCGCCACCACGATGGCCGCGTCGCGCAGGTCCCCGCCGCTGCCGCCAAGCTCCTCGGGCACCGTCAGGCTGGTGAACCCGAGCCTGGCGAGCGCGGCCCAGTCGCCGGGATCCTTGCTGAGCACCGCGCCGACAGCGTCGGCAAGCTCGCGGCGGTGGTGGCCCGTGGCTGGCTGCCCCTGAGCCGTGAGCCCCCTTGCGACGATGCCGCGCAGCATCTCTGTCGTGCCGCCACGCAGGGTGAACGCGGGCACGTGCAGGGTCGCCCGGCGGACGAGCTCCGCGAGGGACTCTGGCACCGACCCGGGCCGGGCCGCGCCGACGTGGCGGCTCACGGTGGTGACCACGTCACCCTCAAACTGCGTCCCCAGGTCCTTGACCAGCGCGGCCTCCGTGGCGGGGTTGCCGCCACGGTCGAGCTCGGCCGCCACGGCGAGGGAGAGCTGCCGCAGGGCCACCAGCCGGGCGGTGAGCCTGCCCAGGTCGGCCTGGGCAACCGGATCCTGTGGCCTGGCCTGAGCCCAGGCGGCGAGCACCGGGAACGTGGACAGGATCCGCTCGGGGCCGGAGCGCTCGTTGCCAAGCTCGGCGGTCACCTGCCGCCAGCCGTCGCCCCGTCGCCCGAGCAATGCGGGCTCCGGGATGAGCACGTCGTCGAACACGACCTCGTTGAAGTGGTGCGCGCCGTCGATCGTGATGATCGGTGAGATCCGGATACCGGGGTTCGGCAGGTCCACGACGAACTGGGACAGCCCCTCATGCCGGTCGCCCTCGACGTCGTCGGTGCGCGCCAAGACGATCATCGCCGTCGCGATGTGCGCGACGCTCGTCCACAGCTTGGTGCCGGACAACCGCCAGCCGTCAGCGGTCAGCCGGGCGCGGGTCCGCACCGACGCAAGGTCTGAGCCGGAGTCCGGCTCAGACATGCCGATGGCGAAGAAAGCCTCGGCTCGCGCAATGGCCGGGAGGTATCGCTGCTTCTGGGCCTCGGAGCCGTTTCGCAGGATGCTCGGGGCCATCTGCCGGTCCGCGATCCAGTGTGCCCCCACCGGGGCGCCCGCGACCAGCAACTCCTCGGTCACGACGTACCGCTCGAACGCGGATCGCCCGTGCCCGCCGTACCGCGCGGGAATCGTCATCCCAACCCAGCCGCGCTCGGCGAGCCGCCGGCTGAACCCCGCATCGATTCCTGACCCCCAGGCGTCGGCCTCGGTCGCGATCGCCCCGGTCGCGATCTCGTCGCGCAGGAACCGCCTGACCAGCAGCCGCAGCTCATCCAGCTCCGCCGGCAGTTCCCCCACCGCGCTCAACCTGACTGCCACGGGCCGCCTCCGTTCCCAGGATCGTCCCCAAGATTGAATCCAATCCTGGATCAGATGTCCAGAGGCCTGCTCGCCCGACCGGGAAACCGACTACCTGCCCACGGCCGGGAAACGGTAACCTTGGCAGCAGCACGCCGGTGTAGCTCAGTCGGTCAGAGCAACCGCCTTGTAAGCGGTAGGTCAGGGGTTCGAATCCCCTCTCCGGCTCCCGGAGGTCTTCACGTTTGGGTGGGGCCTGAGTTCACGTTTGGGGCTGGTTCTGCGGGCGGGATGGTGGTCCTGCCTGGTTGGGCTGGCGAAAGGGGCGCCGTAGGCGCCCTTTTCGGTTGCTGGGGCTTGCTGGTGGCTTTTGCGGGCGTGCTGGCGCTGTCGTGGTGCTGGTGTTCAGTGCTGGTGGCGCGGGTGGGTGGGTGTCAGGGTGGTGCGGTGGCGGTGAGCGCGGCGGGGGTCTTGCGGCGGCGGCGGCGGGTTCTGGGGGGCAGTCCCCGGGCGGCGCGGCGGGCGTTGTCTTCCTGCCGCGCGTCCCAGGCGGTGAGGATGCGCTGGTTGCGGACGGCGAGCAGCACCGTGGTGAACAGCATGAGGGGCGTCAGGCCCATCAGGCGGCACCAGCCGCGGGCGGTGTCGCTGGTGGCGGGGTCCTTGATGGTGGCGAAGCAGCGCTCGGCGGCGGTGCGCCTGCTATAGGAGCGCCGCCAGGCCGCTGACGGGTAGTCGTGCTTCTGCCTGGTCTTGGCCGCCACGTCCGGCGGGATGGTGATCGTCTGCTGGGCGCAGCAGGGCTGCGGGTGCTCCGGGGGCTGGAGGACCTCGGGGCGGTCCCGGTCCAGGGTCATCGACGATGGGCGGAGCGGGCAGCGGATCTTGCCCATGGCGGCGGGGCACTGGGCGCGGTGGTAGCCGTCGGCGTCGTCGGCGGTGAGGCGGCCGAGCTTGTAGCGGGCGGCCTCGGCGGTCTTCGCGTCGTGGGCGGTGGCCTGTTCCCTGGTGGCGGTGCGGGCGAGCGGCCCGAGTTGCAGCAGGGTGCGGGGCGTGGCCGGGCAGTAGAGGCTGCCGTTGGCGATGATGGCACCGGCGTGGGTGCCCCTGGGGCCGCGGTCCTGGGGGTGCAGGTCCTGGATCAGGGTGGCTCCGGCGGCGCGGAGCGGGGCGGCCCAGTGCCAGGGGATGCGGTGGGAGTAGCCGGAGTCGGCCAGGACGTCGCCGGCCGGGATGCCGGCGGCGGGCATCGCGGTCAGGACGCTGGTGAGGGCGGGGACGGGGTCGTGGCGGCAGGACGACAGCGTCGTGCGGCGGGCGAGCTCGGGGACGGGCGGGCCGCCCTCGTCCGCGACCATGACGGCGGCGGACAGGTAGTAGCCGAAGAACAGCTCGTCCTCGTCGTGCAGCAGGTTGTTCTTGCGGTGCCCCCACGACGCTTCGGGGCCGGCGCAGTCGCTGGTCCCGCGCGGCGGGGGCCGGGAGAAGGACTCCAGGTCCGTCCAGTCGACGGCCAGCGACCGGCTGGCGTTCTTGAGCTCCTGCGGGACCGAGGCCTCGAGCAGGTCATCGCAGGCCGCCTGCAGCGCCGGCGACGGCAGCCCGTCTGGCTCGTCCTTGCCCAGCGCGCCCGCGACCAGGCCGAAGGTGTACTCGACCTGCCGGTAGGTCAGCAGGTGCGGGCCGTACCTCCAGCCCGCCAGCACGCCGAGCCGCCGCTGGTCATCCTCCCCCAGCGTGGTGAGCGCCTGGTGGACGCGGGTGAGGTGCGCGGGCCGGTGATCAGCCTGGGCCAGGCACATCCCGGCCAGCAGGGTGCGCACCGTCAGCTGCCGGGAGCGCACCCCGGCAGGCAGCATCGCCTCGATCCGCGGCGCGACGCCGGAGGCGTCGATGACCTCTTCAATCGCCGCCAGCGAGATCATCGCCCGAGCAGCCTCACCGCCTGCTCCTCGCTGCCCGGCTCCAGGCCGGCGACCAGGTCGCCGAGCCGCTGGGAGCAGCTGATCCCGGCCGCGCGCATGAACGTCGCCAGGCCCAGCAGCTCCCCGCAGTCCGCCAGCCACGTGGCGCGCAGCCGGGAGGCATCCAGCCGGGGCAGCCCGCCCCCGCCATCCAGCGCGGCGATCAGGGGGCTCGCCAGGTTCCGGCGGCCCGGGTCAGTCCCGCCGCAGACCAGCCCGGGCCCGGCGAACCGGGCCGCCGCCAGCAGCGGGCCGTGGTAGCGGGCCAGCACCGGGACCGCGCGCGGCCGGGCGCCGCGCACGATGACCACCACCCCGCCGGACCGGCACGCCACGTCGGCGCCGCGCGCGTCGCGCAGGTCACCGCGGATCAGCCCGGCGCCGGCCCCCAGGCAGACCAGCCCGGCCGCGCGCATCCGCCGCTCCTCCGTGGGCTGCGCGCCTGCCAGCGCGAGGTACCCGGCGATCTCCGCCGGGCTGTATGGCCGCTTGGCCCGCTCCCGGGGCAGCGGCAGGTCCGCCGGATACAGCTGCGGCACCACCCGGCGGCCGATGAACCGCAGGTTCGTGCGCAGCGTGCGGCGCGCCGCACCGGACAGGCCCGGCGCGCACCGGGTGAACCGCTCGGCGACCGACGGGTGCAGCAGCACCTCCGGCACCGCCTCCAGCCCCAGCTGCAGCCCGTAGTCAGCCAGCTTCCCGGCCGCCCACAGCAGGTTCTTCGCCCGCTCCCGCCCGGCGGGCGCCACCGTCGTGACCACGCCCCGGGCGAACGCCGCCGCCCGCGGCGACACCGACGACGGCCGCCACCGCCCGATATAAGCAGCTGCCCCCGGTTCTTCCTGATCCATGACGCCTCCCGTGCAGAGGCTCCCCACAGGAATATACTGGGGGGAGAAGCCAGGACCGCGGACCTGAGACGGTGTGCCGCATGGAACCAAGCCCAGCCCAGCAAGCAGCCCGTGACCGGATCGCCGCCGAGCTCGCCGCCACGGCGGGCTACGCCCTGCCCGGCACCCTCACCGTCCGCTCCTACCCATGCGGCAAGCACGACTGCCGCTGCCACGCAGACCCCGCCCGCCTCCACGGCCCCTACGCCGAGTGGACCCGCAAGATCGGCGGCAAGACCGTCACCAGGCGGCTCACCCCCGATCAGCTCGCCGCCTACCGGCCGCTGTTCGACACCGCGAAAAAGCTCCGCGCCCTCCTCGCCGAGCTCCAGGACCTCACCATGCAGGTCATCGAGGCAGACACCCCAGACGACCCGTAAGCGGAATCCAGACTCCAGATCGCGTGGCCAGCGCCCGCTTAACCTGTGGCCAGCACCCCACCCAGGCAGCGTTCGCGCAGGTCAGGCCCAAACGTGAAGACCTCACGCGGCTTTTGTCCGGTCGCGGTGCCGCTGACCTGCAGTGATGCGGGCTGCGGTGCCGCCCGGTCCGATTACCGGACGGCAACTAGCGTCACCTTTGCCAATGGGCAGACGCTCAGTTCATGCGCAAGCCCATCGGGCACATCCGCCCGCACGGCCGCCGGTTACGAGGTAGCCGTCCCCGTCGGCCGGGATCCGATCACCAAGCGTTACAGCTACTCCTATGCCTCGGCTCCCACGTTCGAGGAGGCCGAGGCGGTCCGGGACAAGATGCTGGCCGACCTGACGAAGGGCCGGCAGCCACGCGACGACGCGACCGTTGAATCAGGGGCGGCAGAGGTGCCGTAAAGCCGGCCCCGTCGTGCTCAAGGTCATAGCGGTCCAGGGTCCACACCGCAGTGTCGGAGAGATAGCGGGCGGCCACTGCGGCCTCGTGCCTGGCGCCGCAGGACCCTCGGCCAGGAGCCCAAGAAGTCCGAGGATCTCCATGAGCCGGGCGCAGGCGGCCGGATGCTAGCCGCGCACAGGACTCGCGCCGGATAGCGGTGGGGAGTTGAGTTATATCGGAGCGTGACCGGCCATGTACGCCTTATTGTCGATGTGGCGCTGATCGCACAAGGGGGCGTTCATGGGGGTCAATCTGCGTGGAATCACGGACACGGTCCGGACGGTACGCGCTGCCGCGCAGTCGGCGGTCACCGGGCCAATGCCGGCGCTAGGCGACGGCAGCACGGCGGGGGCACTGGCCGAGGTCCGCAACGTTCTGAAGGAATTCAGGGACGCACAGTCCCGCCTGGCCGGGCAGGTGGAAATGATGCAGCGCGGGCAAGAGGAGCTCTTGGAGTTCGTCCGGTCCGTGCTCGACGATGAGTCTCTGGCCGCCGGCGGCGTCGCCGGCCACCAGCGGCGCGTCGCCGTGGTCTCGCTGCGGGTCACCGAGGCGCACGAGGTGGTGCGCGGGCTGGTGGGAGCGTTCTGCGACGGGATTGGCCTGGAAGTCATCTTGCAGGCAGAGAAGGGATCGGGCGGACGGGGGCCGTATCTCGCGTGGCGGCCGCCGGACGGGCGCCGGCTTGAGGATGTCATGGCTGCGGTGCTCGCGGCTGTCCCCGACGATCAGGCGGCGGACCATCCCGGGCTGGATGAGCTGCGCCGGCTGCTGCTCGCCCTGCACGAGTACGGGCCGGGCACGATCCGCATCGGGCCGGTGATCCTCAACAGGACGCCGGAGGCCCTGATCGGCTGCGCCATGTCCCCCTGGGAACTGGCCCCCCTCGGCGCGACAGGCCTGCCAGGCCCGGGCCCGGGAGAGGCAGGCCCGTGCGCGGCGACGGAGACCGAGCAATGGCTGCGGAGCGTGGGCGGCGAGCGCCGCCCCGGGGGG
>Ga0210389_10004464_pt1 | contig 10868 bp, 9 predicted proteins | sample IncBWH28OmetaG_FD_160127 | JGI IMG/M metagenome (GOLD analysis project Ga0210389, IMG submission 160127) | Forest soil microbial communities from Barre Woods Harvard Forest LTER site, Petersham, Massachusetts, United States - Inc-BW-H-28-O ... | reverse complement strand
ATGAAGTGAACTCCAGCGGCTTCGCCAACGAGCGAAATTCGAGACTCCCCGAGAATTCGCCTTTGATGTTCACGGGTCCCGAGACGCTCTCCAACTGGACGTCGCTGCCGCGGCCCTGCAGATCGACAATGCCCTTGATCTCCATGGCGTGGATATCGCCGCTCCGGGTATCGATGCGGACGTCCTTGCCGATGTTGGTCAGGCGTACATCGCCGCGTCCGCCCGAAACGTCGACACCGCCGTCCAGACCGTCGATGGTCAGGTCGCCGGTGCGGTTGCGAGCCTCGACGCTTACGCCTTTGGGCAAAGTGATTTCCAGGTCCGCCGAAACGCGGATAAGCCGAGGTCCGCCACGATATTCCTCGTTGCGAAGCACCAGTTCCTCGCCGTTGCGCTCGAGATGAATCTGATTGTTGGAGCGAGCGCGGTCTGCCGCGTTGCGTCCCAACGCGCGAACAGTCTGATGGCCGGTGACTTTAACTTCCGCGGAATCGTCGCCTTTCAACGAGATATTGCCGCGAACGTCATCCAGGACCAGCCGGGTGACGCCTTGCGCCGGCTGGGCGGCGTTGACGTCAAAGTCATAATCGTTGCCGAGGAAGCTGACGCGATCGGTGTCGAAATCGCCAAAACGAAAGTCCCGATTCCGCCCGAAGACCGCGAGGAAAAAGCACAGCACAATGACCCAGAAAATCAGGCCGCCGCTGAAAGGGCGGGGAGAAGGCGCCGAACCCCGGGCCGCGTAAAAAAGCACTTCCATCAATCCGACGATGCCCGCGGCAATCAGCAGGAAAGGCCAGTAATCCACGACGCGTGAGAACTGAATGAGATCAGGGCGGATGTTTCGCAGAAGAAACAGAACGCCGATCAGAATGACGATGAATGGCCCGGTGATGGAACGGTGTCTCACGAAGACACCCCCGGCCCCGCGCCGGGTGGAGGTGGTGGGGGAGGCGGATAGTCTCCGCGCCATCGTCTGGCTCCGCCGCCCAGCAGCTTGAGCAGGCCGATCACGATCAGAAGCACGGGCCAGGTCTGCGTAAACCGAAACTCGGTGAACCGGTCGAAGGCAAACAGCACGCCGATGGTGATCAGAATGATCGGCCCCGTGATTGCCCTTACCAGATATGAGCTCTGATCGTTCATCGTTTCCTACCGGCGAACTTCCGCGTCCCTTGTGCTGTCAGCGTGCCGGTCGCTTGCGCTAAAGCGTGCATAAAGCATATAAGCGCCCACCGCAATCAAACCGATGGGCCAGTAACGCTCCAGTTGTTCCAGGTTGATGATGTCGGTGGTGTCGAGAAGCAGAAGGAAGCCGAGCACGATCAGTAGAAGGGCTCCGGCAGGGAATCTGCCGTGTGTGGGCCGCACGTCGAACAGGCTGGAGAACTCTCCCACCTGGGCGCCATAGCGGCGGCTGCGCGCGGTATGAAACGCCTCGAAAGCCATGTAGAACACCCATGCCGCGATGAGCAAGCCGATCAAAGGTTCGAGCCCACCTGCCGCGTTCGAGCTGGCGAGGCTGACCAGAAGGCCGAACACCACCACGTGAATCAGGCCCTTGGCGTACTGGCCGTTGTAAATCGCGCCGACGCCCGGAATAAAGCCCAGAATCAACGCAAGCGCGGGATGCGCGCCGAGATCCTCATGAGGCTGAGCCGACGGAGCCGGCGCTGTATAAGGTGACGGCTGCGGAACATACGGGCGCGACGGTGGAGGCGGAGGTGGCGGGGCTGCTGCAACGGGAACGTGCTCGGCGCAATAGATGGAGCCCATGGCCGGACGCTGGCATTCCTGGCACATGGGCTTGCCACATTCGCGGCAAAAGGCAGAGGCGGGCAATTCGGGATGGTTGGCGCAATTCATGGTTATTTCCTGTTCTGGGTCCCGGTATCGGGGTTCGGCTGTTCTTTGGGAGTTTCGAGCTTTCGCTGATCGGCCCGGGCGTCAGCCGCCGCCTCCTGTTCCTGCTTTTGTTGCTGCGACCACTCTTCGATCTGGGTCCGCACTTCATAAACCAGACGCATGCTCTCGTAGCTCTTCACCACCTGATCCCAGGTGTGATGTACGCGGTTGTCGAGCGCGGTCCATAACCGGACCGGGTCGAGGTCGGCCGCCGTGAACGTTGTTTGCTGCAGGCCGCAGCCCTTCATCATAATGGTGAGCGACATGAGCGTGAACAGCGCTCCCATTACGATACGCGGGCGCAGCACCGGAGCGAAGGTTCGATTGATCCAGCCGCTGAGACCGCGTCCCCGCAGCTTGAACTCAAAGCCGGAACTGGTCGCATGCAGGATCTTCGAAACAAGAACGGGAGGGCATTCGACTTCGGCCGAGCGTTCAATGAATCCCAGCGTGTAGCGCGCGTCCTCGGCGAATTCGGCGCAATCCTTGCAGGATTCGAGATGGCGCACGAACGCATCCCGCTCGGCTTCACGGCCAGGCGCGGCAAGAGTACCGTCGATCCAGTCCGCAAGGAGGATCTCGAACTCAGCGCAAGTGAACGTACGTTCCATCAAACCCCAAACATCAAACCACCGACCGGTATTTCTTCAGCAGCCGGGCCAGTTCCGCGCGTCCCCGGTTCAGACGCGATTTGACCGTCCCTTCCGGGATCGCCAGAACATCGGCAATTTCCCGGTATTCCATTTCCTGCAGGTCCCGCAAAATGATCGTTTCCCGAAGTTCCGGGGAAAGCTTTCCCAGAGCTGTTTGCAGCAACTCGCTGGCCTCGCGGCCGGCGACGGCGCTGTCGGACCGGCTGTCGGACTTGAATTTCTCCTCGGTCCGTCCACCCTCCGTACCCGGAACCTGCTCCTCGATCGAATCCGTGATCCGCTCGTTTCTGGTTCGGCGATAGTGATCTATCAGCAGGTTACGGGTCAACCGGGCGAGCCAGGTGGCAAATGAGCCTTCCGCCGACCGGAAACTGCCCAAACTGCGGTAAACCCGCAGAAACACTTCCTGCGTCAAATCCTGCGCTTCGGAGTCCTTGCTGGTAAAGCGGAAACAAAGGCTGTAGATGCGGCGGGTGTGCAGACGCACCAATTCTTCCCAAGCCGAATCGTCCCCGCTCAGGCAGCGCTCGACGACTGTAGAATCCGAATCCAAGCTACCCGCGATCGTGTGGGCGCGGGCGTTCGATCGATCCCAGACCGCCGCTGCCGCTGATGCCATTACCCGTCCATTCCTTCCTGTAGAAGGAACGAGGCTTTCCCATCATAGGTTCAATCTTTTGGAGAATCTACTTGCAAAGGCTGTCCGGGCTGCCCCGCGATACCTGTTATGCTGCATTTTAAAGGTTTAGGGGTTCGTTTTTCCGGGCATGACCTGTCCATTCTGTGGCCACATGGAAGATCGGGTAATCGACTCGCGCGAGAGCCGGGAGGGTGATTCCATCCGGCGCCGCCGCCAATGTCTGAGCTGCGAGAAGCGATTCACCACGTACGAGCGGATTGACGAGGTCCCGTACATGGTCATCAAGAAGGACGGGCGGCGGGAGAAATTCGATCGCCAAAAGGTCCTGAACGGGCTGCTGAAGGCCTGCGAGAAGCGGCCGATCAGCATGGCGAAGCTCTCCGATCTCGTAAACCAGGTGGAAGCTCGGGTGACCGATTCGCCGGACCGGGAGATCACCACCACCGAAATCGGTGAGTACCTTATGGATAACCTCCGCGGGGTGGACAAGATTGCCTACGTTCGGTTTGCATCGGTTTACCGGGATTTTCAGGATGAGCAGGCGTTCCTGAATGAACTGCGCAATCTGACGGGGAATCGCGGCGGGGCATCATAAGGGTCAATAACCGAACCCCGTTCAGGCTGCGGCGGCGCGCTTCTTCCAGCGATTTCGGGACGCCGCCTATGCGATACCGACTTCGTTCAAGCGGTTGATTTCGGCATTCGAAAATTCGAACCCATTCGTGACGACGGGACGCGCTTTGGCAGCGAGTCCCAGGTCCGCCAGCCAAATCTCACCAGGCGGGTTCATCGATCAGCGAGCTCTATAATCTCAGCGATGGGCTCCCTGGCCTCCGCAGCCGTCTCGGGTTTCCACTTGTGCAGCGCCTCTCATGGCTACAGGCCCCCGGGCTGTTCCTGAAGTGTCGTAAAACAGGTTGCGAGGTTCGGAACCGAGACCATTTTGGGAATGAATCCAACGCTGTAATCGTAGCCCCTCAGCGGGCCAGCCTTGTCCAGAACAGGCCGCCGCAGGTGGTTCGCGAGGGTTACAGCCAGTGGCGGAATAGAATGCTTCCGCGCGATCTGCCGGCGTTCGGTCCGGTTGTTCGAGAGAACAAAAACAACATTTCTGAGACGACGGCCTCTTACCCTACGTCTTTGAAAACCGCCGTGCTGTCCGCTGTCTCCGGCATCACCGGGAAGCTGAACCCGCACTTCGGGCAGGGCTGAGCCAGCACCTTCTGTTCGCATTCCAGTCCGTAAGGCTGATCGGTTATGGTTGCGCAGCAGGGGCAGACGCGGATCAGACGCGTGCTCTTCAACTCGAAGTTGGTGATGATGTCCTCCATGATCGCGCCGCTCCGGACAGCCCACTCCTTGGCGTTCTTGTGATAGGTGTTCATATGCCAGTCCTTGAGCGCCTCGAGGCTGGTCCAGATGCTGATCTCGTTGTACCAGGAAGGGTCCTGCGGATGCACCCACCAGGTCAGGTGCATGAACCCAGGCAGCGCCTTTAACTGGTTGCGAACCTCTCCGAAGATCAGCTTGAACTTCGCGTAGCCGTCGGGGCTGGAGAACCGTACTCTCTGCATGCTCTGATAAATGGCCATTTGTTTCCTCGTAAGTGAGAATCAGAAATCAAGACGAAGCGCCAGTTGTCCCGTCCGGTTGCCGCCCTGTCCCGCCGTTTGCGCCGACTGCAGGATCCCGAATGTCGAAGGGCTGCTGATATCGGTCGCGGGCGGCGCGAAATTCGTGTGATTCAAGGCATTCGTGAAGGTTGCCTCGAAACGGATCCGAGTCCGTTCCCGAATAACGAAGATTTTCGACAGCCCCGCGGAGACGGCAATTGTTCCAGGACCCGGCAGGATGCCGACGCCGGCGTTGCCGATTCGTCCCGCGCCGGCTGGCGTGGGCGCAAATGCATTGATGTCCCATTGAACGCCGCCGTTCGGCGAGCCCGGGCTGCCGACGACGTCCGGCCGCGCCGTGATGCCGCCTCGTCCAACGATGTCGGTGTTGGACTGGTCCAGCGTCGGACTGATGGTGGGCGTCAGGAATGGTCCGCTCTGAATCAGCGTGACCGTATTCAGATTCCATCCCCCCAATGTCTGGTTGACGAATCTGTTGTTGCTGTTCCAGCTTCGACCTGAACCGAACGGCAGCTGGTAAGTGCCGGTCAGAAGGAACCGCTGCCGGGGCATGCCCGCCACGTTTCCGCGTGCCGCCCGCAGGTCGAATTGGTCGTAGGAAGGGGTAAAAAGGAGATTCTCCGAGGTAAAGCCGCCCGGCGCGTCGCCCTGGGCATCGCTGATGTTGTGGGCCCAGGTATAGTTTGCCTGAAAGTAGAGTCCGTGAGACAACCTTTGCGTCGCTTCCAGGGTGAGTCCCTGATAGTTGGCAAAACCTGCATTGGCGCTGTAGTTGATCTCGATCCAGTTCTGATACGGAGCGCGCGGATCGACATAAGGGCTCGGGACGTAGGGCGTTTTGCTCGGCGGAATGGCATTGTAATCCTCCTTCACGTTCATCCGGTAGGAGTTCATCCCGGAATAAGTGATTCGTGCCGCCAGCGCGGAGGTCAACTGGCGCTCAATGGTGACGTTCCATTGTGCTGTTTGAGGATCCCTGAAATTCGGACTCATGCCATCGTAGAAACCAGTTCCCCCATACTGCAGAGCCTGATTTGTCGGCGAAGTCTGCGGGAAAGTGAATAGTGGCGCGCCGCCGTTGTTGTTGGAATAGGTGTAGGGCGCTCCCAGCGGGATACCGATAAAATCATAGGCCAGCTGGCCCAGAGGCGTCTGCGTGAAGATGCCAAAGCCAGCCCTTAAGACTGTCTTATTGTCACGGAACGGGCGGTAAGCGAAGCCGATACGCGGGTCATAATCACCCCAATAGGTGTTTCGCAGGCTCTGAGAGAGATGATCCTTACTCGCTGTTATCACATTGGAGCAGGGCAGTGTCATGTCTCTTGTCGATAGCTGGCAGGCATTGAAAGATACCAGAAAGGCGTTGTAGTTCGCTTGCAGCAAAGCGCTGGAGGGCACGGTCTTATTCAGTAGAATGTCGGGCACAACAACATCGCCGTTTCTCGGGTCGAAGTTGGCGATATCGCCCTGGTTTTCAGTGAACTCGGGAAGCACTTCCCAGCGCAATCCGAAGTTCAAGGTGAGGCGGTCGTTTACCTGCCATTGATCCTGGGCGTAGATTCCCCATTGAACGCTCGGCTCGTGGGTGTCGGGGCTGCTCCCGACGATGAAATCCGTGTTGGGCGCGCCCAGCAGGAAGTCGCCGAAGGAACTGCCCGTGAAGACGCCCTGGTTGAAGGTAAACGCGCCAAAGTCATCCGACTGGCCCCACCGGACTACGGTCTGGTAGAACACGTGGCGAGCATCAATGCCGACACGGATTGTGTGCTTACCCATCGTACGGCTCAGGTTGTCCGTCCACTGATAAGTTCGCGAGGCGCCGGGCCCGTCCTTGTCCCGGCCGATCGGAGTGAAGCCGGTGCCATCGGAAAAATTGAAAGTCGGAAACGCTCCGGTGTTCGGATGATTGGCGAAGCTGATGCCGGTCAGGCCGATCTGGGTGTCGGCCGCGGCGCCCTGAATGGGGAAGGTTGTATCGACCAGACTGTTGGTGAAACCGAAACGGAATTCGTTGACCATCTTCGGACTGATCGTGTAGTTGTAGGAGACCAGAAAACTGCGATCGTGTTCGACATTGATATCGTCCGGCAACAGAGGATTCGCAGTGTCCGAATTCAGATTTTTCCAACTGAAGCGAGCGTAGACCTGCTGATTGGTGGTGATGTAGTGATCCAGCCGGGCGTCCCATCCATTGGTATTGGAAGGCGTGGACTGCAGCGTTTCATAGTTAAAGCTGCTACCCGCCGAATTGACGTTTGGCAGCGGGTAATAGTTAAGTAGATTTTGGGATACCGGATTCAGCATCGATTTCGGAATAGCGTTGTTGGCGAATGGCGCTCCGGTGCCGGGATTAATCAGGACATTGCTGGGAAGGCCTGTCGCGGGATCGATGATGGGGAGAGCGCTGATATCACCATTGCGCTGGGCCTGAGTAGGCACAAGATATTGTTCCGGGACCGAAGTTCGCCGGCGATTTCCCTCATAGTCGAGGAAGAAGAATGTCTTGTCTTTGCCGCTGTAGAGATGCGGTATGCTCACGGGGCCGCCGAGGCTTCCACCGAAGGTATTGAACCGCTTGGGCGCCTTTGAAGTGAAGTTCAGAATGGTGGCATCGAGCGCGTCGTTCTGCAGGTACTCGAAGAGGCTGCCATGCAGCTGGTTCGTGCCGCTTTTGGTGATGAAGGTGACGTCTGCCACCTGGGCGAATTCGGCGCTGTTGTTGAACGCCGTGACCTTGAGTTCGGCAAGCCCTTCCGAGGACGGATAGGCGTTTACCAGAGATCCGTTCCGGGTGACATCCGCGGTTGAAATTCCATCCACGGAATAACCGGTCATGGAGTAGGTTGCGCCGCCGACTTGTATGTTGCCCTGGCTATCGGCGATGACGCTCGGGGAGAGGGCCAGGGCGCCGAGCGGACTGGTCGTCTGCGCGCGGAAATTGAGCGGCATCTCGACCAGTTGATTCGTGCCTCTGGTGTCGCCGACCGTGGCGTTTTCGGTGTTGATCTGCTCCGCCGCGCTTTCCACGTTCACCGTTTGCTGGACCTGCCCAACTGAAAGCGAGAGGTCCGCACGTGCGCTTTGCCGCGCGGTCAGTTCCAGGGCAACAGTAGGAGATTTTGAAAATCCCGCTTTGGCGGCCGACAAGGTGTAATTTCCCGGCTTGAGATTTTCGAACAGAAATCCTCCATTTGCGTCGCTGAGAGCCGCGTGATCCGTGTTCTCGTCCACATTGTGCAGAGTCACCTCCGCCTGAGGGATCGCCAGGTTCGAAGCATCGCGTACCGTCCCGCGAACATCGCCAAAGGTGGATTGCGCGCAGCCGATGACCGGCAATAGTAGGGCGCCGAAGAGCGCGAAAAGAATTCGTGATTGTGGCTTGGCCATAGGTGTGTCCTCGATCGATTGATCGTGACGTCCGGAATTCGCAGACTCTGCGATACAGCTGTTGGGGGCCAGGGAGCCGAGGGGAGAGCTAACGTAGCTTGGGGCTCAAAGTCGCCGGATTCGATGAGAGCTTTGCTTCTCTCATTGATTTTCCGATTGTAGTGTGGCGGGCGCGCAGGCTCAATGACCACTCTTCGTTCGTCCGCCATAACCACTTTGGCCGGCGATGACCTTTTTCAGGCGGCGAACCTGATGCGTCATTTCTTCCGCTTTCGTGCCGCCAAAGCCGAGAATGAAGCCCTGTCGAGCATTCGTTCCCACATAAGCGGCGGATAGAGGCCAAAGCCACAGGCCTTCCTGTGCGGCGCGGACGGAGATCTTCTTGTCGGACAATCCTGGTGGCAAAGTGATTACCAGATGCATGCCTGCTTCGGCCCCGAGAATCTCGATGTCCGAACCGAACTCCTTGTGCAGCGATTGCGTCAGCGCATTCCGGCGCTCCGCATAAAGCTGCCTGGTCTTGCGGATATGCCGCGAGAAATGGCCTCCGTTAATGAAATCCGTAAGGGCCGCCTGATAAAGGTGTGAGGGACACATATCGTTGGCCTGTCGAACAGCCAGAAAGCGGCTTAGAAGAGCGGGCGGAAGCACCATGTATCCGAGACGAAGAGAAGGAAAGAGGGTCTTGCTGAAGGTTCCGATGTAAATCACACGGGCGCCTGGGTCGAGGCCCTGCATGGATGCGACTGGCATGCTTTCATAGCGGTACTCGCTGTCATAGTCGTCCTCGACGATCCATCCGCCGGACCTGTGTGCCCATTCGAGCAGCTGCATGCGGCGCGCGACGCTCATAGTGGCGCCGAGCGGATACTGATGCGAAGGCGTGACGCAGGCCACCCGCGCGTCGGGGCATAGCCTGATACCGGCCGAAACATCCAGGCCTTCGCCGTCGACCGGGACGGGAACGAGACGGCAACCGGAAAGCGTGAGCGCATGCCGCAGAAATTCGTAGCCGGGTTCCTCGATCCAGACAGGGCTGCCGGGGTCGAGCAGGACTCGGGCCGACAAATCCAGCGCATGCTGGGAGCCGTTGACGATCATGATCTGGGAGGCCTCGCAGCGGACCGCGCGCGCGGTTCGAAGATAGGTGGCGATGACCTCGCGAAACTCCTCCGATCCCATCGGGTCGCAATAGTTCAATGCGCTCGCCCATACCTTCCGCGCATGGCGGGTGACCAGGTCGGACCAGACGCGAAACGGAAAATGATCGTAAGCGATCTGCCCGACGCTGAATGCGCCCGCGCCCGGGAACCACGGCGTTCGCTCGACCGGCAGAAGCGCGGCCGTGCGAGAGATGGCGCTGGATGCATGGTCGTCTGCCGTGCTCTCGAAGGCCGGACGTGCGCCAGGGAACTGGTCAGAGAGCGAAGTCGTCACAAACGTGCCCGCGCCGGAACGCGTTTCGATATACCCTTCGGCGATGAGTTGAGCGTAAGCGCCCAGGACGGGAATCCGCGAAATTCCGAGCTCTTCAGCCAGGGCCCGCGTGGATGGAATCTGCTGACCCGGTTGCAGTCTGCGATCGAGGATCATGGCGCGGAACGCGTCGTAGATCTGCCGGTGGAGCGGTTTTTCACCGTGCCGGTCCACGGCGATCACAGGTACCATGGCGCCGCGGAGCTTCTTCCTCATTCGTTGTCCAATCATAGTGGTCATATCGAGTCAGCTTCAACCAGCGGCTGGAACAACCACATTCAGGAAGTTGGCCGGCATCGCGCCCGCTATGGGTGCGTTGGCGATCGCTTCAGCGCGATAGGCGTCTTTCGGCCTGTTGTTTGTTGTTTGACCAGAGGCCCACTTTACGACAACCGGAAGGGCGCAACCACGCCCCTGCAAGGATTCGCCGATGCCGATCTCAGAAGAACAGCTCGAAGCGGATCGCCGGAACGCGCAGCGTTCCGACGGACCCAAAACAGCCGAAGGCACAGCGCGCTCCAGACGCAACAACCTTGGTCACGGTCTCGCCGGCCAGGTAACCGTCCTCCCCACCGAGGACCGCGAAGCCCACCACGCTTTACCACAGGCGGACGCGCAGGCGCATCCACGAGCGGCCGACATGCCGTCAAACCTGGATCACCTCCGTATAGCCTGCGACGCACTCAGTCCGAAGCGATCCGATCAGGATCATTGCATGGTCAATTGCCGCGATGTTGCTGGACGTTCTCTTCATTTTGATCTCGTATTGGCACGCGATCTCGGGGATCGCTGCTCCGAAACCCGCCGCAAAATATGCGTACACTGGAGAGTCGGTGCTCCACCACAATCTCATCACGTTGGCTCTCGTTGTTCAGATTGTCATACCCGGTGCAACTTCTCAGGCGCAAGCGCAGGCGAAGAAGACACCCTATACGGCCATGGCTCCTCTCGAACAGTATTTGATGCGCGACGAGAAGTCTGAAATCGCGCTGGCGCGCAGTGCGGCACCGGCCTCGATTTCGGACGCGGCCGAAGTGATGGTGCTGGGACGCACGGGATACAGGACCGCGGTGAAGGGCCGGAATGGCTTTCTCTGTATCGTGGAACGATCATGGGGCGCCACCACCGATCATCCGGAATTCTGGAATCCCAGAATTCGCGGCACCATTTGCT
>Ga0210389_10004463_pt1 | contig 10869 bp, 5 predicted proteins | sample IncBWH28OmetaG_FD_160127 | JGI IMG/M metagenome (GOLD analysis project Ga0210389, IMG submission 160127) | Forest soil microbial communities from Barre Woods Harvard Forest LTER site, Petersham, Massachusetts, United States - Inc-BW-H-28-O ... | reverse complement strand
CAAGATGGCTGGACGCCACGGCAACAAGGGCGTGATCGCGCGCATTCTGCCTGAGGAAGACATGCCGTACCTCGAGGATGGAACGCCGGTCGAAATCGTCCTGAATCCGCTTGGCGTGCCGAGTCGTATGAACGTCGGACAGATTCTGGAAACGCACCTTGGCTGGGCTGGCTTTGAGCTGGGCCAGAAGATTACTGAACTGCTGAAGCTCAACACGCGCTCGGAAGCGATTCGGCGTGAACTGAAGGCGCTCTTCAAGGACACGGTTTTGTCCCAGACTATTGCCGACATGAGCGAAGACGAACTGGAAGCAGTCGCGCCCACGCTCACGAAAGGCGTGTTCATGGGCTCGGCCGTGTTCGACGGAGCTCGCGAGACCGAGATCAAGGCGCTGCTGGAACGCGCGGGCCTGCCCACTTCGGGCAAGACCACGCTGCGCGACGGCATGACCGGTGAAACGTTCGAACAGCCGATCACGGTGGGCTACATCTACATGCTGAAGCTGTCGCACCTGGTGGACGACAAGATTCACGCGCGTTCCATCGGGCCGTACTCGCTAATCACCCAGCAACCGCTGGGCGGCAAGGCGCAGTTCGGCGGCCAGCGTTTCGGCGAGATGGAAGTCTGGGCGCTGGAAGCGTATGGCGCGGCGTTCATTCTTCAGGAATTACTCACCGCGAAGTCAGATGACGTTTACGGACGCACCAAAATCTACGAGGCCATTGTTAAAGGCGAGGCTGCGATGGAGCCGGGCGTTCCGGAATCGTTCAACGTGCTGATTCGCGAATTGCAGGCGCTTTGCCTGGACGTGGAATTGATCAAGGCTATGGAGAAGAAGCCCATGGCCGTAGCAGCGGATTAAGAAATCGTCGTTGGTCGCTAGTCGTTGGTCGTTCGCGACTAGCAACCGACTCAATTTTGAAGACCAGTTTAGAAGAATAGACTCGGCAGTCTTCGCTCTTGGGCTTCCGAGTCAGAGATGTTGCTAGCGACGAACGACCATCGACTAGCGACGGTTCCTAAGAGCCGCGTGCGGCGGCGCAACAGCCGAGGAAAGCGGAGGCACATGTTTCGTTCGAGCCCGTTCGATATGGCAAACCCCGTTGCTGACTTCGACGCCATTCGTATCAGCCTGGCGTCGCCCGAGAAAATTCGGAGCTGGTCGCACGGGGAAGTTACCAAACCGGAAACCATCAATTACCGTACCTTCAAGCCGGAGCGCGACGGACTTTTCTGCGCGCGCATTTTTGGTCCGGTCACGGATTGGGAGTGCCTGTGCGGCAAGTACAAGCGCATGAAGCACCGCGGCGTGATCTGCGACAAGTGCGGCGTCGAAGTCACTTTGTCGAAGGTCCGGCGCGAGCGGCTCGGCCATATCGAGCTGGCCTCGCCGTGTTCGCACGTGTGGTTCTTCAAGGGGCTGCCCAGCCGCATCGGGCATCTGCTTGATATTTCTCTGCGCGATCTCGAAGCTATTCTCTACTTCGAAGCCTACGTGGTCGTCGATCCGGGCGATGCAGCGGTGAAAGATCGCGAGGTCATTAAGGATGAGGCGAAGTTCCGCGAACTCGATCAGCAATTCCGCCCGACCGGCTTCAAGGCCATGATGGGCGCGGAAGCGATCAAGGAGCTTCTCAAGCGGATCGAAGTCGATGGGCTGTGGGTCGAACTGCGCGAGAAAATGAAGACGGAAACGTCGCTGCAGAAGCGGCTGAAGTATGCCAAGCGGCTGAAGGTCGTCGAGGCGTTCCGCAAGAGCGGCAACAAGCCGCAGTGGATGATTCTCGACGTGCTGCCGGTGATTCCACCCGAACTGCGTCCGCTCGTTCCACTCGATGGCGGGCGCTTTGCCACGTCGGATTTGAACGACCTGTATCGCCGCGTCATCAACCGCAACAACCGGTTGAAGAAGCTGATGGACCTGCACGCTCCCGAAGTCATCGTGCGCAACGAAAAGCGCATGCTGCAGGAAGCGGTGGACGCGCTCTTCGATAACGGACGTCGTGGCCGCGTGCTGCGCGGCGCGAACAATCGTCCGCTGAAGTCCTTGTCCGACACTCTCAAGGGCAAGCAGGGACGCTTTCGCCAGAACCTGCTTGGCAAGCGCGTCGACTATTCCGGCCGTTCGGTCATCGTCGTTGGTCCTGAACTCAAGCTGCATCAGTGCGGGTTGCCGAAGAAGATGGCGCTTGAACTGTTCAAGCCGTTTATCTATCACCGCCTTGAACAGACGGGCAACTGCACCACCATCAAGCAGGCTAAAGAGATGGTCGAGCAGCAGGAGCCGATCGTTTGGGACATCCTTGAAGAAGTAATTAAGGATCACCCGGTGATGCTGAACCGCGCGCCTACGCTCCATCGCCTCGGCATTCAGGCGTTTGAGCCGGTGCTTGTGGAAGGCAAAGCTATTAAGATCCATCCGCTGGTCTGCACGGCGTTCAACGCCGACTTCGACGGCGACCAGATGGCGGTTCACATTCCGCTGTCGCCGGAAGCTCAGGTTGAAGCGAGCGTGCTGATGTTGTCGTCGCACAACATCCTCTCGCCTGCTTCAGGACAGCCGATCACCGTGCCCACGCAGGACATGGTGCTTGGTCTTTACTACCTGACGAAAGGCAAGCCGGGCGCGAAGGGTGAAGGCCGTTCCTTCGCCAACATTGATGACGTTTTGATCGCGCTCGAAATGGGCGAAGTGGAAACCCTGACCCCGATTCGTCTGCGCTTCACCGGCCAGGTCATCGACCTCACTCAGGCCTACGACGATCAGGACATCAATCACACCGACCCGATTGAGCTGAACCGTGAATACATCAATACGACGGTTGGCCGCGCAATTCTGAACGACCATCTGCCGAAGGCAGCCGGCGTCAACATTTCGATGCCATACATCAATGGCTTGCTCAAGAAAAAGGGCATTGGCCAGCTGGTGAATTATTGCTACCTGCAGTACGGCCTCGAAACCACCGTCAAGATGCTCGATGAGATCAAGTCACTCGGCTTCCGCTACGCGACGAAGTCGGGCCTCTCAATCGGCATCGATGACATGGTTATCCCGGACAACAAGAAGACCTTGGTGAAGGACGCCGACAAGTCAGTCATCGCGGTCCAGCAGCAGTACCTGGACGGCGCGATCACCAACGGCGAGCGCTATAACAAGGTCATCGAAATCTGGTCGGCGATCACGGAGAAAGTTGCCGACGAAATGTTCGGCCAGATGCAGCGCCGCGACAAGGAAGGCGAACTCAATCCGATTTACGTCATGGCTGACTCGGGCGCTCGCGGATCGAAACAGCAGATTCGCCAGCTTTCCGGCATGCGCGGATTGATGGCCAAGCCGACCGGCGAAATCATCGAGACGCCGATCACCGCCAACTTCCGCGAGGGGTTGACGGTGCTCGAATACTTCATCTCGACGCACGGCGCCCGCAAGGGATTGGCCGACACGGCGCTCAAGACCGCCGACTCGGGCTATCTGACGCGGCGTCTGGTCGACGTGGCGCAGGACGTGATCATCAGCGAATACGACTGCGGCACCGTGGACGGCATTTACGTCTCTGGTATCGTCGAAGCGGGCGAGATCATCGAGCCGCTGCGCGACCGCATCGTCGGCCGTGTGTCGCTCGAGAAGATCAAAGACTACGACGGACAAGTCGTCGTCGACGTCAATCACGAGATCACGGAAGATCTGGCGGGCGCGATTCAGGCGGCCGGTATCGAGCGCGTGAAAATTCGCTCGGTGCTGACCTGCGAATCCAAGCGCGGCGTTTGCGTTATGTGCTACGGACGCAACCTGGCTTCGGGCCGTCTGGTTGAACTAGGCGAGGCGACGGGCGTCATTGCCGCGCAGTCCATCGGCGAACCCGGAACGCAGCTCACGATGCGCACCTTCCACATCGGCGGTACGGCATCGCGAGTTTCCGAACAGTCGCGCCTCGATGCTAAGAGCAACGGTCTGGTGCGCTTCATCAACCTGCAAACCGTTAAGTCGAAGACCGGAGACCTTGTCGTTATGAACCGCCAGGGCTCGATCGCGGTGGTCGACGAAAAGGGACGCGAGCGGGAACGCTATGCGGTCGTGTATGGCGCTAAAGTGAAAGTCACCGATGGCGGCCCGGTGCAGCTTGGCGAGGTTCTGGTCGAGTGGGATCCGTACACCTTCGCGATCCTCACGGAAATCGGCGGCACAGCGCAGTTCAAGGACTTGCAGGAAGGGATCACGCTCCACGAAGAAGTGGACGAGGTCACCGGCCTGTCGCGCCACGTGGTTGCCGATTCACCGGACGAAAAGCGCCAGCCCGCGATTGTGATTAAGGGCAAGGCGAGCAAGCGATACCTGATGCCTTCGCGCGCTCACCTTATGGTGCAGGACGGCGACACGGTCTTCCCGGGCGACGTGCTGGCGAAGATTCCGCGCGAAACTACCAAGACCAAGGACATCACAGGCGGTCTGCCGCGCGTCGTCGAATTGTTCGAAGCGCGCAAGCCGCGCGAAACGGCGGTCATCAGCGAAATCGATGGCACGGTTCGCTTTGGCGAAGTTGCCAAAGGCCAGCGCAAACTCTATGTGACCGCCGACAACGGCACCGAAAAGGAGTACTCGGTTCCGCGCGGCGTACATATCAACGTGCAGGAAGGCGAGCGCGTAAAAGCGGGCGAACCGCTGATGGACGGGCCGCTCAACCCGCACGACATTCTCGCGGTGCTCGGAGAAAAAGAACTGCAGTCGTACCTGGTGAACGAAATCCAGGAAGTTTACCGGCTGCAGGGCGTGAACATTTCCGACAAGCACATCGAAGTGATCGTGCGCCAGATGATGCGCTGGGTAAAGGTCGAAGACGTGGGCGACACGCAGTTCCTGCTCGAACAGCAAGTGGACAAGTTCCGCTTCCACGAAGAGAACGAGCGTGTGATCGCGCAGGGCGGCAAGCCGGCTACCGGCCGTCCGCTGCTGCTTGGTATCACCAAGGCGTCGCTCTCGACCGATTCGTTCATCTCAGCCGCCTCCTTCCAGGAGACGACGCGTGTGCTGACCGAGGCTTCGATTCAGGGAGCTGTCGATCATCTGCGCGGATTGAAGGAGAACGTGATCGTGGGCCGCTTGATTCCCGCCGGCACTGGCATGGAGTATTACCGCAACGTGCGTCTCTCTCCTGAAATGGAAGAGGCCGCCAGCAAGGTGCAGGAAGAAGTCTCGCAGGCTTACGAAGAGGCCGAGCGCGCGCTCGAACTCATGCGGCATGAAGGCGAAACGGAAGAGCTGGCCGCGGAGTAAGACCAACCGAATAGCAAGAGGGGCGACGAGAGTCGCCCCTTAATTTTTATGACCGGTTTTCCAAAATCAATCCCACGAAGAAAGCCCAGCGGAATTCGTCGCTGTTGCATAATGTTCTCGTGACACCGTTTCCATCAGTCCGATGTCTTTAGCCCTCGAACCACAGCGCCTGACTGGGCCACCTGCGGACCCCAACCGTCCGCCGGAGCCTATTCCCGGCGGTCTTATTCTGGCTCCTGCGCTGGGGCGCTTCTGGCGCCTGTTCCGGTTGTCGGTGTGGCGCGCTTTCGAGCACGACGCCTTCGCCACTGCCAAGGGCGGCGCCTACTCTTCCATTCTTACTTTCTTTCCGTTCCTGCTCGTGCTGGGCTCGGTGATGGCGACGGTACGCCGGGGCGAAGTTTACTTGCGCGAGATATCGGACGCGCTGGGAAGAATTCTCCCCGCTGGAAGTGCGGCAGCACTCGCATATTTGCGGGGCAGCTCGAATCGGCCGGTTGGCCTGCTCATCTCTACCTCTCTACTTACGATGTGGACCGCTTCTGGCGTCATCATTTCGTGGATGGACGGATTTCGCCGCGCCTACCAGCTTCCAAAGACCTGGGGACTGTTGCAGGAGCGTGTTATCGCCATGTCACTGGTGATCATGGCGGGGCTGCCACTTGTCTTTTCGACGATTCTGGTGGCGCTGGGCAGCCGGGTTGAAACCCGGGTTTTATTTAGCATGGGCCATGAATTTGGGCCTGTGATCGTGCTGCTCGGAGGCGCGATCCGCTGGCTGATCGCGATTCTCACCAGCATCGCAGTCATGCAGTTGATCTATCACAACGCGGTTCCGCGTACGCAGCCCTGGCACACTGTGCTGCCGGGAGCGGTTCTGGCGACCGCGATGTGGCTGCTGTGCACGGCGTTTTTTGGATGGTATTTGCAACGGTACGTCGACTATAGCGTGATTTACGGATCGCTCGCCGTGGGAATTGCGCTGCTGACCTGGATGTACCTGATCTCGCTGGTCGTACTGATCGGCGCCGAGTTCAATGCGATGCTCTTTCCGCGCGGGCTCGGAAAACCGGTGCGGCGCGCGAGCGACAACAATCGCTGATCCTTTCATGAAACCGAGACCCGCATTGCCTGCCTCCTGCGAGCGCCGCGCGAAGATCATCTGCACGATCGGGCCAGCTTGCGATTCCGAGGAATGCATCGCGGATCTGATGCGCCTTGGAATGGATGTTGCACGCCTCAACTTTTCCCACGGAACTCATCCGGAGCACGCCAAACGTATTCAGCGGATACGCGAAGCGGCGCGGAAACTAAAGCGCACAATCTGCATTTTGCAGGACTTACAAGGGCCGAAAATCCGGACGGGACGGTTGAAGAACGGCGCGGCGGTCGAACTCAAAAAAGGAAGCGTGCTCACCATCACGCCGCGCGTAGTAGTGGGAACCTCGGTCTTAATTTCCACGGACTTTGCCGGCTTGGCGCGCGAAGTCAAGCCCGGCGCGCGCGTGCTTTTATCGGACGGCCGCATTGAACTCGAAGTTCGCGCCATTCACGGCGACGATGTGGAGTGCGAAGTCCGCAATGGAGGCACGCTTGCCGAACATCAGGGCATCAACTTGCCCGGCGCAGCGGTTGCCATTCCCGCCTTGACCGTTAAAGATAAACTTGATCTCAAGTTCGGATTGAAGCACGGAGTGGATTCCGTCGCGCTTTCTTTTGTCCGCTCGGCGGACGACATCCGCATGGCAAAGGACCTGATGCTGGATTTCGGCAGACCGGTTCCGCTGGTTGCCAAACTCGAAAAGCCACAGGCCGTCGAACATCTCGAGGAAATTCTAGAGGCGACCGATGGCGTCATGATCGCACGGGGCGATCTGGGGGTGGAACTACCGCCAGAGAAAGTCCCCATCATTCAGAAACAGGTGATTCAGCGCGCGAGCGTGTGGCGCAAGCCGGTCATTACCGCGACCCAGATGCTCGAATCGATGACCGAAAACCCGCGACCCACGCGGGCTGAGGCGAGCGATGTTGCGAATGCCATCTTTGACGGCACGGACGCTGTGATGCTTTCGGGAGAGACCGCCAGCGGCCGCTACCCGCGCGAGGCCGTGGCCATAATGGCGCGCATCATCATGGAAGCCGAGACGAGCATCGCGCAATCGCCGCCCTCCCCGCGGCGCCGACACGAGCAGCGCGGTTATTCGATCGCCGAAACGATTTGCGAGTCGATCGCGCATGCCGCTGAAGATTTGCCAATGCGCGCCATCGCTGTCTTCACCGAGACCGGGAACACTGCGCGCATGTTGTCCAAGCACCGGCCTAGGGTTTGCATCTATGCGTTCAGCCGCAATGTGGAAGTTTGCAATCAGATGAATGCGCTATGGGGCGTGCATCCCGTTCACAAAGAGAAATGGGAAACGGCCGAGTCCATGCTTAAGACCGCGGAGGATGCGCTACTGCCGAAAGGTCTGATTCGTTCGGGAGAAGTGCTGGGGCTGGTTGCTGGGACGAAGTTCACCTCGGGCGCTACTAATTTTATGCGGCTACATACGGTTGGCGAGAGCGATCGGCCGTTAGCAAAGCGCCGGCGCAAGGCAAAGGCTTAACCACAGAGGTCACTGAGGCGCACAGAGGAATTCGTTCACTTTTTGCCTCACTGTTTTCTTTGCTCACATGGAAGCGATCAGCTCATTCTTCGACCAGCATGTTGATCCTCACGTACGCGGCTGGGTCCACACGCCGCCTGATCCGCACGGGGATGTGCTCGTCCTGACGCACGGTGCGGGCGGCAATTGTGATGCCTCGCTTCTCGTCGCGCTCGCCGAGGCTTTCTGCGGACATGGATACACCGTTCTCCGCTGCGATCTTCCCTTTCGGCAGGAGCGGCGGTTTGGGCCTCCATTTCCGGGCAAGGCAGAACGCGATCGCACCGGTCTGCGCAATGCCGTTGCCGCGATGCGCAAGAGCATGGATGGAAAGAGCGAAGGCGGGAAGATATTTCTCGGTGGACACTCCTACGGAGGTCGTCAAGCCACGATGCTATGTGCTGAGGAGTACGATCTTGTTTCGGGGTTGCTGTTGCTCTCTTATCCCTTGCATCCGCCACGCAAGCCGGAACAGCTTCGCACCCAGCACCTCCCCAATCTGCGGACGCCCAGCCTGTTCGTCCACGGCACGAGAGATCCATTCGGCAGCATTGAGGAGATCAAAAAAGCTCTTGAGTTGATTCCGGCGAAGAAGGAATTAATGGAAGTGGATGGGGCGGGTCACGATCTGGGGTTCAAAGGAAAAGTTCAGGTACCAAGTCTTCCCGCGCGAATCTTTTCCAAGTTCGATGAGATCTTCGGTTAGGGGAGAAGAAGTTTTTCTTGGCGTACTCTGCGTCTCGGCGGTAAGCCTCAGTTCACCCACCCCGATTTCCCGCCGCCATTCGTCTTATCCTGATCTTCGGGCGGGATGTAATTGCCGTGCTCGTCGAAGGTGACTTTGCGGTCGTGATCCCGCATGTAAACTTCGAATTTTCTGGCCGCGCGACGCCGCTTCCAGCGGTAGTATGCGTTACGGACACTGAAATATCGCTCGGAAGCCGCATAACTTACCCCGCGACGCGGCATGAACTTCACGAACAAAAATCCAAAGAGCAGTCCGCCGAGGTGCGCAAAGTTCGCAACACCGTTTTGGGTTGGGTCGAAGATGGCATAGATCGCAATCACAATCCATATCCCGACTACGTACTTTGCTTTGATCGAGAACGGCAATGGAAACAGGAACATCTCCTGGTCAGCGTAAAGAATTCCGAACGCCATCAGCAGCCCAAAGATGCCGCCGGACGCACCGACTGTGCCCGTGTGCGGATCCATGCCGAGGAAGTGTGTGTAGGCGACGGCGACGGTAACAACCGCGGCGCCGACAACGCAGAACAGATAGCACTCAATAAATCGCCGCGGGCCCCAGTCTCGTTCCAGATACGCGCCGATGAACCAGAGCGTCAGCATGTTGAAGAACAAGTGGCTCCAGCCGGCGTGCAGCAGCGAGTAGGTGAGCAGTTGCCAGATCTCGCCCTTCACTACAAAAACGGGGATCAGCGCGAACCACTCGTCGACCCAGCGCAGGTCGGCTCCAAACACGCGACGGAAGATCAGCTCGGCAAAGAAAATTGCGGTACAGGTCAGGATGATGCGCCGCACCCATCCTTCAAAGGGCGGGAAGCTGAACGAGATGGTGCCGCCGCGTCTCATCGGTAGTTCGTCCTCACCTCTCCGGTTCGGGGACGACGGGCAGGCTGCGATGGCCAGCGGCGTCGACTGCGCGGACGGCGAATATCTCATTATCCTTCGAAAGCTGGAGGATTGCACGCGTGCCGCTACTGATCGTATGGACGTGCTCCCAGTCGGGCGCACTGGTGCTTCGCCAAACGATCTCGTACACGCTCGCGCCCGTCGAGGCATCCCAGGTCAAAGTTGTCGCGTTTTCGAGCTGTTTCGTAAGGACTTTGACGTTCGTGGGGGGCGCGGGGGACGATGCCAACGAGGCCAGGGTCGCGGCATTCAGCCGCGCGACATGGGCCACAAATTCGAAATTGACGAACTTCGGCAGGTCTCCATACTCGATGCCGGTCTCGGTGCGAACGTTCTGATGCTGGTGGTTGAAGTCTTCTCTTAATTCGGTGAAGCGCACGGCCGTGAAGCCCTGCTGATTAAAGGAGAGATGATCTCCGCCGCGCAGGAAACGGTCGAGGCGAAAGATCAGCAGCGGGCTGACTCCCGTATCGTAGGTGAGCCCGACATCTGCGACGTAGCGCGCGAGTTCGCGCGAGGGCGAGTCGTTTTCGCCGCCGAGGCCGCGGATTCGCTTGAGCTCCGCGTCAGTCACGGCATTTGGTATGCCTTCCGAAAACACGCGCACTACTCTCGGATCCTGCCCCGGGTTGCGGTCGCCGCCCACGATATCGTTATTCAGGACGGCTTCGATTTTCCATCCCTGCTGCTTCGCCATCTGGGCAAAGTGCTTGCTGCCGTTCAGACCCTGCTCCTCGCCCGCGACTGTCAAAAATATGATCGTTCCTGGAAACTTAGCTTGGGCGGATGCTTTGCTCAGAACTCGCGCGCACTCCAGGCTCACAGCGGTGCCGCTGCCGTCGTCGTTCGCGCCGGGGGCGGCGTCGGTGCCGTTGAAGGTGTCGCTGTTGCGCGAGTCATAGTGGCCGGTGACGAGCACGATGCGACTCGCCTGCGCCGGATCGGAGCCGCGCAGCACCGCGTAAACATTGGTGATTTGCGTGGGCGTCTTGATGCGGTCCTGCGGCTGCTCGATGAAGGCGTCGGTTTTGACCTCGAGGCAGCCGCCGCAGTCTTTTGAGTAGCGCTCGAATTCGGACTTGATCCAATCGCGAGCTGCGCCAACTCCTTTGCCCGCTTTGACAGATTCGTCGTCCTGCGGAGAAATCGTCGAGCGGTTTCCGAAGCTGACCAGCTTCTCGATGGTTTGCTGGATGCGCTCCGCCGAGACCTGCTTGATCGCCCCCGCAATATGCGGGTCAACGATATGCTGATCAATGATATGGGGGTCAACCGCGTCGGGGGAAATGGGCACTGCCG
>Ga0210389_10004462_pt1 | contig 10871 bp, 11 predicted proteins | sample IncBWH28OmetaG_FD_160127 | JGI IMG/M metagenome (GOLD analysis project Ga0210389, IMG submission 160127) | Forest soil microbial communities from Barre Woods Harvard Forest LTER site, Petersham, Massachusetts, United States - Inc-BW-H-28-O ... | reverse complement strand
TCGAGGGAGGGGTCTTCGGCCACCATCTTGACATTCAAATACGGATATTGTGTCTTGATCTTTTGCATCCCTTGCGCGGAGGCGACGATGCTGACAAAAATTACGCGCGACGGATGGATGTCAAAACGGGAAAGTCGGTCTAAAGCAAGGAGCGCAGTCCCTCCTGTTGCAATCATAGGATCGAGAAGGATTACCCAGTCGCTTTTTCTAAAGGGAGGCAGGTTTTCGTAGTAAGAGCTCGCCTCTGCCGTCTTTTCGTCACGGTGAATGCCAAAAAACCCCATTCTTGCCTGCGGGAAGAGCTTGAGAAAAGGGGACAAGAGGACCAGGCCGGCTCTTAAAATGGGAATGAGAACGACGTCATGGACGAGCGTAAATCCTTTCGTACGAGCAAAAGGGGTCTCGACAACGACAGGCTCTTGATCAAAACCGATGGCGACCTCTGCAGCAAGCAGCTGACCCAGTCGGTCAGCAGCCGAGCGAAAATCGAGCGTATTGGTCTCTTTATTGCGTAAAATCGTCAGCAAGCTTTCTTTCATGGGGACAAGATTATTATAAAGAGAGTTTTGGATCAATACCTAGAGACTGTTATCGACAGGCTCATAGACGGGGTGGACTTGCAGGCCGGCCTCGCGGATGGCAAAAATGGTTTGCACGATCGGCTCCCAGCGGGCCTCTTTGTCGATATGAAGAAGAACCTTGATACGCTCTTTCTCCTGGGGCAGCAGGCCCAAAGCTTGCTGCTTGGAGATCTCTTTTTGGATCATGTCGGTGCCGCTGAGAAGGAACTCGTTCACCTCGGTGACCCACTTGTACCGGCCGTCCTCTGTAATGCTGATATTGACGATCGCCGCTGTGTTAAATGCTGGCGCCTCTTCTCCCTCTTGCTCGGTTTTTAATTTTACGAGGTTGACTTCGGTGTCAAAAAGAGCCGCGCGCGTCACGGCCATCGTGGCAAAGACAGCCAGCACAAGAAATAAGAAGTCGACCATGGGAGCTAGGTTCACTGATCCTGGACGTTTGAACTCTTCTTCGGGAATAAGAGACATGCATTTCCTTTATACCATTTATCAAAAATAAACTTCAGAACTGCGGATAGCTTTTACCTGCGGGCCTTTGCCTTCACTCAAAACAACTTTCCTCAAGTTGTCTTTCGCTCCAGGCTTTGGTCCTCGATAAAATCTATTGCACATTTCTAAACCTTATTTTTGATAAATGGTATTACTTATGAATTAAATTTGCGAGGGATTGAGCTTCGTTTTCGACATACGCAAGCTGCTTGACGAGTCGGTATTTTGTCAGCGAATAGAAAATCAGGGCAATAATGGCCACAACAAGACCACATACGGTCGTGCCCACGGAGATACCAAGGCCGTCAAAAAGAGCAGAGATGCTCTCCATGGAGCGGTTAAGGTCATAAAAGGCATAAAACATCCCCAAAACAGTTCCCAGAAGGCCCAGCATGGGAGCGATGATCGCAATATCGTTGAGGAGGGCAAGTTTTTGCCAAAATGTGCTGCTGACTCTCTTCCCTTCGGCATGCATCATGTCGAGCATCGTTGTTTTTCCGTGGCTACGCGTGGCGATACCCGTGGCCACCATTTGCAGCAGGAGGGACGACTTCTCTTTGCATAGAGCTAGAGCCTCGTCGTATTGCTCTTGGGAGAGCTTTTCTCTGAGCTGTCCCACCTCTTGCTTAGGTGAAAGTTGTGGCGTGCGCAAGTTGATCCATGTGTAGAGACCGATACCTAAGCTGGCAATAGAAAGGAGGAAAAGGACACTATAAATGACGGGCGATCCTGAAAAGACTTGGTTGAGGTCGATGACAACGCCGGGCATTTTAGGTTCGGGGCCGTTGACTTCTGCCTCGAGCTGCTCCATGTCGACATCGGCCACTAAGACAGGGGAAGGGGCAGCCTCTTTAATGACAACTGGAGGAGGGTTAAGGGCAGGGTCGACGATATCTTGGGTTGTCACGGTTTGGAAGAACGACTCAATCTCTTGTTTTGCAAGCTCTTCCGACGGCATGACGGGGAGGGCCTCTTCTTGGGTTTTTTGCTCTAGGGAGAGCAGGTCAATACGATCTTCCGCAAAGAGGAGCGATGTGATACCATATAGGGCAACAATGAGTTTCATGGATTAACCTCGTAAAAATTTAAGTTCACGATAGCAAGGCATTCACTATTTATGCAACCCAAAGATCTGAAATTTCCATATAGGTGGGACGAAAGGCGCCCTTTAATTGCAGACGGGGTTTTGTTCATTCCCGATTACTATGGTGACCACCAAGCATGGAAATTCCCTGCATGGCAAGAGATCTTTCAAAATGACTGTCCTGTTGTGGTCGAATATTGTGCAGGCAACGGAGCGTGGATTGCAGAAAAAGCCCGTTGTGAGCCTCAAGTGAATTGGGTTGCTGTCGAGTGGCGTTTTGATCGTGTCCGAAAAATCTGGTCTAAGATGAAAAACTTCTCTTTGCAAAACCTCTTTATTGTCTGTGGCGAGGCGCAAACGTTCACAAGGGAGTATGTGACGACCATCGATGCAGCCTACATCAACTTTCCTGATCCTTGGCCAAAAGAAAAGCACGCTAAAAACCGGCTCTTTCAAGAGCCTTTTATCGCTAGATTAGCTGAAGTGATCAAGAAAGATATCACGATTGTAACGGACGATCCGACTTACACGGGGCAGATTGTGCGCGAGATGGGTATCTATTTTAAGCCGGCCTTTCCCGACCCTTTTTATATCACTCAGTGGCCCGGCTACGGAACCTCGTATTTTGAAAATCTTTGGCGCGAAAAAGGACGCACTTTACACTATTTAAGATATGAAACTTTCTGCCGATCCTAATCACGACCTGAACTGGTCAATTTCAAATGTTCCTGCTGAAACTCTTTGGGAGCTCGACTTCCAATTTTCGGTGCTCAACGATCCGGCTCTTTTTTCGGCCCACGCTCTTGCGGTCGAAACGTTTGCCCAAAAATTTCCAGAAGCTTCTAAAGTTGCTCTCTACCGCGGCTCTCTTGACATTCTTCACAAGCTTATGCCAGCAGAAGATGTCGTAGAAGCAGCTTCGTTCTTTGGAGAGTATTTGCACCGCTTGGCTGCTTTTTTACCAGAAAGGATCACACCGTACTGTTTATTCGAAGACCATGGGGCATTTTCTGCTGGGCGTGCAGCGCAGCTCATGTCGAAAGACCGATTTTGGCACCTAGCGCTTGTGTTGGAAGAGTTGCTTTCTCCTGTTGGAATTTTGCTGCCTCAAGATGCCTACTGCACAGCTCCCGTTTTGACTCAGCTCGATCAATGGATGGTTCCTCGCGTGATTCCAGAGCTTCGCCTTAACGAGATGTGGCACGGCTTGGAAGAACTCATTGTGGTTGAAGAGGGGATCAGCCCTCAGGGGCGGCGGATGCTCAAAGGGTTTGAGGCTGCGGGAGGGAAAATTCGGAGCAGAGGGATTTGAACCCCCGACCCACTGCTCCCAAAGCAGTTGCGCTAGCCAGACTGCGCTATGCTCCGAACGCAGTAAATTCTACAATTAAAACCTCTTTTTTGCCATTGTAAAAGAATGAAGACACTCAACCAGCTTGCTAAAACCCCAGCAGATTTAACGAAAAACTTGACTCCCGACCGTCTTGAAAAACTCAAAGCAGAAGCTTTGGGCATGAAGCTTCTTTACGGGACCGAGCGGGTCACGGAAGAGGTGATGGACGCTCTGTGGCAGATGGCCCAAGAGAAAAAAGTTTTACACCATATGGAGAAGATGCAAAAAGGGGAGATCGTCAATACGATTGCTGGTGTCCCTTGTGAGAATCGACCCGCTCTACATACGGCCATGCGCGACCTTTTTAGCCAGGCCCCCCGCGCTGCAGAGGCGACACAGCTGGCCCGCCAAGAGATCGAGAAGTTAAAAAAGTTTTACCCTCGCTTTACCCACTTTACCGACCTGGTCCAAATCGGGATCGGAGGCTCATCGCTGGGGCCACAGGCAATCTGTCTTGGCTTGGAGGCTTTTCATAAGCCGGGTAAAAGGGTCCACTTTATCTCGAACGTCGATCCTGATGAGACGACAAAAATTTTTAAAGCGCTCGATCTGAAAAAAACTGTTGTCGTTGTCGTCTCCAAGTCGGGCTCGACCTTAGAGACGGTGACCAACGAAGCGAGAGCGCGCCAGCTGTTTGAGAGCGTGGGGCTGCCCAGCAAAGACCACGTCATCGCCGTCACCGGCAAAGGGAGTCCCATGGACGACCCGCAAAAATACCTCTCCTCGTTTTATATCTGGGACTACATCGGAGGTCGCTATTCGGTCACGTCGATGGTTGGCGCTGTTATGTTGGCATTTGTGTTGGGGATCGACGCTTTGATGGAGTTTTTGCAAGGGGCCCACGAGATGGACACGATTGCTCTCTCTTCAGATCCGGCAAAAAACCTTCCGCTGATCTCCGCTCTTTTGGGCGTCTGGAACCGGAACTATCTTAATCTTCCCACGGTCGCAATCATCCCGTACTCGCAAGCTCTGTCACGCTTTCCGGCTCACTTGCAACAGCTCGATATGGAGTCGAACGGCAAGCGGATTGATAAAAGTGGAAAGGCGGTCGATTTTGAGACGGGGCCGATCATCTGGGGAGAGCCTGGAACCAATGGCCAACACTCGTTTTTCCAGCTCATCCACCAAGGAACGACGGTCGTCCCTCTAGAAATTGTCGCCTTTAAAGAGACGCAGTATGGAGAAGATCTCGAAGTGCAAGGCACGACATCCCAAGAAAAACTCCTTGCCAACCTCTTTGCCCAATCGATCGCCTTGGCTCAAGGGGAAAAGAGCGACAATCCCAACAAGTTTTTTCCCGGTAACCGTCCCAACCGGATCTTGCTGGCTCGCCGCTTAGACCCTTTTACCATCGGCGCTCTTCTTGCTTACTACGAACACAAAGTCGTCTTTCAAGGGTTTTTGTGGAATATCAACTCGTTCGATCAAGAAGGGGTGCAGCTGGGCAAGACGCTCGCCTCAAAAATCATCAACCTTTTCAAAAAACAGGGAAACTTTCCTCTTGGAGAGGCGTATCTAAAGCAACTCTGAAGAGTTTGTCAAGAGAGTATCTGTTTGTCGATGATAAAAAAACCTGACCCAGATGGGCGATTTTTTCTAGGAGAGAAGTGCTCCTTGATGCGTCGAGATGAACCCCGAAGTCGTCGATGCTGAGAATCGGCTTAAACCCGTTGCACTCTTTGAAGTGGTGCCACTGGGCCAGCCGCAGGGCTGTGATGGCCGACCGTTTTTGCCCTTGGCTGGCAAACAGCTTTGCCTCTTTCCCCTCAAGCAGAATGGCCAAATCGTCCCTATGAGGCCCAAATAGAGTTGTCCCAAGGACCATCTCTTTGCCTCTTAAAGATGCGTAATCTTTGGTAGCAGAAGGAAGATAACGGAGCTCTAACGCCTCATCCGTGTGCAAAAGCTGGCCCAGCTCTTCAACCATCTTAGCCCTTCTCTCCTGGATATATTGCATAGAGAGCGTCATGATCTGCTCCCAACTGGAGATCGTCTCGCTTTTTTTGTGACGCAAAAGAAAATTTCTCTGCTTCATCGCCTTGACGTACCGGCTCAGGTGGTAGACATAGAGGGGGTCGATCTGGACAAGATGAAGGTCCAAGAAGCGGCGCCTTTCTGCAGGCATCCCTGTGATGATTTGGACATCTTCGGGAGCCATGAACACCGTGGGAAGAAGTCCTAAAAGGTTCGTAAAGTGGCTATAGACCGTCTGGTTGTACTCCATCTTCTTGACTTGCCCATCAAACGAGAGCTTGATCGTCTGCGCAATGCCCTCTTTTTCGAATTCTGCCTCCACAAAGAAGAAGGGGGTGTCGTGCCGGATACACTCTTTCAAGTGGTGGGTGCGAAATGACCGTCCTGTGCTAAGCAAGAAAATCGCCTCTAAAAGGTTTGTCTTTCCCTGAGCATTGCTGCCATAAAACAGGTTGGTGTGAAGAGAAAATACGACCTCGACTTGGGCGTAAGAGCGAAAATTTCTGAGGTAGAGACGTTTTAGAATCTTAAACCTCAAGGCGCATCGGCATAATCACAAACTGGGCCGTGCTCGAGTCGGTGATCAGGCCGGGATTAAAAGAGTCGGTGAGCGTCAGATGAACGGTCTCGTCTTTGCTGTGACGTAAGATATCGAGAAAGTAGTGGGGATTGAAGGCGACATCCATCTTGGGACCTCCGTAGTTGACCGGCATGCTGACCTTTCCTTCGCCGATATCTCCGCTCATCGCTGACAGGTGGAGTTCGCCCGAAGCAAACGTGAATCGGACGCTGCTCGCAGCTTCTGAAGTGAAGAGAGCAATCTGGCGCAGTAGAGAGATCAGCTCCTCGCGGTGCAACGTGATCGGGCTCTCAGATTTTTTCGGAATCACGCGGGCAACATCGGGATACTGACCCGTGAGCAGTTTAGAGATGAGGGTGATTGGCCCCGTTGTGATCGAGATTTTATCGGGCATGATGGTGAGCTTGCTGGTGGCTTCTTTTGTGTCGATCAGCTTGACGATCTCTTCGACCGCTTTAAGGGGAAGTACGTAGGTTCCCATTTTCTCAGAAGGGGTGTCGACCGCGGTTTCGAGCCGAGCAAGCCGTTTGCCGTCAGTGCCAATAAAAATGGCTGTTTTTTGTAAGTTTTGGAGCAAAATGCCGTTGAGAACTTGCCGATTGTCGTCGCGGGCTGCGGCAAAAGAGCTACGCGTGAGCATCTCTTTTAACACGGTGTTGTCGAGCACGATGTGCCAGCCGTTGGTGAGGTCGGGAAAGGCGGGGAACTCTGTCTTTTGCATGCCGCTCATCTTAAAGTGGGAAGAGCCGGCGTTGATCAAAGCTGTTTCGTCTGTTGCACAGTGAATCTCGACTTGAGGAGCGGTCAGCTCGCGAATGAGTTGAAAAAACTTTTTGGCTGGGAGGGCAATCGACCCCTCCTGCTCGATTTTAGCTTCAGCAAAAGCGCGCATGCTGACGGTCAAGTCCGTTGCGCTGATCACCAGCTGGTCATCAACGGCTTCGATGAGCACATTACCAAGGACGGGAATGGCAGGTTTAGAGGGGATGATGGTTTGGATTTTGCCGATGAGGCCAACGAGCTCGATGCGAGGAATGACGACTTTCATTTTTAACTCCGATTTCCTACTAAGATAGTAAAAATTCTATAGGTTTGTCAACAAGTGTGCAATCTGATAAAACCGTCGCCCTACAAAAGGAAAATCGTATGGCTACCGCAGTATCTGGTCCAAATAGTTTCTTACAACCCCAACCCGCTCGCGATCTTTGTCCTATCCTCACTTTTTGTAGAACTTACGATCTAAAGCTCTTAGAGGCTCAAGGATACAATGGGCTTCGATGGTCAACTGAAATCCTAAGGGAGCAGTTGTTGGCGCAACAAGACTATATAGAGCTTCTTAAGTGGATCTTAACAGAAAAAGAGATCAACAAACGTATTGCATACTTAATGGGGCTGGCTTCGAAAAAGCATGTTGTTATGATGTTTGAATTATCCCGAGCTCTTATAGAAAGTGGAAATTCAAACGATCATAAAGAGGCAGGAAAGTGGTTCCAATTAGCAGAATTTTGTCTCCTTCAAGATCTTGCATGCACAGCTCTCGATCAAACGATTCAAGATGTTATATGGCGTGGATGGGTCTTTCTTTATCCTGGGGCGGAAAGATCAAGTGTGCATAATTTTTTGGGTGAACTCAAGCTAAGAGAGCAAGGATGTTTTTATCCCTTTCCCTCTCCTCAATGGATTGCTGGAAAACAGTTTTTAAAACCTGAAGACGAGATGCCAGGAAAGCGAAATGGGGCTGTTCTAGTATATTTTGACGTTTGGAGAGCTAACAACGCGCAGCGGTGATCCCAAACTCACGTTAAGTGATGTTTATTCTGAGAGCGCGCGGTCGATGGCGCGCTTATGTTCACGCTCTTTGATGGAAGCGCGCTTGTCGTGCGCTTTTTTGCCCTTTGCAATGCCAATTTTCACCTTGGCAAATCCGTTCTTGAGATAGATCGCTAAAGGGATGATCGTGAGTCCTTTTTCATCGGTGGCAGCGCGCAGCTTTAAAGTTTCCCGCTTATGGAGGAGAAGCTTGCGCTCACGTCTCTCTTCGTGGTTAAAAACGCTGCCAAATTTGTAAGGCGCAATCGAAGCATTTTTTAGCCACATGACGCCGTGGTGAAAGATTACGTAGGCATCTTGAAGGCTGCCGCCTCCAATCCGGAGAGATTTAATCTCTGTGCCCAGCAGCACAATCCCAGCTTCAAAAGTATCGGAAATCTCGTAATTATGAAATGCCTTACGGTTCGAGACTAAATCTTCAGCCATAGAGAGACTGTCCGAAGGGCGTGACACAAAAGCAAGCTTTGCCTTGGTAGCTTCCCGTTGCCGTAATGCCGGCTTGCATGAGCCACTCAAAGACCGTTGCTCGAATCAGAGCCTTTTCTTCGGCTGTATAGTTGGGCAAAGTGTAGCGCCACGTTTTGCCCGTCTTTTTCAGCGCGACGACAGAACTCTCGCCAAGCGGTACGATGACTCCCTCTAAAAAGGCGTCAAACTCGACCCATCCCGCGTAGAGCGCTCGTGAAATAGCCTTTTCGGCCTCTCGGATGACCTTTTCTTGTTGTAGATGAGCGGGAAGTTCGACAGAGCAAATGTGATTGAGGGGGTGGCGATAGAGGTAAAGAGCCCGGTTTTCTAGGCGCATCTCAAGCCATTCGGTTGTCGTCTCCGTCGGACAGAGTTTATTCCCTTTGATTTCAGCGAGCTTGAGAAGAGTCGCTTTTTGGACGACATCGGGACCGCGCTGCGTGATCACAACAGGCTGCTTTTTTGCGGCCTGAAGCATGAGGGTCATCTCTTGAACAAAGGCAAAATCACTCGGATAAAGACGTTCGACTAAGGTCGGATCAGAAACAGGAGTAGGCGTTGTTTTGCGCATGAAATCGAGATACTCCTGCCATTCATGGAAAGGAGTCACGACCTCTTGCCACTCGTCATCGACTTTTTGGAAGCCTAGGCAGCAGACAAAATTGAACTCGAGCAAAAGAATATACTCTTCGAACTGCTCTGCGGTCAGATTGTACTTTTTGATCACCTCTTTCGAGGTGAGGCGGAAGCTGGGCGACTTATAGACATCTTGAGCAATGGCCGCCAGGGTTGGGTCGCCCAAGTTAAGCTCCATAAGATACCGTTGAAAGATCAGGGGTGTATAGAGATATTTTTCAACTAGAGAGTCAAAGATATTATTTGAAGTGCGGGGGATGGCATACCAGGTGGGCAAGAACTGGATCGGGACTTTTTTCAGATGGCCCTGTAGAAATTCCATGTCGGCTTTAAAGTCGGAGGAGAATTTGAGCGTTTCGTGTTCGTAGTATTTGCGCATCTCTTTGTCGACAACGATACTATCTCCCTCGATATGAAAGAGGCCTGTGTTCTCGAGTTTTTGTAAAATTGGCAAAATCGCCTCTTGTGACAGGTCGACGTTTTCTGCAACCTGGCGGATGGGAGTTCGAATAGGGCTAAACAAGATGTCTTCTATCACCCTAACATCGAGAGGGGAGAAGTGGGCCATCAGAAGGCGATTTTCGATATCGCGACGGTAATTGTAGTCCGAAAGTAAAATCTTATTTTTCTTCGCAGTCGATAGTTCTAGCATTGGTTTTCTATTGTAGTTACTTTTTTGTTTTGTTACAATCTCGAGTTTCTTCGATATGAGATACGAACATCAGAAAATTGAAAAGAAGTGGCAACGCATTTGGAAAGAGAAACAGACTTTCCATGCTGAAGTCGACCTTTCAAAACCAAAATACTATGTTCTTGACATGTTCCCTTATCCATCGGGGGCAGGGCTCCATGTTGGCCACGTCACAGGATACACGGCCACCGATATTTTAGCCCGCTACAAAAGGACTAAAGGATTTAATGTGCTCCATCCCATGGGGTGGGACAGCTTTGGGCTTCCTGCAGAGCAGTACGCGATCCGGACAGGAACCCACCCGGCGCTGACGACAGAACAGAATATCAACACCTACCGCCGCCAGCTGCAAGCGCTCGGCTTTAGCTACGATTGGAGTCGCGAAGTTGCGACATCCGACCCTAAATACTACAAATGGACCCAGTGGATCTTTACAAAGCTGTATGAAAAGGGACTCGCCTACGAAGCCGAAGCTCTTGTCAACTTTTGTCCTGCTTTAGGCACCGTTCTGTCGAATGAAGAGGTCGAAAACGGCCGCTCCAAAGAGGGAGGCTTTCCTGTCGACCGGCGTCCTCTCAAGCAATGGATTCTTAAAATTACGGCTTATGCCGAGCGTCTCATCGACGACTTGGCGCTTGTCGACTGGCCCGAATCCCTCAAAAAGCTGCAGATTCATTGGATTGGGAAGAGTGAAGGGGCCAAGATCCATTTTAAAGAAAAAAAGAGCGGCACCACCATCACCGTATTCACAACTCGGCCCGACACTCTCTTGGGAGTGACTTACCTCGTTTTAGCTCCAGAACACCCCCTTGTTAAGCAGCTGACACTTTCTCCAGAGGTTGCCGACTATTTGAAAAAGACGGCAGCCAAAAGCGATATGGAGCGAACAGATGTCGCAAAAAAGAAGACGGGAGTCTTCATGGGAGCTTACGCGATCCATCCGATGACACAGGAGCCGATTCCGATTTGGGTAGCCGACTATGTTCTTGCTCAGTACGGGACGGGTGCCGTGATGGGCGTTCCAGCGCACGATGAGCGCGACTTCGAGTTTGCGACAGAGTACAAACTCCCGATCAAAACCGTGATCGACCCGAATGCCGATGTTGCAGCAGAAAAGCAAAAAATGGTGGCTTGGCTTCAAG
>Ga0210389_10004460_pt1 | contig 10874 bp, 8 predicted proteins | sample IncBWH28OmetaG_FD_160127 | JGI IMG/M metagenome (GOLD analysis project Ga0210389, IMG submission 160127) | Forest soil microbial communities from Barre Woods Harvard Forest LTER site, Petersham, Massachusetts, United States - Inc-BW-H-28-O ... | reverse complement strand
AATTGCTGCCCCACGGCTCCCGTCGCACCCAGAATTCCCACATCAATTTTCGCGGGCCCTGGCCGCCACGCGCTCGCGCGTGACGACGACTCAACTCCCGCAGTTTTAGTGGGCACTGGCCGCAACCACCTTCTGTGTTTTTCGTTGATGATCGAGCAACGTCAACCCCTCGAGCAAATCTTCCACCAGGTCTTTCGCGTTTTCGCAGCCGGGCGACAAACGAATCAGCGAATCCGAAAGCCCCAGTTCCGCGCGCGTTTCCGCGGGAATCGAAGCATGGGTCATAGTCGCCGGGTGGCACAACAGAGCTTTTACGCCGCCAAGGCTTTCGCCCAGCGTGAAATATCGCCGCGAGGAGCAGAACGCCACTACTTCCTCGATCGTGCCTTCTAATTCGAAAGATACCATCCCCCCGAATCCGGTCATCTGTTTTTTTGCAATCTCGTGTCCAGGATGTTCCGGCAGCCCCGGGAAATAAACCTGGCGCACCAGCGGATGCCCCTTCAGCGCATTCGCAATGGCGATAGCGTTCTCTTCGTGCCGCTGCATTCTCAGCTCCAGCGTTTTCAATCCGCGTAACGTCAACCAGCAATCGAATGGCGATGGCACCGCACCGGTGGCGTTCTGTAAAAATTTAATCGGCTCGAAAATCGCCGGATCCTTCGCCAGCGCCGCGCCCTGAATTGTGTCCGAATGTCCGCCTAGATATTTCGTCACGCTGTGCACCACGATGTCCGCGCCCAGCTCGAACGGCTGCTGAAAATAGGGAGTCGCGAAAGTATTGTCCACCACCACCAGAGCGGATTTCGCGTGTGCAAGCTTGCAGATATCCACGATGTCGTAAACCAGCAGCCGCGGATTGGTCGGCGATTCGATCCAGACCAGCTTGGTGCGTTCCGTAATAGCCGCTTCCAGCGCGGCGCGATTCGAAATATCGAACTGCTTGATCGTCACTCCGATCGGCTGGTACACCTTGTTGAGGATGCGGTAAGTCCCACCGTACACATCCGTCGGAATCACGATTTCATCGCCCGGCCGCAGGTACGCCTGCAACACGGCGTTCTCCGCCGCTAGTCCGGACGCGAACACGGCGGCGTGCTCTACACCTTCCAGTTCGGCGAGCACCGTTTCCAGCCGCTGTCGCGTGGGATTATTCGTGCGCGAGTAGTTGAAGCCCTTGTCCTGCCCGGGCGAATCCTGCTCGTAAGTGGAAGTCTGAAAAATGGGTGCGATCAACGAACCGGTTTCGGGTTCCGATGGCTGCCCTGCGTGAATCGTTTTCGTCGCAAAATTCATGGTCGTGCTCCTTCGCTTGTGCGCTTTCTTGATTCTGTTTCTGTTTGGCCCGTTTGATGCACAAACTTTCCGCTCAGTCGCAACTAATGGCGCGCGTCTTCAATCCGCGGATGCCGCCGCCCTCAGCTCGCGCTGCGCGCGCGCAGCTTCTATCGCAAAATGTGAAATACGGCTGCTCGGGGCCGTTTCGTCCACGCTGCGAACCACCAACGGAAGCCCTGCTCGCGCCGCCGCTTCAATCGCCCGTCGCTGCACCAGATCACACCCGTCCGTCGCAAGCTGCAGAGCATCTTCGAAAGTTAAGTGCGGAATATGGCTGGCGGAGGAATCGCGATGCGGATCAGCGGTGAAATAACCAGGAACATCTTTAATCAATTCGCAGCGACAAGCGCGCAATCCTTCGGCCAACAACACCGCCGTCAGATCCGAGCCGCCGCGCCCCAGCGATACGATCGCGTTCGCGGAATTCGCGGCCAGAAATCCCGGCACCACCGCAACCGCAAATTTTGCCAGCACGGCGCGAAGCCGTCCCGCGTGCAATTGAATACGTCCAACTTCGTTTTCAGTATCCGGAGCCGTTAGTCCTGCTTCGTGGATATTGAGGGGTGCAGCTGCGACGCCGAGCTGCTGCAAATGCAGTGAGAGCAGCGCCACCGAACGAATCTCGCCCGTGGACCACAGCAAATCCAGAGCAGCGCGCGACGGTTCGCGCACGATTTTTCGCGCGCCGCGTTCCAGCCGGTCCGTAGTCCCTTCCTGGGCGGAAACCACCACAACCAATCGCTCGTGCGGCGCAGCTTGCAACGTGTGCCGCACAAATTTCGCGGCCCGGCGGTACGCCTTGGCGCTGGTCAAAATCGAGCCGCCAAGCTTTATTACTGCTAAATCCCCATCCACTGCCGTACACTGCGACATCCGGTTTCTCCCAACCTTGCGGAATGTGCTCCGCCGCCTCGCCATGGTCTGGTTCTGGCCTTAGAAAAATGAATAGAAATAGGCCTAGCCCAGCGCGTCATGCGCTGCGAAAACAATTGCGAGCATTCGCTTAAGCGAATGCAGGCTTTATTTCGACTTCAGCTTGGGAGTTGAATCTTCAACGACCGGAGGCCGGTCTATCGAGGATCTTATCTCTCCCCACTGGGCAGGAATTAGCACCTTGGCAGTTGCACCAGGTTGCTGTGGCGTCGCAGGGCCTGTCCCCTCAACCACTCTTGATAAGCGCTGCTGGTAAGGCAGCCCCCGCAGAATAGCAGAAATTGTCGTCAGGTCAAGCGAAGATTACGCGGTCAGCGTTAGCGCGCCGCGGCCCAGTTGGGCATTCCAATCCCATGTCTCATTCCTGCACTGTCCCAGCGAACAGGGTGACATCCACGTGACACCCGCAATCAAACCTATAGACGGGCCCTTCCGCTATCCCCCAGAGTTATAGAGAAAGAGGGTGGGGCATTCCTTCGTCTGGGGGAAAGAGGCGATGAAATACATCTCTGTTCTATTAGGCGGCCTGTTATTCGTGGCCGTGAATGCGGGCGCGCAGTCGAACTTTGGCAGTTCCGTTTCACTCGCTGCGCCTTCGTTCATGACCTACGCCGTCGCACCTGCCACGACGGTGAGCCCGGCAGCGGATGCCCCAGCGATATTTCCGGCCCCAGCGTTCGCCAGCCCGGCTCCGGCGGCCTTGCCGGCAGCCATGCCACAAGAAGTGCAAGGTGTGTTTAACAAGTACAGCTGGGACCTCTATGCAGGGTATACGTTCTTCCGCTTCTACGAAGTTCCCGGCACCGTTTCCAACATGAATGGAGGGAATATTTCCGCCGTGTACTACTACCGGGATTGGCTTGGGGCCGATACGGAGGTCGCCGCGATCTATGGTAGCCAGCCGGGACAGAATTCCTGGTTAGTTTTTGGCGGGATTGGCCCGCGGTTTCGCTACGTGGGACCAAAAGGCATTGACGTCTGGACGCATGTGATGATCGGAGGAATGTGGATCACGCCGCAGACGCCGTATGGCGGCCAAGGCGCGCTCGCTGGATTGGCAGGCGTCGGAGTCGATTTGAACGGCCACCACCGGCACGTGGCAGTGCGACTTGCGGTTGATGGCATCGCCAGCCGTTTCTTCAACACGTACCAGATCAGCCCGAAAGCCTCCGTGGGTCTCGTGTACAAATTCTAATTCTCGCAGAGCCGTCCGATTCCGCGTGTGTTGACTTTCGAACTTTAGACCTGGTCGCACATGCGGTCCCGTATTGCCACTCCTCCGGCGGAATCTTTCCATTTGGGCAATCGCTTGACACGAGACGCCGCGGCGCGCGCGGCAGGCCGATGCAAACCCACTGTTGTCCGCACGCGAATCACGATTCGAGTCCAGTGCACAGATTTTGCGATGGAAATCGGCGTGCATGCAGAGACGTTATTGCTTGAGCCGCATCTAAGGATTAGGCGGCCAGTTAAGCGCCACGAGCGCATGCGGTTCTCGTGAAGTGAGATCCTTGGTGCTGATTCACTCGTTCCAGCAGGCCAAGCGGTATATCAAAGTGCTGATTGGGTTCACGCTGCTCGCATTGGGAATCGTGATGATCGCGACTCCCGGGCCTGGATGGCTTACCATCATGCTCGCTCTGGGAATTCTCGCCGCGGAGTTCGTCTGGGCGCGACGGCTGCTCGATCGCTTGAAAGAGCAGGGCGTGCGCATTCGGGATTCTGTAATGCCGCGAGAAAAGCCCAACAACGCCTGACCCTCTTCTGCGACTGACCCGCGGTATTTCCTGCTTTGGCGCCCTCCCGAATTATGAGTTCGTCCCATCGGTGGTTCAAATTAACAGACCGCAGTTCAGCGGCTAAAGCCGCGACCTACAACGATTGACCCATCGTGATACAGATTCAAATTGGACGAGCTTCGCTGTGATAGAGTTTTTAGCACTGGCGTCAACAGACGGCTATTTTTCGATCGGAGGATTCCGTGGCGGAAAAGTGTCAGCAAGAGTGGCGGGGCAAATGGGCGCTTATCACTGGTGCGAGCGCCGGGATCGGTCTGGAACTGGCAAAGTTGCTGGCGGCAGGCAGCGCGAATCTAGTGCTGACAGCGCGGCGCCTTGACCGGTTACAGAAACTTGCTGCGGACTTGGCATCGCAGCATGGCATTAAGACCGAAGTGTTTGCTGCGGACTTGACGCGTCCGGAAACTCCCGGTGAGATTTACGCGTTTACGGCCAACAGAAAAATCGACGTCGAATTTCTGATCAACAATGCAGGCTTTGGCGCATACGGCAACGCGTCCGAAATTCCCGCAGGGACGATGCTGGAAATGGTTCAGGTAAATTGTTCCGCGGTGGTGCATCTCACGCGGTTGTACTTGCCTGGAATGGTTCAGCGGCGGCATGGCGACGTGATGATTGTGGCATCGCTCGCGGCGTTCCAGCCGCTTCCTTACAATGCTTGTTACGCCGCCACCAAGGCGTTCGATTTGCTGTTCGCCGAAGGAATCGCCGAGGAAGTGCGGGAGGCCGGAGTGCGCGTGTGCGCGTTGTGTCCGGGTTCAACCGTGACGGAATTTCAGGAAGTCGCGCACCAGCCCGACCGCGCTTTCAAAAATGCGGAGACGGCGGAGAAAGTGGCTCGCGTGGGACTCGAAGCGCAAGCAGCAGGGAAGCCCTACGTAATTTCCGGCTTCATGAATCGCCTGATGAAAGAAGGGCAGCGCCTCGCACCCAGAAGCCTGGTCACCAGGATGGCCGCGAAAATGATGCGCGCCAGTAATTCGTAACGAGACTAAAAAGTCCTAAAATCGCTGCGCGAAAACGTCGCGCAGCGCCCCCCTCTGAATCACGGAAGCACCTGCGTATCGAAGACGCCAGTTTCGATTATTCCGCCGCGCTTCATTTGCACGAAGAGACGGTACTCGCCCGCTTTGGGGAAGCCGTAGGGGAAGGAAACTTCGGCGGAGCGAGGGGCCATGGACATGTCCATGCCGCCCATTTTGCCTCCTGAGTTCGCTCCCGCTTGGGCGTTCGGGCTGGCATTTCCCGTTGTTGAATCTTTCTGCGTGAGTTCCAGCGCGGCCATCGCTACTGAGCCGTCAGGATGGATGTGCGCAAAAACCGAACGATCGGAATTCACGATTTCCGCGTGTCCGGCCATTCCCATGTAAAGCTCGGAATCGCTGACGGGTTTGCCATCTGGAGTTTCCAGGCGAAAACGCAGCCAGACGAAATGATTGGCTGTGAACGGCGCGGTGCCGCGCTCCCAAATCATTCTGTAGCCATCCGGGAGAGTCGCCGTCGCGCCATCGGACGTGACGCTGACTTTTTCCACTGTACCGCTTGCGGCAGTCGCGCCATCCGGGTCGCCGTTGTTGTTCACTTTCGCGCCATCGGCTGAAAGCCGCGAAGAGATGGCAGCGGAATCATCTCCCGCGAGCCGGACGCCGGGAATATCCGGCAAATTAATTTCTGCGATCATGGTGTCCGGGAAGCCGGACTCGCGCACTACATCGGCAAAAACTTGATAGCGGCCAGCTGGAATCGCCGGCAGTTCCGTTTCAAACGACATTCCCGGGTTGGCGTGCAGTCCCGGTTCGAGCGGAACGATTTGCGGATGGAGATGATAAAAGCGATCCATGCCCGGCTCGCGCAGCAAAAAAAGATGCATGAGGTGCCCGTGATCGGGCATCAGAGCGGTCATCACGGTTTCGGGGCGATCGCGATGCCACGTGGATTCGCCCATTTTCAGCAGAAGTTTTCCATTCGGCTCGAGCGCAATGTCGAGCGGCGGTGGCTTGTAAATCATCTGGCGTGCTTTGGCGCTGGCTTCTGAATTCCACCACCAGTTTCCGAAATATAAAATTCCGAAAACGATGATGGCCGTTCCGGCCATCATCCAGCGACCGCGACGAGATCTTTCCGCCGTCGGAAATTCGCCGGATGGAAGCGTGGATTCGCGGCGCGCCGCACCCACAATCGAAATTATCGCGACGACAAGTAGCGACATCAGCGCGAAGAGCAGAATGCCGAGCGACCGTTGCATCGGCAGCGTGCGGCGCGCGGCGGCGGGCACTGGGACGGCGAGTTCACCAAGCCCCTGCGCGCCTTCGACCTGCACGCGAACTTGCCATGAGCCGGATTCCATCAGCCAGATTTTGCCTGAGAAGTATTGCGGATCTTCTTTCGATTGGGCAAGCAGGTCGCCGACGGGAGGATATTTCGCGCCGGGGCCGACGATGTAGAGCGGGACCACGGTGATTTTCGAAATGCGGGGAGTGGCGCTGAGAATTTCCACGTCCGCGGTGCCGGGAATCATCTGCGGCGTGCGGATGGTGATGACCAGGTGGTAAGGGCCGGCGGCACCCTGAAAATAAACATCTGGATTGCCGACGTGCGCCCACGCTGGCACGATCAACAAGAGGACAGCGATACACGCGATTTCAAGCTCGCGCAGCCACGAGGTGATTCCACGCCACGACATGGTGTTCACCGGCGCAAGCCGCGCAATGCGTCACCGGCGGCGAGGCCGATGCGCGAGCCGATGATCGAAGTCACTAACGCGATGCCGATCCCATACAAGAAAAGTGCAGTGGTTGGCGCTAGGTCCACGAATTCCCAGTTGAAGTGATACTCCGAAGGCGATTCCATGTACGGAAAATAGTTCTGGCCGAAAACCCAGTTGCGAGCTGCCGGTGAAATCAGGAAATCGCCGAGCGGCCAATGCACCAGCAGCAGCACACCGAGATACGCGACGCCGAGCATCACCGCGAGAATCCATTTATTTTTGTTGCCAAAGCGATTCAGCAAAAAATCTAGAGCGATCGCGGGAATGATTATGAGCGTGGGAAATTCCAGCGGAACCATGTGAGTGATGTTGGTGAACACGGGACCAAGTTTCGGCGTCGCGGGAAACAATGGCAGCAGCCAGAGCTGGCCCAGAACCCATGCGGTGTAAATTGCGGCGACGACGGTGGCGCCCCAGCGGTAGCCTCCGGCACGAGACAGCGCTATGAGGATTGTCGGTACGGCCAGGGACAAGACGCGATAGAACGTGGGGCTGTGCATCTGGTCGCCGCCGGTGTATTCGGAGAGTAGCACCCAATGGAGCGAGAGAATCACGCCGCCGAGGAGGAAATACATTCGGCGGAGCCGGATTTGCGCGGTGCCTTCGGCGCGATTCATCCAGCTGACGAGTAACAGCAGCGCGCCGATAGCGACGGCCAGGATCCCGACGCCGAGGACCATGTGCGGTGGGCTCACGATGGCTACGTCCAGGCCGAAGGAATTGTGCCACCAGTTGTCGAAGGGCGCGGAGGTGACCATAACCACGCCGCCCCAGCAGGCCAGGAACGCGCCGAGCGGGCCGCGGAATCCCCAGACTTGGATGGAGGCCGCTTTGGCGGCTTGATTATTTCCAAAGGTAGTGGAAAAAATCAGATAGACGCTGGTGAGCGCGACCAGAATGCCGCCGAGCTGGATGGCCATGTGGGCGGGGGTCCAGAAAGTGTCGCGGCCAATGCTCATGTGCCAGGAAATGTCCCAATAGAGGCCGAAAACGATGGAAGCTGGGCCGAGCAGGCCGCACCAGATGTACCAGGGAACGGAGGCGCGTGATTCGTCGCGGGCGGCGGAATAGGGGATTGTGGGAGCGGCGGATTGGACCATCAGCGCGACCTCTGTAGAATCCTTCGCGCAAGGATAGCAGCATCAGGGCTGGCGGGCTATCGTTCTTGAACTCCTATAGCAACGACCGCGCCCCAAGACCAGAAGGCTGTGCCACGAAGAGGGGGCGCGGCGCTGCGGCAGTAGAGCGCCAATCGGGAGGCTGGCGTCCGCAAGGGGCTGGTCGGCGGGCGAGGTAACTTGGCGCGCTGTGGCGCATTCAAGTGGTACACTTCGGCAACGTGACTTTCGAGCGCAAGATCGTGGTGGGATTAGAAGAGATTCGCGCGATTACGTTTGAGTGCCACAAATGTAAGTCGCGGCTTACCGTGTCCCCGGACGACATTCGCGATATTCCTATCGCTTGCCCGCACTGCAATTTTTCGTGGAGATTGCCGGAGGACCCTTCCGCCGTGCCGAGCGGCTCATTGCCGAAGGCATTTGCGTTTGGGATTCGGGAGCTGAAGATACGCTTTGGGGCGGACGTCATCGGCTTCAAAATCCTGCTTGAGTTCGATGAACCAGCTCGACACGCGCTGTAGGCGCACCCCGGCACGATTGCCCTGGTTATTCCTCGTCGTCGGCCTGAGCTTTTAGTGGGCGCTCTTTCACGGCCATGTCTTCCAATGTGGTGGTGTCGCCTGTCACCGCGCCTTTCGTGGCTAGTTCGCGGAGGAGGCGGCGCATGATTTTGCCGCTGCGCGTTTTGGGGAGCAGGGGCGTGAAACGAACGTCGGCGGGGCGGGCGATGGAGCCGATGGTGTTGGCCACATAGTCCATCAATTCCTTGCGTAGTTCCGGGCTGGGCTGGTGGCCTACGCGCAGGGCTACGAAGCAGACGATGGCTTCGCCTTTGATTTCGTCAGGGCGCGCGACTACGGCGGCTTCGGCGACTGCGGGATGACTTACCAGGACGCTTTCGATTTCCATGGAGCTTAGGCGGTGGCCGGCGACTTTGATGACGTCGTCCACGCGGCCTAGGACCCAGATGTAGCCGTCTTTGTCGCATTGCGCGGCGTCACCGGCGAAATACACGCCTGGGATTTTGCTCCAGTATTCGCGCGCGTAGCGCTCATCGTCGCCATAGACGGTGCGGAGCATTGAGGGCCAAGGCTTTTGGATCGTCAGGTAGCCGGTTTCGCCGGGACCGACCGGTTCACCTTTCATGTTGACCACTTTCGCGATTACTCCTGGCAGTGGCAACGTGGCTGAGCCGGGTTTTGTGGGTGTGGCGCCGGGGAGAGGCGAAATCAGGATCGAGCCGGTTTCCGTCTGCCACCACGTATCCACGATGGGGCAGCGATTTTTTCCGATGGCTTCGAAATACCATTTCCACGCGGCGGGGTTGATAGGTTCGCCTACGGTGCCGAGCAATCGAAGGCTCGCGAGTTTATGCGGCGTAATCCATTCCATGCCCCAGGCCATGAAAGCGCGCACCGCAGTGGCGGAACTGTAAAAAATGGTGACTTTGTAGCGGTCAATAATTTCCCAGAAGCGATCTCTCTGGGGGAAGTCGGGCGCGCCTTCGTACATCACGATGCTGGCGCCGTTCGATAGCGGGCCGTAGATGACGTAACTGTGTCCGGTGACCCAGCCGATGTCGGCGGTGCACCAGTAGATGTCATCTTCGTTTAGATCGAAAACGAGTTGGGTGCTCCAGGTACACTGCAGCAGGTAGCCGCCGGAGGTGTGCAGCACGCCTTTCGGTTTTCCGGTAGTGCCGCTGGTGTAGAGAATGTAGAGCGGATGTTCGGAATCAAAGGGCGCGGCGATATTATCCTTCGCGGCCTTTTCTTCCAGGTCGTGCCACCAGAGATCGCGGCCTTCTTCCCAGGCAACTTCTTCCTTGGTGCGTTGCACGACGATGGACTTTTCGATGGTGCGACAGTTTTTCAGCGCGGCGTCGGCGGTTTCTTTCAGCGGAACGATTTTTCCGCGGCGGAAGCCTCCGTCGGCGGTGATAAGAAGCTTGGCTTTGCAATCGGCAATGCGGTCGGCGAGGGCGACGGCGCTAAATCCGCCGAAGACCACGGAGTGCACGGCGCCGACGCGGGCGCAGGCCAGCATGGCGATCGGCAGTTCGGGGACCATGGGCATGTAAATAGCGACGCAATCGCCGGGCTTGACGCCGAGTGAGCCGAGCACGTTGGCGAATTTGCAGACGCGTTCGTGCAGCTCGGCGAAGGTGTATTGAATGGCGGAGCCGTCTTCGGCTTCCCACATCAGCGCGGGTTTATTGGCGTTCTTTTCGAGGTGGCGGTCGAGGCAGTTGTAGGAGACGTTGAGCTTGCCGCCGACAAACCATTTAGCGTGCGGCGGATTCCATTCTAGAACTTTCTTGGGGGCTTCGAACCAGTGGAGGAGCTTGGCCTGTTCGCCCCAGAATTTTTCGGGATCGGCTGCGGCGGCTGCGTACATTTCGCGGTAGTCTTCGAGCGAGCCGACACGGGCTTTTTTGCTGAATTCTTCCGGGGGCGGGATTGGCTTCTCTTCTAGAACATGCGGATCGAATTCCTGCATGATGGCGATTCCTCCGTGGTTCGTGCGCGGCCCTGGGGTTGAGGATTAGCCGCAGCCCGTCGGCAGCGGCGTTTGCCGGCTAGGGCAAAGGTGTTGTTTGCCCGCCCCTACGTTATTGAACGGGAGGGATTTGGTCAAGGAGGGGATTGTGGGGGCCGCGGGAGTGGGGCCACAAACCGAGACCGACCGAAACGGATTCAACGGTAGAGTCAAAAATGCCCCCGACAAGGGCAGGCGGCTGCTACACCGTCAACGGCAACGTCAAAGCTGCCCAGCTAAAGCTGGCCGCTACAATGTCAAAATCCGGCCTGGCGCAATTTCTTGGAACTTTTCTGAGGGTCGGGCGGAATATGTAACGAGAGTTGCGCCGGTCCGTCCAATCGTCTGAGATGAACAGGGGTATGGAAACCATCGATGAGG
>Ga0210389_10004458_pt1 | contig 10875 bp, 9 predicted proteins | sample IncBWH28OmetaG_FD_160127 | JGI IMG/M metagenome (GOLD analysis project Ga0210389, IMG submission 160127) | Forest soil microbial communities from Barre Woods Harvard Forest LTER site, Petersham, Massachusetts, United States - Inc-BW-H-28-O ... | reverse complement strand
GGCCGAAAATCACACTCAAGGTCGCGCTGTTCGACAGATAGAAAAAACACAGAGCGGCAATCGAAATATAGAGCTGCACCGGATCGACCGCGACGACAAAGTCGCCGCTCTGCACCCCACGCCGCACCACGGTACGGATCATCTCGACGAACGGCGAATGCATCGACTTGACCTTGGTCGAACGCTTGAGATGGCGCGCCTTGGCCAGGTTTTCGGTATTGAGCAACGCCAGGAATTCGGGGTTTTTCAGGAAATAATTCCAGGTGAAGTGAATCAGGCGTTCGATCGCCGTCGGCGGATCGAGGTGTTCGAGATCGAGCCCGCGCTCCTCGACCCTGATCTTCTCATAGGCCCCTTCGAGCACAGTGAGATAAAGCTCTTCCTTCTTGCCGACGTGGTAGTAGAGCATGCGCTTGTTGGCACCGGCTTTCGCCGCAATCCGATCGACCCGCGCGCCCGCAAGCCCGTGGGTGGCAAATTCCTCCTTCGCCGCGTCCAGAATACGAAGGCGCATGCCTTCCGGATCGCGCTGCCACTTCTGGTTTCGTCTGGTTTTGGTCAAGTCTGTCGCCCGTGATTGTCGAAACCGCATGTAGCACGGGCACCGCGGAACCCAAAACCGTCCGGGCCGTTGGACGTGTCGGGCGAACGGCCGCCGTACGCCGAGACTGCTCGAATTCGGCTCCCTGGGTGGACGTTTTTGCGAATAATTTCAGCGAATGATCGGGCATAACCGGTGCTATCTTCGCCCCGGCCGCAAGATAGAACGAACTTCGGAATCGGGACACTGGCCGGGATCAGCCCTCAACCCATGACGGGAAACGCATGCAGGCTCTCTTCATCGGACAAACCTATATCGACGTGACCTTCATTACCGATCACATGCCGACCGGCGACGAAAAGCATGTCGCCTCGGCCTATGCGGTCTCCTTCGGCGGCAACGCAGTCACCGCGGCGTTTTGCTGCGCCAAGCTCGGCATCGTGCCCGACCTGATCGCCACTGTCGCCAACGACTGGCTCGGGCGGATGTTTCAGGACATGAGCGCGAAGTACGGGATCTCGATCCATCCGCGCAAGGTCAATACCTCGTCGCTGTCCTTCATCATGCCGAAGGACGGAAAGCGGGCCATCGTCCGCTGCCGCGACGACGAACACATTCACCCTTTTCCGCTTCTCAATCTCGGCGGCTGCCGCGCGCTGCATATCGACGGTCATCAGCCGGATGCGGCGATCCATTACGCCAAACTGTGCCGCGAGGCCGGTATCCTGACCTCGCTCGACGGCGGCGGTCTGCGAACCAACACCCATGAACTTCTTGAATTCATCGACGTCGCCATCGTCGCTGAGCGGCTCTGCGAGCAGATGGACCTGACACCGGAGAAAATGCTGGACTATCTCAGGAGCCGCGGCTGCCGGGTCGGCGGCGTTACGCTCGGCGAACGCGGCCTGCTCTGGTTCGACGAAACCGGCTCCGTGCGCGCGCTGCCGGCGCTTCCGATACCGCGCGAACGCGTGCTCGATACCAATGGCGCAGGCGACGTGTTCCACGGCGCCTATGTCTACTCGTATCTCGCCAATCCCGGCAAAAGCTGGCACGACCATTTCGAATTCGCGCGCGCGGCCTCGACCTACAAGATCCAGCGGCTCGGCAACGAAGCCGGATTGCCGTCGCTTATCGATATTGAGTCGGTACGGAAGGAATTTTCAGTCAGCGCTTGAGCGCGCTACGCCAGCGCCGCCTTGAGATCGAAGCCGGGATCGGCGGCCTGCTCCGGCGCGATCGACCGGTTCATTCCGAGAGCCTTGCGGCCGAATACGTGGTCGGAGGCGCGGTTGACCGACTCGATGCCGACAAGCTGGCCGGCTTTGTAGCAGAATGCCGAGAACGAACGCGCATTCTGGTCGCCGCGCACGATCACGCGGTCGTAACCTGTCGTGAGCCCTGCGATCTGGAGCTTGTCGTCGCCCTGATCGCTCCAGAACCACGGCAGGCCGTCATAGACCCTGGCATCGCCAGTCAGCCGCGCCGCCACGCAGCGCGCCTGATCGGTTGCGTTCTGCACGGATTCGAGCCGAAGCGAGCCGCCGAAACGCGGGCTTGCAAACAGCGCACAGTCACCGATCGCCGAGATATTGGGATCGTTGGTCAAAAGATGATCGTTGACGATGATGCCCGAGGCGACCGCAAGGCCGGCTTCCGCGGCAAGCTCGACATTCGGCAAGACGCCGACGCCAACCACGATCAGATCCGCCGGAATATGCCGGCCATCGCTGAGGCTGACACCGGCAACCTGGCCGCCCTCACCCTCGATGCTGGTCGCCTGCACCCCGAGATGGATGCGAATGCCGGCCGAGGTGTGCCGATGTTGAAAGTATTCCGAGATTTCGGCGGTGACCGCGCGGGCCATCACCCGCGTTCCAAGTTCGATCACATCGACCTCGACGCCCTTGGCGCGCGCAGTCGCGGCGAATTCGAGACCAATGAACCCGGCGCCGATCACCGCGACGTGCCTGGCGGTGGCGACGCGCTGCCGCAACGCCTCGCTCTCGTCGAGGATACGCAGGTAGCGGACGTCGGCAAGATTGGCGTTGGGCAGATCGAGCAGACGATTGCGCGCGCCGGTCGCGAGCACCAGGTGCCCGTAATCTAGAAACGCGCCGGAAGCGAGCGCAAGCCGTTGCGCAGCGCGGTCGATGAACGCGGCGCGATCACCGATCAATTCGATGTTTTGGTCGCGATAGAATTTGTCCGGCCGGAACATCAGGCTGTCGGGGCGGCCCTCGCCCTTGAGATAAGCCTTGGACAAAGGCGGGCGCTGATAGGGTAGATGCGGCTCGTCGTTGATCAGGCAGATGCGTTCGCCAAAGCCATGCTGCCGCAAGGAGGCTGCCACCTGGAAACCGGCGTGGCCGGCGCCGACGATCAAAACAGATTTCTGTGTCATGGCTCGAAATGTATCTGCCGGTTCATTTATTTTCGCCATCTTGCAGACTTCGAATGGATTGTCACCAGTTGCCTTCTGCGATTTAAATGCCGATGATCAGAACATGCTGAGGCTACGCCGATGGCTGTGACCGAACACACAACCCGCGATCCCTCCGCCGATCCGGCACTGCTATCGATCGAAGGCCCGATCGCTACCATCACGCTCAACCGCCCCGCGGCCTACAATTCGATCGATCTTTCGATTGCCAAGCGGCTTGAGCAAATCGCGGCGGACGTCGAGCTGTCCGACCATATCAAGGTGCTCGTGATCGAAGGCGCAGGCCGCGCGTTCTGCGCCGGCGGCGACCTTCAGACCCTGGGGGCTGCGGCCGCCACCGATACCATCGCGTCCGTGGCCGGGGAACTGTTGCAGCACTATCACGCCTTCATCGCCTCCTTGCGGCGAATGCCCAAGATCGTGCTTGCGAGCGTCCATGGCTCGGCGGCCGGCGCCGGGCTCTCGCTCGCCTTCGTGGCTGATCTCTGCATCGCCGCTGACGACGCCCGTTTCACGCCGGCTTACGCCAAACTCGGCGTGTCACCCGACGGCGGCGGCACAGTAGGGCTCGCAGCCGCCGTCGGCGCGCGGCGCGCGTTACAGATTTTTCTCGCCGAAGACAGCTTTTCGGCCGCACAGGCCTTGCAGTGGGGCCTCGTCGTCAAGGTGGTCCCGGCCACGGAGCTGAAAGCCGCGACGCGCGAACTCGCGCATCGTTTGGCACAGAACGCGCCATCGGCGATCGCCGCCACCAAGATGCTGATCCACCGCGCCACCGTGAGCCCGATCGAGCAACAGCTCGACGCCGAGCGCGACGCGATCATCGACTGCATGCACACGGAAGAATTCCGCATCGCCGTCGATAACTTCACCCGCAAGGAAAGGTAAGAGGAGATCAATTCGGACAGATGTATCCGCTCCCCGCGGGCGACTTGAAGCAGCCGACCGATTCCGGAATGACGTGCTTGGGCAACCACAGCACCACTTTCGGGAAATAGATGGTGAAGGTGATCGTCACCAGGAACACGACGTAGATCGGCAACGCGGCACGCAACGCCCTGGAAAACGGCACGCCGACGAATTTCGACGCCATCAACAGCACGAGCCCGTAAGGCGGCGTGATCAGGCCGAACGCGAGCGTCGCGATCAGCACCACGCCCATATGCACGCCATTGATATCGCCGGCCTGGGTCAGCGTATTCACCAGCGGCATGAAGATGATGATCGTCGGCACCGGCTCGATGAAATCGCCGATCACCGTGAACAGCAGCACCAGAAGCAGCATCATGACTTGCGGATCGTTACCGGCAATCGAGATGATCCAGTCGGCGATGACGATGGCGCCGCGCAGGTAGGCCAGCATCCAGCCGAACGCGTTGGCAGCACCAATGGTGATCAGGGGCAAGGAAAAGATCAGCCCGGCGAGGCAGAAGTCGTAAGGGATCTTCCGGAAGTGCCCGCGGTTGAGCGCGGGTATCACGACCGCGATAATCCAGATCACCGCGACAACGCCGGCTTCCGTCGGCGTGAACCAGCCGGTGAGAATGCCGCCGAGCAGGATCACCGGGATCATCAGCGGCAGCGCGGCGTCTCCGGTCGCAAATACGATCTGCCGCAGCGGCGCGCGTGGCTTGCGCATCCCTGATGGACCGAAGAAATAGCAATAGATCATCAGGCCGAAGCCGATCATCAGCCCCGGCACGACGCCGGCCATGAAGAGCCCTGCGATCGAGACGTTGCCGACCGCGCCGTAAACCACCGCGGTGATGCTCGGCGGCACGAGTGCTGCGATGGTGGAGGCCGACGCAATGATCGCGGCGATAAAGGCCGGGCTATAGCCCTCGCGCTTCATCGGCCCGCCCAAGGCGCGGCTCATGACCGCGACGTCCGCCGTGGTCGAACCCGACATTTCCGAGAAGAACATGCTGAAGACGACCACCACCTGCGACAGCCCGCCCCTGATATGGCCGACCAGCGACAGCGACAGGTTCGCTATTCTCACCACGACATTGGCTGAACTCATGAGTTCGCCGACCAGAAGGAAAAACGGAATCGCCAGCAGCGCTTCCGAATCGACGCCGTCGAAGATCTTCTGGATAATCGCCGCGAGCGAGACGTCGGTCAGAAGCGCGCCGACAAAGACGCCCGCCATCAGCGAAAACGGCACCGGCACGCCGAGATAGCCGAAGAACAGGAAACAGAACGACATCAGCGCCAGTATAAGCGGCGGACTCACGGCCGTGTCCCCCGCTGCAACGAAGTTTCAACGGGCGGGATAATCAATTCCTCTTCCACTTCAGGGTGATCGAAGCCGTTGCGGATACCGTTGACGAGCTGCTCGATCGTGAACAGCGCGATCAGGACTCCGGCAAACGGTATCGCCGCATAGAGGGAAGCGATCGGCGTACCGGACGGCAGACGGAAACTGCCGAACCCCCTGAGATAGTTGATATAGCCGAACCAGATCAGGCAAAACGCCACGCCGAGCACGACGATACGGATGACGATCTCGACGATCAACCGCGGCGTGCCGTGCAGCGACTCGGAGATCGCGGTCAGGTAGAGATGATCATTGCGGCGGGTTGCGACCGCCGCACCGATGAAAATTGCGTAGATGAACAGGGTCGAGGTGACTTCCTGCAACCACAGCCAGGGATGGCCGATGGTACGCGTGACGATGTCGAACATCACCGACAGCGAAAAGCCGAAACACAGCGCGCCGCACAGCGCCATCAGCCCAAGTTCGAGCCGGTCGAACGTGCGCCATTTCAGATGCTGCTGCCGCTGCAAAACCAGTTTGTCGGCAATCGCCATGATTCAACTCTCCGTCGACCCGATAATTTCTTGTCGTCCCGGCGAACGCCGGGACCCATAACCATCGGCGTTCATTGTTGAAGGAAAGTTGGCGACCTCATCATCCACCTCAAGGCCGCGGAGTATGGGTCCCGGCGTTCGCCGGGACGACCGTGGGATAGAGCTTCAGTTAATCGACCTGATCAGGTTCTTGATCTTCTCGGCATGTGGCCCGAGGTCTTTCGCAAGCTTGTCGAGATAGGGATCGGCGATCGCGGTGAAGCCCGACTTGTCGATGTCGGAAACGACCTTCACACCGATCGATTTCAGCTTTTCCGTCGATTGATGTTCGAGTTCGATCGCCTTCGCCGGCTGGCTGCGGTTGACCTCGTCGGCGGCGGCCTGCACCCAGCCCTGCTGCTCCGGCGTGAGGCTGTTCCACAACTTGTCGCTCACCCAAACGAGGCTGTTATTGGCCTCATGTTCGGTCAGCGACAGGACGGGCGCGACTTCATAATGCTTGTTGGCGAGATAGACGTTGATGCCGTTTTCGGCGACATCCACCACGCCGGTCTGCAACGAGGTGTAGACGCTGCCGAACGGCATATGGACGATCTGCGCGCCGTAAGCCGGGAACATGGTGTCCTCGGTCGGCGTCGCCTGAACCCGAACCTTCAAGCCCTTGATGTCATCGATCTTCCTGATCTCGCGCCTGGCATACATGTGGCGAAGACCAAGCGTTGCGACGCCGATGACGCGAGCGCCCTGCACGGTGTCCGCAATCATCGCCTTGATGGCTTTGGAAACTTCGGGGTCGGCGATCGCTTTGATGAGATGAGCTTCATTGCGGAACAGGAAATGCATCGACATCACACCCGCCTGCGGCGAGAGCGTTGCCGCATTGGCGGAGGATGAGATGCAGAATTCGACGTCGCCGGATTTAACGAGCTGGAGAACCTGCGGCTCCTGTCCGAGCTGCGCGCCCGGATATTGGTCGATCAGCATGGTGCCTTTGCTGAGCGTCTTGAGCTTGTCAGCAAAAATATCGCCGAGGATTCCGTAACCGGTCGTCTTCGGCTGGTCATAGGCGAAGCGATAATGCTTCACCTCCTGTGCCTTCGCAGGTGCGGCAATCACCGTCAACGCGACGGCTAAAGCGGCAGTGATCCTTCCCCTGGCGTCGCCCATCTCCGCCTCCCCCTCTTTTGATCTGTTCAATCATCCCATCGGGGCTGTTTGAATGTCAATTCGGCATCAGTCGGAAGTGCCGTTCGGGGATGAGGAAGTCATGCCCCTTAAGGATGCGCGAGCCTCAACCTCTGCCTTAATCGCTCCCTTGGCGTCGCATGAAATCGAAGTCGCAGCCTTCGTCGGCCTGAAGGATGGTCTTGTTGAACAGATGCGCGTAGCCGCGCTTGGCCCAGTCCGGAGTGGCCGGAAGTTTTAGGGCCGCGCGGCGCTTTTCCAGCTCGGCCGCATCGACCAGAAGATCGATGCTTCGCCTGGCGACATCGAGCCGGATGGTGTCGCCCGTTTTCACCAGCGCCAGCGGACCGCCGACCGCGGATTCCGGCGTGATGTGCAGCACGATAGTACCGAACGCCGTACCGCTCATCCGCGCATCGGAAATCCGGACCATGTCTTTGACGCCCATGCGCAGCAGCTTGGTCGGGATCGGCAGGTAACCCGCCTCCGGCATGCCCGGCGCACCTTTGGGTCCGGCATTGCGCAGCACCAGCACATCGTCGGGGCCGACATCGAGCGCGGGATCATCCACCCGCAACGTCATGTCCTCGACGGAATCGAACACCACGGCGCGGCCGGTATGCTGCAACAGTTTCGGCGTAGCCGCCGAGTGCTTGATCACGGCGCCGCGCGGCGCGAGGTTGCCATGCAACACCGCCATCGCGCCTTCCGGCTTGATCGGACTCTGGCGGGAGCGGATCACATCCTGCCCCGGCACGTCTTCGGCGCCTGCGACGACCTCGCGCAGGCTCGCCCCGGTGATGGTCTTCGCATCGAGGTCGAGCAGGTCGCCGAGCTGCGCCATCAGCTTCGGCACGCCGCCGGCGTGATGGAAGTGTTCCATGTAGTGCGCGCCGGAGGGTTTCAGGTCGATCAGAACCGGAACCTCACGGCCCAATTTGTCGAACGCTTCGAGATCGATGCGATGCGGCGAACGGTTGGCGATCGCCGTCAAATGAATGAGACCGTTGGTCGATCCGCCGATGGCCTGCAGCACGACCTGCGCGTTCCTGAAGGAAGATTGCGTCAGCAACTCGCTCGGCTTTGGCCCCTTGGCTTTCGCCATTTCGGCGGCGACCTTGCCGCTGGCCTCCGCCAGGCGAAAGCGTTCGGCATGAGGCGCGGGAATGGTCGCGCTCATCGGCAGCGACAGGCCGAGCGATTCCGTGATGCAGGCCATGGTGCTCGCGGTGCCCATCACCATGCAGGTGCCGACCGACGGCGCGAGACGGGAGCTGACCGCCTCGATCTCGACTTCGTCGATTTCGCCGGCGCGGTGTTTACCCCAAAGCCTGCGGCAATCCGTGCAGGCGCCCAGCACCTCGCCCCTGTGATGTCCGACCACCATCGGGCCGACGGGGATGACGACGGTGGGCAGATCGGCCGAGACCGCCGCCATGATCTGCGCCGGCAAGGTCTTGTCGCAGCCGCCGATCACCACCACCGCGTCCATCGGCTGGGCGCGGATCATCTCCTCGGTATCCATCGCCATCAGATTGCGCAGGTACATCGAGGTCGGATGCGAAAAACTCTCCGCGATCGAAATCGTCGGAAACACCATCGGCATCGCGCCCGACAGCATCACGCCGCGCTTGACCGCTTCGATGATCTGGGGCGCGTTGCCGTGGCAGGGATTGTAGTCGCTGTAGGTGTTAGTGATACCGACGATCGGGCGGTTCAGCGCGTCGTCCGAATAGCCCATCGCCTTGATGAAGACCTTGCGCAGGAACAGCGAAAAACCCGGATCGCCATAACTCGCCAATCCTTTGCGCAACCCGTCAGCCATTTTGTATTTCCCTTTATTGCTTTTATCACGTTATTCCGGGGTGCCTCGAAGAGGCAAACTATGGTGCGCAATTGCGCACCTGAGAATCTCGAGATTCCGGGTCGCCGCTTCGCGGCGTCCGGAATGCCCGTATACTCTCATTTCAACTCAATGACCCGGCTCATGTCGCCATCGAACTCCATGCCGCAAAATGTGCCGCCCTGGTAGAAATCACCCACGGGGTCGGGCTTGAGCTTGGCCTGTTCGGCAAAGGCGTGTTCGCGGAAATCCTCAGCCCTACCGGTCGGCCGATAGCCGAGATCGTAAGCCCGGTGGTTGTCCCACCACGAGCGCTCGTTATTGGAAGCGCCGTAGAAAATCTCGAAATGAATGTCGGGATGTTCCAGCCCGATCCGGCAGAGCTGCACCAGGTCTTCCGGCTTCAGCCAGATCGAAAGCCGGCGATGGTCGAGCGGCTTTTCGCCGAAATTGCCGATCCGAATGCACGTCACTTTCATGCCGTGCTTGTCGGCATAGAGCGCGCCGACCGCCTCGCCAAACACCTTGCTGACGCCATAGCGGCTGTCGGGGCGCGCCGTCACGTCGGTGCCGATCCGGTGATAGCGCGGATAAAAGCCGACCGCATGGTTCGACGAGGCAAAGATGACGCGCTTGACGCCCTTCTTGTGCGCCGCCTCGAACAGATTGTAGCAGCCGATGATATTTGATTGCAGGATGTTGTCCCACGGGCCTTCGACCGAATAGCCGCCGAAATGAACGATGCCGTCGACGCCTTCGCAAATCGCCTCGACCTGCGCCATGTCGGCCAGATCAGCCGCCTTGAACTTTTCGTTTTTGCCGAGATCGGCGGGCGCTTTCAGGTCGCTCAGCAGCAAATCCGGATAGATCGGCGGCAACAATTTGCGCAAGCTCGTGCCGATTCCACCGGCCGCGCCGGTCATCAATATGCGTGGCATTTCTTCCCTCATTCTTGCAGTGCGTTATTCAAGTATGGCGCGACGCGCGGGGCGCGGCAAGCACGCTTGCCGCAGGGTTACGTCGATGTTAGCAGGTAGCTTGCGAGGAAACTAACAGCAACGAGAACACTAAATGTCCGACAAGCCCGCACGTTCCGGCTTTCAGCCGGCCACGCAATATCCCGATCCCTGCATCCAGGCGCTCGATCCGCGATTTGAGAAATACTGGCTGAAATTATCCGCCGTAGAGCGCATCGCCACCGGCCTGCGCTGGGCGGAGGGTCCGGTCTGGTTCGGCGACGGGCGCTATCTGCTGTGCAGCGACATTCCCAACCAGCGCATCATCAAATGGGAAGAGGAAACCGGCAACGTCAGCCTCTACCGCAAGCCGTCGAATTTCGGCAACGGCAACACCCGCGACCGCCAGGGGCGCCTGATCACTTGCGAGCATGGCGGGCGCCGCGTGACCCGAACCGAATATGACGGTTCGATTACCGTGCTGATCGATTCCTTCAACGGCAAGAGGCTGAATTCCCCCAACGACGTCGTCGTGAAATCCGACGGCTCGATCTGGCTCACCGATCCAGTCTTCGGCCTGCTCGGCAACTACGAAGGCTATGTCGCGGAGTCCGAGATCGACGCCAACGTCTACCGGATCGATGGCGCGACGGGGAAAGCCACTATCGTCGCCGAAGGCGTTCTGGGGCCGAACGGGCTTTGCTTCTCGCCGGACGAGAAAATCCTCCACATTGTGGAGTCCCGCGGCGTTCCGAACCGCAAGATTCTCAGCTTTGACGTCTCACCATCCGGCGACAAGATCACCAACAAGCGTGTCCTGATCGACGCCGGTCCCGGCACGCCTGACGGCATGCGCTGCGATATCGACGGCAATCTCTGGTGCGGCTGGGGCATGGGCGATTCCGAACTCGACGGCGTGATGATCTTTGCGCCCGACGGCAAGCCGATCGGCCGCATCGCGCTGCCCGAGCGCTGCGCCAATGTCTGCTTCGGCGGATTGAAGCGCAACCGCCTGTTCATGGCGGCGAGCCAATCGATCTACGCGCTCTATGTGAACACCCAAGGCGCGCTGGGAGGATAGAAGAAACCTATT
>Ga0210389_10004456_pt1 | contig 10877 bp, 12 predicted proteins | sample IncBWH28OmetaG_FD_160127 | JGI IMG/M metagenome (GOLD analysis project Ga0210389, IMG submission 160127) | Forest soil microbial communities from Barre Woods Harvard Forest LTER site, Petersham, Massachusetts, United States - Inc-BW-H-28-O ... | reverse complement strand
CGGCGCCCAAAATAACTGTTCCTAAAGGTTTCAAGTCTATGAATTTTACTTATAATATAGACGGTGTGTGTGAAACCTGTATACAAAAGGGAAAAAAGTAATAACTTGCTTTTGTTGCTTTTACTCATAATTCCAGTCAACTACAAAATCTTTTTCTTCAACCACGCTCTAACGGGTTCGTCGTATATTTTTAATAATACATAAGCCAGGATAATAAAAAATATAAATAACCCAGAGGCTACGTAGATGATATAATCCGGCGTAGGTTTATTAACGGCGATCCATGAAGTAAAGATGTAAATGAACGGGTAGTGCAGAATATAAATCGGATACGAAACATCTCCTGAAAATTTGCACAGCTTGGCCCATCTTCCGTTTATGTTTCCACCGGCACCTGAAGCAATAATAAGCGGAAAAGCAATAATAATACACATTGCTTCATACAAACCATTGTATTTGAATACGGGTAAACAAAACAGTACTGTTATTAGTATTGAGCATACAATGTATGCACCAGGTATGCGTAACAGCTTTCCGCTCCGGAATAATAATAAGCCTGCAAAGAATGGAAACATCATTCGTACAATAGCTATCCAGAAAGTAGAATAGCTCCAGCCTGTTCCTATATCACCGTGATCTATTGCAGTAGCGGTTAGTGCTACAGCACTTATACCTACCAGGATTCCTAATGCAATTTTATTCATACGTTGCCCGAAAAGTGCATATATAATATTCGCCATATATTCCTGCAGCAGTGACCAGAAAGGACCGTTCAATGAATGTGTTACGCCCCAGCCACGTATATCCGGTATGGGCATCAATGTTATGGCCAGTAGTGTCATTGCAGCTAGTTTTATAAGGCTTATGTGTTCAGCTCCCTTCGTAAACGGATCGAACCAAAAACAAATGGCTCCAATCACTCCGCTTAAAATAACCAATGGGTGCAGGCGTATCAAGCGGATCTTAAAAAAATCAATAATACTCATTTGTCCCCAACGGTCGTCGTAGGCATAGCCGATTACAAAACCCGATAACATGAAAAAGAAATCTACAGCCAGATAACCATGATGCATAGGATGGTTCGTATATACCGGATAATATGCTTCCAGTAAATGGAAGATTACAACCAGAATTGCTGCTGTTCCACGCAATCCATCCAGAATCGGATAATGAGGTTTCGTTGATTGATTCATCTGTATACTTTTACACTTTTCACAAGTATACGGTACATCCGTGGATTTTGGGTAAAAATAACTCACCTATTTTATGAGCAGAAGCCTTACATTTTTCAGGTGTTTTCAAATTTATTATGGATATAATGAATTAAAAAAATGGAATATTATATATAATGGGGGAGGAAACATGTATTTTTTTGAAACAGTCGTTCTTGTATTGTATTTTTAAATAAAATATAAAATAATTTATGGAATTACATATTGTCTTATCATTTATTGGGACCTCTATTCTGTTATCACTGATGCCGGGACCGGATAATATATTTGTTTTAACAGAAAGCTTAACGAAAGGGCAGAGAAATGGTATCGCAATATCTGTTGGATTGTCGTTGGGTGTTCTAATGCATACACTGGCTGCTGCCGCGGGCTTATCTATCATTATTCAACAATCAGCTACAGCATTTTCTGTGATAAAGTATGCAGGAGCGGCTTACTTATTTTACTTGGCTTATAAAGCAGCAAAAGAAAAGAGTAGTACTATAGAATTTAGTGTTGATGTGAAAAAAGAGCGTGCTAAAATCTCATCATTGGTACGAAAAGGATTCTTTATGAATATACTTAATCCTAAAGTTTCACTTTTTTTTATTGCCTTTCTACCTCAATTCATCAGCTACAACGGAATGAATGTAACTGTACAGTTTATTATATTGGGACTCCTTTTTATGGTGCAGGCCTTTTGTGTTTTTAATTTGATCGCTATTTTATCGGGTAAGCTGACAAGGTATATTGAGAATGCCAGGTTTTGGAAGATTACAAAATGGTGCAGTGTTACTATTTTAACCATTCTGGGTTTGACATTAGCTTTTTCAAAAAGATAATCAGATGAATTCATTTTTATTTCGTATCAAAATCATTGTAACGATAGCTGATTTTTAAGTATCTTATCGCTGTATTAGAGAAGAAAGATCATTAATTAACACTATGTCTTATTGCAGCGTTATTGAATACATGCCTGAAGAACGGAAGGTATTGCATAAAGCGTACCACGACCATTTATATGGGTTTCCCATACACGATGATAATGAATTGTTTTGCAGGCTCGTGCTGGAGATAAATCAGGCAGGCTTAAGTTGGGAGATCATCTTAAAAAAAGAAAAAGCCTTTAGAAACGCATATAGTAATTTTAATATTAAAAAAGTAGCCAGCTACAGCGATTCAGACAGAGAGCGACTTCTGGCTGATCCGGGTATTATCAGGAACCGTTTAAAAATAAATGCGGCTATTGAAAATGCAAAGACGATTCTTATTTTACAAAAAGAATATGGTTCGTTTGAAAAGTGGTTGGAAGCACACCACCCGAAAACAAAAGAAGAGTGGGTAAAGCTTTTTAAAAAAACGTTCCGTTTTACCGGTGGTGAAATAGTAAATGAATTTTTAATGAGTATTGGTTATCTGCCCGGTGCCCATGATACTCAATGCAAGATTCATAAAGAAATAATAAAGCAGAAACCCATGTGGATGCAGAAGTAATTTCATTTGCGTATATTTTATCAGATCAGTAATTTTCAGTATATATTTGATAATGTGTTTTAAATATATATTATAAAAATATTTTATTAAATTTTGTTTGCCAGCAACTTTTGAATTTTTATAGCATGAAAAATGAAAAAATTTCTATTGAGCGGATCACGTCCATTTTAAAAGAACTGAATAATGGTGCCGACGCCCATGATCTTTGCCGGGATCATAAAATAAGCCTCGATATGTTATATAACTGGAAGGCAAGGTATGGAGGAACAGAAAGCTTATTAAGCCGGCTCAAAGAGCTCGAAGAAGAGAACTATACACTTAAAGGTATGCTTGCTGATGTTCGAATTCAGCGCGACGCCAATAAGACAGGAGATACAGATCATATATACAGAATTCTTGCTGCAAATATTCCCGGTACAGCTATTACAATTTTAGACCGGGATGAACGCTATCTGCTTGCAGAAGGAGACTTTCTTATTACAATGGGGTATACCAAGGAAACAATGCCCGGAAAGAAAATATCTGAAGTCATTACTCCTGAAAATTATTCCGGATATTATAAGGATGTGATTCGGAGAGTTTTTTCCGGTGAAACGGTTTTGACAGAGAGGCAAACACTTTCAGGTTATTACTCTTTGATGAAATCAGTTCCTTTGAGAGATGGTAAAGGTGAAATATTTGCGATCATGTTTGTACTCATTGATGTTACTGCCATCAAACAGGCACAGCATCAGTTGACGAAAATAAATGAAGAACTGGAGTTGATTGTTCAGGAACGGACGCAGCAACTTAAGGATGCAAACAAACAACTGGAAGCATTCAGTTATTCTGTATCTCATGATTTGAAGGCACCCCTCCGTACCATATCAAGGTTTTCGGGAATCTTGAAAGAAGATTATGTAGGTGTGGTAAATGACGGTGAGTTCGACAGGCTCATCGAACGGATTGTTGCCAATGTATCATCAATGGAAAGGCTGATCAATGATCTTTTGGAATTTTCGAGATTTCAACGTAATGATCTTTCCAAGTCAACGATCGATATGGATAAACTTGTGCATGAAATTCTGAATGAACTTACTTCACAGGAAACGTCCAGAAAACTTGATATCAAAGTTTCAGCTCTTGATTCTGTTCACGGGGATATCAGTATGATCAGACAGGTATGGATCAATCTGCTTTCTAATGCGCTTAAATATTCAAGAAAAAAAGAAGTCGCCACGATTGAAATAACTTGTTCAGCAGATGATAAAGGAATTCGTTACTCGGTATCAGATAATGGAGCTGGCTTTGATATGCAATATGCGGATAAAATTTTTGGAGTTTTTCAACGCTTGCATGCGGCATCGGAATTTGAGGGTACAGGCATAGGGCTTGCTTTGGTTAAAAGTATTATAGAGCGCCACGCTGGTACTATTGGCTTCGAATCAGAAGTTGATAAAGGAACTATGTTTTATTTTACTTTACCTGTAATAAAACAGGAGCTTAATTAAGTTAATAGTAAGATATTGTTTCGTCGTCCTTATTAAATACCTTGAGAGAAAATTTTTGATTCTTCTGTATCCGGTTGATAGACGAAAAGACGCATGTAAATCATGTAATTTTTTATGAAAAAAGTGTAACCATTTCTTCTCTTAAAAAAAGGAAATTCGTATACAAAAGGCGTAATATGAATCGCGCTTTATTTTTATAAAATTTTCGCATAAACCGTTATATAAAAACCGTCATATAAAATGAAAAAGAACAGAAAAGAACCGTCTGTTGGAAGAGATAATCTCCAGGATAAAGGTAGAAATAATACAAATAAAAAAGCAATTTCTAAAAATCGTATAAATGCAAACGAATACGAAGAAGATCGTAGTATGAATATACGTATGAAGCCTCAGCCGTTTAAATCTGATGCTAAAAACATGTTTCATGAAGATAATAAAGACGAATAAAAATTAACCAAACAAGTTACTTAATCAGTTTTATATATGCCATACACGAATACAGTTGCCCTGTTGATATTTAATAATGCAATAGAGGCCTCTATTGTGCAGGATAGATTAACTTTAAACGGGATTCCTTCTTTTTTAGAAGATGAGAATGTATTGGGTTTAAACCCTTCCGGTGGCGTGCAATTAAGAGTTTTTTCAGAAGATAAATATAAAGCTCAACAAATTCTCGCAGAAGAAAAATCATCTTGATTTTCTGGAGACAGTTGTTTATTCATTGTTATCAGTAACTAACCAAGCATGCTCTATCAATGTTTTGTTAATAATATTGGGTGAGAAATGTTAAATATGTGTTTGCTTTTTCTTGAAACAGCCTTTTAAATCAGATCTTTTTATTATCTTAATTTTTAAAAGAAATTAAAATGGCTGTTATATGGAACAGGAAAAAAGAAAAGCAAATGCTACCGATTATTTAGCCAACGAACGTACATTCTTAGCGTGGGTGCGTACCAGCATTGGTATTATGGCTTTTGGCTTTGTTGTAGTAAAGTTCTCCCTGTTTGTAAAACAAATTTCATTGATCCTTGATAAAGATACAATCCCGGTACCAGCACATCATTCACATTATTCTGCTGTAGTAGGTATCGTGTTGGTTGCATTGGGACTTCTTACAACAGTGGTGTCATACATCCGTTACCGGTATACAAATAAACAATTAGACGAAGGTATATATCAGCACTCTTCTTTGTTTATTACACTTCTTACAGCCGTTATATTTTTTATCAGCATCCTTCTCGTATTTTATCTGATTAAAACGGCATAAAGCGGAATGCTTTAGGCTTTAAGCCTAAAGCTTGCTTCTCATTTAAATTGGCTTTTATTTTTCTATTTTGTTTATACCAGCTTATGCCTTGAGCCTTTTGCATTCCACATTTTGCTTTAAGCCTTGAGCTTTCACCCGTAAATCATGTAAAAATTTCCTGAAAAAATATAATACTTATTAAAGTCAAGAAATTGAAATTTGTTTTATAGGCTTTATACATTCTTCTTTATAAGATATCGGCAGAAAATATATGATGAAGCTCTTCAACCAAACAAACAAGATCATGAAAACAATTCAGCTATTATTGATTTCGGTATGTGCGATCGTTGTATCGTTTAATACAGCATTTGCACAAACAACGTACAAATCACAGTTCCCGGTTAAAGTGGATACTTCCGGTGCTATCATGGATGCTTCGGGAACAACGTTTGCTACTATCTCCAAAGACAGCATTATTAAAAATCATCAAGGCCAAAGGATAGCATTTATTGACAGGAACGGCAACCTGGTAGATAAAGATGGAAAAATTCTTGGCAAAGCGGCTAAGAACGGAGACTTTCACAATAGTAACGGAGAAGTAGAGTTTACGGTTAAACCTGCCAAGACAAATGGTAATTATGATGTATATGACAAGATGGGCAAACACGTATTGACGGTTCCCGCTAATTACAAGGCTCAGGCCGGTAGTATTGCTTATATGCATAAAAAAATGCTCATAAAATAATTTAAATACATTCATCTCATACATATAAAAGGCCAGCTAATAAATCAGCTGGCCTTTTGTATGTATGAGAAATTCTCGCTTTATAAAATTTGTGTCTATACATAAGTTTATTATAAACAATTGTTAATGCTTAGCTAACAAATAATCCATGTTTGTAATTACAGTAGAATAAGTATCAGATATTGCAGATATCGCATCGCATTCATTTTGTTTTTTGTTATCTGAAATTTATCTTGCGGATCATCTTTTATAATAACAACCGCTTATATGAGAAATATCTTTCTCTCTTTAATAGTTGCCTGCATATATTCTGCCGTAAGTTATGCACAGCAATTTACTACTTATACTGCCAGCAATTTCTGTTTCGCTATCGCAACGGATGCCCAAGGAAATAAATGGTTTGGTACTGATGACGGAGTTGAATTGTTTGATGGTACAACCTGGAAAGATTATAACTCTGCCGAAGGATTTGATAAAGGTATTGTAATGGCAATAACCATAGATGCAGCCGGTAAGAAATGGTTCGGAACAGCACTTGGTGTTGTTACATTTGATGGCACATCCTGGACTACCTATACAACTGCCGATGGTTTGGCCGATAATAGTGTTAATGCAATTGCTATCGATGCCCAGGGTAATAAATGGTTTGGTACAAATGGCGGTATATCCCTATATGATGGCACCAATTGGAAAACATATAATACCGCTAATACTCCGAACTTAACCAACGATCTTATCTACAGCATTGCATTTGATGGGCAAGGCAATACCTGGTTTGCCACTGATGGCGGCATCACAAAGTTTGATGGCACCACCTGGACGGGCTATACCATAACATCCGGAAATAATAATGCAAGTATTAAAAATAATAAAATCTATTCTGTAGCAACCGATGCACAAGGGAATGTATGGTTTGGTACCGGGCACGGTGTAACACTCTTTAATGGTACTGCATGGAGCTTTATCGGCGTTGCTCAGGGGCTTGTAGGCAATAATGTAAACACCATTGCAGTGGATGCCTCGGATGTTAAATGGTTTGGTACCTATGATGGTATTTCCCGGTATGATGGTACTACCTGGACAAACTATACCTCTGAAGACGTATTGAGAAGAGATACCATTCTTTCCATTGCATTTGATAATTATGGTAATAGTTGGTTTGGCACAGACGTATGCGTTTCAAAATTTGACGGAACAAACTGGAAACATTATGAATCGGTTAGCGGACTTACAGGAAATCATGTAACGGCTGTTTCTGTAGATACAGAAGGCAAAAAATGGGTCGGTACTGTTTCCGGCCTTTCTGTATACAATGATACTGACTGGATGTATTATACTACAGATGATGGTATGGCAGGTAATTATGTATATGATATAGCGTTTGATGCGACCGGCAATAAATGGATTGGTACAGATCGAGGGTTATCTTTGTTCACTGGTACTACCTGGACAAACTATACTACGACCGATGGTTTGGTAAACAATCTGGTACATGCTGTCGCAATCGATGCACAGAACAATAAATGGCTCGGAACATGGGGTGGTGGTGTGTCCCTATTTAATGGTACGGAGTGGACCTCTTATACTAAAGCCGATGGTTTATTAAGCGATACCGTATATGCCGTTGTAATCGATGCGCAGAACAATAAATGGTTTGGTACGCACAAAGGTGTATCTAAATTTGATGGTAGTAACTGGATCTCATATACTACAGCAGATGGCTTACTGAAAAATATTGTCTTTGATATTTTTATTGATGCACAGAATAACAAATGGTTTGGAACCTGGGGAGGGGGCGTATCCAGGTTCGATGGTTCTGTCTGGAAGACCTACACCACAACGGATGGGTTGGCAGGTGATAGTGTGTTTGCGATCGCTGAAGATGCTAAGGGTAATATGTATTTTGGAACATGGGGTTATGGCTTATCTGTATTTAACGGCACAAACTGGACTACACATACGGCTTCAACCTGGTCTCCCTATGAGGCTTCAGGTTTAGGAGGAAATTATATATACAGTATTGCAACGGCAGCAGATACGATATGGATCGCAACCAATGGCGGTCTTACGAAATACGCGCTTGATGCTGTAATTACTACGGCTGTTAAAGATGCTCAATTGAATACTACTATTGTAAATGTTTATCCAAACCCGGCAACAGGTTCGTTTGCTTTATCCGGTAATGGAATCTATGAGGTTAGTATTTATAATACACTCGGGCAACTAGTGTATGAGAATGATAACTACGAAGCAAACAATATGCTTACGCTCACAGGCAAGGGAATGCACGTTATTCATCTTACACAAAATAATATCACTCAGTCCCTGAAAGTAATAGTGCAATAACTATTAATGTATTTTGTTCGTTTTTATAATTACTAGCGTGATACATAAAAACGTTTAGTTAGCTTGATTGTATTGCAATTGTTGGTAAGAACTTGTTAGAATAAAAACAGAAAAATAAATGGCAATAAAATATGTTACGATTGACGAACCTGTTTACATATCTTATTGCCATCTAAGCAGCAATTATTTATTCATTGCATGTTGTTTCGCATCTTCTTTCGGATGTTCAGTTGCAAGTGCATGTTGTTTCACATCTTCTTTCTGATGTTCTTCTGCAAGTGCATGGTGTCCGTGCGCTTTTACAGTTGCTGCGTAAGCATTTTCATGGTCGCCGGCTTCATGAAAATTTGCCGCTTCACGATGACTTTTAGCTGCCTCTTCGTGTTGAGCCGCTGCTTTTTTGTGGTTTTCAATACGTTTTTGATTGTCGGCTGGAGAAATAACTCTTTTCTCTGTTTTTGTAGATGTTGGATTGCTGGTTGTCATAACTGGTTTATTTAAATGGTTAATTAATTATTAATCAAATTTGCGATTATCTTTTTTGAAAAAATTACATCTTTAAAGAAGATGCTTATATCAATCACATATTAAGAATTTATTTTTAACAAAAGTAAAAAGCATCATTCAAGGTTGTTGGTGATCCGCATTGTCTTTTGTTTATTGTATAATATTGTTTCAAGCTGGAACACCAACAATCAAGACTAAATAAAGCATTAAAAAATATTGAAAAGCATATAGGGATAAGTGTTTGTGTATTGGTTATAAGTAGCATTCGGTTGAATAAAAAGAAATGTACTTTTGCCATGTATGATCTTTATGAAAGATATTATTTTTTTTAGTATTGATTTTTTCCCTGAACATAGGCATGCTCAGGTAGACAAGCGTAGAGTCGCACTTAGCAACAAAATATAAGCTCGGAGCATCGATGCCGACGCTCAGAGTACCGACGTCGTTACAAAAAGCATCGACGAGGATGCTCGGAGTAACAAAATCGTTACTCCGAGTACCGACGACGAAGCAAAAAGCATCGACGAGGTTACTCTGAGTAACCTCGTCGATGCTTTTTGTAACAAAATCGATGCTTTTAGTAACCTCATCGTTACTCGGAGTAGCAAATCAGAAGTTATTGGAAAAGAAGAAGAGAGAAAGACGGGGAAAAAGTATATTCGAATAGCAATAAAAAAGTCACGCCGGTTAGCGTGACTTTTTTATTGCTTAATTTTCGAGAGCAAGTTCTTCTTTTTTGCTCCGCTGGCTTTTAAAATGTTTGCTTAAATCCTGCACCGTGCTTGAAAGAGCTGCGTTACCTTTAGCTGCCTGTTTTAATATCCCATAACACTGATCCGTTACAACAATAGCCTCATTGCCTGCTGCCATATACGTATCGTTTATCCCCTCATATAGCGTTTCATATGCGCCATAATCTCGGCCATGTCACTATATAGTAACGCGTCTTTGGTGTATTCCGCTACATTGATTACCGGAGGAATCATGGTAGGGTTTGCTTTTACAGCAATCATCACATCGTTTACATACCCCTGACGTTTTTCGGCGACCTTGCGCAATGCATGTCGTTCTGTGGGAGTGAGATTGATTAAAAAAGGTAAAGCTGCTTTAACAGCTGCAATTTTAGCAATAACGTCTGCTTTTTGTTGAGACGTAATGCTAACGGAAAGATTTTGGTACGACATAGCTTGTCATTTGTTAAAAGTGAATAATAAATAAAATATATCCTTAGGTTTATGTAAGGCGAGGGAAAATGCAATCTCTGCAAAAATTGCGTTGCAAGTGTAGTGGTTTTTTCTGACAGCTGAAAGAATTATATTCGATTAGTACAATTTTTTTACATAAGATAATGTTTGAATACTAGCTTGGAATAAATATATTGAGGAATTGTTTGAGTAAGCTATGGATTTTTGCATCTGCCAATGCAGGAATTTTAAATCGAGAGTTTTAGAAAATAAAAAAAGGTATTAAATCCTAGAATTGCTATAAAAAGAAAAAGCGATCTTTTGGACCGCTTTAAATGTTTTCACAACGATAAAATCTTATTGTGATTTGCTTCGCCATAAAGTAACGAATAATATTTCAAATAAACTAATATGAAAAAGATTTTAGGATTAGATATCGGAACTACGTCAATTGGTTGGGCTATTGTTGAAGCTACAGATGAAAAAAAAGAAAATGATGTTACTGGAAAGCAAGCCGAAACTGATATTAATAACGATCGAATTGGAATTCATAAAGATGCAGTGGGAGTTCGGATTATTAGCCAAGATACTGAAAGATTTAATCAAGGTCTTACACTTAATGATTCTAAAGGAAGCACACTAACTCCTACAGCT
>Ga0210389_10004455_pt1 | contig 10877 bp, 7 predicted proteins | sample IncBWH28OmetaG_FD_160127 | JGI IMG/M metagenome (GOLD analysis project Ga0210389, IMG submission 160127) | Forest soil microbial communities from Barre Woods Harvard Forest LTER site, Petersham, Massachusetts, United States - Inc-BW-H-28-O ... | reverse complement strand
CATCCGTAAAGATCAAAGCAGCAGGACCATCCCATGGCTCTTGCTCATGCGCGTGGGCTTCGAGAAAGGACTGAAAGTCCGATGGGATGCCGGAATCACCTTCCCCCGCCGGCGGAACCATGCTCCACATCGCGGCGGCCGGACTGTAGCCCTTGCGCAGAAAGACTTCCAGCCCATTGTCGAAACTCGCAGAGTCGCTCACCTTCTGCTCAAGCAATCCCACTGTCGCGGGTAGCCCGAGTGTCTCGCGTAGCAACGATTCTTTGGCTCGAAGCCATCGGCGGTTCGCGCTGATCGTATTGATTTCGCCGTTGTGGGCGACGAAGCGGAAGGGTTGCGCCAGCGACCAACTGGGATTCGTGTTGGTGGAGTAGCGTTGATGAAAGATCGCGAAAGGACTGGCAAAATCCGGATCCGCCAGATCGGAATAGAACGCTGGCAATTGCTCCGGAGTCAATAAGCCCTTGTAGACGACGGTTCGGGAAGAGAGAGAGCAGAAATAAGTTCCCTTCGGAGCAACGGATTCCACTTCTTTGCGCAGTCCAAAGAGATTCGATTCCAAGTCGGCGGCTTCGTCCACGGGAGCGAAAAAGCATTGCTGGATGACGGGAAGATTCTCCAGGGCACGAGGACCAACAATCGAAGGATCAGTTGGCACGATACGCCATCCCAATAATCGGAGCCCCCCACTCCGTGCGAGCTTGGCGATCAACTCGCGCGCTGCGCCTTCTTGCTCGCGAGGCAAGAAAACCATCCCTAATGCAAACACGGATGGCAGTTCGATCCCGGCTCCGCGGGCGCACCTTCGTATAAATTTGTCGGGAATGGGCGTAAGCAAACCGGCGCCGTCGCCACTCCTGCCGTCCGCATCCAGCCCGCCGCGGTGGCCGAGCCGGCGCAGCGCCTCCAGCGCCCGCTCCACCACCTCGCGCGAACCTGGGCTGCCAAGTTGCGCCACGAATCCCACGCCACAGGCATCGTGATCGACGGTAGCGAAACTGCGTGTCATCTTACATTGTGTACCCTCTCCAGGGCTGGAAAGTACAATCAAGAATTTCGATGGTGACAATGGATTTTTCGGGAGGCGAGAAGCTTCCGGATCACTCGACCAAAAGGCTGTCCCTCTAACGAGTCACTGGCTTCAACGTGGGGGGCGGTACTTGCGAGTGCCCGCTCCGTAACGCTTCGCCGAGAGCGGTCTCCACTTGTTTCAGGTGGTCGCCTGTCAATTTCTTCCGGTTCTCGGTGAGGTAGAAAACATCGATCGCCATCTGCCCTTCGGTGTCGATCAGGGCAATTTCGATGTTGCACTTGTGATGGGAGAAACACGAGGCAACCGTGTACAGCAGGCCTGGCCGATCCTGCGTCACCACTTGCACCAGCGTACTGTTCGAAGAGCACTTCTCGTCGAACTCAATCGAGGTCTTAATCTTTACCTTGGGCGTGTTTTTCCTCTGCTCTGCCTGCATGCGGCTCTTCAGCATGCGGTCGAGGTCCGTCTCTCCCGTCAAGACATCGCTGATACCACACTTGAAGCGCTCCCATTCCGAGAGGTTCAGTTCAAGGGTTCGGAAACGATCGGTAAAATAGAAGGTGTCGACGACCCTTCCCGCCTGATTTGAAAAAGCCGTGGCCTTGACAATGTTCATGCCCCACGCGGCTAGGGCTCCAGCCACCTTGCCGAAAAGGAAGGGGCGGTCGTCCGTAACCAGCGTTAGTTCGAACCAGTGGCGGCCTCGCTTTAGATCAAGCTGGATGGGATGCTTCCCCAGGCTCTCCGACATGTCCAAATGATGCAACACTTCGTTCGCCGCATAAGTTCTCAAGTAGCGCTGCGGCAACCCCTCCAAAAAAGCTTTCACTTTCTTGCCGGCTCCAGGAGCCAGAACGCGCAGGCGGGAAACTTTCTCGTCATCGAGATCGGCATCGGGGTGTAGTCGCTGATCCACGTTGCGACTGAGTTGATTCGCGGCTGCAATGTAAAGCTGCCAGACGTTCTCCGCTTTCCACGGAGTCAGCGCGTCGGGATTAACCGCCTTGATGTCCGCATAGGTGAAGAGGCAAAGCATCTTCAGGCGCTCGGGAGTCCCTATTTTCTCAGCGAATGCAGCAACGGTCGCCGAATCGAAAATATCGCGGCGGAGTGCGGCCGACATTTCCAGGTGATTGCCAATCAGAAAGAGCACGGTCTCGTGCTCCGACGACTCCAGGTCCAAACGCTCTAGGCATTGTTCCGCTATCGCTAGGCTGCCTTCAACGTGATTTTCGGAAGGCGCGCCTTTACCGGTGTCGTGCAACAAGAGAGACAAGTACAGCAATTCCGGCTGTTCGAGTTCGTCAAGGATTCCGGCGTATTGCTTTTCCCATTCCGATCGCAACTGCCGCAGCCGGTGCAGGCTTTCTATCGCCAAGAAAGAATGCTCGTCGACGGTGAAACGATGATAGAAATCGCGGACCACCAGCGAGTCGATCGCCTTCAATTCCGGCAAGAGTAGAGTCAGCAAGCGCAAGGAATGCATAGCCCGCAGGGCGTGGGCGGCATGCGGCTGGGTCAGAATTTCTCCCAGATAGAGCCAAAGCTCCGCTCCCCTGGGCGGCGTCGCGGCGAGCGACGGCAATACTTGCTCAATCTGGTATTCCGTGGTCGTGCTAAGGCGCACGTCATGATGTGCCACGAAATGGAAAAGACGGAGCAACACTTCCGGATCCTGCAGGGCCGACGACTGGCGCAGGAAAACCAGGCCATCGACCACTGAAAAGTCGGCGTCGGAGACTCGCGCCCGCAAATTGTGCAAGTGTCGGGAAAGCGAAGACCACGCCGCCGGAATTTCTTCCAGCAACTGCGTGGCGGTGCGATGCACCGAGCGGGCGTGGCTGAAATAGATGCGCATCCAGTCGGCGGGAGCGAGATCGTGTGCGTCATACACACCGATTCCGTGCTTCGCTGCTTCCTCCTGCGCCTCCCACGACAGCATATTGTCGTCGCGCCCGTAACGAAGATGCAGGAAGCAGCGCACGGACATCAGAAAATCGAGCGCAGGCTCGAACTGCTTACGCGCCGAAGATGACAGCAGCGACTTGGGCTCAGGCCGGTCGCGAAGCTTGTCCATGGAGGAGAGCAGGCTGAGCCAAAGCGCCACATTGCAATCCCGCAAGCCACCAGGAGTGTCCTTTACGTCGGGTTCGAGATGAAAGATTGTATTGCCGAATTTTTCATAGCGTTTGCGCGTGACGTCGGCCAGTCGCTGCACCAGAGGCTGCGTCTCCGTGATCATCAACTTTGGGATAACTTTGTCGTGCAACCGCGTGAACAGATCGCGATCGCCTGCAAGATAGCGACAGTCGAGCAGCGAGATCGCAAACTCGAGGTTGGCGGGGTCGAAGCGGTCGCATTCCTGCAGAACGCGGGTGGCCGGACTTACCTTCAGGCGCAGGTCCCACAAGCCCTGCGAAAAGCCTCGAACCTGATGCTTGAAAGCTCCTTCGGTTTCATGATCGGCGTGAAGAAAAAGCAGATCGATATCAGAGTGCGGAAAAAGCCAACTGCGCCCGAATCCGCCCAATGCGACAAGGGCGAACTTCAGTGGACCTTGCTCGTCTGGGCAAATGATTTCTTTCCAGAGATGAATACCAATCTTTTCTACCAGCGCCGTACGCTGTGAGATCGCCGCCCAGCCATTGCCCTTAGCAGCAAAGTCCTCCTGGATCCTCGCCGATTCCGCCGTGTAGAGATCCCGTAGTTCTCTGCTTAATGAGCCTGCCGTGGTCATACCGTTTGATCCGGGCCGAACCTCACGAGCAGCGTTCTTGTGGCTGGGGGGATGTTGCGTCGATCTATGCTCCTCGCTGTTGCCGTTTCACAGAGCATCTTCTCCGCGCTCATCATTTCGGATGCGAATGATTTCATCGATGTGGGAAAGAAAAATTTTCCCGTCACCGATTTTCCCGGTGCGAGCGGCCGCAGAAATTGCCTGAACGACTTTTTCGACCATGGTGTCGGCGACGACCAACTCGAGCTTGATCTTGGGGATAAGATCGACGGTGTATTCCCGTCCGCGGTAGAACTAGGTGTGTCCCTTCTGTCTTCCATGGCCGCGAGCCTCAAGTACGGTCATGCCTTCGATGCCAATCTCGTGCAGCGAACTCTTTACGCTTTCCAGCTTGGAGACTTGGATGATTGCTTCGACTTTGATCATCGTGATTCGTATCAATCCTACGCCAAAATCTCCGAAGCTGGTGGGCCCTTATTGTTAATTCTCGTTCCGTTGCAGTATCGCGGACTCAAACTTCATCGCACCCGGCGACCGGCTAGCCGGCTCATCTGCTAGATCAACCGGCGACCCGGCAGAAGAAATGACGTATTCCGGATACGCGGAAATCCCGTGTTCATGCAAGTCTAGACCGTAAAGCTCTCCCTCGCGCGACACCCGCAGCCTGCCGGTCGCATTTACCAGATACATCACGGCGTAGGCGACCGCGAAAGTAGTTGTCGTGATAATCAGACTCCCGAGCGCCTGTGCCGTCAGCACCTGCATGCCTCCGCCGTAAAGCAGTCCCTTGAGCGACGCGGAGTTGTCGGGCGCGACCGGTCCGGTGGATCCGTATTTGCCGCAGGCAAAGAGGCCTAGCGAGAGCGTCCCCCAGATGCCGCACATCCCGTGCACGGGAACTGCGCCGATGGGATCATCAATGCGCAGCCACTCCAGCAACTCGACGCCCGCGACCACCACAACGCCAGCTACGCCGCCGAGAAGAATCGCTCCCGTCGGGCTCACCCAATAGCACGGACAAGTTATGGCGACTAACCCTGCAAGGAATCCGTTAATGGTGAAACTCACATCCCACTTTTTATTCGGGATGTAAGCGTAAAGCATCGCGGTCAGCCCAGCCGCGCACGCAGCCAGTGTGGTGTTCGTTGCCACTCGACCGATGCCTTCGAAATCCATCGCGGAAAGTGTGCTACCAGGATTGAAGCCATACCAGCCGAACCATAGCAGCAAGCCACCGCTCGCTGCGATTGTCAGGTCATGAGGCAGCATTGGACCGCCACCGTCGCGCTTGAATTTGCGTCCCAGACGTGGGCCAAGAACGATGGAGCCAGCCAGGGCGATGACACCTCCAATGGTATGCACAACCGTCGACCCGGCGAAATCATGAAAGCCTGTGCCCAGCGACGGAAAGAAATGACCGTCGCTGCCCATCAGGGCCAGGAAGCCGTCAGGGCCCCACGCCCAGTGACCAATGATCGGATAAATGAAACCAGAAACCGCGACGCTATACAGTAGGTCGCCAACGAATCCAGTGCGTCCGATCATTGCTCCCGAAGTGATGGTCGAGCAGGTGTCGGCGAAGGCGAATTGAAAAAGCCAGAAGGCCAGAAAAGCGACCCCGGTACTTTCGTAGGTTGCCGGAACGTCTTTCAGGAAAAACCAGTGGTATCCGATGAAGCCATTGCCGTGGCTGAACATGAACGAGAAGCCAAAGGCCCAGAAGAGCAAACCGCACAGGCAGGTGTCGACGATGCACTCCATCAGGACATTCACCGTCTCGCGGGAGCGGCAGAAACCGGCCTCCAGCATGGTGAATCCGACCTGCATTCCGAACACGAGGAATGCGGCGATCAGCGTCCAGACGGTATTAATCGGATTGACGATGTCTGCGGCTTTTACTTCAGCATCGGCCGCATAGACGCGTCCAAAAAGCAGGCCCGAAACGACGGTGATGAAGAGCAGAACCAGAGCAACGCCGACGGCCTTCCCGAGAAGCAACAACTTTCCGTAACGCTGCCATTCCGGATCTCGCAAGCGAACGGCCAAACGGGACAATCTCTCGCTTAGAGACACTTTCTTCCGGCGCTGCGGAAAAGAACGCATCAAATCGCTCCTTAACAGGGCTATTGGGGAAACTGCATTTCACAATCACTGCTCACGTTCTACCCGAACCGCTCATCTGCGGGTACACTCGGCGAATCGGTAGCTACCAAGCACGACAGTAAAAGACGAATCCGCCGCGGTCCAATGCATAGTTCTTATCACATGCATCGGAAATATCTCTGCAATTTAAATTTATGGAGCACATAAACGAGATTTATCCAGCCCTCGCGGATCAACATTCCCGGAACTGCAATACTCAACGGGAACCAGCGTTTATGGCTCTAGGTCAAATCTCTTGAGGTCGTCTCGATCAACCTTTTCCTGAAGACAGCCAGTTCTCGAGTTGGTCGGCGTAGGTCCGGCTGGACCGGTGTTCTGAACCGTCTGCAAGCTTCACGGTGAACTCGCGGTTCTCGATGGACCGAAGCTCCAGAATGCTTCCGGTGCGCACGATTCGCGAACGATGGATGCGAAGAAACTTCGAGGGGTCGAGCTTTTGTTCCAATGAGCTCATGGTTTCGCGCAACAAGTGAGAGCGGCTGCGACTATGCAGCTCCGCATAATCTCCCGCAGCCCCAATCCATTCGACGTCCTCCGCCAGCACGATCTGAATCCGTGAACCGGTCCGCACCGTAAAGCGTGAAACATACTTCTCAGAGTTGCGGTCGAGCATTCGCAAAATACGTTCAGTGATCGCGGTCCTCGAAGTCGAATCCACAAGCTTCCGCGCCCGATCGACCGCGGCAGCGAAGCGTTCGTCGTCCACTGGCTTGAGCAGATAGTCCAGGGCGTGAACTTCGAATGCGCGCAAGGCGTGCTGTTCATACGCTGTGAGAAAGATGACGCCAGGCAGATTCTCTTTGGGTAAGGTGCGGAGAACCTCGAATCCGTCCATGCCCGGCATTTGCACATCAAGGAACACAATGTCGGGGGAAAGCTCGAATATCTTCTCTACGGCCGACGAACCATCCCCGCATTCGCCTACGATCTCGACATCGCTGCACTTTTCCAGTCTCAGTGCAACGCCGCGGCGAGCCAACGGTTCATCATCAACAATCAACGCGCGCACAAGAGAACCTCTTGTCCTTGGTTACTTTTTCGGAAGGGTAGTTCCACGGTCACCTCGCAGCCACCTGCTCGAGGCCACACGAGCGTAAACTTCTGGTCAGTACCGTAAAGCGTCTTTAGTCGCTCTATCGTGTTGGACAAGCCAATCCCGTTCATGGGCTTGTCTTCCCTCGCAGCAACTGCACCCGAGTTCTTGACGACGATCTGCAATTGACCATCGTGAAACTCGCTTCGGAGTACCATGGTTCCGCCTCCGACGACGGGAGCAATGCCATGCCGCACGGCATTCTCCACCAAAGGCTGTAGCAACATACTCGGAACCAGAGCGTCCAGCGTTGCCGGAGAAATCGCGAGGTCAACCCTCAAGCGCTCTCCGAGTCTGATCTGCTCGATCGCAAGATATTGCTCGGTGAAGGCAATCTCCTGGGAGAGCGGCACTTCCGGCACAATCTCATGATCCAGGCTAGTTCTTAGAAGCTCCCCGATCTGCGCCAGCATACGGGTCGCGGCGGGAACGTCGCCATCCAGGACGAGAGTCGAAACAGCGTTCAGAGAATTGAACAGAAAATGCGGATTCAACTGGCAGCGCAAGGCGCTGAGCCGGGCCTCCCGTGCCTCACCTTCGGCGCGAAGCAAGCGCTCCCTTTCCTGCGCCGATTGCTGCCAGTGCTTGATGCTGAAGTACAGGCTGCACCACAAAAAAAGGACCACGGCGAACTGCACGGAATTCCCCGCTAGGTCGGCCCAATCCATTTTGCGGAAGCCTAACACCGAGAGCTCGGCGGTGAACGCGCCCGCCGCTCCCACTAACAGCGACCAGACAAACACTCGGATCTCGAAAGCCAGCCACGGAAGCGCGCGTCGCCACAATGCTCGGCAAATAGGACGCAGTACGCAACTGCCCATGAACATAAAAACCACAGCCAGGGTGTCGTCGCGGAAGGCTCCGGAGCGATGTAAAAAATCAGGAATCGATCCCACAAGCACCAGCACATACAGGCACGCCCATCCCATCATCTGGAGCTGCCAGAACGATGGGAAACCGAGTTCGTCACGCTTGAGCATGATCAGTATTCTAGCCCAAGAACGCTGCCGTACCACTTCAGCTTGTCGCGCAGAACCCGCGGCCTGTCGCAACGCTCAGGCGGTCCGCAGACGCGCTGCAACCGGCCACGCTGGTCTGGGTTAATCTCCACCAATGATGAAATCATGAACCGATGGAGAGGAGAAACGAAAGTGCTCACAGCAGTTATCCAAAGCAGATGCCACGCGCGAATCTTGGTCCAAGCGGCCAGCGCTTTGACCGTGCTTGTCGCCACGATGCTTGTTGCCCTGCTGCTCTGCCCGGAAGGCTATACTCAGGGCCAGACAGCCCAGCAAGTACAGAATCCCTTCCCTGATACGGTTCCGTTCATGACGCGCGTCGCCCAGCATCAGAAGGATCTCGAGTCCCTGCTCAGCCAATACACCTTCACAGACCGGATCACGGCCTGCGCGCTGGACAAAAAAGGACAAGTCCGAAGCCAACACACGGATACGTACTACATAACGCCAACAGCTTACGAGTTCTTCTCCCTCCACGTCAGCCACGATGCAAAGCCGGTGTCGCAGAGTGATCTGCAAAAACAAGAAAAGGAGATCGAACACAAAATACGCCAGTATGAACAAAAGGCGCAGAAACCTGGCGAAGTTCATCCCAAGAACGATATTCTGTTTTCCGACGTCATTTTGAAGTCTCGATTCACGCCTCTGCGCTGGGACGACATTCATGGAAAGCGCATGATCGTCTACGCCTTTGAAGCGAAATCACCTCCCCAACACCAGGGAAACCTCGCGGGCAGAGTCGCCGGAGATATGAAGGGGACAATGTGGATCAGCCCGGATGACGCGGAAATCGCTCGCATGGAGTTCACCAGCGTCTCGTCGCTGAACCTCGGGCTGGGTCTTCTCGGCAACGTCAAGGGCTTCGAGGGTTTCATCGAGCAGCAGAGAGTCCATGATGAGATTTGGCTACCCAGCCATCAAGAATTTGTAGCCCAAGGACGGCAACTCGTCGCGGGATTTCGTATCCGCCAGGTGGACGAGTTCAGCGATTATCTCAAGGCCTCCACGGATGTCTTCCAACAGATCCACTCCCCGAATACTGATGCAAGCGGTGATGCCAAGGTCTCTAAACAGGTGGAACAGTGAGCGAAACAGTCATGTCGAAGGATTCGACCCCAGGGTTTGGCGGAGAATGCATCAGTGAAAACCCTCGGCCGGTAGCCGAAAAAGAGCGCATTGTGAGCATCGATGTGCTCCGCGGTTTCGCTCTGCTCGGCATTCTCCCCATGAACATCCAGTACTTCTCGATGATCAGCGCCGCCTATTGGAATCCAACCGCGTATGGCGATCTGCACGGAGCAAACTTCTGGGTCTGGTTGCTCAGCCATGTCTTAGCAGATGAGAAGTTTATGACCATTTTCTCCATGCTGTTCGGAGCCGGAATTCTGCTCATGACCAGCCACGTCGAGGCCGCAGGCAAGCCCTCTGCCGCTCTGCACTACCGGCGCTTGGGCTGGCTGATCCTGTTTGGCCTGGCGCATGCCTACCTTCTGTGGAGTGGAGATATTCTGGTCGCCTATGGAATGTGCGGGCTGCTGGTCTACCCTTTCCGCAGATTTAGGCCACGCACGTTGTTGGTGCTGGGCGTCCTGGCCATCGCCGTCGCGTCCGCCTCCATGACGGCGTACGGCCTGTGGTCGCAACATTGGTCTCCCGCACAAGTGCAAGTTGCTCGCGAACAGTTGTGGATGCCCACGCCAGCGATGGCCGCGAAGGAGATTGCGGCCTATCGAGGCAACTGGACGGCGCAAATGAGTTTTCGCGTGCCGGACTCCCTGCAAATGGAAACCGTCTTCTTTGTGGCGTTCACATTTTGGCGCGTCACTGGGTTAATGCTGGTTGGCATGGCACTTTTCAAGTTGGGAGTTTTCAGTGCCAAAAGGCCATCGTCTTTCTACAGGATGATGATCGCTGTCGGATTGCTCATCGGCATTCCGGTGACGCTCTACGGAACATACCGTGACTTCGCCGCGGGCTGGGACTTCCGCTATTCCTTCTTCTACGGCATGCAATTCAATTATTGGGCGAGTTTGTTGGTCAGCCTGGGCTGGGTCGGCGCAATCATGCTCGCGTCGAACGCGACAGCAATGGTTTCGCTAACGCGACGCCTGGCTGCAGTCGGCCGGATGGCGTTTACGAACTACATTATGCATACGGTGGTGTGCACCACTCTTTTCTACGGTCACGGCCTTGGCTTGATTGGCAAAGTGTTGCGAGTGGGGCAGCTCGCTATCGTCCTCGTGATTTGGGCGGTTCAGTTGTTAGCGTCTCCAATCTGGTTGCGCTACTTCTTGTTTGGGCCGCTGGAATGGTTGTGGCGATCGCTGACCTACCTGCAATGGGAACCGCTCCGCCGCAATTCCGGCGTTGGGTGCGGCGCAAGCTCCATCTGAAACCGCTGGTGAGCGGAATGTTCCACAATGCTACGGTCGGACTACACTGTGGTGTGTGCCAGTTGGAGACCACCTGAAAGTTGCCGAACCAGGAGGGCAAGTGACTTTGTTCACACCGCTGCCCATTGGGTATGTCAGAAGCTCGTACAAAGACACTCGTGAGGTTCCCAAAGGGTTGGGCGCGAAACACGATGCGGAAGGTGTTCTCGAAGTATTACCGGAATTCGGGGTCGGACTCACTGACATCGAGGGTTTCTCTCACCTCATCGTCATCTGGGTATTTGATCACTCGAAGGGCTTCGAACTGCTGGGCACACCACCGAGCGATAATCGGCCGCACGGCGTGTTCGCGACGCGATCCCCGAGACGTCCCAATCCTGTCGGCCTGACCATTGTCGAGCTTCTTAGTCGAGACGGCACACGGCTGCACGTACGCGGC
>Ga0210389_10004454_pt1 | contig 10878 bp, 6 predicted proteins | sample IncBWH28OmetaG_FD_160127 | JGI IMG/M metagenome (GOLD analysis project Ga0210389, IMG submission 160127) | Forest soil microbial communities from Barre Woods Harvard Forest LTER site, Petersham, Massachusetts, United States - Inc-BW-H-28-O ... | reverse complement strand
CGTGGCGGCCGTCGAGGTCGACGCCAGCTTCACGTTTCCGCCGTTGGCGTTGAAGGTCGCCGTGTTGCTGAAATTCCCGCCCACCTGGGTGACACCGGTGGCAGCGGTGAACGAGGCGGTTCCACTCACCGACAGCGAGGTGCCGATCGTGATGGTGCCCCCTGCACCCACGAAGATGCCGCTCGACATCGTCCTGCCGTTCGTCACCGTGAGGCCGGAGAAGCTGCTCGTGACCGTCTTCGCGTAGCCGTTCTGGAAGGTCACCGAGTTCACGGTGATCGTCGAGGTCAACCCGCAGCTCTGGCTCGAGCTCCCGCCGTCGAAGACCATGTCGTCGGTGCTCAGCGGCACGTGCCCACACGACCAGTTGGCCGTCGAGGTGTTGAAGTTCTGGCCGGTGGCGGTCGCCTGCCAGGTGCAGGTGGCCGCGCGCGCGACGCCTCCGCCGATCGTGGCTGTCGCGACGAGGACGACGAGCCCCCACTTCACCTTGCGTACCAAGTTAGGGACCTTCCGATCGCTCCCTCTCAAAGAGATCGGCGGCCGCACCCGAACCTTGAGATGCGGAAACGCGCTAGGCGCGGCCCGGGCGGCCGTTGTTGCGCGCTTCGGCGCGCGCCTCGATCTGGTCGAGGAGATCCATCTGGTGAGCCGCTTCCGGCTCCCGGGGCTCGCGCGGGTCAATCGAGCGGATCCGGTAGTTCCCCAGCAGGCCGGTCACGATGTTGCGCGCGCGCTCGAGGATCTGCTCGTCGGACAAATCGACGCTGTCGCGCGTCCGAAGTACGCGAATCCCCTCGGCGATATCCTGCAAGAGCAGACGAACGGTCATAACCGGCACAGGCTTAGTCTTCTGTCTCGGACGGGTCGTTTCCCGTGGCAAGATGCTCGGATCATAGTGTCAGAGGCTTCCCCCGACCAGCCTTTAGATGAGGTCGCCGGCCTGAATTCGACGCATCGCGATGCGCGGACAGCGCAACGGATATCACGCGGAGGAGCGTGGGCCGTCATGTTATGGATCCCGGATATGCGAAACCTTCCTTACCGCAGTCCGTTCGCCGCCTCCCCGGCGTTGCTCCTGGCATTTCTGGCCGGATGCAGCACTTCGGCGAGCGGGACGACGACGCCCACCCCCGGCTCGCCGGACGACCTGGCTTCGCAGCTGGCGATGGCCTTCTGCACGGCCACAGAAGCGTGTGGCGTGAACCCTGACGCCTCGGTCACCTCCACCTCGGTCCCCGACGGCGGCGCGCCTTCCACCTGCGTCGACCGCGCGACGCTCTCGGCGAACATGCAGCTGGCGCTGGTCTCGACCGCGTTCAACGAAGGGTTGCTCACGCTCGACGGGGCGACCGCCTCGAGCTGTGTCAGCGCCTATGCGGCCCTCGGCTGCTCCGCCCTGGCGGGTCAGACCGAGCCCAACGTCCAGGCGGCGCTCGACGCTCCTGCCTGCGCCACCCTCTTCACCGGCTACATCCCCGTCGGCGAGCGTTGCGACATGAGCGAGGAGTGCGTCAGCGGCTCGTACTGCCTCTCCCAGGGGACCGGGCAGAACGTCACCTCGATCGCCGGCAGCGGGACGCTGGGGATCTGCTTTCAGTTTCAGGGGATGGGCGCCGCCTGCAACACGACCGACGACTGCCTGCCGCCGCTCACCTGCAACGCGACGACGCTCACCTGCGAATAGCTGCCTAGCGAAGCACGGCCACGCGATCGCCGAAGATCTGCTCGATGCGCGCCAGCAGATCGTCGCTGGCGGCGATCTTGTAGTCGTCGCCCAGCGGCAGGATGCTCTCGCTGCGCATCGGGATCTCCATCCGCAAGACCGCGCGGCAGGCCCCGGTGTGCATGCGGAGCACCTTCTCCAGCGCGCGGAGCTGATCCTCGCTGACCAGATCGGCGTTGAGCTTGATGTCGAGCAGCGAGCTCTTCTCGGCCCGCACGCGGGCCAGAGGCTTGGCGTCGAGGAAGCGCAGCCGCTCGCGGGCGGTCTCACCTTCCCCGAAGGGGGTGTCGACGGTTCCGGTCACCAGGATCGGCTCGTCCTTGGAGAGGATCTCCCGGTACTCGTCGACCTTCTTGGAGCTGACGAAGAGCTCGATCTGGCCCGACTGATCCTCCAGCGTGAAGTAGGCGATCTTGCCAGCGCCGCTCTTCATCGGACGCTCGGTGTAGACGGCGACCACGCCGGCCAGGATGACCTCGGCGCGCTCCCCCTTCTGGGTGCAGTTGGCGGCGGTCGCGTTGGTGAAGCGGCGGATCTCGCTGGCGTAGCGATCGAGCGGGTGTCCACTGATGTAAAAGCCGAGCGCCTCTTTTTCGTAGGCCAGCAGCTCCTTCGGCATCCACTCGTCGAAGGGCGGGTACTTGTCCTCGCTCGTCGCCGCGCCCGGGCTCTTGGTGCCGCCCCCTCCGGTCAGCAGCGCCAGCAGGTTCGTCTGCCCACTCTCCCGATCGCGCTGCGCTTCGGCCGCCCGCTCACTGGCCAGGCCGATGGCGCCGAAGACCCGCGCGCGCGTGACACCGTTCTGCTGGGCGACGCCGTCGAAGGCGCCCGCCTTCACCAGCGCCTCGATCACCTTGCGGTTCACCTTGCGCCCGTCGACCCGGCGGCAAAAATCGAACAGCGACAGAAGAGCGCCCCCCTGCGCGCGGGCCTGCTTGATCACTTCGACGGCCCCCTCGCCCACCCCCTTCACGGCGCCCAGGCCAAAGCGGATCACCTTCCTGTCGCCGGTCGATCGCGTGGGAGAGGAGGTAGGGGTCGAGGACGAGCTCTGTTCGTCCGCGGCTTTCGCAGATACCTTGGCCTCCTTCGTCGGAGAGCTCGCGACCCCCTCCAGCGCGCCGGCGACGACGCTGAAGTCGGTCTCCGATTCGTTGACATCGGGGCGGAGGACGGCGATCCCGTCGGACTTCGCCTCGGCGATGAACTTCACGACGGCGTCGGTGTCGTCCTTGTCGCAAGTGAGCAGCGCCGCGAAGAACTCGACAGGGTAGTAGCGCTTGAGGTAGGCCGTCTGATAGGTCAGCAGGCCGTAGGCGGCGGAGTGGCTGCGGTTGAAGCCGTAGCCGGCGAACTTCTCCATCAGATCGAAGACGCGCTCGGCGATCTTGACGTCGATCGCCTTTGCCTTGGCGCCATCGAGGAAGCCGGCCTTCTCCTTGGCCATCTCCGAGGCCTTCTTCTTCCCCATCGCGCGGCGAAGCAGGTCTGCTTTGCCGAGGCTGTAGCCGGCCAGCGCCGACGAGATCTGCATGACCTGCTCTTGGTAGACGATGACGCCGTAGGTGTCCTTGAGGATCGGCTCCAGCGTCGGGTGGTCGTACTCCACCTTCTTGCGCCCGTGCTTGCGCTCGATGAAGTCGTCGACCATCCCGCCCTCGAGCGGCCCGGGACGGTAGAGGGCGCCGGCGGCGACGATGTCCTCGAAGCAGTCGGGGCGCAGCTTCTTGAGCAGCTCGCGAAAGCCCGAAGACTCCAGCTGGAACACGCCGGTCACGTCGGCGTCGGAGATCATCTTGTAGACCGGGACGTCGTCGAGCGGGATGAGCGAGAGATCGAGCTCCTCTTGATCCTGCGCCGCGCGTTCGCGGTTGACGTGGTCGAGGCAGATCTGGATGACGGTGAGGGTCTTGAGGCCGAGGAAGTCGAACTTCACCAGGCCGGCCTTCTCGACCATGTCCTTGTCGTACTGGGTGACGATGCCGGTCTCGTCGCCGGCCGGGCGGAAGCAGGGGACGTACTCCCAGAGCGGACGATCGCCGATGACGATCCCGGCGGCGTGCTTGCCGGCGTGGCGGTTCAGCCCCTCGAGGCCCTTGGCCACGTCGAGCAGCTCGCGATAGACGGGGCTCTCGTCGTAGAGCGCCTTCAGGCGCGGCTCCTTCTCGATCGCCTCGGCAATCGGGGGGCTCTTCCCCTGGATCGGCTCCGGCACGAACTTGGCGACCTTGTCGGCCTCGGCGAACGGCACCGCCATGGCGCGGGCGATGTCCCGCACGCCCGAGCGCGCCTTGATCTGGTGCATGGTGACGATCTGGCCGACGTTGTCCTTGCCGTATTTCTGCTGGACGTAGCTGATCACCTCGTCGCGCCGGTTCATGCAGAAGTCGATGTCGAAGTCCGGCATGCTGACCCGCTCGGGGTTGAGGAAGCGCTCGAACAGCAGCTTGTTGCCGATCGGATCGATGTCGGTGATGCGCATCGAATAGGCGACCAACGAGCCGGCGCCCGAGCCGCGGCCCGGGCCGACCGGGATCCGCTGCTCCTTGGCGTGGCGGATGAAGTCCCAGACGATCAGGAAGTAGCCGGCGAACTGCATCTTCTGGATGACGCCCAGCTCGAGCGCCAGCCGCGCGGCGTAGACGTCGCCGTCGACCTTGTCCCCCCGCCGGTGCGCCTCTTCGATCCGCTTCTTGAGCCCCTCCTCGGCGATCGCCTGCAGGTACGACTCGGCGGTCATCCCGTCGGGGACCTGGAACTTCGGCAGGAAGGTCTCGCCCAGCTTGAACTCGACGTTGCAGAGCGCGCCGATCCGGGCGGCATTCTCCAGCGCCTCGGGGATGTGCGCGAAGTAGCTCTCCATCTCGGCCGGCGTCTTCACGAAGAAGGCGTCGTTGCGGTGGTGCAGGCGCTTCTCGTCGTGGATGGTCTTCTTCTGCTGCACGCACATCAGGATCTCGTGCGCGCGCGCGTCGGTCTGGTTCAGGTAGTGGCAGTCGTTGGTGGCGATGACGCCGATGCCGGTCTTCTTGGACATCTCGAGCAGGTGGCCGTTGACGGTCTCCTGCTCCTCCAGACCATTGGGTTGCATCTCCAGGAAGAAGTTCTCCTTCCCGAAGATGTCGGCGAACTCCAGCGCGGCGTTCTCGGCCGCCTCGGGACCGCGCCGCATGATCGTCTGCGCCACCTCGCCGCCGAGGCAGGCCGAAAGACCGATCAGCCCCTCGGCGTGCTTGCGCAGGAGCGGCTTGTCGATGCGCGGGTTGTAGTAGAAACCTTCCAGGTACCCCATCGAGTTGAGGTACGAGAGGTTCTTCCAGCCGACCTCGTTCTTGGCCAGCAGGATGAGGTGGTTCGAGCGCCGCTCGGTCTTGTCCAGGCGATCGGGCGCGATGTAGGTCTCACAGCCGAAGATCGGCTTCACCCCATGCGCCTTGGCCTTCTGATAGAAATCGAGCGCGCCGAACAGGTTGCCGTGGTCGGTGATGGCCACCGACTTCATTCCGCGCTCGAGGACCTTGGGGAAGAGATGGTCGAGACGGATGGCGCCGTCGAGAAGGCTATACTGCGTGTGCAGATGCAGGTGCGTGAAGTCGGGCATATGCGGCGTTCGAGCTTGGCCCTGCCGGCGCGGGCAATCCAGCGCAAAAGAATCCACAGCCTGTCCACAAGCCGGCGCCGCGTCTGCGCGCTCGTCCTCTGCGCCGCCGCGGTGGCGGCCAACGGCTGTTCGGGGAGCGGCGGCGCGCCCGCCCCCCCGACCTTCACGCTCACGGCTGCGAACACGGAGCCGATCGAGCTCAGCCCCAACGCGCAGGCGACGCTGACCTTCACCTTGACCGACAGCGGCCGGCCGGTCGCCGGTCAGACGGTCTCTTTCACGACCATCGGGGCCTCGAGCAATGATGGGGCCCAGGGTGCCACCGTCGCCGAACCGTCGGGCGTCACCGGAGCCGACGGAGGCGTCACGGTCAGCGTGCGCGCCGGGCTGGCCGACTTCCGCGTCGAGGCGCAGATAGGGACCGCGAAGGCCGACGTCACGGTGATCGTGGCGACGGGACCCACCGGGACGGTCCTGGTGGCGCCTTTTCTCGCCCCGTCGAGCAGCCCGTTGCCGGCAGGGACGACGATCCAGATCCTGCTCTACGACGCCCGCGCCTGCGCCGATCTCAATCTCGCCCAGCCGACCGACGACGTGCGGGAAGCCGTCACCCTGGATGATCTGGCCAGCACCGCGTCGTTCGGGTTGGTGGGCACGACGGTGGTCAGCGCCGCCGTCGCGCGGGCGCTCTCGGGAGACGCGCTGGTGGCGAGCGGCTGCGTCGATATTCCCGGCTCGAGCCTGCTCGCCGACGAAGCGGTCGAGGTCGCGCTCCCGCTCACCGACTGGTCGCCCGATCCGGTCGGCAGCTACACGGTGACGTCGACGCTGACGTTCGCGCCGCCGCTGGCGGCGGCGGCCACGCTGGCGGCGCCCTGGGCCGATCTCTCTGATTGCCCGCTCGATCCGGCCCAGCTGTGGCTCGACTGCACCGTCGACGCGCTCTCGCCCGCGACCAGCGCCGATCCGCTCGACTGCGTCCCGTCGACGGTGCCCGGGGGCGAAGGCCCGCTCGGCGACGCGATCGCGGCATTGCGCGGCGTGCCGCTGACCGACGGCGCCGGCGAACCAACCGGCTGCCGGAGCGCGCGCGACGCCGCCGGGGACGCGAGCGTCGACGCGCGGGTGTCCGGCCTCTTCGGCAGCCCGACGCCCGCCACGCTCGTCGCGCTTCCGGAGATCGCCGCCGACGCCGCCTCCATCCTCGACAGCGTCCAGCTCGTCTCCCAGCTCACCATCGCGCCGAGCGGCACCGCGGGAACCTACGCCGTCACCCACCTGCTGACGACGGCGGGCTTCGGACCCAGCTTGCAGGTTCAGGTGGCGCTCGCCTCGCTCGGCCTGCCGACCTTGCAGGCGTACACCACCGCCACCGTCAGCGACGACGTCCTGACGATCGGCAGCCACGGCTTCACGCTCCGCCTCGGCACCACCGCGCGCGCCGCGTTCGGACCGCTGTCGCTCGCCCCCCGCGGACTTCCCACCGACGTCCCGTCGTTCGTCTCCGCCCTGTTTGCGCTGGCGCGCTCGCCAGGCGGCACGGCCAGCGGCTGTGCCGCCCTCGACGGAATCGTCTGTCCCGCGGCGGGCCAGCCGGCCGGCTGCCTGATGAGCGCCTGCTCGAGCGGCCTGGGCGCGCTGGCCGGAGAGCTCGACGGCGCCTTCGCCGCCGCCGATGGGACCGGCCTCGATCTGTGGCTCTCCGGGACGGCGCCGCTCATCGAGATCTCGGGTGGCCAGGCCGATCGCCTGGGGGCCAACGGCACCGGATCCTCCGCGGCGGCCAGCTGGTCGGCCACCCTGCGCACCAGCTTGGGGAGCGCGCAGCCCATGGCCTCGTTCGAGGGCAAACGGAACTAGCGCGAATCCCTGAGTCGCGCCGCGCGGCCGCGGGCGCGAACGGCGAGGGGTGAGTCGCCGGCGCGGGCGGCGACGTCGCTCCAGGCGGCGGCCGCCTCGGCGCGCCGGCCGAGCGCCTCCAGCGCCGCCGCGCGATCGGTGAAGGTGGAGAGCTCGCGGTTTCCGGCGCCGAGCGCGCGCTCGAGAAGGGCGAGCGCATCGGCCGGCCGCTGCGCGCCCAGATCGACGGCGCCCAACCAGGCGCCGAGCCGGGCCTCCTCCGCGCGCGCCAGGCAGCCGACCGGCGCCGCCAACCCGCGCGCATAGGCGGCGCGCGCCCGCTCGCTGAGCGTACCGTCCAGCTCGAACAGCAGCTCGCCGAGCCGCCGGCTCCACTCACAGTCGGCGACCGGCGAACCGGCCGGGCGCACCTCGAGCGGCAGCGTCTCCATCCCCTCCTCCGATGAAAACGCGAAGGTGGCCGGAATCTCGTGCGCCGCGATGAGCGCGGCAAAGCGGGGCGACCGCCGCACGAACACGCGCGCGTCCCCCCCGCTAAAGACCAGGGCCCAGCGCGCCGGATCCCACCAGGCGATCCGCCGGTTGACCCCCGCGTAGGCGAGGAGCGCGCTGTCGACGCCGTAGTGATCCATCGCCGCTTGCCAGTCCTCGCGCGAAAGGTCGCTTCGCCCCAGCAGCCGGTGCATCTCCGGCGGGTAGGCCGGCAGCCGCGGATCGATGAACACCCGGTGCCGTGGATAGCCGCCCACCGGTTCGAACAGCAGGTACGAGCCGATCTCGAAGTCGTTGTACATGCGATCCCGCAGCCCGTTGTCGTTCGCGAAGGCGATCGCCGCCAGCGGCAGCTCACGCGTGTCGAGGCCGATCCCAAATCCCCTGTCGGACTGCGACCCGGCCGCCAGCCGCGGCGCGAGGGTCATGCCCAGCAGCAGCGCCGTCGTCGCCACCACCGGCAGCGGAGAACGCGCGAGCGGCGCCAGGCTGGGCCGGCGCCCCACCAGGCGGGCGGCGGCGACGGTGGAGGCCACCGCCAGCACGGGCGCCGCCACCAGCGCGAAGTCGGCGCCGAAGCGGACCGAGTGGATCGCCAGGACCCCGAGCGCAAGGACCGGCCCGAGCGCCCTGCCCACACCGCTGGAGACGATCTTCCGCCGGTCCGCCGGCAGGTCGCCCGTCGCCACACCGCCCGCCGCAACGAGGAAGGTGGCCGCGGCGACGAAGGCGCCGAGGTAGACCAGCAGCGGCGCGTCGGAGAGCCAGGTCGGCGCGCGAAACTCGTCGACCGGATGAAGCGCCGGCAGCACGAGGTGGAGGCGCAGGTATCGAATGAGGCCGATGCCGATCGGCGTGGCCAGCGCCGCCAGCGCCGCGCCCGCGGCCAGCAGCGCCAGCCGGCGCGCCCCCGCGCGATCCTGCCCACCCGCCGCGGTCATCACCGCCGCCGCGCCGACGAGAACCGGCGCCACGAACACCCCGGCGTGCAAATTGGCCCACAGGACGACCGTCGCCAGAAACAAGGCCGCCACGCGCGCCGCCGCCGCCGGCTCGTTCCGTCGTTCGAGCAGGGCGTCGATCGCCGACAGCGTCGCCACGGCCCCGGCCAGCGAAAAGACATGCGGGCGCTCGACGAAGCGGTCGCGCCCCACGAACGCCGCCGCCGCCAGCGCCAGCGCGCTCGCCACCGCACCCGCCCCCCGCCGCCGGCAGAGCCGGTAGGCACCCGCGAAGGCGACCAGCAGCACCAGCGTCTTGGCCACGACCACGGCGGGGAAGCCGCCTCGCGCGAAGACCGCGGCGACGCCCACCTCGGAGAGCCAGGCGGTGTCGAGGTCCGGGTAGTCGGGGGCGGTGAACGAATAGAGATTGCGCCCGGGCAGACCGTGCCGGGCCAGGATCTCCTGGCCGGCCTTGAGGTGGAAAAAGAGATCCGACTCCGCCATCGGGCGGAGCGCGAGCCCGGCGACGAACAAGAGGAGCGCCGCGAGCGGCAAGGAGCGCGCGGCCGTCCGCAACACCCCTGCAGTCTACTAACTAAAGGAGCCTGAAAGGCTGAAAGGGTCCTTTGGATCCCCGCGCCGAGACTAACGCGCCGCCAGGATGTACCGCTGCCCGCCCCGCTCGACGGCCAGCGCCGGCTTGAGGCCGTGGGCGACCGCGCGGGCCAGCGCCGCCCGGCTGGCCGGCGTCGCCCCGCCGGGGACGCCGAGCAGATCACCGCGCGCGATCCCCAGCGCCGCCAGCGCGCCGGGATCCAACACCAGGAATCGCTCGGGGCTCTGCGCCAGAGCCTGCATCTCGTCCAGCGAGAGCTCGGGGTAGAGGACGCCGAGCGCGGTCAGCCGGCGGGTCACGCTGGCGGCGGCCTCCGGCGGGATCTCGACGATTGTCCCGCCCGGCGCGCTCGCGACGAGCCGCGGCGCGAAGGTGGCGATCGCCTTCTCCAGCGCTTCGTCGATCGCCTCCATCACGGCGTGCTTTTCGCCGTCGGGACCGATCTCGGGCTCGTTGGGCGCGCCGCTGGCGACGGTCTCGACGCTCCCGATGATCTCCCGGTGGCCGAGCTGCCGGACGTCGACGTGCGCGTGGTAGTCGACCACCAGACGCTTTCCCACGATGAACCCCGGGATGGCCGCGACGCCGTTCTGCATTCGCCCCCCCATCCCGACGTTGATCGCGAAGGTCAGCGCGCGCGTCGGATCCTCGCCGAGCGCCTTGAGCGCCGAGGCCACCGCCGGATCGTCCTCACCGGTGAGGAGCTCCTCGGCGATCACGGCGCGGCCGCCGCTGGCGGCGATCAAGCTGTCGCTGGCGCGGCGCTGGAGCCTGCGCAGCTCGCCGTCGCCGCCCCACCCGATCGACAGCGGCAGACCGACCACGGTGGCGATGGTCGGCGCCAGGGATTCGGCCGCCGGGCGCACCTCCACGGTCGAGGCGCATCCCGCCGCGGCGACCAGCGCCGAGGCCGAGGCGAACGCGACAACCGGGACCAAGCCAAACGCACGACCTCTCATCGGGGACCACATCGGCTGTCTCGACCCGGGGCCTGAGCCCCGCCGCCCGCCAGTCTACGCGGGCTAGAACACCACGGCGAGGGCGGCGTACAGCTCGGTCGAGTCGCCCACCGAGACGGTCCCGGTCGGGCCCGACTTGGTCGAAAGCTCGGGCGTGTAGAGACCGAACGCCCGGCGCACAGCCAGACGCAGCCGCAGCTCGCTCGCCTGGCCGGAGGTGAGCGGAAACTCGATCCGTGCCCCGGTGTGGATCAGCCAGCGGGTGCCGGAGACCACCACCTGGCCATCGCGCTCGAACCCCAGACCGAGCTCGGCCGCGACGGTGCGCAGGACGCGCAGGCGGTAGCGCTGATCGCCGGGACGCACCCGGGCCGTCGGCCGCAGCACGCCGAAGGCATCGAGCGCCAGCCGATCGACCGGGCTGTCGGTGGTCGGAAATCGCCCGGACGCCGACGACGCGAACGCTCCCAGATCGAACCCGAACAGGCCGTCGCCGAAGCCGCCCACGCCGAAGAAAGCGGGGATGAAATGTCCTCCGTCGGGAAACCCGGTGGAGTCGAGCGTGGCGCCCATCCCCACCGCCAACGACAGACGCGGCCGCGGTGGCGGCGCGAGCGCGAGCAGATCCGCCTCGACCACCTCGGGGACCCCTGGCACCGCCTCGACTGGGAGGTCGGACG
>Ga0210389_10004453_pt1 | contig 10879 bp, 8 predicted proteins | sample IncBWH28OmetaG_FD_160127 | JGI IMG/M metagenome (GOLD analysis project Ga0210389, IMG submission 160127) | Forest soil microbial communities from Barre Woods Harvard Forest LTER site, Petersham, Massachusetts, United States - Inc-BW-H-28-O ... | reverse complement strand
AATCCAACGCCTGGCCGTTCGAACAGGCGAAGGCGATTGTGGCGCGGCTGAAGGGCAAACCGAAGGACGAGGTGCTGTTCGAGACCGGCTACGGCCCGTCGGGCCTGCCGCATATCGGCACCTTCGGCGAGGTCGCGCGCACGACCATGGTGCGCCATGCGTTCCGCGTGCTCACCGAGGACAAGATCAAGACCCGCCTGCTGGCGTTTTCCGACGACATGGACGGCCTGCGCAAGGTGCCGGACAATGTGCCGAACAAGGATCTGCTCGAACAGAATCTTGGCAAGCCGTTGACGAGGGTGCCCGATCCGTTCGGCACCCATTCCAGTTTCGGCGCGCATAACAACGCGCGGCTGCGCGTCTTCCTCGATACTTTCGGCTTCGACTACGAATTCGCCAGCTCAACCGATTACTACACCTCGGGAAAGTTCGACGCGACGCTCCTGAAGATGCTGGAGCGGATCGAGAAGGTGATGGCGATCATGCTGCCGTCCTTGCGCGAGGAACGCGCGGCGAGCTATTCGCCGTTCCTGCCGATCTGCCCGCGCACCGGAGTAGTGCTGCAGGTGCCGATCACGGCGCATGACGTCAAAAGCGGAACGATCTCCTATGACGATCCCGAGACCAGGGAGCGCGTCACGCTTCCGGTGACCGGCGGGCATTGCAAGCTGCAATGGAAGCCGGACTGGGCGATGCGTTGGTTAGCGCTTGGCGTCGATTATGAAATGGCCGGCAAGGACCTGATCGATTCGGTCAAGCTCTCGGGCAAGATCTGTGCGGCGCTGGATGGCAGGCCGCCGGAAGGCTTCAATTACGAGCTGTTCCTCGACGAGAAGGGCCAGAAGATTTCGAAGTCGAAGGGCAACGGCCTGACCATCGATGAGTGGCTGCGTTATGCCTCGCCGGAATCGCTGTCGCTGTTCATGTACCGCGAGCCGAAAGCGGCCAAGCGTCTCTACTTCGATGTCATCCCGCGCAACGTCGATGACTACCAGCAGTTTTTGGAAGGATTTCCGCGCCAGGACGGCAGACAGCAACTCGCCAATCCGGTCTGGCATATTCACGAAGGCCATCCGCCCAAGGCCGACATGCCCGTCACCTTCCAGTTGCTGCTGACGCTGGTGTCGTCGTCGAATGCGGAGAATGCCTCGACCCTGTGGGGCTTCATCGGGCGTTACCGGCCCGGCGTCACGCCGCAAACCCATCCCAAACTGGACGCGATGGTCGGCTACGCCATCAACTATTATCGCGACTTCGTGGCGCCGACCAAGCAGTTCCGCGAACCTGATGCAACCGAACGCGCCGCGCTACAGGACTTGCGCGATGCGCTGGCCAATCTGCCCGCCGAATCGACGGCGGAAGATATCCAGAATGTGGTCTACGAGATCGGCCGGCGCGAGCCGTTCCTGGATCCGGTGAAAAAGGGCAAGGATGGCCGGCCGGGCGTGTCGCTCGACTGGTTCAACATGCTCTACCAGGTGCTGCTCGGTCAGGAAAAAGGCCCGCGCTTCGGCTCGTTCGTCGCGGTCTACGGTCTTGCGAATTCGGTTGCGATGATTGACGGCGCGCTGGCGAGGTCTGCGTAAGTGTTTCTGTCGTCCCTGCGAACGTGTTTGGTTTCCGCAGGGACGACGCTGGCGCGGGGAGAGCCGCGCGGCAAATCCGGATGGGGGGTCCGCATCAATTTCAACCAAGAACATCGCGGATTGCGCTACTATGCAGGGAACTGGCCAAGCCTCCGGTGAGAGGCGCGCAACATCAGGAGAACGCTCATGCAGTACAGGGTTTCGCCGCAGTCGCTCGGGGATATCAGCGCCGAGCAATGGCAGGCGCGGGTCGACCTCGCGGCCGCACATCGGCTCGCCTACATGCACGGCTTCAACGAGGGCATCTTCAATCACCTCACTTACGTCGTGCCGGGCCGCAGCGACCGCTACTACCAAATCCCGTTCGGAACGCATTGGTCGGAGGTGACGGCCTCGTGCTTCATGGAAGTCGGCATCGACGACGGCGAGGTCAAGCAAGGCGAGGGCGATGTCGAACGCTCCTGCTATTGCATCCATGCGCCGATCCATAAAGCGCTGCCGCAGGCCAAGGCGGTGTTTCACACCCACATGCCCTTTGCGAGCGCGCTGACTCGTCTCGAAGACCCGCGCATCAAGGAGATCGGGCAAACTGAAGTGGGTATGTCCGGCAAGATCGCCTATGACGATGAGTACACCGGTCCCGCATTCGATCCGGCCGAAGGCGCGCGCCTCGCCAAGGTCATCGGCGACAAGACCATCCTGTTCATGGCCAATCACGGCATCTCTACGGTCGGCGAAACCGTCGCCGATGCCTATGACAAGCTCTATTACATCGAGCGCGCGGCGCAGGTTCAGATCTATGCGATGTGGACCGGACAGCCGTTGAAGAAGCTGCCGGAGCCTGTGGTGGAAAAGACCAAGCAGGAAATGCGTGGCAATTCCTATTACCTCGGGCTATCGCCGGCGCAGCGGCACTTCGCGGCCTTGAAACGCATTCTCGACCGCAAGGAGCCGGACTACGCGAGCTAGGCTTTTCCTGTCATGGCCGGGCCTGGCCGTTCGAAGAACGGCGTCGCTTCCGCGCGCCTCTTGAAGTGCGCTAGTCCCGCCGATACGGTCGATTCCGCATGGACCAAAAAATGATAACCGCGCCAGCGCGTTCGATGGCACCCTTGGCAGCCCCGACGCGGGGCTGGCGCGGCGAAGCGGAGCCCGGGCGAGCGTGGGCGTGATCTATAAAATCTGTCCGGCGTCGGCCTGGCGCGAAGCCGAGCGGCAGGGCATGTTCCGCGGGAGCGAGGCCGATCTTCGCGACGGCTTCATTCATTTCTCGATCGCCGCTCAGGTCGCCGAGACCGCACGAAAGCACTTCTTCGGTCAGACCGGCCTGTTCCTGATCGCGGTCGACCCCGACGTGCTGGGAAAGGCGTTGCGGTGGGAGCGCTCGCGCAACGGTGATTTGTTTCCCCATCTTTACGGCGAACTCGATCTCGGCGCGGTCATTAGCGTCCATTCCATGCTGGCGCGATCTGACGGCTCTCACGATATCCCGGAGCTTGCGCCGTGATCCGCGCCTTCGATGCCTTTTCACTGCCGCTGTTGCGCTGGTTCGATCCCGAGGATGCCCACCGCCTCGCCTTGCAGGGCTTGAAACTGTTGCCGCCGGCGCGGCCGCGCCCCGACGATCAAAAGCTGTCGGTGCGCGCCTTTGGTTTGAATTTTCCCAATCCGATCGGCATGGCCGCGGGCTTCGACAAGAACGGCGAGGTGCCGGATGCGCTGCTGCGCCTCGGCTTCGGGTTTGTCGAGGTTGGCACCGTGACGCCGAAGCCGCAGGGCGGCAATCCGCGGCCGCGCCTGTTTCGCCTGGAGCGTGATGAAGCCGTCATCAACCGGTTCGGCTTCAACAGCGATGGCGCGGAGGTCGTGTTGCGGCGGCTCGCGGCGCGTGCGCATCTCGGCGGCCTTGTCGGGGTCAATGTCGGCGCCAACAAGGATTCTTCCGATCGCACCGCCGATTACGTCACGCTGATCGAGACCTTCGCGCCGGTGGCGAGTTATTTCACTGTGAACGTTTCCTCGCCCAATACGCCCGGCCTGCGCAACTTGCAGCAGGCCAGTGCGCTCGACGATCTGTTGGCGCGGGTGATCGATGCGCGGGAGCGGGTGCGAAAGAATGCCGGGGATTCGCCGATCCTGTTGAAGATCGCGCCTGATCTCAGCCTAGCCGAGCTCGACGACGTCGTTCACATCGCGCGCTCGCGCCGCGTCGACGGCATGATCGTGAGCAACACTACGCTCGGGCGTCCCTCGACCTTGCGCGAGCAGGGCCGCGCCAGGGAAGCGGGAGGCTTGTCGGGCCGGCCGCTGTTTCGGCTGTCGACGCGGATGGTGGCGGAGACCTATGTGAGGGTCGAGGGTGCGTTTCCGCTGGTCGGCGTCGGCGGTATCGATTCCGGCGGCGGCGCGTTGACCAAGATCCGCGCCGGCGCCAGCCTGATCCAGCTTTATTCCGCGCTGGTCTACAAGGGGCTTGGCCTCGTGGAAGAGATCAAGAGCGATCTTGCCTCCACGCTGCTGCGCACCGGGCGCGATTCGCTTTCTGAAATTGTCGGCGCCGATGCCGCTTCGCTCACGGCCGAGGACTGGCCGGTGGTCAGTTGACGCGGCTTTCGGTGAGCGCGGTCAATCCGTCGCCAAATGACGCGCGCAGGTTGGCGGGATAGCGCAACGCCTGCAATCCGCCGCGCGCCGCATAGAGCACGAGCAAGGCAATCCACAGGCCGGTATTGCCCAATCCACGCAGCGCGAACCAGGTGGCGAGAAACGCCAGCAGCGAAACAATCATCAGGTTGCGCATCTCGCGCGCCCAGGTCGCGCCGATGAAGATGCCGTCATAGCCAAAGGCAAATACCGCAAGCAATGGCGAGGCGACGACGTAGCCGAGATACTCCTGCGCGGTTTGTTGCACATTCCCGCTCGCGGTCATGGTGTGGATCAGCCACGGTCCGAACAGCGCAAAGACGATTGCAACCGCCACCGCAAAGCCAAAGCCCCAGCCCAGCACCAGGCGCACCGCACTGGAAAACGCTGCGCGATCGCGCGCGCCATAGGCCTGCCCGCACAATTGCTGGGCGGCGTTGGCAAGCCCATCGAGGAAGAAGGCGCTGATCAATAAGAAATTGTTCAGAACGGCATTGGCCGCGAGGATCACGTCGCCCGAGCGGGCGCCTTGGGCTGTGAAAAACAACAGCGCGGCAATCAGCGCCGCGGTGCGGATCATGATGTCGCTGTTGACGCTCAGCATGCGCAGTAGCTTGGCGCGGTCGAGCAACGCCGCGCGCGGCACGTTGAGCGGTTGATGCGTGATGGTGCGCGCGACCAGGACGCCCAGCACCAGCCCGACCGCTTCCGCCACCACCGCGGCGATCGCGGCGCCTTCGATCCCGGCATTCATTCCGATCACGAGCGCCACTGTCGCAGCCATATTGATGACGTTGATCGCGATTTGAATCAGAAGGGCGAGGCCGGCGCGGGCCTGTCCGATCAGCCAGCCCAGCACGACGAAGTTTGCGAGCACGATCGGTGCGGACCAGATGCGGATTGCGAAGTAGGCGCGCGCCGCGCGTGTGACGCCTTCGCTGCCGCCCATTGCATCGAGCAGGATTTTGGCCAGCGGCACCTGGAGGACGATGAGGCCAAAACCGACCAACCCGGCGATGGCAAGTCCGCGCACCAGGAGCGCACGGATTTCCTCCGTCTCGCCGGCGCCGAGCGCTTGCGCGGTGAAAGCAACCGTGCTGGTGCGCAGAAAGGAAAACAGCCAGAACAGGCAGTCGAAAACCACCGACGTGATCGCGACACCACCGAGCAGCGTTGCATCGCCGAGCCGCCCGATCGTGATGGTGGAGACGACACCGATCAGGGGCGTGGTGAGGTTCGCGACCATCGCGGGACCCGCGATGGCAAAAACCCGCGCGCTCGTGACGTTCGAACTCAAGGGAAACTAACCTATGGATTATCGCGCGCGCGGGGTGTTGAACAGCCGCATCAAGAGCCAGACCGGAATGACGATCACGGCGCCGAGCAGGAAGTAGCGCCACAGCCAGTTGACCGTATCGAAGCCGAGATCCCAAAGCCGCTGAAACAGCAGGCGAATGCTTTTGAGGATATTCCAGGGATCAAAACCGATCGCTGCCAGCACCACGCCGACCAGAATCGACAGCAGGATCAGGCGGAAGGCGACGGCCAAAGGTGAGCCGCCCAGAAAGCGCTGCAGGCCATCATGATTCGCCGGAATCTGTCCTGTTTCGTTCGGCATCGATGATCTCCTGCGGGAAGTTGCCGTTTATTCTAAAGCTGATCGGCAAACGAGGGAACCTGTTTTCCCGCATTTTTCGATTGCGGTTTGTTAATGCGCGCCTTCTTGGGATGCTTCGGACGGTGCCGTGCTTTTCAACATTCGCTCCAGCGTCTCTAACCGGTCCGCTTCGCGCGGCGGCTTGTCCCAACGCAGGCGGTTGATACGCGGAAACCGCATCGCGACGCCGGATTTGTGTCGCGTTGAGCGTTGCAGGCCTTCGAACGCGACTTCCAGCACCAGTCCCTGATCGGGCTCATGCACCACATGCCTGACGGGGCCGAATTTTTCGGTGGTGTTGCGGCGGACAAAGCGGTCGATCTGCAGCAGCTCTTCGTCGGTGAAGCCGAAATAGGCCTTGCCGACCGGCACCAGTTGCGCGTCATCCGCAGCGCCAGTCCAGACCCCGAAGGTGTAGTCCGAATAATAGGACGAACGCTTGCCGTGGCCGCGTTGCGCATACATCAGCACGGCGTCGATGATGTGCGGATCGCGTTTCCACTTCCACCATTGGCCCCTGGGACGTCCCGGCAGATAAAGCGCGTCGCGGCGCTTGAGCATCACGCCTTCGACCGCTTCGGCATCCTCGCCCGCGCCGGCGCTTGCGGGATCGCGGCGGGCTGATGCCAGCGCCTCCCAATTGTCGAAGGCAATCGTCGGCGACAGATCCACTTTGGGATCGCCAAGCCTTGCGACAAACGCCTCGAGCCGCCCGCGGCGTTCGGCAAAGGGCAGCGCGCGCAGATCGGTCTCGCCTTCGCCGAGCAGATCGTAGGCGCGCAGGTGGATCGGATATTCCTTGATCAGCCTCGGCGAGACCGCTTTGCGGTTGAGCCGTTGCTGCAGCACGTTGAAACTCTGCACACGGCCATCGCGCATCACCAGCAGTTCGCCGTCGATCGCGCCGGGCAGATGCAGCGACGGCAGCAGGTCGGGAAAGCTTCCCGTGATGTCCTCGCCGCTGCGTGAATAAAGCCGTGTGACGATGTTGTCGTGCGCGTCACGGCCGCTGACGGCCTGCACCCTTATGCCGTCCCATTTCCATTCGGCGATGTAATCGGCGGCGTCGAGATTGGAAAAATCCGTATCCTCGATCGCGTGCGCCAGCATCACCGGGCGGAACGGCGCGGGATCGAGGTTGACCGGCTTCTCGCCGTGCCCTTCCAGCCACGCGAACAGATCGAGATAGGGCGGCGTCAATCCCGGCCAGATCAGTTCGACCTCGTGGGCGTCGTTGTCGCCGAGCGCGGCGGCCGCGGTCTTGGCGAGGCGCGCCGAGATGCCGATCCGCATCGCGCCGGTCACGAGTTTTAACAGCGCCCAGCGGCCGGTCTCGTCGAGATCGTCGAGCCAGCGCGAAAGCTGCTTGGGCATTTCGGCTTTGCCAAGCGTGCGCAGCGTGGTCACGACCTCAGCCAGCGACGGCGGCGGTGGATTGTTGTGGAGGCGGCCCTTCGGCCACATCAGCGCGACGGTTTCCGAGAGATCGCCGACGTAATCATAGGACAGCGCGAACAGGGTGGGGTCGGTGCGCTCGGCGATGAGATCGCGGATCAGGCCGGGCTTGGCGTGCTTGAAGGAAAGCGCGCCGGTCAGTGCTGCGAGCGCGTAGCCGCGATCGGGATCGCCCACTTCGCGAAAATAATTGGTGATCAGGCGCAGCTTGTTGTTGCGGCCGGGCTCATAGGCGAGCCGATCGAGCAATTCGGCAAAACGATTCATGCCTCATTGCCTTCGTCGGAGGCTACCACGTCGCCTTCACCGCTGTCCTCATCGCCATAGCCAACGAGATCGAGCGGGCGCGCCGCCAGTCCGCGCGTCGTGCACCAGTGCACCAGCGCGTCTTCCTGGCCATGGGTGACCCAGATTTCTCCCGCACCCGTCGCCTCGATGGTCGCGGTCAGGCCGTCCCAATCCGCGTGGTCCGAAATCACCAGCGGCAGCTCGATGCCGCCCTGGCGGGCGCGCGCCCGCACCCGCATCCACCCCGAGGCAAAGGCGGTGAGCGGATCGGGGAAGCGTCGGGTCCAGACGTCGGAGGTTGCCGAAGGCGGCGCCAGCGTGATGGTGCCGGCGAGATCGGCCTTCTTCATGCCCTTGACCGGGCGGAGTTCGCCAAGCTCTATGCCGCGGCTCTGGTAGTAGCGGGTAATCTTCTCCATCGCGCCATGCAGATAGATCGGCGCGTCGTAGCCGGCGGCCCGCAGCAGCGCGATCACGCGCTGGGCCTTGCCGAGCGAATAGGCGCCGACCAGATGCGCCCGTTCCGGAAACAGTTTCACCGAGGACAATAGTTTTTTCACCTGATCCGCTGCATCGCCGTGGCGAAACACCGGCAGGCCGAACGTCGCCTCGGTGATGAAGACATCGCAGGGCACCAGCTCAAAAGGCGTGCAGGTGGGATCGGGCGCGTCCTTGTAATCGCCGGAGGCGACGATGCGCGTATCCTTGCAGGTGACGGCAACCTGTGCCGAGCCCAGGACGTGGCCTGCGGGGTGGAACTTGACGGTGACATCGCCAAGCCGCACTTCTTCGCCGTAGGCAATCGCCTGCGTACTGCGGGCGAAATTGTCGCCGTAGCGCAGCCGCATCATGTCGAGCGTCTCTTGGGTGGCCAGCACCGCCCCGTGGCCGGCGCGGGCATGGTCGGAATGGCCGTGGGTGATCACCGCGCGTTCGACCGGCCGCACCGGATCGATGTGGAAACCGCCCGGCTTGCAGCACAGGCCGGCTGGCTGGGGCGTCAGGATGTCTTGCGGGCGCATTTTGGATATATAGGACACGCAGCGGCGATTTTTACCTCTCCCCGGTGGGGAGAGGTCGCCGCGCCGAAGCGCAGCGAAGGCGTGGCGGGTGAGGGTTCTTGTTTCATCGATAGACCCAAGTCCCCTCACTCGGTGAGACGCTTCGCGCCCTACCGACCTCTCCCAGCGGGGAGAGGTGAAACCACGAGCCGAGTCTAGAGTTCATGCCCGCGCGCTTATTCCTGTCCTCCGGCGACCTGGTCGCCGACCGCCGGTATGAATTTGCACGCGATCTTTGGCTCAAGGGCGATCTCGTCGCCGCCGCCGATCTCCTGCAACAGGCCATCGAACTCGCCCCCGGCTTTGTTTCCGCATGGTTCACGCTCGGCGAAATTCGCCAGCAACTGGCCGAGCGTGATGCGGCGATCGCGGCCTTTCGAAGGGCGCTGGAAGCCGACGGCAACGATCCGCCCGGCGCGAGCCTCCGGCTGATGCGGCTCGGCGCCGAAGAAGTCTCGGCGATGCCCACGGCCTATGTCCGTACGCTGTTCGATCAATACGCGCCGAGATTCGAAAGAGCGCTGATCGACGATCTCGGCTATCGCGGACCTTCGCTGTTGTTCAAGGCGGTGCTGGCGGCGCGCGGCGCGGTGCGCAAGCCTGCCTTCTTCAAACGCGCCATTGATCTCGGCTGCGGCACCGGCCTTGCGGCGGCGGCCTTCGCCAGGGAAATCGATCGCATCATTGGTATCGACCTGTCGCCGCGCATGATCGAGAAGGCGCGGGCCACCGGGCTTTATGCCGAACTCGAAGTCGGTGATATGCTGGAAGGGTTGCGCGCGAAGCCTGACGCCAGCGCCGACCTCATTCTCGCGGCGGATGCCATGGTCTATGTCGCCGATCTCGTTCCAGTACTGAAGGAGGCAAACCGCGTGCTTGCCGCAGATGGTGTTTTGGCGTTCACGGCGGAAACGCATGAGGGCGATGGCGTCGCGCTCGGATCGGGGCTGCGTTATGCCCACAGCGCGCTTTACGTCCAGAGCGCGCTCGAAGCGGCGGGGCTCAAGTTATGTCGGCTTGAGGATTTGTCGGCCCGCAATGAGGACAACGTTCCAGTACCCGGTCTCGTCGTCGTCGCGACCAAACCGTGAATAGCGCACAGCCCGATCTCTTTTCTTCAAAACTCTTGCCGGAGAATTTTCTGCGCTGGTTCGCCGCGCGCGGTTGGTCGCCGCGTGAGCACCAATTGGCGCTGCTGGAGAAAGCCCGTGAGGACCGTTCGACGCTTCTGATTGCTCCCACCGGCGCGGGCAAGACGCTGGCGGGATTTTTGCCGACGCTGGTGGAATTGAGCGGGCAGAACCGCCGCTCTTCTCCCCTCCCTCCGCGAAGCGGCGGGGAGGGGTCGGGGGTGGGGGGTCTTTCCGCTCGCACGTCCATTAGCAGTGAGATTCTGGAGGCGCCCCCCACCCCCGACCCCTCCCCGCCACGCGCTGCGCGCGCGGGAGGAGGGGGGAACTTGGACTTTGCCGCGCAATCGCAGCGCGGCACTCTCATCTCCACCGGCCGCGGCGTGACGCGCAGCCGCGGCCTGCACACGCTCTACATCTCGCCGCTCAAGGCGCTCGCGGTCGATATCGCACGCAATCTGGAAACGCCGATCAACGAAATGGGGCTGCCGATCAAGGTCGAGACGCGCACCGGCGACACCCCGGTATCGCGGCGGCAGCGGCAGCGGCGTTATCCGCCGGACATCCTGCTCACCACGCCCGAGCAAGTCGCTCTGTTACTGTCATCCGACGACGCGCCGTTTCTGTTTTCTTCCTTGACCCGAATCGTGCTCGACGAGTTGCATGCGCTGGTGACCTCAAAGCGCGGCGATCTGTTGTCGTTGGGGCTGGCAAGGCTGTGGCGGCTGGCGCCGCAACTGCGCGCGATCGGACTGTCGGCGACGGTGGCCGAACCCGAGCAGCTCTCGCGGTTTCTGGTGCCCCAGTCTGGCGGCGAAAGCCGATCGGCCGACATCGTGGTGGCCGGCGGCGCCGCCGCGCCGGTCGTTGAAATGCTCGATACGCGGGAGCGGCTGCCCTGGGCCGGGCATACCGCGCGCCACGCGCTCGGCGAAATCTACGATCTCATCAAGGGCAACAAGACCACGCTCGTCTTCGTCAACACCCGCAGCCAGGCTGAAATGCTGTTTCAGGACCTGTGGCGGATGAACGATGACGGGTTGGCGATCGCGCTGCATC
>Ga0210389_10004451_pt1 | contig 10881 bp, 7 predicted proteins | sample IncBWH28OmetaG_FD_160127 | JGI IMG/M metagenome (GOLD analysis project Ga0210389, IMG submission 160127) | Forest soil microbial communities from Barre Woods Harvard Forest LTER site, Petersham, Massachusetts, United States - Inc-BW-H-28-O ... | reverse complement strand
ATCTCCGGATCGTCCTCAGCCATGCGAATCAAATGCACCAGCCAGGTCTCGGGGAGCGCGGACACGATCCGCACGCCGGCCTCTTTCAGAACGCCGTAAATCAGCTTCGAACTGCTGACGGAAACGGGCATGCGCCTACACTCCCTGAACGGTGTGAAACACGCTGCTGAGCAACCACCAGATTCCAACGGTGAGAATCGCCGCCGGAATCCCAAAACGGATCCAATAGAAGAGCCACATCGGAATCGGCTTGGCACCGCTGTCGCGTGACAGCTCCTTAAGCGCGGCAGACCGGTGAATGCACCAGCCGACCGTGATCACCGCGACGAGCGAGCCGAGCGTCTGCATCCCGGACCCGAACGTCAGATCCCACGGCAGAAATATCGCATTGTTGATGCTTGGCGGAATCGCAAATACAAAGCAGGCCGCCGTCATGATCCACACGGCGCGCGTGCGCGTGATCTTCATGTTGTCGGTGAGGCCAGCGACGAGCACTTCGATCGCGCCGACGTCCGACAGATAGCCGGCACCGAACAGCCCGCCGAAGAAAAGGAATCCGAAAATCCATCCGGCCGGAATCGCAGCGAACACTTTCGGAAGCGTTGCGAAGATCAGCGTCGGCCCCTGCGTGGGCTGCATTCCGAGCGCGAACACAGCGGGAATGATCGCAAGCCCGGCGAGCAGGGAAGACCCCGTGTCGCCGATCACGGTCCAGATCGCCGGTGTCGCGACGTCGTCTTTTGCATTGAGGTACGAGCCGTACACGACCATGAATGTCCCGCCGAGCGAGAGCGAGAAAATCATATGACCGAGCGCGGCGACCATCACGTTGGGCGTGAGGTCCGTGAAACGGAACTTCAGGATGTACCAGCGCACACCGTCCATCGCGCCCGGCAGCGTGAGCGAGCGGATCATCAGCACCAGCAATGCCGCGAACATCACAGGCATCACGATCTTGCTCGCTTTTTCGATTCCGCCACGCACTCCCTTGATCACGACGACGGCGCAGGCGAGCAGAACGAGGCCGGTGCACACCAGCTGGAGCAGGAACGATTTCAGTGCAAATCCATGATCGGGCGGAAGGATCGCCGCGGCGTCGAGTTTCACATGCGCGCCGATCGCCAGCTGCGCCACTGCGAAGTACATGACCCAGCCAATCACGGCGGAGTAGTAGCCGGTGGCGAGCGTCACCACAAAGAAGAGGAACCAGCCGACCTGCCTGCCGTATGGAAGACCTGCTGCTTCGAACGCGCCGAGCGGTCCGCGCCGCGTGTGGCGTCCGAGCGCGAACTCCGCCATCAGCGCGGGGACGCCGATGCCGACTGAGACAACTATATAGAAGAGCACGAACGCCGCGCCGCCGAACTTCCCGACCATATACGGGAAGCGCCAGACATTTCCGAGCCCGATCGCGACGCCGATGATCGTCATCAGCGTGCCGAAGCGCGAGGTGAAAGTCTCGCGCTCCGGCGCGGTCGCTTCGTTTGTCGTCATGCCGGAGCGAGTGACGACGCGAGTGCGTCAAGCGCGCGGTCGACGTCTTCGAACGAACTGTAGAAATGCGGGGCGAGCCGGATCACCGGACCTCGCGCCGAGGCGATGATGCCGCGCGTGAGCATCGCGTGTTCGATCGTGTGCGAATCGTCCACAACGAACGCGGTGCTCGCGGTCTTGCGGCTCGCATCGCTCGTGCCGTGCAGCGTGAAGCCGCGCGTTCGCCCGCCCTCGATCAGGCGTTGCGTCAACCGTTGATTCCACGCGTGAATCTTCGCGACGCCGATCTCGTTGAGAATCTCCATCCCGGCGCGGGCGATGTATGCGTTGATCACTGGCGGCGTGCCACTATCGAAGCGGCTCGCCGAAGCCGACCAATCGAGTTTCTTCACATCGAACGCAAAGGGATCCGAGCGGCCGAACCAACCCGTCACGGTGGGGTGAAATCGAGCCACGACTTCGGGGCGCACGTACAGAAATGCGATTCCCGGTACGCCCATCAGAAACTTGAGATTTCCAGACGCGAGGAAATCCACGCCGGTGGCCTGCACATCCATCGGCACAGCGCCGAGCGTTTGGTACGCGTCCACATAAGCCAGCGCACCATGCGCATGTGCGCGCGTTGCGATCTCGGCGACGTCTTGTACAAATCCATTGAGATAGTAGCCATGGCACGCGGACACGAGCACCGTCTCGTCGTCGATCAGGCCGTCGTAGGCATCGGGCTGAATTTCACCGGCGTGCACCCGGGCCCACGCGAGCTGCGCGCCGCGCGATTGCTGCGCGAGCCACACGTGGCCGACGCTCGGAAACTCGGCTTCGCTCACCACCACGCGGCGCCTGCTCCCTGTGAAATCAAGAGCGCTCGCTACCGCGCTGGTGGCCTCGGAAACGGAACTGAACACGGCAATATCGTCGGGTGACGCATTGATCAGCGTCGCAAATTCACGCTTCGCGAGCGCGACCTCGGTCATCCACGCCTCCCAGTCCATCCCGCTCGAGTTCCACGATTCCAAATAGCGCTCCGCCGCGGCGCGTGTGGCGTCGGTTTGCGGGGCCTGGGAGCAGTTGTTCATTGGAATAAGCGCGCCGGATGCGATGATCGGGATGCGCTTCCGCCACGCAGCGAGGTCGTAAGTTGGTGAACCGGGCGTGGCGGAGGAATTCATCGGTGGATTTTACAGCCGGGAACGCGAATGGGCTATTCCCGCCTATTGGATCCGGACCACTCCTTTTCCGGCGGAAGGGAACCGCTGATACACGGCGGGATCGTGCCCCGGGATAATCAGTCGCGGGCTCGACGCAATCTTCGTCATCCGGTCCTGCGTCGCGAGATTCGATGCCGCATCCAGCGTCTGCGAGATCGGCAAATGTTTGTCGAGATTCTCGTACAGATACATGTTGTCCGACGCGAGCACGACCGTTCCCGCCGCGGTGTTCACGCTGGCGAACTGCGACTGATACGTATGCTTGCCGCCGATGTACACCGTGATGCCTGGGATAATCTCGCGTGCGTCACCATCCACCAGCGTGACACGGCCGGCTTGCTTCATTTTGAAGAGCATCGTCGCGTCCGCCGTGTCGATCGCGCTGGCGAGCCGCTTGCCCGTTGAGTCAATGTGATGTTCGTACTCCTCTTTCTGAATCCAGATCCGCGCGTTCGGAAAGAGATCGGCGCCGTCGAGATGATCCCAGTGCACATGCGAAATGATGACGTCGGTAACCGCTTCACGGCGCACGCCGAATCGCTCGACCGCTGCGGCCGGCGTGAGATAGTCGACTGGTTTCCAGCGCTGAATGAGATCTTCGCGCTTGAACCCGGCATCCATGAGGATCATGCGCCCGTCCGGACTCTTGATCAGCCATACCGACATCGCGAGATCGAGACGGCGCGATGTATCTGCGCCCGCAATGAGATTCGAAACTTTGAATCCGGGCACGGTCGCGTATTGAATCGCGTAGACTTCGTACAGGGGCGCGGGTACGTTCGGCGCTGCGCCAAGCGACAGCGCTGCACCGGTGAGAGCAAGCCAGCGAACGATCTTACGCATGCCGTAATCCCGCGTGGAGGTACTGTGCGTGAACAGGTGTAGGCGACCGTGGCGATTCGATGTAGCTTATAGAACTTATGTCATCTGCCGCGCCTTCGGAGCCGCTCGACCTTCTCTGGTTCTGCCAGCTCGCCGCCGACGGTGAGTTCATCGGCACCAAGCCTGAGCGTCGCGCAACACTCCCATATATCTCCAGCCTCGTCGAAACCGCCGCCGAAATGGGCTTTTCGAGCCTGCTGACGGCGACGAACTTCCACGCCGAGCACGAGGCGTGGACGGCGTCGATCGCAACGCTCGCGCGTACCGACGGGGCGGGGCTGCTCGTTGCCGTGCGCCCGGGGATGTTTCACCCGGCGCTGTTCGCGAAGATGGTCGCCACCGCTGCGAACCTGTTCCCGGGCCGCGTGCGCGTGAACATCGTGGTCGGGTCGAACCCCGCAGAGAACGCGATGTACGGCGACATGGAGAGTCACGCGGAACGCTACGCGCGCACGCGTGAGTTCATCGCGATCATGCGCGAACTTTGGCGCGGCGTGCCGGTCGATCATGATTCACCGCGCTATCCGTTCAAGGGAGCGATCGTTTCACCTGTGCCGCCGCGGCCGGTGCCGATCTACCTCGGCGGACACAGCGAAGATGCGCAGCGGATCGCGGCGGAACTCGCCGATGTGTATCTGCTATGGGGCGACACGGTTGCGGGCGTGGAGAAACGGCTGACCACCATGCGCGCGCAGGAAGCGCAGGTAAAGCGTCTCGCGGACACGCCCGTGCGTTACGGGCTCCGCTGCCACGTTGTGGTGCGGGAGACCGAAGACGAGGCATGGAAGGCCGCCGAGCGATTGATCAGCCGGATCGATCCCGAGGTGCGCCGCAAATTCATCGAGACGACGGCGGTGGTAGACAGTGAAGGGCAGCGGCGGCAGTTGGAGCTCGCTGCGTCATCGTCGCTGGTTATCGAGGAGAATCTGTGGGCGGGCGTCGGGCTCGCGCGCAGTGGCGTGGGCGTTGCGATTGTCGGAAATCCCGCGCAGGTCGCCGCGAAGCTGCGCGCGTATCAGGCGCTCGGGATCAGCACGTTCATTCTCTCGGGGTATCCGCACCTCGAGGAGTGCCGGCGGTTCGGCGAAATGGTGATACCACTACTAAGGGAACGAGCGAAGGGTGAGGGGCAGTCGATGGCCGCGAAGCTGTCGGCAGGAGTCGCGCCGGTTACTTGATCTCTCCGCGGGACTTGGCGTCGAGCAAGCTTCGCACCTTCAGCCCAAGTCCGTCCGGTGTAAATGGCTTCCCCAGAAAGGCGACGCCGGCGTCGAGTACGCCGTGGCGCACGATCGCATCGCCGGCGTAGCCCGAGAGATAGAGCACTTTCAGTCCGGGCCATTTCGCTTCCAACATCCCTGCCATCACTCGTCCGTTCATGCCGGGGAGAATCACATCGGTCACAAGCAGGTCGGGGGATTTCTCCAACGTGTCGGCTAACGCGAGCGCCGCGCTCGGGCGGTCCGCTTCGACGACCGTATAGCCAAGGTGTTCGAGAATAGTGCGCGCAATCTTGCGAACGCCGGCCTCGTCCTCCACGAGCAGGACGATCTCGTCGCCGCCGCGAGCGACCTCTTGCGAGTTGCGGGTCCGTTCGGCGTCGGTGGCCTCGTCGACGCGCGGCAGGTAGATCTTGAACGTCGTCCCCCCGCCGGGTTCGGAGTACACGGACAAATGTCCGCCGCTCTGCTTGATGATCCCGTAGACCGTTGCGAGGCCGAGGCCGGTTCCCTTGCCGCGTTCCTTCGTCGTGAAGAAGGGCTCGAAAATGCGCGCCTTCGTGGCGTCGTCCATTCCGTCGCCGTTATCGGTCACGGCGAGCAGCGTGTACGCGCCGGCTGCCACCGACTCGCCGAGTCCGTGCTGCCCGTCCGAGAGCTCGATGTTCGCAGTCTCTATTGTGATTTTTCCGCCGTTTGGCATCGCGTCGCGCGCGTTCACGACGAGATTCATCAGCACCTGCTCGAGTTCTCCGGGATCGGCGCGGACGGATCCAAGATCTGCGATGGTGTTGGCGACAAGGTCGATATCCTCGCCGATCAGGCGCTTCAGCATCTTGCTGACACCAGCGACGAGCACGTTTAGATCGAGCACGCGCGGCTCCAGCACTTGCTGGCGACTGAATGCGAGCAGCTGTTTCGTGAGTTCCGCGGCGCGTCTCGCTGCGCTGACGATCTCCTCCGCGTCGTCGCGGCGAGGGTCTCCCGCTGGGAAAGCGTTGACCTGCAGTTCGCCGTAGGAGAGGATCACGGTGAGCAGGTTATTGAAGTCGTGCGCCACGCCTCCGGCGAGCCGCCCGACGGCTTCCATCTTTTGTGCCTGGTGGAATTGCATCTCGGTGCGTTTGAGATCGGTGATGTCCTCAGCCGTTCCCACGATTCGCGTTACATCGCCAGCGGGGTTTCGCACGGGAATCACCCGTGAACGAACCCATCGGATACTTCCGTCCGGTCGCGCGACACGGAACTCCACCGAGTTTTCCGTTCCTTCGTCCGAAGCGGTGCGCTCCGCGGCCTGTGCGACGTCGCGATCCTCAGGGTGAACGGCGTCCGCCCATGCGTTTGGTTTTGAGTACGCATGCGCGCACGAATGCCCGAAGATTTTCTCGTAAGCCGGATTCACATATAGCGCCAAGCCGGTTGCTGGATCGGCTATGAAAAACACTTCGTGTACGTTTTCGGCCAGTTCGCGGAACCGCTGCTCGCTCTCGCGGATCTGCTCCTCCGCCCTGAGCCGGTCGGTGACGTCGCGGAAGGTCGAAATGCCACGGCCGTCCGGCAGAAGCGACGCAGTCCCTTCTACGAGCACGACACTGCCATCCTTTCTCAGCATGCGCCGCGTGAACACGCTCACGCGCCCCGCGCCCACTTCCGCGATGCGCAGCGCCGCTGTTACACGATCTTCAGGAACGTATGTGTCGGTGACGGTAATCTCGAGCAACTCCTCGCGCGTGCGTCCCGTCAGGCGGCACCCCTGCGGGTTGACGTCAAGGTAGTTCCCTGCGAGATCGGTGACGAATACCGAATCGCCGACGTTTTCGAGGATTGTCCGGTAGTGCGCCTCGCTCGCCGCAAGCGCGGCCTCGCTGTGCTTTCGCTCGATCGCGTAGCGGATGACGCGCGCGAGTATGTCGCCATCGATCTGTCCCTTGACGAGGTAGTCTTGCGCGCCGGAGCGCACGGCCTCGAGCGAAACGCGTTCGTCATCGAGGCCCGACAGCACGACGATCGGTGCGCCGCCCGCGCCCGCCTGCACGCGCGCGAATGTCTCGAGACCTTGACTGTCCGGCAACCCGAGGTCGAGCAGGACGACGTCAATGCCGCTGCGCCCGAGGCGGTCGAGGCTCGACTGCAGTGTGCCTGCTGTCTCTACCTCGAATCGCGCACTCTTGACGAAGCGAAGCAATTCGGCAATAAGCCGCGCGTCGCCGGCGTTGTCTTCGACAACGAGCAGATGGATGGGAGCGACCGCCGCTGGCGCGGTCATATGCGTGACAGCTTGACGATCTCCACCCAAAAGTGTTCGATCGACTGAACGACCTTCAGGAACTGCTCGAGATCGACGGGTTTCGTGACGAACGCGTTCGCGCGGAGGCGGTAGCTCGAGAGCACATCTTGTTCCGCTTGCGAGCTGGTCAGGATGACTACAGGTATGTGTTTGAGCTGCTCGTCATGCTTGATCTCTTCGAGAACTTCGCGGCCGCTCTTCTTGGGAAGATTGAGATCGAGAAGCACGAGGTCGGGTGTCGGTGCTTCGGAGTGCACACCTTGCTTGCGCAGAAAAGCCATCGCCTCGACTCCATCCATAGCCACGTGAAGGCGGTTTCCGACTTTGCCATCGCGGAGCGCCTCGCGGGTGAGGCGAACGTCGCCGGGATTGTCCTCAACCAGAAGAATTTCTATCGGCACGTGATCGGGACTGGTCATGCGGTCTCCTTTGCCACCGGAAGCGTGAACAAAAACGTCGTGCCGCGGCCGGGTTCGGACTCAACCCACATGCGTCCGCCATGACGTTCGACAATTTTTCGCGCGATCGAGAGGCCGATGCCATTGCCGCTGTACTTCTCGCGGCCGTGCAATCGCTGGAAGATCACGAAGATTCGTTCGAAGTACTGTTCGTCGATCCCGATGCCGTTGTCCTGGACGCGAAAGAGCCATTCGTGGTCGTCACGCACGGCGGAGATCTCGATGCGCGGCGGTTTCTCACCCGCGAATTTGACCGCGTTGGACACGAGGTTCTGGAACAGGTGTCCGAGCTGACCGGCGTCGCCGTCGACTGTCGGCAGAGCGCCGGAGGTGACGGTCGCGCCCGACTCGGTGATCGCAAGTTTCAGATTCGCGAGCGCGCCGGAGAGAACGGCTTCAGTGTCGGTCCGCTGCATCGCGGTTCCCCGCGTGCCTATGCGTGAGAACGCGAGCAGGTCTTCGATCAGCCTCTGCATGCGCACCGCGCCGTCGGAGGCGTAGCCGATGAACTCGTCGGCGTCGGCGTCCAGCTTTCCCTTGTAGCGTTTGCCGAGCAGCTGCACGTAGCTCGCGACCATTCGCAGCGGCTCCTGCAGGTCGTGCGACGCAACGTACGCAAAACGTTCGAGTTCTTCGTTGGAGCGCTTCAGTTCGAAGTCGGCTCGCTTGCGTTCTGTGATGTCGACGACCGATGCCAGCACCAGCAAACCGCCGTCCGTCTTGATCGGGTTGAGCCCGATTTCCACGGGGACTTGCTGGCCGTCGCTGCGCCGCCCGAAGAGTTCGCGTCCGGCGCCCATCGCACGTGCTCGCGGATCCGCAACAAACTGCTCGCGCTGCGCCGGGTGACCGTCGCGCATTCCGTCCGGAAGAAGGATGTCGACGCGCTTCCCGATGAGGTCATCGCGCGAGTATCCGAACAAACGTTCGATTTCGTGATTGGCGAGCAGGATCTTTCCGTCCGCGTCAACCATCAGGAGTCCGCTCGGCGAACCTTCCACCGCTACGCGGAACAATGCCTCCATTCGTCGCTGCTCGGTGACGTCCGCATTGATCTCGAGCACCGAAGTCGCTCCGCCCGGATCCCGATGGAGAATCCACTGGCTGAGTTTTACCACGACGCTGCCGTCGCGCCGGCGATGGCGCAGCGTACCCGCCCAGTGCCCGGTCGCCTCGAGTTCCCGGTTGATTTCATCGAGCGGAGTGGGAAACTCCGTCTTGAGGAGTTCGTGTGACACGCGGCCGATCGCCGCGGCCTTGGACCATCCGTACACGCTTTCCGAACCCGCCGTCCAGAGCCGGATCGTGCCGTCGACGCCGCGCAGCATGACGTGCGCGTGATCGAGCAGATCGCCCAGTTCGGTCAACCGGGCGTAATGCGAGGCGAGATTGACCTCCGCGCGCCGGCGCTGCGTGCGCTCGGCCACGATCAGCATACCCGAGGTGAGGACCGCGGCGAGTGCGAGGAGCAGTCCAGCCCACACGGCGATGCGTGCGCGGCGCGCGGTGGCGTCGAGCGCCGCCGTGCGGATCTCGAGCAAACGCGCTTCCTCCGCCTTCATTGCCGCAATGAGACCGCGAAGGCTGTCCATCGCGCGAACTTCGTCGGCCGCGAGGCCGGTCGTCGCCGACGCCGCGACGCGGGCATCGCGCACGTCGATCATCTTTTGTAAGAGCGCCAACTGCCGCGCGACGCCAGTCGCCAGCGAGTCGGTGCGGACTTGTTGCGTCGGATTGTCGACGGTGAGCGCGCGAATTTGCCCGACGACTGCAAGCGATTGCGCGCGAGCCGAACCGAACAAAGCGGCGTAGGCCGTGTCGGCCGTGAGGCCGAATCCGAGCGCGCCGCTCTCGGCGTCGCTGACCATCCATGCGGCTTCGTTCAGGCGTTGGCGAACTTCGATCGTGTGCGCAACCCAGCGCGCGTTCTCATTCGTCGCGGTCGAGCTCCGCAGCGCGGTTACGCCGACCGCGATCAACGCCGTGAGCGTGACGGCAAAGCCCGCTCGTATGAGCCGCTCTCGAGGCAGCGTCATTCGCGCAGCCGACAGGAATGATTTCGCAGGGCGAAGTTTGCCGTGCCCATCATATTCAGTTGTAGGGCGTTCGTGACGGGCTTGTGCATTCAACGCTCCATCGCAGGCGACGCGAGGATGAGCGCTATCCTCTCTCCGCCACCATACGGTAGCCCGCGAGCGCGCGCTAGATCGAACGCACTAAGATCTGTGCAACGTTTTCGCCTGTCCTGATTCCGTCAGCCGCTGCGTCACCAAACGCGACACCACGGAGGCCGAATCCTGTAATCTGAATGGAAGAAAGCGTCTCAAAAGCGTTCGTAATGGTCGCGACACGGCGCGCGTGCCCGATTTCGTACTGCGGAATCGCGCCGTCGATGCGAACGACTTCACTGAACACCGGCTGCGCGGTAAGACCGTACAACAGTGACACTTCGGCCTTTACCAGCGCGAGCAGCTCGGAGTCGTCGAGCGATCCGATGTCCAGGTCTACTGCGCCGCCAAGGATTGCGCGTACGAGAATTCCGCCGTCGGGTCCGCGCCCTGGATAAATCGATGTTTCCCAGAGATTCCCCAGCATGCGGACGCCTTCGCCGCGCGAAATCAGCACGCCAAAACCGTCGGGGATTCGCGCGCGCGCGCTGGCGTCGAACCCGAGCGCGGCGACGGTGACATGAGGGCAGGGAATCGCCTTCAGCGCGTCGCCCGCAGCGGCGTCGAGCGGACGCACGAGTGGTGCCGCTGCCCACGGTTCTGTCGCGATGATGACAGCGTCCGCATCGAGCGGCGCGGTGTCGCCGTCAATCGCGACGTTCCAGCGATCACCTGCGCGCGTGATCGCATGCACGGTCGCGTTGCACCGCACAGTGAAACCTCCCGTCTCCGCGAGCTTCAATGGAAGACTCTGCATGCCAGCGCGAAATGACGTGAGTCCTTTTCCGCGACTCTGCGCGCGGCGAGCAAACATGCCGCGGATCAGCGAGCCGTGCTCGCGTTCGAGTGCTCTGAATTTCGGAAAACCGGATTCAACCGACAATTTGCGTGCGTCTCCGGCGAACACTCCGAGTGTCGCCGGCGCCATGAGGCGGTCCGCGGCTTCGCTGCCAAAGCGGCGTTCGGCAAATGCCCAGACCGATTCATCCTTCTTGCTCTCGGATCGCGCGATAAACGGCTCCATCGCAAGCCGCAGCATCCCTCCGGGGCTCATGATGCCCGAGAATGCGAGTCCAACGGGCGACGGCTTGAGTTCGCGCAGCTTTCCCGCGCGATACACAAAGCGCCGCTTCGCGTTCGCATTTGCGGCGATCACGTCGCCGG
>Ga0210389_10004450_pt1 | contig 10881 bp, 13 predicted proteins | sample IncBWH28OmetaG_FD_160127 | JGI IMG/M metagenome (GOLD analysis project Ga0210389, IMG submission 160127) | Forest soil microbial communities from Barre Woods Harvard Forest LTER site, Petersham, Massachusetts, United States - Inc-BW-H-28-O ... | reverse complement strand
AACTTACGATCCCAAGCGGCGGTAATCCCGCTACGCGCGAATGAGACTGGGGGGCCAGATCCGGGCGGCCCTTGTGGCAGGTGAGGAGTGTGAACAACCTGCGCCATACCAGGGGTAATAGCCTCGAGAGAACCGAAGATTTCCATGTGCACATTCCCGGTGAGTACACCCCAGGTTCGCAGCCCATCGCGCATATTCTGCAAGAATGAAGAGGGGCCACACAGATAGAAGTCACTACCCTGTGACACACCAATTCTCTCCAGCAAAGCTACGTCAATGTGCCCGGGAGCATCGAAGTCTGCCCCGATTTGGTCGATTGCAGCGGGCCTGCTGTACACGATGTATTCTCGTCCGCGAGAGAGCTGTTTCAGTAATGAACGCGATTCGTCTGCAAATGGATGGTCGACGCGATTGCGCGCTCCATAGATCCACCAGATCTCTCGTTGCGATCTCTCAGCGACAAGTGAGTGCAGCATCGACATCACGGGCGTTGCGCCCACTCCAGCGCTCAGCAGAACTACAGGATTCTGGCTGGGACGCAGAGTAAAGCTGCCTCGGGGTGCACTCACATCCAATAGATCGCCTTCTCGTGCACGGTTGCACAGAAATGAACTTCCTATTCCCTTCAATTCGTTTTTGACGCTGATGCGGAGGTGATCGACTGCCGGCAGATCAGACAACGAATAGCTGCGAAGAACGGGCGGTTTGCCCGCATCGACGAGCAACCGCAAGACGACGAATTGACCCGCCTGGTAGAGAGGAAGAGTTTGCCCATCGATTGGCGACAGAACTAAGGAAGTTACGTTCTCGCTTTCCCTATTAATACGCGCGACTTGCATCTGTCGAAAGCCGGGCCATGCTGGCGATTGTTCCTCATCGGCGAGTCCCGGATTCCCCACCGTAGTTTCGGAGCTCAAGTCTTGTTGGAGCATTGCCTGGAACGAACTCTGCCAACCCTTGCTAAGTGCAGGAATCCGTAGCGCTCGTTGCAGTTGCTCGCTGGAATGTCCTGGCAAATACAGGAGGGCGTCAACGCCCGCCACACTGGTTCGCTCTGGACCGTCAGTAATTTTTGCAATGTCATCGCCTGCCCCAACTTCTCCCTCCTGCAACACGCGAAAGTAAAATCCTGGTCTGTGATGTTCTACGAGCAGCGCTGGCATACGAGGCTCGTTCATGCGGATAGCGACGCGGTAGCAGGTCACGCGTGGCTGCGTTACTTCAAATTCAGCACTACCGATGCGGTATCGATCGCCGATGCACACCTCGTTATCCGGGAGTCCCTCAACAGTGAAGTTTTCCCCGAACTGGCCGAAAGTAAAATCGTTGCGGCCCAAAACACTTTCCCAGTAGTGGTAAGAATCCATCTGGTAGACAAATACGGCGCGGTGCTCCCCGCCGTGACCGGCGAGATCGGCTTGTGCATCACCGTCGATATCGAGCTTGCGCACCATTCGCCGTCCCGTAACCGGAGATTTCCAGACGGCGGTTCGGACCGTTTTGCCGTTCCATGTCACGTCGCGCGGAAGGCCGACATTCACTGAAAGCAATCGGGGCATGCATACCTCGTCGAAGTCCAGCGTCTGGTTAGAGTCCTTTACTTCCTACCAACGACGAGCAGGAGCGGCACCATCCACGTGGAGTATCTCTCCGCTGACATGACCTGCCCTTGCCAGGTAAAGCACGGCATCGACAACATCCTTCACTGTCGCCTTTTTCATAGTCGGCTGCAACGTCGAGTCGTTGGGATCATTGCGGTGCATTGCTGTCTCCACAACGCCGGGGGCCACGGCATTAAAGCGAATGCCATCTTTTGCATACTCGGTTGCGAGATTCTGGGTCGCTGAATTCAACCCACCCTTCGTAATCATCGAAATCGAGCCATTTTCGCCAGCGATTGGCCGTTCGGCAAGTGCCGCAGTGATGCTCACAACGCACCCCGATTTCTGTTTCAGCATTTCCTTCACAGTGCGCTGAGTGATGTAGAAGAATCCAAGCAGATTAGTGGAGACGAGGGCGTCGAAATCCTCGGTAGTGAAGTCGGTGAAAGGCTTGGTTAGGAAGATGCCAGCGTTATTCACCAAGACATCGATGGTTCCGAAGTTGTTGATCGCGGCTTCGACAGCATTCGCAGCGGTTTGCTGCTTGCCGATATCGCCATCGAGAAGAACCAAGGCGCCTGAGGTGGTCAACTCTCGATTGGGGTGACGAGACGTTGCGACGACGTTATAGCCTTCTATCAGAAACCCTTCGACTAAACCGGCGCCGATGCCTCCGGATGCTCCGGTTACGATTGCTGTTTTCTTGCCCGACATTCATAGCCTTTCAATTTAAGGGTTCGGCCCGAGAATACGCCGTCCCCCGATTTGCCAGTCGAGCCGAGGCTGCCACAGTGACCGCTCGCCAATCTCGACTGGTGGCTCGAGGCGGGCTATCCTTTAATTCTGACTCGTCGAGCCAGTCCTCTCTCGAAAGCCTAGCCTGCTCCGGACCGAACAATTCCGTCACCGCACGAATGAACGGTGATAACTCGCGCTCCGCCATTTTGATCTGGTCTTCGCAAGTCGAATTGCAAAACGATTTTTCCTTGTTCATGGGATCTTCCCGTGTTTAAGGCGCGTAATGAGTGAAGACGAAGTCGCGAGCTTTGACAGGCTCGTGGCAGGAAGCAGGTTTTAAGCAGGGCCGCGTCGGCCGGTTTGCCGTCCTTGAATTGAGCAAACCCCCAACCACCCGTCGCGGCGTATTCTCTGGAGTCCTTGACCATAAATTGAACGTTCGTGGCGGACCCGGCCACGAAAGACTGGGCGCATCCAAAGACTTTGTTGTTTTCCTCAGACGGAACGTAACTCCATGCCAGCCGGGCAATGATGGCGCCGTCCGGGAACGGCAACTTCCCCTCGCGGTACGCCTTGATCGCTACATCGTTGCCGAGAAGGCGCGAAGATCGTTGAGATTGCCTTCTTCGTGGGCCACAGAGATCAGCTTCCAGTCACGGTATCCGGGAGGGATTGTGATTCCGAAAACCGGGTCAGCCTCTCCATCGGAGCGTCCAGATGCGTGAGCCATGTAGACGACCACGCCAGTTAACACTACAACTGCAAGCAACAGGTAAGCAAATCCTTTCATACGATGTGCCCCGTTCCGAGATGCTTATTTGTCACGTGTATCTATAGCGACCCTACCGGCCAAGACGACACCTACATAATCGTGGCCGGCGCAACAGGCGCCCCGGACGAGCCGATGGCGGCGCCGATCGAAATAGGAACCTAAGCACCTAAGCGGCTTTCTGTGCCGCGAGTAAGGTGATAACGTTTTGCGCCGCGACGGTCGAGGACGCCGGATTCTGTCCCGTGACGAGACGGCCATCAACGACTGAAAACGGCTGCCAGTCGGCCTTCTCCTCAAAGATGGCCCCCAGCCGCATCAACTCATCTTCGGCGAGAAACGGCACAAACGTGAGCGAGGTGCATCTCTTCCTCCTCACCATTAGTGAACCCAGTCACGCGTTTTCCTTTCACGAGCGGCGAGCCCTGGTAGATGACGTGACGAAGCACGCCGGGCGAGTGGCAGAACAGGGCGATCGGTTTGCCGGAATTGTAGAAAGATTCGAGCAAAGCGATCGAAACCGGGCTCTCCGCGAGATCCCACATGGGGCCGTGCCCGCCAAGATAGAAGACTGTATCGTAATCTTCCGATTTCAGGTCGGCGATCTTGACCGTCTCGGATAGCGCCTTCTGTGCCGTCGGGTCTTTTTGAATCGGATCTGAGCCGGTGTTTGACTTTCTGGTAAATCGCTCTTCGGATCGAGGGGTGGTTGCCCACCTTTCGGTGAGGCGAGGGTCAGCTGTACGCCCGTGTCCCTGTAAACAAAGTAGGGAGCGGCGAACTCTTCAAGCCAGAAGCCGGTTTTGAGCCCTGTATTGCCAAGAACGTCGTGCGAAGTTAGCACCATCGGTATTTTCATGTTTCTTCTCCTATTCCTGGTTGTCAGGATTCCGATTGAATTTCGGTCGACGAGGCTCATCAGAACAGAAGCTTAGGAGACGAATAATTGGACGATCGTATCGTCGATACTTTGGGATCGGCTCTACTGCTGACCAGTGCGTGGTACATTCCGCCGTGGGCGGCAACGTATGGCTTGAAAGGATGATGGCCGATTCTCTGACAGGCGAGCCACACTTCTGACTCCTCAATGACTTTCAACGCCTCACGCAAGAATCGACGGCCTACTGCGACAACAAAAGCCTGTTTGTCGGGAGTGTCACACCTCATCATTTGATAGAGCAGATTGCCGCGCTGCCCTTCCAGGACAGCACAATCATCGTCCCCCGGCTCCGACTTGAAGACAAGGGTTGCAGAGTATCCCCCAGTACAAATGAGAGACTTTCTGGTACAATCTCGCGAACGGTGGGGCGTCACTAGTCGATTGTGCGCGGGAAGCATGAGTTTAGCGCACACACTCGGCCATGAGCGGGGTTATCACTGATGTCGCACCTCACGCCAATCGTCTTCGTTGTTGACGATGACGTCTCCGTGCGCGAATCACTAGAGTCGCTGATCCGCTGTGAAGGCTGGCAGCCGGAGACATTTGCGTCCGCCCAAGAGTTCCTCGCCTGTCCACGAGCCCCTGTTCCGAGCTGCCTGGTACTGGATGTGTCTCTTCCAGGCCTCAACGGTCTCGATCTGCAGAAGCGCGTCGCCATCGAACGGACTGACATGCCGATCATGTTCATCACGGGCTACGGCGATGTGCCCATGACGGTCCAAGCCATGAAGGCGGGGGCCGTAGAATTCTTGACGAAGCCGTTCAAAGATGACGTGCTGTTGGGCGCCATCCGGGCAGCCCTCGAACGCAGCCGAGTTGCTCTCGGCCTTGAGGCAGAGATGCGGGTGCTCCGGGACCGTTACGAGTCGCTTTCCCATCGCGAACGGCAGGTTATGGCGTTGGTGGTTTCTGGCCTGCTGAATAAACAGGTCGGTGGGGAGCTTGGTATCAGCGAGATCACGGTGAAGGCGCACCGGGGCAAGGTGATGCAGAAGATGAAGGCCGACTCTCTTGCCGACCTCGTGAAAATGGCCACGAGACTCCGCCCCCCGTCCGAGGCGATTACGGCGGCGTAACGCCCATGTTCGCCGTCGTTATTCGTGAAGCCGCGAAATTCGCGGACGCCGTCCTTCAAGTATTTTGCCGGAGTAGTGGGCGCGCTGGTCCTGAAACCGGCGGACAGGATGAACGGAGTCCGCTGGGCAGCATAGAAACCTGCAGTGCGGCCGACCCCTATCGGAGGAAAACAGCATGAAGAAAACCACAACACCGATTTCCCTTGCCGGCTCGCAACTCGGTGACGTACGTCATGTCTGCGCATTTTTCAATAATGACGACGAAGAGTATCACGTGCTGCTTCCATTCATTCAGCAAGGGTTCGAGTGTGGCGACAAGGCGGTTCACGTCGTGAATCCGGACCAACGTCGCGACCATCTGCAACGCTTGACCGCTGCCGGAATCGACCCTGCGGCAGCCGAGCAGAGCGGACAACTCGAGGTTCGAATCAACACCGAAGCTTATATTCGGGACGGCCGTTTCGATCAAGCTCGAATGCTGGCAGCGTTCGAGCAGATGGCTAGCGGCAATGCCAAGGGAGGATTTCCGTTGAGCCGCATTTGCTGCCGGATGGATTGGGCAATTGAAGATCGATCCTACATTGACGATCTCGTTGAATTCGAATCGCGCGTGAACGATGTGTGGCGTAGCCACGACGACGCGGTGATCTGCACCTATCATCTCGACAAATTTGGAGGCGACACGGTGATCGACATCATGCGGACGCATCCGATGATCATCATCGGTGGCCTCCTGCAACGGAATCCGTTCTTCGTGCCGCCCGAGGAGTTCCTGCCCGAGATCCGCCAACGTCGGGCCATGCGGATTTCCACGTCCTCCGAGGCTGCCTGATATGGAGGTCCAGTCCGAACATGCCTCGGGAGAGATCAAGCACCTTCAACGGTGCATTAACGATCTTATTAGCCTGCTTGCTCTTCCCGCCATCTGGAGTGGCGGCGATCCGTCCCAGGTTCTCCACACCTTGCTCGATGCGCTCGTGCGCATGCTGCGCTTGGACCTAGTTTCTGTGAGGCTGACAGATTTAGTTGGTGGGGCGCCCGTTGAGATCGTCCGGCTCGCCGAGTTGCGAGGACGGGTGCCTTCGGCGCACGAGATCTGCGAAGCGCTCAGCCAGTGTTTGGAAGACGACTCACGGAAATGGCCTCCACTGCTTCGCCACCTTATGGGTGAGGGAGAGGTTTCGATCGTGCCTTTGCCACTGGGGTTACAAGGCGAACTCGGTGTAATTGTGGCAGCGGCTGAGCGGACAGATTTTCCGCGGCAGACGGAGGCACTTCTTCTGAGCGTAGCGGCGAATCAGGCATCGATTGGGCTACAAGAGGCACGGCTCCTGAGCCATCAGAAGCGGCTCGCGAGCGAACTTGATCAACGGGTCGTGCAACGGACCGCCGAACTTGCCACCGCCAATGAAAAGCTCAAAAAGGAATTCGCTGAGCGCAGACTGGTTGAAGAGAGGCTCGGGCAAGAGGAGAGGGACCTGAAGCGCAGTGAGATCCGCAAGGCAGCGATCGTGGACTCGGCGCTCGACTGCATTGTGACGATCGATCACGAGGGCTATATCACTGAGTTCAATCCTGCGGCGGAGCATACCTTCGGCTACCTTCGGGAAGAAGTCTTGGGAAAGCATCTGGCGGACGTCATCATTCCACCGTCTCTCCGGGAGAAGCATCAGCAGGGTTTTGCCCGCTACCTGGCCACGGGCGAGGCGCAAGTGCTTGGAAAACGCATCGAGATGACGGCAGTCCGTGCTGACGGAAGCGAATTCCCCATCGAACTCGCAGTCACACGCATTCCGCTGGAAGGGCCGCCGTCCTTCACCGGCCATCTGCGCGACATTACGGAACGCAAACGGGCGGAGCAGGAACTACGGCGCAGCCAGGCGTTTCTCGCGGAAGCCCAGCATCTTAGTCGAACCGGCAGTTTCTCCTGGCGTGTAGCGACCGACGAAATCACCTGGTCAGAGCAGCTTTATCGCATCTTCCAGATTGACCGCGATGCGCGGGTGACCTTTGAACTGATCTGCACTCGAATCCACCCTGAAGATTTGTCAGTATTCCAGGAGCACATCGAGCGATCTCGCCGGGACCGCAGCGATGTGCAACTCGAATTCCGCCTGCAGATGCCGGACGGCGCGGTCAAGTACGTACACGTCGCCGCTCACATCCGGGGCGATCACGGCCAACCAGAGTACATCGGCGCAGTTCAGGACGTGACCGAACGCCGATCCTCCGAAGAGGCACTCAGCAAGGCCCGATCGGAGCTCTCACAGGTGGCTAGGGTTACGAGCCTTGGAGTATTGACGGCGTCCATCGCACACGAAGTCAACCAACCGCTTTCGGGCATCATCACGAATGCCGGCACCTGTCTTCGTATGCTGGCCGCCGATCCTCCCAATGTCGAGGGCGCGCGCGAAACCGTGCGGCGCACAATTCGCGATGGCAACCGAGCCGCGGATGTGATCTCTCGATTGCGCGCACTCTATGGCAAAAAAGAACCCACGATCGAATCGGTGGACCTGAACGAAGCTACGCGAGAGGTGCTCGCGCTGTCCTTGAGCGAACTTCAGAGAAATCGCGTCATCGTGCAGCAGGAACTTGTTGACGACCTGCCTCTTGTCGCGGGCGATCGTGTGCAGTTGCAGCAGGTCATCTTGAACCTGCTTCGCAATGCTTCGGACGCCATGAGCACCATCGATGATCGTCCTAGGGATTTACTGATTCGAACTGAACCAGATGACGATGATCGGGTGCGCCTCAGCGTGAGCGACGTTGGGATCGGCTTCGAACCTCAAGCTACGGATAAGCTTTTCGAGGCCTTCTACACGACGAAGGATGAAGGTATGGGAATCGGATTGTCGGTCAGCCGTTCGATCATCGAACGTCATCACGGCCGCCTGTGGGCAATGCCAAATAGCGGTCCAGGAGTTACGTTCTCGTTTTCTGTCCCGTGTAAAGTAGAGGGTTTGACGAGCGACAGTGCTCGCGACAGTCGGACACCTTCCGTGTCGGATGCGGCATGAGATATCCATGGCGGCCACTCGGCCCGCCACTTGCGGCGGCGAAACCAATACCAAAGTCTAATGGACGTCCTCCCGCGCGAGGCGCATTCTTATGTCATGGAATTGCGCCAGGAACGGCGTGCTGTAGAACGCCCACTGGTATCAGTCGTTGATGACGACGAGTCTGTGCGCGAATCGCTGCCCGACCTCCTTGGCGAGTTAGGCTTTGCGGCGCGTACATTCTCATGCGCGGAAGAATTCCTTGAGTCCGACTGTCTCGACCAGGCCCGTTGCCTGATCCTCGACATCGCCATGCCGGGCATGAGCGGACCGGACCTTCAACGGGAGCTGAAGCTTCGCGGGCAGGAAATTCCGATCATCTTTATCACCGCGAGCACAGATAAGAGTGCTCGCCCCCGCCTACTCGAACAGGGTGCGGTGGAGTGCCTGTTCAAGCCATTCAGCGACACGGCTCTACTTAAGGCTATTAATAAGGCATTTCACCCGAAGTGAGAGTCCGGCACGCTGTTGATTGGTGGCTACCTGCGAATCAATGACATGAAATGCCGAGTGACCGGCGCTTTTCGATCGCGATTACCCGCGTCGTTACGAGCGCTACAGGAGACACCCAAGCGTGAGGGTGTACTCTCCTATAAGGACCCCGAAAAAAACACGGGAGCAGATCAAGAAAGTCCGGTCGCATCCCTGGATTGCCAAAGAGGTCGCGGTGAGCGGCTTTATTTTCGACGTGGACACCGGGAGACTAAGCGAAGTCAAAGCACTTGAAGAAGAGCGCGCTGCCTGACGATCGCCGCATAACTAAACGCAGGTCGGGTAGACACTCCGCTCGCCCTCTGCTAAGTAGTTGGAGAAAGGATGGTAAAGACATGCCGGAAGCAACTTGGAAACCTCACGAGAAACATGGACGGCTGACGACGCAGAGCGACTTGCCCGACAGCGTCTACGCATTTCCGAAGCAGCGTAAAGAACCACTGACCGACGCAGAACATGTCCGTAATGCGGCCGCGCGTTTCGATCAAGTCATCGACGTCTCCGATGCCGATCGCGCTTTGGCCTTCGCCAACATCGAGAAAGCTGCAAGCTACTACGACGTGAACCTCGCGGAAACGTCATGGCACGAACTGGGCATTCATCCTCAAAAGAAAGCGGTGACCCGTTGAACGCATCGTGAGGTGAGGCTCAACTTGTTTGTGGAACCTCGCCTCACGCCAGTTCGCGTGGAAGGATAATTGTGAGAGCTATGCCGAGAGATAAATCCGTTCGATCCAGTTGGCGATGTGATAGTTGTGCCCAACTTGTGCCATTCTGCAGGCAGGCTGGGTGGAGTGGCTTGCGGCGGAGGACACCAGGGGAAAACCAAAAGGAAGCGGTTTACGCTTAGTGCACCGTCGCAACACCAGCGCAAGATCGCCAGAGTCACGGATGTCGGTACAATCCGCCTCCGTAAGGATTGAAGCAAATGCGACACGTTTTCTCGCCCGACCGGCTCTAGGAGTCGGTTTTTTACGAGTCGGTCCACGTGCCCGGCAATGGAGCAGCCAAGGGGCTTCGCTATTCAGGTGGGGTGGTCTTCAGGTTCTGCCCGAGCCGCAAACGCCAAGCAAAAACGTGGCTATCAGGAGGCGCACCCCTTGTTGGCGATAAATCTTAGTTTCCTATCGACAAGTGCGCCGTCACAGGGACTTCCTTTTTCTGTGACCCAACTTACTTTTCTTCAATCCCTCAACAACTGCCGATCCTCGAACACGCGGTAACGTCCGCCGCGCCAGCAGCTTCGTCCAAATCGCCATTACACGCATTGCGCACTACCTTGCTGTTCGCAATGCGAGCAACCCAATCAGGATTTGACTTCCGCCGGAAATCAATTTACCGCGCAGTCAAGCCGGACCACTACACGGGAGCACGCCTACTGCCGCAGCCGTCGCCAACAATGTACCCGAGGTTATAACGGCCGTTCCCCCGAGCCGTAGGGCCAGCGGACTACGGCCCAGCGATCCCAACAGCCAGAGCGCTGATCCGAACACCGCGGGCCCAGTCAAGATCCATAGCGCTCCGCACGCAATAAGCGCGGCTCGTTCCGAGCGCCATTCACTAAGAGCGAAGTAGCCGAACGAGAACATCAAAGATCCGAACAGTAACATGAGCAGCGCCAGCACCATCGCGCCAACGCTGAGCTTTCGAATCGTCGTTTCCATAGTGCCGCATTTTACGTCAGTTTCCGCCTCGTGGTTGAGATAAGCGCCATCGGCACCGCGCGGTAACTGTTGAATATTGCCAGTTCGATCATCGACGCGGATCGAGACTGTGACTGCTGCCCCTTGCGTCTGCCGCCACAAGCAGCCAGACGAAACAAGGGGAAATCCGGCTCTTAACTCGGTGGTTCGGAAGGGGTCGAATTTCGAGTCCTTTTTTGGCGGCCCTTCGCTCTCTGTTTCGGCTCCCCCGTCGATGGTCAGCCCGGTATACCTTTCGAGACGCCGTGGGGCGGTCATGACTCTTTAACGAAGGAGTCATCGACACCCTCTCCAAGAACTTGTCAGATAACTCCTGTTGAATCAATAGAATCCTCGCCAAGTTCTTGGCGTCAGTGAGTCCTGCGGAGGCGCAGTCAACTGCTTAATTAATGCCAGCCGTTCTTGGAGAACTTTAAATCGCTTGATTCGCAGCCAACCGCGGATAGTTTTCTCCAACTTAACAGTGATCATACTTGATGGCGCGTCTTTGTCGCGATCTTTCG
>Ga0210389_10004449_pt1 | contig 10881 bp, 11 predicted proteins | sample IncBWH28OmetaG_FD_160127 | JGI IMG/M metagenome (GOLD analysis project Ga0210389, IMG submission 160127) | Forest soil microbial communities from Barre Woods Harvard Forest LTER site, Petersham, Massachusetts, United States - Inc-BW-H-28-O ... | reverse complement strand
ACGAGACCGGGCCGCCGCCACCACAGCGGTCATCTCCCGCTGCTGGCCCGCCTTGATCACAGACCCCAGCTACCACACCCGCTCGCGGCCAAACATCACCATCCCCACGCCACGCGCAGGTGCCTCCGGATTACACCAGGTGTTGCCTGTGCTGTTCTCCGGACGTGATCAGGCTGCGCCGCGGCGGATGGCGCGTGCGGCGCGCCCGTATCCCGTGATCATCATGAGCGACTGGGTGGGCCTCAACACGAACTCCACACGATCTTCACGTGGTCTTCACACAGCGGGAATAACGCTCTTGCCACGAGGTCGCCTGGGACCTCCCGGGCGACGTGTATCACCACCAAGGGCTCCAGCCTGGGGGGGCAAAAATGCACACGCTCAACCATCTCACCTCTTCTCGGAGTCGGCCCGCCCGCGTCCGCGGGTGGCTCGCCTTCTGCGCGGCCGTGCCGCTCCTGGTGGCCCTCTCCGCGGGGACCGCGACCGCGGCGGCGGCGACGCCGCCGGCGTCGGACGGCAACCCGGCCGTCATCGCCGACTGGAACGCGATCGCCGTGTCGACCTTGTCGGCCGACACGACGAAGCAGCCGGTCGAGGACATCCTGTACACGGCGTTTGTCCAGGCGGCCGTCTACAACGCCGTGGTCGGCGTCGAGGGACGGTACGCGCCTTACCGGTTCCACGCCCACGCGCCCCGCGGCACCTCGGCCCAGGCGGCCGCGGTCGCCGCCGCCCGCACGATCCTGGTGACCTACGTGCCGTCCGCGCAGGCCGCCCTGGACGCCGACTATGCCGCGTCGCTGGCGCAGCTTCCCGACGGCACGGCGAAGACCCGCGGCATCGCGTTCGGCATCCGCGCCGCCGACAGCCTGATCCGGCTGCGTGCCGGCGACGGCCGCAACGCCCCCATCCTGTTCACCCAGCCGCCGGCGCCGGGTGTCTGGCGGCCCACGCCGCCTGCGTTCCTGCCGATGTCGGCACCGTGGCTCGGCTTCGTGACGCCGCTGCTGGTGCACAGCGCCACCCAGTTCGCCCCGCCGGCTCCGCCCGCACTCACCTCCGCCCGTTACACCCGCGACTTCAACGAGACCAAGGCCCTGGGTTCGCTGACCTCGACCGAGCGGACGGCGGCGCAGACGAGCACCGCGACGTTCTTCTCCGGCAGCGCGCTGGTGCAGTACAACGCCGCGCTGCGGGACCAGGTAACCGTGCGGCACCTGGACATCGTCGATGCCGCGCGGATGTTCGCCGCGATCGATATGAGTGTCGCGGACGCGGAAATCACCGTGTGGCGCGCGAAGTACGTCTACGGGTTCTGGCGGCCGATTACCGCGATCAACCTGGCCGACACCGACGGCAACCCGGACACGGCCCCCGATCCCAGCTGGGTGCCGTTGTTCAATACACCCAACTACCCGGAGTACCCCAGCGGGTACAACGCGTTCAACTCGACCGTGGTCCATGGCCTGGAGAACCTGTTCCAGACCGGGCACCTGCAGCTGACGCTCATCTCCACGACGGCGCCTGGCGTCGTGCGTCACTACGACTCCGGCCGCGCCCTGCTGCAGGATGTCGTCAACGCCAGGGTGTGGAATGGGTTCCACTTCCGCTCCGCGGACATCGCATCCAGGGACCTGGCCGGGCAACTCGCCGGCTGGACGCTTGATCACTACTTCCAGCCCGTTGACGAGGAGGGATAGCCGATCCAGCGATCGGCCATCCAGGGGCTTGCGGAACCCTCGGCCACCCGGCCGCCGGAGACGCGGGCGCGCGCGTGCCACCGAGGAACCGTCACCGTGAGTGATCGTCTCGCCGGTTGTCTACCTGAGTCATTAGCTCATTGGGACACCCCCGGCGAATGTGGCGGATGTGAGCATGTCTGGGTGTAGCGCCGACCGGCGTCATCGCGACCGGTTTGCCTGTGAGAGTTCACCGGAGCAGCGGCGAGCCGACTTGCCTGCAAGACCGGCTAGGGCGTTCGATGCGCGCCCGGGTCCTGGCATGGGCCGCACAGGCACCGGCCCGGCGAGTCTTGCCACATGGACGCGGTCTTACCTGTGCTGGGGCCACCCGGCCAGCAGGTCCGCGGACGTGCAGCCGCTGGATCCTATTCCGTGCAGCAGGGCGAACAGCAGGAGCAGGATGCCGGGGAGGAGGACCGCGCCGCTGGCCAGCACGACCCCAAGGACGGTGAGCACCGCGCCGGTCACCAGCAACAGGGTCCGCCAGCGCGTGCGCACGGCGCGTGCGAACCGGATCATCGTGCCGGCGCGGGCAGGTGCATCCAGGCCGGTGTCCGCGGGTGTGTCAAGGAGCATCCCGGCCCCCTCCTTCTGTCGGGAGCCACCAGAGTCTGCCGGGGAACGTGCTGGTTCCCTGATGGAAGGATAACCGCCCGACGATGACCAGGCAGGATCGGATGTCACCGGCCCTCGGGGCGAATGGCCTGTGTCCGGCGATGAGCCGCGTCGCGGTGGGGCTGCCCTGCCCGGGCCTCACGGCCATGCAGGCATTTCCCCTCTTCGGTCCGCGGAGCTATGCGGTTCGGGCGGCCCGGCGGTGGACCTGCTTGACTGCGCGGAGGATCATCAGCGTGGCACGCTGGCTTGACCGGCTGACCAGGTGCCCAGGGCCGTAGCGGTGATGGATCTCGGCGAGTCACCTTCGGGCCGGGACGAGTTCGCCGTCCGGGCTGGTTGTCATGTCGCAGTAGGTCAGCACGGCGCCCGGGCATGTCCCCTCGGGCAGCCGGGCGCGCCTGGTCGATACCGTGATGGATCTGCCCGAGGTGCAGGCGAGCGCACGGCTGGAGGCCACCGTCCCGCTCGGCGACACCGGATTGCTCGAGCGGCTGCGGCAGCGGACCCGCGATGCGGTCCGCGCCCGGCTGGCTGCACCGCGTTGCTGGACGCGGACATACCCCGCCCGGCCGGCCAGCAGCGCGGCGGCTGCCTTGCCGGCGTCCCGGCCGAGTTCCTCCGCCTTGGCGACGACCGGCGGCGGGACCTCGGTCAGCCGCCTGCCGGCCCGCAGGATCAGCAGGTCCCGGGTTAATGGCACAGTCAGGTATCAGAACTGTCCGAATGCCTGCTGCCGACACGCGCGAATCGGACGATCGGGACGTGTCATGCGTCGCTTAGGCGAGGCTGCCAGCCGTTCGCAGGTGCTCAGGTGTCAAGGGTGCTCAGGTGTCGAGAAAGCGATCCTGGCTACGACCACACCATGAGGACCGATGAACTCAGCTTCGACCAGAGAGGTCTACCCGTCATGTCACTTGTTCGTGTTCACAATTTTTCCGTCTCGCTCGACGGCTTCAGCGCCGGCGCTGACCAGAGCCTGGAGGCGCCCTTCGGGCATGCCGGCCAGCGGCTGGTGCGATCGTTCATGGACACCCGTTCATTTCACGTCATGACGGGCCAGGAAGGCGGGAGCACCGGCATCGACGACGCCTTCGCGAGCAACTGGGGGCCGGGCATCGGCGTGGAGATCATGGGGCGCAACAAGTTCGGCCCGCAGCGCGGACCGTGGACCGACGAGGAGTGGAAGGGCTGGTGGGGCGAGGAGCCGCCGTTCCATACCCCCGTCTTCGTGCTCACCCATCACGTCAGGCCCTCGATCGAGATGAAGGGCGGCACCACCTTCCACTTCATCGACGCCAGCCCGGCGGAGGCGCTTGCGGCGGCCAAGGAGGCCGCGGGTGGCCTCGACGTCCGCATCGGCGGCGGCCCGGCCACCGTCCGCCAGTTCCTCGCCGCCGGCCTGATCGACCACCTGCACGTCGTGGTCGTGCCGATCCTCCTCGGCCGCGGCGAGTCCCTCTGGGACGGTCTGGAGGGCCTGGAGGAGCGCTTCGCCGTCGAGTCGGTGAGCTCCCCCAGCGGCGTCACCCACGTCACGTTCACCCGTCGTTAGCCGCGCTTAGGCCTGCCTCCTCGAACAGGGGCGAGGTCTGGGGCGGGCCGCGCTGCGCGGCCACCGTGGTCGCATCCAGCGCGATTATGCCGATCCGCCGGTTTTGCCGACGATGCCGTGACGGCCCTGGTCATGGGTGTGCCAGGGCCGTCACGGACGGCATAATTCGGGGTTTCGGTTCAGAGGTTCTAATGGTGGACTCGGGTATGGAACTGTCTGAATGCTTGTCAATGACACGGCGGCGGGTGGCGCGGCGCCGGCGCTGACGGCGGCGGGCGTTAGCTAGGAGATTGCGATCTTGTGGGCGCGAAGCGCGCGGTAGAAGGGCTCGTGGTGGGCGCTGTAGCGTGCCAGCATCGCGTTGTTGACACGCTCGGCCAGGGCGCTGCCGATGGTGATGATGCGGCCGCCCTCGCTCATATGCCGTGCGGCAGCCTGGGAGGCGGTGAAGACCGCTCGCACATCGATTGCCCACAGGCGATCGGCCTGCTCGACGGTCATGTCGTCTAGCGGGCCGCCGGTGACGATGCCAGCGTTGTTGACCAGGATGTCGATCTGGCCGAAGTGGGTCACGGTCTGGCTGACGGCCGCAGTGACGGCGCCGGGGTCGGCGTTGTCGGCCTGGATGACCAGAACCCCGCCGCCGTCGGCGTCGATCTGCTTGGCCACCGCCTGCGCCTTGTCCGCGGCCGTGACGTAGGTGAGTGCCACCGCGGCTCCCTCGCGGGCCAGGCGCCATGCCGTCGCCGCCCCGATTCCGCGGCTGCCGCCGGTCACCAGGGCCATCTTGCCTGAAAGCTGATTCATGTCTTCCTCGTTCCTATGGCCGGTTTCCTTGTGTGCCGGGTCCGGGTTCTTCGGGCAAGCGGCCGCTGCCGCACGCCGGCGGGCTGGGCAGCTCAGCTCCTCACCGGCTGGTAGGACAGGACCACGACCCCTGTGCCGAGCGTCTTGGCCGCGAAGAGCTTGAGCGGTGTTTTCGCGCTCTCACGGAACATGAGCTGGCCGCGGCCGGCCAGGACGGGGTGGATCGAGAGCCGGAGTTCGTCGACCAGGCCGTGCTCCAGCAGTGTCTGCGCCAGCAGGCCATGGCCGTACAGGGCAAGGGACTGGCCGTCTTGCTGCTTGAGCCGGCTGACCTCGGCGGTGACATCGCCGCTGACGATGACCGTGTTGTTCCAGTCGGCCTTGTCCAGGGTGGAGGAGAAGACGTACTTGCGGATGCTGTTCATCCGGTCGGCGAACTCACCGGCCTGGCCGGGCCATGTTGCCGCGAAGACCTGGTACGTCCCCCGGCCGAGCAGCATCGCATCAGCATCGCCGAGCCGTTCCAGCGCATCCTTCTCGACCTCGGCGTCGCGGTACTCCATGGCCCACAGTTGCGGGTCGCCGACGACGCCGTCGGCTGATATCAGGGTGGATTCGATGAGCTTGCGCACTGTTACCTCCGTGGTGATCGGGTTCCGGTTTGCCGCACCGGGCATGGGCACCCGGCCATGACCGTGTGGGCCCGGTAGTTCAGACCTGTCGGCCCCCGAAGAGGAATCGCGGCCGCAACGGGGATCGCGGGCCGCGATGGCGATTCCTTTGCGGCTGGCGCGGGTCTTCATATGCGGAATGCCTGTCCATCACCGGAGGGGATGATCATGACCAGCGACGCAGTGAACACCAGCGATGACCGTGCCGTAGCGGAGGTCCTCGACGAGGTCTATGCGGCCTGGGCGTCGGGCGACGCGGATGCCTTCGTGACGCCATACACCGAGCACGCGACCGCCGTGCTGCCCGGGTCTTACCTGCAGGGTAAAGACACGATCCGTTCGACCATGGCCGCCGGCTTCGCCGGCCCGCTCCACGGCTCCAGAGGCGTCCATCAGGTGCAGAGCATCCGGTTCCCCAGCGCTGACACGGCGATCGTGATCAGCAAGGGCGGCATCGTGTACGCGGGCCAGACCGGCACCGCCGCCGAAACCAGGTCCGTGGAGACCTGGGTGCTGTCCAGGCAGAACGGCACCTGGCGAATCGAGGCCTTTCATAACAGCCCAGAGAACACGGCGTGAGCTGACACCCGGAGGCAGGCATGCCGCAGGGCAAGGCAGAGACGGGCAGCAAGCGGGTGACAGCGGCGCAGCGCTGGGTGCTCGCGCTAGCGTCGGTGGCGTCGTTCCTGGTGATCTTGGACATGCTGGTGGTGGCCATCGCGCTGACCGCGATCCACCGCGATCTGGGCTCGTCCCTGGCCGGCCTGGAATGGACGGTCAACGCCTACACGCTCAGCTTCGCCGTGCTGCTGATGACCGCTGCGGCGATCGGTGACCGGCTCGGCCGGCGCCGGGTCTTCGCCGCGGGGCTGGCCCTGTTCGCGGTCTCGTCGGCGGCGTGCGCGCTGGCGCCGGATGCCGCCGCGCTGATCGCCGCGCGGGGGGTGCAGGGGGCCGGTGCGGCGGCCATCATGCCGATGGCCTTGGCGCTGCTGAACGGGGCGTTCCCGCCGGGCCGCCGCGGCTGGGCGATCGGGATCTACGGCAGCGTGACCGGCCTGGCCGCCGTCCTCGGCCCGGTGCTGGGCGGGGCGGTGACCCAAGGGCTGGGCTGGCGGTGGATCTTCTGGATCAACGTGCCGGTCGCGCTGGCGGCCGTCCCGCTGGTGCTCACCCGCCTGCAGGAGGCCCGCGGCCCTGCCAGCCCGGGAGGCCGGCCGGGGCTGCCTGGCCGGGGAATACGGGTAGACCTGGGCGGGCAGGTGCTGGTCACCGCCGCAGCGCTGGGCCTGGTCTGGGGACTGGTCCGCGGCAACGACGCCGGGTGGGGCAGCGCCGAGACGGTCGGCACGCTGGCCGCCGGGACCGCGGCCGCGATCGGGTTCGCCGCCTGGCAGCGGCGAGCCAAGGCACCGATGCTGCCGCCGCGGCTGTTCGCCTCTCGCGCGTTCTGCGCGGGCAACGCCACGATTTTCTTGCTTAACGGGTCGCTGAGCGCAGCGGTCTTCCTCATGCCGCAGTTCCAGCAGGTGGTGCTGGGCCAGCATCCGCTCAGCGCCGGGCTGCGGCTGCTTCCGTGGGGGATCCCGCCGCTCCTGCTTGCCCCGCGGGCCGGCGCGCTCGCCGACCGGATCGGCGAACGGCTCATCGTCGTCGCAGGGCTGGTGCTGCAGGCTGCCGGACTGGCCTGGATCGCCGCCATCGCCTCACCCGGCACCGGTTACCCGGCGCTGATCACCCCGATGACCATCACCGGGGTGGGCTTCGCGATCGCGATCCCGGCGGTCACCAGGGCGGCCACCAGCAACACCCCGCCGGCCGACATCGGCAGGGCCTCCGGCGCCTACGCCACCATGCGCCAGCTCGGCGGCGCGTTCGGCATCGCCATCGCCGGCGCCGCCTTCGCCGCCGTCGGCGGCTACTTCTCCCGGGAGGCGTTCAGTGACGGGTTCACCGCCGCCTGCGCGGTCTGCGCGGCCATGGCGATGGCCGGCGCTGCGACCGCGACGGCGTTGCCCGGCCGGGGGAACCGCCAGGCCCCGCCAGCCCCTGCTCCCGTAGCGGCTGCCAGCGTGGCTCGCACGGATCGTTGAGAAGAATCTGGAGAGGATCAATGAATAGTAGGTTCATGTCCCAGCCCGAACAACTCGCCCGCGTCCTGGTCCAGCTATGACCAGGGCAGTGGTGCTCTCCGGTGGCGGGCGGGCCGGCGCCGCCTGGATGCTCGGGCTGGCCGCCGGCCTGCGCGAGGCCGGCGTCGACCTCGCGGACGCCGACCTCATCGTGGGCACCTCAGCCGGCGCCCGCACCGGCGCGCAGCTCGCCACTGGGGTCGTGGACCGGGCCATCGCGGCCTACCGCTCGCACACGCTGCCTGCCGCCGGGACCTACGCCAGCCTGCTGGATTTCGTTGCCGCCACCAGGCCCATCCTCGCCTCCGCCGGCAATCAGCTGGACGCGGCACGGCGGATCGCGAACCTCGGGCCGCTCGGCCCGGGACTCGCCTCCGCCGCCGAACGCCGGGAGGAGGTCGCCGCCTGCCTCCCGGTACACGCCTGGCCCGGCAAACCGCTCAAGATCAGCGCGGTCGACGCGGACTCCGGCCGCCGGGTGGTGTTCAATGCCCGCTCCGGCGCCAGCCTGCCCGACGCGGTGACAGCCAGCTGCGCGCTCCCGGGAATCTACCCGCTGGCCGAAGTCAATGGCCGGCGCTACGCCGACGGCGGGGCCTGGTCGCTGTACAGCGCCGACCTCGCGGCAGGCCACGACGTGGTCGTCGTGATCAGCCCCATGCCCCTCAATCCTCACCTCCGCGGCAGGCTCGACGCCGAGATGACAGCACTCGGCGACTGCGTCACCCACCTCATCCTGGCCGACGAGATCTCACTCGCCGCGATCTTCCCCGACCCGAACGCGGTAACAGCACAGGACCCGTCGCTCGGCGCCGGGATCGCACAAGCCGCCCGGGAGCTGAATCAGCTGCAGAGCGTGTGGAACGCGCACGTTGCCCAGCGATGAGGAAGCGGGCCGACGGCCGTCTTACCAATAACAGTCCAAGGCCCGGAGGCAAATGTGGGTCCTGTAGTCGCTGACCTCAGCGTGTCGCTTGATGGCTTCATCGCCGGGCCGAACGACGGCCCCGGCAACCCCCTCCGCGACGGCGGAGGCCGACTGTTCGACTGGTGGACCGCCGACACCGAGCGGATCGGGCCCGATGACCGGTTCAAGCCGCCCGCCCGCAGCCGGGCCGTAGCCAGCGAAACCTTCGGCTCCGGGGCGGTCATCACTGGCAGGCGCACCTTCGACATCGCCCGGGGCTGGGCGGGCGCCCCCTGGTCGGCTGCCCCTTCTTCCTGCTCACCCACAACCCGCCCGCCCGCTGGACCGGACCGGGCACCGGCGGAAAGCGGGTGACTTTCCCGGACGATGCGGGGATCGGGGGCGACGCCGCACAGGTGCGCCCAGGCGGCCTCGCTGCGCAGCCGCCCGGGATGATCCCCGGCTGCGATGAGCAGCAGCGCCGCAGTGCGCGGGCCGAGCCCGTAAACGGCGAGCAGGCCCGGGGCATGGGCGGTTACCAGCGGGACGATGAGCTCGTCCAGGCGCTCGAGCTGGCCGTCCAGGAACTGCGCACGCCGCCCCAGCTCCCGCAGCGCGATACGGACGGCGTAGCCGGTGACATCGCCGGGCCGGGGACGCAGGGACGCCAGCCCGGTTACCAGGGCAGCCGGCGTGTGCCGGGTGAACCGGGCTCGCAGGTCATCGGGGCCGGTCAGGATCAGGGCCCTGGCCTGGTTGATCGTCCGGGTGCGTTCTCCCGCGGCGCTGCGCCGGGCGACCATCAGCGCCCGGATCGCCTCCACGGCACCATCTCGGCCCTTCGGCGCGCCGCGGGCCCGGCCGGACTGCGCCGCCCGTGCGGCGCTGACCGCGTCCAGCGGATCGGACTTGCCCTGCCGGCGCCGGTCCTGCCGGTCAGAGCGGTCCACCTCGACCACCCGGATGCCAGCCGCGGTGACATGGCGGGCCAGTCCGGCGCCGTAGCTGCCGGTCCCCTCGATGCCGACCAGGGCGACGGTCCCGAACCCGGCCAGCCAGCCCAGCAGGCCGGCGTAGCCAGCCGCGGTGGCCGGGAACTCCCGGACGCCCAGCAGCCCGCCGACGGGATCGAGCGCGGCGGCGACATGGGTATCTGCGTGAGCGTCCACGCCGCCGGTGATAGCGGTACGACGGGTAACGGGGCGTGCTTCTTCTACGATGGTCACAGCCATCCCTTTCTCAGGTTGAGGGATGGCACCGCACCCGCTGGCCCGTCGGACCCGTGAACCCCGGCCTCTAGTCCAGGCTGGGCAGATCGGGCCGGCACCGCTGGCAGGTGCCATCAAAACCCCTGGGGCCCGGCCGACAGATCGTCTCGCAGGACAGCCCGGACGGCGTCAGCCGAATCGGAGGTCAGGCCGGGACCCAGGCCCCGACCCTACGCCCGTACCCGGTCAAACCGGGGAAGCCGGGGAAGCCGGGCCGGAAGCACTATCCACAGTCTCCTTGCCGAATATTTGCGGCAGCCCGCTTCATCGGCCGCGTGGGTAGCGGCACGCAGATTATCGTGTTCGGTGCGGCGGGGACGGCCAGGCCGGCGCCGCACCCGCAGCACCACCGTCCGAGCGGGTCACTGGAGGGAAGTCGATGAGCGATCTGCATGATGATGTCTTCGCGATCTCGCCGGAGATTCGCTATGTCGCGGCCGCTCACGGTCAGCAAGTGCAGATGCGATCCCGGCCTGATCTGCACGACGCCTCTAGCAGCGACAGCGACCTGTACGAGGAGCTCCTGGTCAACCCCACCCTGCTCACCCTGGCCACCCAGCGTGGCAACATCGACTGCGGCGGGCTGCGCTACCTCATCGTCGGCTACGGCCACTTCCATCAGCTGGTCATCCCCGGTCCTGCCGGGCACGTGTCCATCGCCTTCGAGCTCGGCGCCAACCCGGCCGATTACCTGCAAGCGATCTTGGGTGTGATGGCGCCTCACGGCCAGCCCGCAGTCTGAGGGCCCCGGCCCGGCGGACGAGGCACCCGCCACAGGAACCTCCCTTCGGGGGCGGACCAGGCGGGCTGCTCGCTACTTCCCCGCCGCGGGTGCACAGACAGATGAACACCCCGCCGGAGAGCGGATAACGCCGGCGCGAGGACTCATGAACGGCAACACAGAAGCGGTATCGGCGCGACAGATTGACCCGATCTACGCGTCACCGCTGGCTAGTACCTGGGGCACCTTGATAGTACAGATCGGCGGGTACGCGCGCGCAAGCTACGGCGGTGGCGGTGGCGGTGGCGGTACGTCACGGGTGCCGCGGATCGCAGGCGACGTGAGCCGGCCCTGCCCTTGTGAGCTGCGTGCTGGTGAGCTATGGCCCGTGCGCGGAAAGCCCCGCTTTTGATCTGCTCTGGCGCGGCTGGCCGCCGGGGACTGCCTATGGGGTTTCAAC
>Ga0210389_10004448_pt1 | contig 10882 bp, 8 predicted proteins | sample IncBWH28OmetaG_FD_160127 | JGI IMG/M metagenome (GOLD analysis project Ga0210389, IMG submission 160127) | Forest soil microbial communities from Barre Woods Harvard Forest LTER site, Petersham, Massachusetts, United States - Inc-BW-H-28-O ... | reverse complement strand
AACGAAGGCGGCACGGGCGGCGCTGCCGCCGGGCAAACCGGCTCGGGCTCGGGCGGGCAGGCCGGTGGCGCGGGGGGCATCGGCGGCCACGCTGCGACCGGAGGCACGGGTGGCGGGGCCGGCGGGGCGATCAGCGCGGGCGGCTCGGCGGGCGGCGGAATCGCCGGCGTGAGCGGCAGCGGCGGCCAGGGAGGCGTCGCGACCGTCCTCACCCACACGTTGACCGTCGCCACCCCGACCGGTGGCACCGTGACCGACGCCGGCCAGAACATCAACTGCGGCGCGACCTGCGCGCACATCTACGTGGACGGCACCAAGGTGACCCTGACCGCGACCGCCGGCAGCGGTTACCAGTTCACGGGCTGGAGCGGGGGAGGCTGCTCCGGCGTTTCCACCTGCACGGTCACCGTCTCGTCCGACGTGACCGTGACGGCGGTGTTCACCAAGCTCGTCACGCTCACGCTCGACGTCGTCGATGACGACGGGTGCCAGGCGGCCTACAGCGCCAGCGGGGAGGCGAGCGTCAACAACATGGCCGAGTGCGCGATCATGAACGCCACGCAGGCCAACCCGCAGAAGACCTGCACCTACCAGTTCCTGGCGGGGACGCAGCTGACGGTCAAAGCCCAGACGCTCAACGGAAGCAACTTCGACGGGCCGCCGCCGCTCGATTGCGGGCAGGGCGTGTCGACCAGCGGCGACTGCTCGACCAGTTCGTGCAGCTGCGTCTTCACCATCGCCGCCAACACCACGGTGTCGGCCTACTTCTGTCAGGAGCGCTAGCGCCGGGCGGCGCTAGTTTCGCCAGGTGTACGGGCCGGCCATCGTGACGTCGGTGGTGCTGGTCGCCGCCGTGATGGTGTTGTCGACGTAGCCGTAGAACGTCCCGGCCGACTCGGTGAAGCCGACGCCGCGGAACTCGACGTCGCCGACGAGCGACGCGCTGCCGCTCAGCGACTGGCCGCTCTCGAAGAAGCCGAGCGGCATGAAGGTGGTCTTCACCGTCGCCGAGCCGCTGACGTTGAAGCCGTTGGCCGGGGTGGTGGTGAGGCCGACCAGGCTGAGCGCGCCGACCGTCCCGCCCGAGACCGTCCCCTTCACGATCGTCGCGTGGTCCTGAATGTGCGCGGTCCCGCTCACGGTCGCGGTCGACAGGACCGTGGCGTAGGGGCCGACGAAGACCGTCGACGCCAGCCCCGACGGACCGCACCCGCCGCCGTTCGCCACGCGCACGAGGCCCGACGGGCAGGCGGCCTGCGTCCCCCCCTGCCAGCCGTCCGGCCAGGCGTTGGCGAGCTGCACCATGTAGGGGTAGCGGTAGATCGTGTTGTAGAGCTGATCCCAGACGATCTGCTTCTGCACCGACGGCGTGGCGACCACCACCAGGAACAGCGACTCGTTCGGGTTCACGCAGAAGGTGAGCGCGCCGTCGGTCCCCTTCTGCAGCTGGCTGTAGCGGGGGGTGGCGATCCCGGCGTCGGTGGCGACCAGGCCCCAGCGGAAGTCGGAGTTGGCCGCGCTCTGGACGACGCCGCGGAAGGTGACGGTCACGCTGGTGGCGCCGGCATCGGGGTAGAGGCGGACGATGTTGTAGCCCCAGCGCTGCGGCGCCCAGCCGTCGGGGACCACGAAGCGCCGGTTGGTCGCGGTGCTGCTGTCGAGCGGGTCCATCGTCACCGTGCGGATGCGGCGATCGGTCTTCGATTTGTCGGTGATGAGGCCGTAGTTCTTGCGGAAGAGCGTCCCCTGATTGCCGCCGGCGGTCGTTTCGGGCGCGGGGTCGACGTAGTCCCAGGTCACGTTGTGCATTGCCCACTCGCCGAAGAAGTCGTTCAGCTGGCTGATGTTCCAGCCGCGCGAATTCATGATGTTGGTGAACGGATCGTTGCCGGCGGGCGAGCTCAGCCAGATGCTGTTGACCGCCGAATAGCAGTACTTGTCCTTGAGGTACTCCATGAACTGCCAGTCGCAGTAGCGCACGCGCGTCGAGCCCGCGTAGAGGTGCGGCGCGTTCACCGACAGCTCGGAGCAGTGGACGTTCGAGGTGTGGTACTCGGGCTGCTGCTGGGCCGCCCAGTTGGCGTGGCTCTCGTAGATCCAGCCGCAGGTGTTCGATTGGCCGCAGCTGAGGCCGGTGCCGACGCTGCACTGCACGGAGTGCATGAACTCGTGCGCCAGACCCCAGTGGTCAGCGGTGGCGCCAGGGCCGATCCAGAAGCCGGGCAGGCCGTTCCCCCAGCAGCCGCCGGTCAGGCCGTAGTCGCTGTGGATGACGACGCTGACCTTGGATTTGGTGGCCGACTTGCAGAACGGCTCCGGCAGGTACATCGGGCTGCCGAAGTAGAGCGGCCACACCACGTTTTCCAGCTGGTCGGTGGCCGCCGTGCACTGCGCGGCGGTGATCGTTCCGGCGGGCGAATGGACCGCGAAGTGCGCCGACTGGCAGACCAGCGGATCGTTGGTGGTCGAGCCGGGGTCGGTCCAGGTGCCGCTCACACAGGCCGCCGTCGGGGCGGTGGCGCAGCCGCTGGCCCAGGTCGTGGTCGTGGTCCCCGGGTCGCAGGTCCCGGGGCTGCCGCCGGTTCCAGGTGCGCCGCCGGTGGCGGGTGCGCCGCCGGTTCCAGCTGCGCCGCCGGTGGCGGGCATTCCGCCCGCGCCCGCGTTGCCGCCGGTACCCGTGGCACCGCCCGCACCCGGAGTGCCGCCGGTCGCGCTCGCGCCGCCCGTTCCAACGGTGCCACCGCTGTTCGTGATGCCACCGGCCCCCGTCGTCCCACCGGTGGCGGTTGCCCCGCCTGTCGCGGTCGTCCCGCCTGTGGCGCTCGCGCCGCCTTTACCCGTGCCGGTCGTCGATTCGCTGTTTGCGCACCCGAGCGTCGCAACCACCACCGACGCTCCGAGCCAACACAGAAGGGACGGGGATTTGTGCATAGTGTGACGTAAGTCCCATCGGTGGGCGCCCGTGGTTCAAAAATCTACTCAGTGCGCGAAACGAGCAAAACGCGTGGCATGGCACGCTGCTGGCGTGGATCGCGCGACGACTCGCGATCGCGCGACGACTCGCGATCGCGCGACGACTCGCGGTCGCGCGGATCGTGAGATACTGGCGGGCCGCCGTGGCTGACATCGTTCCATTCTTGGGGATTCGCTACGATCCGGCGCGGGTGGGTGACCCCTCGCGCGTGCTGGCGCCGCCCTACGACGTGATCGGCGAGGCGGAGCGCGCCGAGCTCGAGGGGCGGCACCCACAGAACGTGGTGCGGATCGAGCTGCCACGCGGCGAGGGGGATGAGCGCTACGCGGAGGCGGCGCGCCTGCTCGGCCACTGGGTGGCCGAAGGGGTCCTGCGCGCCGACGCCCAGCCGGCGTTCTATGTCTACGAGCAGCAGTTCACGCTGCCGCAAGCGGCCGGCCGCATCTACACGCGACGGGGATTCTTCGCCGCGGTTCGTCTGGAGCCATTCGAACGGCGGGTCATCCTGCCGCACGAAAAGACGCTGGCGGGACCGCGGGAGGATCGCCTGAAGCTGATGCGCGCGACCCACACGCAGATCTCTCCGATCTTTGGCCTCTTCCGTGACGGCGACGGGGGTGCGCGCGAGATCATCGACGGTGCCACTGCGTCGGCGGCGGCGCTCGACGCCACCACCGCCGACGGGATCCGGCATCGACTGTGGCGGCTCGGCGATCCGGCGGCGATCGCCGGCCTGGTGCGCCTCTTCGCCGACAAGCAGATCTTGATCGCCGACGGGCATCACCGATACGAAACGCTGCTGGGGCTCGGTCCCGAGTTGCGCGCGCTCGACTACGCGGCGGGGGGCGCAGCCGCCGACTTCGCGATGATGTTCCTGGCGCGCGCCGAGGATCCAGGGCTCCTGGTGCTGCCGACGCACCGGCTGATCCGCGAGCTGCCCGACTTCGACTTCGCGGCGCTCTGCGCGGGGGCGGGGGCGGCCTTCGACATCGTCGAGGGCGACGAGGCGACGGCGCCGGCGATCGAGGAGCGGCTTGGGCGCGAGGGGACCGCGGGTGTGGTGTTCGCGGCGCGCGTGCCGGAAAAGGCCGGGACGACCTGGTTCACGCTCAAGTCGTTCGTCGATCTCTCCGCGCTGGGGCCACCGGCCTTGCGTAAGCTGGACGTGACGGTCTTGCACGGCGTGATCCTGGCGCCGCTTCTGGGGATCGACGCCGCGGCGATGGAGAGCCAGTCGTACCTCGGCTACACCCACGACACCGCCGAGGCGATGGCGCGGGTCGCCGCCGGGGAGGTGCAGGCGGCGTTCTTCATGAACGCGACGAAGATCGAAGAGGTGCTGACCGTCTGCGAAGCGGGCTTCGTGCTGCCGCAGAAGTCGACCTACTTTCAGCCCAAGCTGGCGACCGGCCTGGTCATGTACAGCCTCGACGGCCCGGCGCCCCGGTAAGAGGTCAGGTCCAGCTGGATGACGGACGAGGCGGTCACCGCGGACGCGCTCCTGAACGGTCGTGTGCGTCTGTATCAGCCGGCGCGCGGTGCACGGATGAGCCTCGATTCCGTGTTGCTGGCGAGCTTCGTCGCGCCACCGTTCGGACGCTTCCTCGACATCGGGTGCGGCACCGGACCGATTTCATTTTTGCTTCTCGCGCGCGATCCGGCGGCGGCTGGGGTTGGCGTCGAGATCCAATCGCGGCTGGCCGCGCTCGCGGCGCGCGGGCGCGACGAGAACGGGTGGGAGACGCGGCTCGAGATCATCGACGGCGACGTGCGCGCGCTCGGCGAGAGGTTGGGCGAGGGGACGTTCGATCTGGTGGTGACCAATCCTCCCTACCGCACGGTCGACTCGAGCCCGCCGTCGCCGAACCAGGAGAAAGCCCTCGCCTACAACGAAATCGCGCTCCGGCTCGCGGAGTGGGTCGCGGTCGCGGCGCGTGTCGTCCGTCCCGGCGGCCGGGTCGCGGCGATCTTGCCGATGGTGCGATCGGAGGAACTGACCAGCGCGATGGTCAGGCGTGGCTTGCGGCCCGTGCGCATCCGCCACGTTCAGGCCTACCCCGACCTCCCCGCATCGCGGATTCTTCTGGAGGTCCAGCAGGGGCCCGCGCTGTGGCTGAACGTCGAACCGCCGCTGGTCGTCCACGAGCCCGGCGGCGGCTTCACGCCCGAGGTTCGCCGGATGTTGGGCGAGACGGGCGAGAGCGGCGAGGCAGCCGACGCACCATCCGCCCTCAAGCGGTAGGCGTCAGGACGAAGGCGCGGTAGCCGAAGTCGCCGCGGCGGAGCGCGGCGTTGAGCTCGCTGCCGCGGAGCGCGGCGAACTCGCCGAAGATTCCAGCCAGCGGCCGGTCGATGAGGTGGGCGATGAGATCGCGCTTCTCCCCTTCGTCGGCATCCAGCGCCGCGACGACGCCCGGGCGGAGATCGCGCTCGGCGCGGAGCGTGAAGCCGGCGGCCACCAGCTCCGCCCGCCATCCGTCGAGCTCGGCGCGCGGACGAAAATCCGCGTAGAGGAAATGGCCGTCCGGGCGCAGCACCCGGCGGACCTCGCTCAGGAAGGCGTCGAAGTGGCCGTAGCAGTGCGACGACTCGACGTTGAGCACGACGTCGAACGAAGCGTTGGCGAACGGCAGCCGCTCGGCGTCGCCGACCTGGAACGACAGGCGAGGGTGCGCGAAGCGCCGCCGGCAGAGCGCGACGGCGCGCGGCGACAGGTCGACCGCCACGACCCGCCGCGGGTCGAGCTTGCGCGCCAGGTAGTCGGCGCCGCCGCCACGGCCGCACCCCACCTCCAAGAGATCGCGCCCCGCGACGGGGGCAGCCCGGGCGACCAGATCGTAAAGCTGGATGCACGAGCGATTGTCCTCGTCGGCAATCTCCAGCACGAGCGGCGGTCGCGCGTCGACCGCCTCGGGCGCGCGGTAGCCGTAGTTCATGAACGTCCAGCGCGGGTTGGGGTAACGGACCGCCAGGAACTGGTACCAGGCGCGCCAGAGCAGGCGCTTGCCGCGCGCGGTGCGGGTGGCGAACGCCACGAGGCGCGCGAGCAGCATATCGGTGGAGACGAGGTGCGGCGCGGCGCTTAGGACGGCGGCGCGGTGGGCGGGGCGGGTGGCGCCGCGGGGCCGGCCGCGGGCGCCGTCGGTGCCGCGGGCGCGTCGCCCTTGAGCGCGTCGTCGATCGGGGGCAGGTCGTCGAGGTTCGGGACCAAGGTGATCTCGATGCGCCGGTTCTTGGCCATGTTGTCGGGCGAGTCGTTGGGGACGACGGGGGACTGATCGGCATAGCCGGCGGCGGAGACCCGCTTCGGCTCCATCCCGGCGCCGATCATGAAGTTGGTGACCTCCACCGCGCGCGCCGTCGAGAGATCCCAGTTGGAACGAAAGCGCTTAGACTTGATCGGCACGTTGTCGGTGTGGCCGGCGACCTGGAAGTTGCGGTTCGGCAGCGACTTCAGCACCGCCGTGACCTGCGTGAGCGCGTCTTTTCCTTCCGGCTTGAGATCGGTCTTGCCCGGGTCGAACAGGATCTTGTCGCCGAGGCGCACGATCATCCGGTTCTCGCGGATCTCCACCTGCAGCTTGCCGGCGTCGGTGAGCGCCTTGAACTGCGTCACCAGCTTGCGGAACTGCGCCGCGCGCGCTTCGGCCTGGGCCTGCGCCTTCTTCAGCTCCTCCATCCGCTTTTGCGCCTCGGCGAGCTCACCGCCCAGGCTGCCGCGCTCGGTCTCGAGGCGCGAGACGTCCTGGCCCAACGACGACAGCTTGTTGGAGAGCACCAAGATCCGCGCGTCCCGCGCGTCGATGTCCTTCTTCCGCTGCGCCTTCTCCTGGTCGAGCGCTGTCTGCGTGGCGGCGAGCTGCTGTTTCTGCGCGTCGCGGTCCTTGACCGTCGAGTTGTAGAGGTCTTCGTTGACGCCGCAGCCGATGGTTCCAACCGTGGCGGTCGACAGAGCGAGAGCAAGCGCGAGATGAGTCTTCTTCATCGGGGGGTTCCTTTGGCGCGGGGGGCGGTCTTGCCGTTGGAGGAGGTGCCGAACACACGGTCGAGGATGACGTCGACGTCCTTGTCGTCGAGCGGCCGCGCGGCGGGCGAGAAGTCCCAGGCCAGGTTGCCCAGCAACCGCAGACGCGCCTGATCGCGTCCATGTCCGAGCCTCCCCAGGAGCGCAGCCCGCTCCTCGATCTCCGCCCGGTACATCGCGACCCGTCCCGCTGCCTCGATGGCCGGGCGGTTCGGATTCCGTCGCGGCTCCATCCAATCGAACGGCTTCGCGGCGAACGGCTTCGCGGGCGGTTTCGGCATGGCCGCTACTTTAACCCCATCCGGGTGGCTTCTGCGCGTTTCGCCGACTCCCACAGCCGCTCCTGCTCGTCGGGGGGGGCGTCGGCGACGGCGCGCCCCTCGGCCGCCAGCGCTCGCTCGAGGTGGCCGAACCGGCTGGCGAAGCGATCGGTGGCGCCGCGCAGCGCCTGCTCGGCGTCGAGACCCAGCTTGCGCGCCAGGTTCACCGTGGCGAACAGCAGATCGCCGAGCTCGCGCTGCATCTCCGCCCGATCGCCGCCGCGGCGGGCCTCGTCGAATTCGCGCAGCTCCTCTTCGACCTTGGCGCGCGGTCCCTCGGCGTCCGGCCAGTCGAAGCCGACCGCGCCCGCCTTCTCGCCGGTGCGGGTGGCGCGCAGCAACGCCGGCGCGCTCTTGGGGACGCCGTCGAGCGCGCCATGCTTCCCCTTCTCGGCCTTCTCGACCGCCTTGAGCTTGGCCCAGTTGGCGAGCACCTCGCCGGCGTCCTTGGCCACCACGTCCCCAAACACGTGCGGATGGCGGCGCACCAGCTTGGCGACGATGCCGCGGGCGACGTCGTCGATGCCGAATTTCCCTTCGGCAAACCGGAGCTCCGACTGAAAAGCGATCTGCAGCAGCAGATCGCCCAGCTCCTCGCGGTGATCGTCGACGTCTCCCCCGGCCAGCGCGTCGACCACCTCGTAGGTCTCCTCGACCAGGTAGGGGACCAGCGTCTCCAGCGTCTGCTCGCGATCCCAGGGGCAACCGTCGGGCGCCAGCAGGCGCTGCATGAGACCGACCAGCTTGGTCACCTCGACGCCGGTCTGCTTTCCCGGCAGCGGCGTCAGATCGGGGATCGGACTCCCCTTTTGATCGCGTTGATGGAGCTCGGCTTGCCCGAGCGGAGTCGTCGCGGGAGGGTTAGGGAACCCTTCCAGGGTTCCTTTCTTGTCGTCGGGCACGCGGGGAGCATAACGCGTTGAAGACGGTCGGGGCGCGTGCTATCTGCAACACATTGAGCGAGCACGTCACCACCGAACGGCTGGTCACCGAGCGCCTGACTCTGGAGGACAACCGGGTCGCGTTGGCTCTCTTCGGCGAACGCAACGCAAACCTCAAGCTGATCGAGCGTGAGACCGGCGCGCAGGTCCACAGCCGCGGCAACGATCTGACCATCGTCGGAGCGGGGGACGACGTCAACGTCGCCCGCAGCCTGGTCGAGCAGCTCTACGGCATGGCCCGCACCGGCGCGGCGATCAGCCCGGAGGACATCGGCCGCGCGGCCATCGCGCTCCGCGCCGACGGCGGCGTCAACCTGCGCGAGGTCTTCCAGGACACCATCCTGGTCGCCGGCCGCGCCCGGCCGATCGCCCCCAAGGGGCTGGCGCAGAAGCGCTACGTCGACGCCATCCGCGAGCACGACATCGTCTTCGGCATCGGGCCGGCGGGGACCGGCAAGACCTACCTGGCGATGGCGCTGGCGGTCCGCGCGCTGATGGAGAAGCAGGTCAAGCGGATCGTCCTGACCCGCCCGGCCGTCGAGGCCGGCGAGCGGCTCGGTTTTCTCCCCGGCAGCTTGGAGGAGAAGGTCTCGCCGTACTTGCGCCCGCTCTACGACGCGCTCCACGACATGATGGACTTCGAGAAGGCCGACCAGCTGGTCACCCGCGGCCTCATCGAGGTCGCCCCCATCGCCTTCATGCGGGGCCGGACGCTCAACGACGCCTTCGTCATCCTCGACGAGGCGCAGAACACCACGCCCGAGCAGATGAAGATGTTCCTCACCCGTCTCGGCTTCGAGTCGAAGGCGGTCATCACCGGCGACGTCACGCAGATTGACCTCCCCGACAACCGACGCTCGGGCCTGAACGAGGCGATCGGGCTGCTCTCCGACATCCCGGGGATCGCCTTCCGCTACTTCACCGAGGTGGACGTGGTGCGGCACCCGCTGGTGCAGCAGATCATCAAGGCCTACGACGCGCAGCGCGCCGAGCGCGGCAAGTAATTGCGGAACTGAGGTAATCTGGGGCTGTGAGCGACCCGGAGGCTCAGGCCGCGGCGGACCAGTCGAGCTACGTGCTGGCGCAGATGGTGGCCACCTCGCGGGCGCTCGCCTCGGAGCGCGACATCGACAAGCTGCTGGCGGTGATCCTGGAGAGCTGCCGCCAGGTGACCGGCGCCGACGCCGGCAGCGTCTACGTCATCGAGGATGAAGACGAGCAGGGCGCCCCGATCCCCAAGCGCCTGCGCTTCATGCTGTCGCAGAACGACTCGATCAAGATCGACTTCAAGGCGTTCACGCTGCCGGTCGACGACAAGTCGATCGTCGGGCAGGCGGCGCTGACCGGCCAGCCGATCAACATTTCCGATCTGGGGAGGGCGCCGGAGGTTGGCAAGACGCCGACTTTCCGCCACAACCGCAGCTTCGACGACAAGACCGGCTACCGCGCCCGCTCGATGCTGACCGTGCCGATGCTCTCGGCGATGGGGGAGGTGATCGGCGTCGTCCAGCTGATCAACAAGAAGCGCCAGCCGGGCAAGCCCCTGGCGCTGGCCCATTTCGATCGCGACGTGGTCCCCTTCGATCCGCGCGCCGAGGAGCTGGCGTCGGCCTGGGCGGCGCAGGCCGGCGTGTCGCTGGAGAACGCGCTCCTCTACAAGGAGATTCGCAACCTGTTCGACGGGTTCGTCGAGGCGTCGGTGACCGCCATCGAGTCGCGCGATCCGACGACCTCGGGCCACTCGCGCCGGGTCGCCACCCTCTCGCTCGATCTGGCCAGAAAGCTCGACGGGCTCTCCGACGGGCCCTTCGCCGCCGAGAAGTTCAACGACAACCGGCTGCAGCAGATCGAGTACGCCGCCGTGCTACACGACTTCGGCAAGGTCGGCGTGCGCGAGCGGGTGCTGGTCAAGGCCAAGAAGCTCTACGAAGAGGACCGCCGCTCGATCAGCCTGCGCTTCGCGTTCATCAAGAAGGCGCTGGAGGTGGAGCACGCGGAGCGCAAGCTCCGGGTGGCGCTGGAGCTGGCCAAGGAGGATCTTCCGGGCCGCTTCGGCGAGATCGACGCCGAGCTGGGACGGCGGATGGACGAGGTCGACGAGGCCTGGGCCTTCGTCAACCGGGCCAACGAGCCGACCGTCCTCGATCAGGGTGGCTTCGAGCGGTTGGTGGAGATCGCGCGCCTCGTTTACATGGCGTCCGACGGCGAGCTGCGCCCCTACCTCGAGCGCGACGAGGTGGCGGCGCTGCAGGTCCGCCGCGGGAGCCTCACCGACGTCGAGCGCGTCGAGATCGAGAGCCACGTCAGGCACACCTATGATTTTCTGCGCGCCATCCCCTGGGGAAAGCGCTACGCCGACGTGCCGCGCATCGCCGCCGCGCACCACGAGTACATGAACGGCTCCGGTTACCCCAACCACCTCGGCTCGCCGGAGATCCCGATCGAGTCGCGCATCATGACCATCGCCGACATCTTCGACGCGCTCACCGCCTCGGATCGGCCCTACAAGAAGGCGGTCCCCATCGACCGCGCGCTCGGGATCATCGAGTCCGAGGTGAAGGCCGGCAAGTGCGACCCCGCGCTCTTCCGCATCTTCGTCCAGGCCGAGGTCTACAAGAAGGTC
>Ga0210389_10004447_pt1 | contig 10884 bp, 10 predicted proteins | sample IncBWH28OmetaG_FD_160127 | JGI IMG/M metagenome (GOLD analysis project Ga0210389, IMG submission 160127) | Forest soil microbial communities from Barre Woods Harvard Forest LTER site, Petersham, Massachusetts, United States - Inc-BW-H-28-O ... | reverse complement strand
TCTACACCTTCCTGTTCGGACGTCGCGACAGCAACTAATCCTCAACCGCTGCGCTGAACACGCCGGAGATCCCACGCCATCATGAGTGCGGGCGCATTCGCCATCCTGACACTCGGTGCATTGGCCGGGGGCTTCGTGTCGGGGCTCGCCGGTTTTGGCTCCGCACTGATGGCGCTCGGCATCTGGCTTTACATTTTGCCGCCCGCGGCTGCGGTGCCGCTGGTGCTGATCTGCTCCATCATCGCCCAGACCTCGACGCTGCCTTCGATGTGGCGCACGATCGACTTCAAGCTGGTGTGGCCCTTTCTGGTCGGCGGTCTTGCCGGCGTGCCGCTGGGCATCATGCTGATTGCCTATGCCGACCCGCGTCTTTTCAAACTCAGCGTCGGCGTACTGCTGCTGGTGTATCCGACCGCGCTTTATTTCCAGCGCAAGCCGATGGCGTATCGTTTCGGCGGCCGCTTCGCCGACACCGGTATCGGATTTGCCGGCGGCGTGCTCGGCGGCCTTGCGGGCCTGTCCGGCCCGATCCCGATTCTGTGGGCGAGCGTGCGCGGCTGGGGCAAGGACGAACGGCGCGCCGTATTCCAGACCTTCAACTGGACGGTGCTGTCCGCGGCCCTCATCGTGCAGGCGGGTACCGGATTCATCACACGCGACGTGCTGTGGCTGGCGATACTGGTTTTTCCGGCGACGCTTGTTGGGGCATGGATCGGGGCGCGCACGTACCACGCGCTGAGCGACGGCAATTTCCGCGACGTCGTGCTCGGCCTGCTGTTCTTGTCCGGGATCATCCTGATCTGGAGCAGCATCGGCCGGCCGTGACCGATGCCGCTCACCCCGCCGCCGAACTCGAAGCGAATTCGGTCACCTGACGCTCGAACAGCCCGCGATAGATCCCACCGCTGCGCAGCGCCAGCGCGGCATGGGTACCCTGCTCGACGATCGCACCGCGATCAAACACCAGAATCCGGTCGAGCCCGCGCACGGTGGAGAGACGGTGCGCGATCACGATCGACGTCCGCCCCTTCATCAGGCGCTCCATCGCCTGCGCAATCAGCGCCTCGGATTCCGAGTCAAGGCTCGAGGTCGCCTCGTCGAGGATCAAGACCGGCGCGTCAGCGAGAAAGGCGCGCGCCAGCGCCACGCGCTGCCGCTCACCGCCGGACAGCTTGACACCGCGTTCGCCGACGAGCGTGCCATAGCCCTTCGGCAGGCGCTGAATGAATTCATGCGCATTGGCGAGCCGGGCTGCCTGCTCGATCGCCGCACGGCCCGCACCCGGCCGGCCATAGGCGATGTTCTCCGCCAGCGAACGGTGAAACAGGATCGGGTCTTGCTGCACGATGGCGATCTGGCTGCGCAGCGAGTGCTGCGTTGCCTTGGCAATGTCCTGACCGTCGATCAGGATTCTTCCGCCGGAGACATCGTAAAGCCGCTGCACGAGCTTGACGAAGGTCGTCTTGCCCGAACCGGAGCGGCCGACCAGGCCGACGCGCTCGCCGGCACGGATATCGACCGACAGACTGTCATAGAGTGGCGTGAGATGACCTCCGTAATGGAACGTCACGCCCTCGAACACGATATGGCCGCCCTCGATGCGGATCGGCCGTGCACCAGTCGCGTCCGCAATGCCGATCGGCTCGGCATGGATCGCGACGAGTTCCTCCATGTCATTCACCGAACGCTGGAGGTTGTTGATGTGCATGCCGACGTCACGCAAGTACGCGTGGATGACGTAATAGCTGGTGAGCACGTAAGTCACCTCGCCCGGCGAGGCGCGGCCCGCGAGCCACAGCATGACAGCGCCGCCGATCACCGAAGCGCGCAGGCACCACAGCACCACCAGCTGGGCAGCGTTGGTGTAGTTGTAACGCAGCCAGGTCCTGTTGACGCGCTTGCGCCAGCGGCTGACGACACGCGCAAGCCGCGCGTCTTCCCGCGCCTCGGCGCCGAACGATTTCACGACCGCGTTGCAGCTCAGGGCGTCGGCGAGCGTGCCGCCGACTTTGGTATCCCACGCATTGGAGACACGCGCGGCCGGCGCGATATAGCGCGTCGAGAACGCAACGGTCATCGCGACGTAGATCGTCCCTCCGAAGGCGATCACGAGCCCGAGTGAGAGCCAGTGCAGCCCGAGCAGGATCATCGAGCCGAACAGCACCATCAGCGACGGCAACAACGCCATCAAAATGGTGTCGTTGTAGAGGTCGAGCGCCCACATGCCGCGGGTGATCTTGCGCACCGTCGAACCGGCAAAGCTGTTGGCGTGCCACTCCGTCGAGAAACGCTGCACCCGCACGAAAGCATCGCGCGCGACGTCGGACATGATCCGCAGCGTGAACGGCACGATCGCCTGCAGCCCGATCATGCGCAGCACGATCGACAACAGACCGAGCGCGACGATGCAACCGAATGCGACCAACGCCGCGTGACGCGCGGCCGGAACCTCCGCGCCCGATGTCAGCGCATCGATCAGCCATCCGGAGAAGATGGGCATGAAAAGGTCGGCAACCGTTGCACCCAACAGACCGAGCGCAACGATCGCTGCCATCATCGGCTGCTCGAGCCAGTGACGAAAGACGAACGGGATGACCACGCGGATGGCGGCGGGCCGTTTATCAATGTTGGCGGTCATGACCTTATTCCGGCTGGCTGGCGGATTCGCGGGCCGCGCGCAGGCAAAAAGCCGAACGCAGGCGCCGATCGAAAAACCTGGTGACTTGGGAAGTGATGAGACCGGGGCGTCAGACCCGATCGATGCTGTCGGAGACGGCCCTCACAGGGCCAGTCGGGCTTCCAGCATGGGCTTCGGACGCGGGAGCGCGATCTGCGAATATGACGAAATCATGCAAATCCTCCCCGGTTCGAGCGACGACGCGTCGGCTTATAGAGGCATTATCCGGAATTCACAACATCCGCGAAGCGACGCGCCGTACACTCAAAATTGAAAATCGAAAAATTCCGGGCGCCCTAATGCCCTGCGCCGCCAGCGCCGGCCGGGTTCGGCTTCTTCAGCAGCATCACCATCAGGCTCAGGCCGAAATAGAACAGCGCCAGCATGAAGAAGGCGTCGCCATAGCCCATCACCACCGCCTGGCGGTGCACGATCTGCGACAATTGCTTCATCGCCATCAACGCCGCATCGCCCATGCCCTGCAGGCGCTGGGTGAACTGGTTGAGCGTTTCGGTCGCAGTCGTGTTGCCCCAGGTGACGCGATCCTGAAGCCGCGAGATGTGCAGATCGGTGCGATCGTTCAGCACCTGGTTGATGATGGCAAGCCCGACCGCGCCCCCGAGATTGCGCGTCAGGTTGAACAGGCCCGAGGCGTTCTTGACCCGATCGGGTGGCAGCGTGCCGAGCGCAATGGTGTTGGTCGGCACCATCGCACACATCATGCCGATGCCGCGCAGGATCTGCGGCACCAGCAGCTCGTAGAAATCATATTCGCGGGTGATCCAGGTCATCTGGTAGGAGCCGAGCGCGAAGACGATGAGGCCGAAGGCGACGATGAAGCGCATATCGACCTTCTGCATCAGCCGTCCGACGATCGGGGCCATCAAGAACATGGTGACGCCGGAGACGAACATCGTCTCGCCGATCATCAGCGCGCTGTAGCCGCGCACTTCGGAAAGATAGCGCGGATAGATGTAGGTTAGTCTGTAGAGGCCGATACCGACGCAGAACGAGATCAGGCAGCCGACGCCGAAATTGCGGTCGGTGAAGGCCGTGATATCGACGATCGGCTCCTTGGCCGTCAGCACCCGATAGAAGAAGGCAATCGCGGAGACGACGCAGATCGCCGCACAGGTCGCCACGGAAGTATCCTGCAACCACTCATATTGCGGTCCTTCCTCGAGCACATATTCCAGCGCGCCGAGAAATCCCGCCATCGCGATCAGGCCGAACCAGTCGAATCGATCGAGCAGCGCGAAATACGGCTGGTCGAAATCGACCAGCGCCAGCACGCCGATGGTGATGCCGATGCCGGGCACGACGTTGATGAAGAACAGCCAGTGCCAGGACATCAAATCGGTGATGATGCCGCCGACGGTCGGCCCGATGGTCGGCGCCAGCGTCGCGACCAGGCCGATGATCGGGCCGACGATGTGGAATTTCGAACGCGGGAAGACCGTATAGGCCGAGGCAAACACCGTCGGAATCATGCCGGCGCCGAGAAATCCCTGGATCGCACGCCACAGGATCATCTGTTCGATCGAGGAGGCGAAGCCGCAGAGGAAACTCGAAATAGTGAAACCGGCCGCCGAAATCGCGAACAACAGCCGCGTGCCGAGCGCGCGCGACAGAAATCCGGACAGCGGAATCGCGATCACCTCGGCGATCAGGTACGACGTCTGCACCCAGGATACTTCGGTCGAACTCGCCGACAGACCGGCCTGGATATCGGTGAGCGAAGCCGAGACGACCTGGATGTCCAGGATCGACATGAACATCCCGAACACCATGATCAGAAACGCCACCAGCCGTCGCGGCTCGATGCGCTCACTCGGCGCGGCCGTGACGGCCGGCGATGCTGTTATGTCAGTCATGATACGTCATTGCGAGGAGCGAAAGCGACGAAGCAATCCAGAATCTCTTCTGCGAAAAGGACTGGATCGCCTCGCTGGCGCTCGCGATGACGACGAGGGACAGCGTCGACATCATCTCATCCTTCGTTCTATTGCGGATGGATCATCGTCGGCGCGTCGAGGTCGGCGTCGCTCTCGGCATCCTTCGCGCCCTCGGTGGTGTCGACGGTGGCATAGACCGACATGCCGGCGCGCAGGAGGTTCTGCCGCGCTACATCCTTCGGCACGCGAATGCGCACCGGCAAGCGCTGCACGATCTTGGTGAAGTTGCCGGTGGCGTTGTCGGGCGGCAGCAGCGTGAACACGGAGCCCGCCGCCGGCGAAATGCTTTCGACGATGCCGGCAAACTTGCGATGGCCGTAGGCATCGACCGAGATCGTCACCGGCTGGCCCTGACGGATGCGCTTGAGCTGCGTTTCCTTGAAATTGGCGTCGATGAAGACGTCGTCGAGCGGCACGACATTGCCGAGCCGCTGGCCGACGGTGATGAAATCGCCGGTATTGATCATGCGGTTGGAGAAGGTGCCGTCGACCGGCGCGCGCACCGAGGTGAAATCGAGGTCGCGTTCGGCCTTGGCAAGGTTGGTCTGCAATTCCATCAGCTGGGCGCGCGCTTCGGCCTGCTGTGCCTTCGTCACCTCGACATTGTCGCGCGCGGCATCGAAAGCTGCGCGCGCCGACTTCACGGCCGCCATGCCCTGGTCGCGGCTCGCCTCGGACTGTTCGAAGGTGGCGTGCGTGGCAAAACCTTTGGTGTTCAGCGTCTGCTGCCGGTCGTAATCCAGGTTCGCCCGCTTCAGGCCGGCCTCTGCTGAAGCCAGCTGTGCCTTGGCCTGCTCGGCCGCGCTCTCCTGCGCTGTGACCTGACGGCCGATCCGGTCGATCGTGGCCCGCTGGGTCTCGATCCGGGTCCGCGCGGCATCGACCGCGATCCGATAGTCGCCGTCGTCGATCTTGAAGACCACCTCACCGGCGTGAACCAGCGCGTTATCGTGAGGAAAGATCGCCGCGATGTGCCCGGACACGCGCGCGCCGAGCGCGGTGTTGTTGGCGCGCACATAGGCGTCGTCGGTCGAGACGTGAAACCGTCCGACCAGGAACCAGTGCACGCCGTAGCCAACCGACGCCAGCGCGAGCAGCGCGACGACGCCCATGAAAACCTTCTTGCGCATGCCAGCTTTCGGCGCGGCGGCCGCCGCCTCCGGCGCGGCCGGCTTGGCCACGATCCGAGGGTCTGGCGCCTCGCCAGTGCGGCGAGCGGTCTCGTCGGAAAGTTGGTTGCGAATGGAATCGGCGATCTCAGCGGACGGATCGCGCGCGGTTTCGCCACCGTCCGTGTCCGGCTCGGTACGAAGAATGCGCGCGGCCTGGTCTCTCGCTGCGGCCATGATGGCTCCCCCAAGTTCGCGCGACAAAACGCGATGCGACAAAGGCCGGATCGATGACCCAGCCGAACTTCCAGCCAGATTTACATTGACCGAACGGTTCGGTCAACTTATATCTTAGCCCGATCATATACGGGGACTCGCTTTTGAGTTGTCCCTTGCCACCGAATTCTACCGAGAAGCTAAACCAATGGTTGCAACGACCTCTTCTACCCTCCACCTGGTCAGCGAGGAGGACTCCTCCAAACGCCGGCAAATTCTCGATGGCGCGCGCAAGGTCTTCATGGACCTCGGCTTTGACGGTGCCAGCATGGGCGAGATCGCCCGCGCCGCCGGCGTCTCCAAGGGCACGCTTTACGTCTACTTCGACGACAAGAGCCGGCTGTTCGAAACCAGCGTCGAGGAGGAAACCCTCGAACAGGGCAAGGTGATATTCAACTTCGATCCCGACCGGGACGTCACCACGACACTGACGGAGTTCGGCACGGCCCTTATTCCGATGCTGTGCCGGCCGGGTGGCGGCTCGGCGATCCGAACGGTGATGGCCATTGCCGAGCGGATGCCGGAGGTTGGACGCCGCTTCTACAACAATGTGATGGCCTACTCGATCGGCCGGCTGGCTGCCTATCTCGAAGCCCGCACGCGATTGGGGGACCTCGCGATCGACGACTTCCAACTGGCGTCGACGCAATTCATAGAGTTGTGCAAGGCCTCGCTGTTCCTGCCGTTTATTTTCCAGGCCGCCCCTGCCCCCTCCACCGAACGCATCGCCGAAGTCATCGCCAGCGCGACGCGGATGTTTTTGGCGGCGTATGCGACGAAGAAGGGGTGAGGACAGCGGATTTGCCGCTGGCTGCCGTACATTGCCTGCGACAAACGCAAGGCGTTTGCGCAAGGGAACGAAAGCGACGGGGCAATCTAGAGCTTGTCCGTGGTAGGGTTGGATTGCTTCGCTGGCGTTCGCATGACGGGCCGGGCAAACTCTCCGTCGTCATTGCGAGGAGCGCACGCGACGAAGCAATCCAGAATCTCTTCTACGGAACGACTGGATTGCTTCGCTTCGCTCGCAATGACGCGAGGTCACATTCTGTCATTGCGAAGAGCGCGAGCAGGAAGACCGCTCAACCTTCCTTCGCCACATCGATGACCGCCTCGGCAAAAGCCTGAGGCGCTTCCTGCGGCAGATTGTGTCCGATGCCGCCCGTGATCGTCCGGTGCGAATACTTTCCTGAAAACATCTTCGCGTAGGCCGCGGGCTCCGGATGCGGCGCGCCATTGGCATCGCCCTCCATCGTGATGGTCGGCACGCCGATGACGGGGCCTTTGGCGAGCCGCGCTTCGAGATCGTCGTATCTGGTCTCGCCTTGCGCAACGCCGAGCCGCCAGCGGTAATTGTGAATCACGACGGCAACGTGGTCCGGATTGTCGAACGCCTTGGCGCTTCGCTCGAAGGTCGCGTCGTCGAAATTCCATTTCGGCGAAGCGAGCTGCCAGATCAGCCTGGAGAATTCGCGGCGATATTTCTCGTAACCCGCGCGGCCCCGCTCGGTCGCGAAATAGAATTGATACCACCATTGCAGTTCGGCCGACGGCGGCAGCGGCATCTTGTCCGCTTCCTGGCTGCCGATCAGGTAACCGCTCACGGAAACCAGCGCCGTGCAACGCTCCGGCCAGAGCGCGGCCACAATGTCGGCGCTGCGTGCGCCCCAATCGAAACCGGCCAGCGTCGCTTTCTCGATTTTGAGTGCGTCCATCAGCGCGACGATGTCAGTGGCGAGCGCCGAAGGCTGGCCGTTGCGGACAGTCGTATCCGACAGAAACGTCGTCGTGCCATAAGCGCGGAGATACGGGATGATGACGCGATAGCCGGCCGCGGCGAGTTGTGGCGCGACATCGACAAAGCTATGGATGTCGTATGGCCAGCCGTGCAGCAGGATGACGGGCTTGCCATCGGCGGGGCCTGCTTCGGCATAAACGACAATGAGCAGGCCGGCATTGATCTGTTTCAGAGCGGCAAAGGAATTATTGCTGCCTGGCTTGACGGAAGCATTCTGTGCGGGTGTTTGCGCCTGGGCGGATACGTTCAAGGCGAATTCGGTCACGGCAACGGTCATCACGGCAGCTTCCAAAAAATGGCGGCGATGACGATTGATCTGGTCCGACATTTATACCTCCCATGGTTGCGGCGGCCGACTGATGAGAGCGTTGTAGACCGGAATTGAGCCGATTGTGTAACGGTCGCCGCCACCATCAAACCGCGGCCGACGGAAACGCGGTCGCGACAAACCAATTGTGACCCGTGGCAAAACGGAGATAGCGAATATACCTACACCTTTGTCAATATCCGCGAAACCCAACGAAGCACCTGGCAAGATGAGCCCGATCTATTTTGACCTTGATGGAACGCTCACCAATCCAAAACCCGGAATTACGCGTTCGATTCAATATGCCCTCCGCAAGCTTGATCACGAAGCTCCATCGGAGGATGACTTGACGTGGTGCATCGGCCCTCCGCTGCGTGCAAGTTTGAAGAAACTGCTCGGCACCGACGCGCTGGCGGATAAGGCACTGTTGCTTTATCGAGAGCGGTTTGCCGACATCGGTCTCTTCGAGAATGAAATCTACCCCGGCATCGATGATACATTATCTGCGCTTGCCGCGTCAGGCCGGCGGCTGTTTGTTGCGACAAGCAAACCCGGCGTCTACGCCGATCGCATTATCGATCATTTCAAACTGAGGACCTATTTTGAACGCGTGTTTGGTTCTGAACTGGACGGCACACGCGCCGACAAAACCGGGCTTTTAGGTTACGCCCTCAAGGCGGCGCATATCGATCCAGCGCGGGCGATCATGATCGGAGATCGAAGCCACGACATGATTGGGGCAAGAAACAACGGGATGACCGCGGTGGGTGTCCTTTACGGTTACGGTAGCAAGGAGGAATTGCTCGGCGCGGGAGCACATCACCTCTCGGCTACACCACTGGGGTTGCTTGATCACACAGGCTAGTGGTCCGATTCCGAAGTTCGTATCATTATGCGGGCTGACGCCCCCTACTCGTCCTCGAACTCGTCTTCCTCGTTGACCTTCTCGCCGCGCTTGCGAACTGAAGCAGTCTTGTGAGAACCGAGCGATCCGGTCACGGACTGCTCGCGCGAAGCGTACGGATTGCGCTGCATGGCGCGCGCGGCGACTTCCTCGCCGGAGGCGGCGGCGGGCTGACAGATCAGGCGCCGCGAGGCGCGGCGCATCAGGTCAACGTGGATGTGATCGTAGTGATAGACGTTGGAGCCCGGCGCGAGCACGGTGGTGAACTGTTGACAGGCCGCCGCCTCGATGTCGCGCAGGAAGCCCTGCTCTTCCGGCAAGCCCCTCCAGCCGTCCTTTACCGTGACATGGCGTCCGTCGGCTAGCGTGAAGCCCGCGATGTCGAGCGCATTGCCGAAGGCGTGTTCGGAAATATGCGCGCCCGGATCGCCGTTCATGCCGCGGCAGGAATACGCGGAGATCTGCTTGATCTCGACCACGCGCATGCCGAACCAGCGCTGCGCCGCCGGCTGCACGGATTCAGCGAGCCAGCGATCGAGCACCGAGACGATCGGACAAGCGAGCGTCGCCGTGGGCTTGATCGCGACCGGACCGGATGCGGCGTAAGAGTTCGTAGGCCCCGGACCCAACCGCGGCGGAGGATAGGAAACCGCCGGCGGCAAGGGCGGCGCTTCAATGCGCCCCTGGCTGGGCGAGCCATAACGGTCGCGCGGGTAGGGTTGCGGCGGGTAAGGCGGCGGCGCATATCCCTCGCTTGGCAGGGGAATGGCGTCCTGGTTTGGCCCGACGCCGGGCGCGCGCAACGAGATCGGTCCACCGGAAGGCGTGCCATAGTCGGGTGCACCATAAGCCGGCCTGCCATAGCTTGGCGTGCCGTAACTTGGCGTGCCGTAAGCCGGCGCGCGCGATCCGGTATCGGAATAATAGGGCGCGGGCGGCGGAGATGGCGGCGGCGCGCTTTGATAGGGCTGCGGATTTTGGCCAATCGGCCAGCGCGGCTGATTGCCGATGGGAGCGGGCGGGCGCAGGTCCTCGTCGGCAAAGCCGAAGGTGGCGCTGCTTTCACCTAATGCTGCAACCTTCAGCGGGAACTCGGCGCCGCAAGCGCCCGGACCGGAAATCGGGCTGATCCGGACCAGATCGGCGCTCTCCTTGACGACGCCGGACTTCAGGCACGCGATTTCGGCCTCGGCCCGCCATGGCTCGCGCTCCTCGGTGAAAAAACCGCGGCCGCAACCCGCTAGCGATACAAGGACGAAGGAGCCGACGAGATACAAACGAACTCCGCGCGTCATGCGGAGAACTTCAACGAATTTATTTAAGGACTCATCAACGCCTTGTTTTCACAAATCTTTAACCACGTCGCCCTCGATTGTGCGGCGCCGAGATCGGGCGGATGGACAGCCAATCTGACTTTTTTGGCGTGAAACCTATTGCTAGGTTCTGCGTTATGGGGGGGCAGCGACGTGACCTCTGGAGCATTCCCCATGGCCGTTCGTCCCTTCGTCAGTCAACTCAGCGTAGTGACGGCTTACATCGCCTTCGCCTTTGTCGGCGCGATCGTCCTTGGTGTTTTCTAGCTCACTTCACCCTGGAGACAGATCACAGGCGTCATTGACATCATCGGCATCAAAAAATCCGGCGGTTGGAAGCCTTCCACCCGCCGGATTTATTTGCGCGCGGTGTTCACGCCGCATTCAGCCGGCGCCCGCCTGAATCCTTGCCGAGACGAAGACGATCCGCAAAGGTAGTCTTTTGAAGTTGGGGATTTAAGGCAGGCATGTTTTTTTCATTGGCGAGGCCGCGTGAGGCCGGATCTGGCGCGCGTGGTGCATGGTCTTCATCGGCGCTCGTCTTGTTC
>Ga0210389_10004446_pt1 | contig 10885 bp, 12 predicted proteins | sample IncBWH28OmetaG_FD_160127 | JGI IMG/M metagenome (GOLD analysis project Ga0210389, IMG submission 160127) | Forest soil microbial communities from Barre Woods Harvard Forest LTER site, Petersham, Massachusetts, United States - Inc-BW-H-28-O ... | reverse complement strand
ATGCATAGTCATTCTCGTTTTCTCAGATTGCGCTGAATTGCCTTTCCCAGCGCGTCGTCTTCTCGGTTGTAGGCGGGAGCGAGACGCGTGAGGCAGATTTTTACAAAGTGAAAAAACGGGCCGCTGTACTTGCCCCTGTAGGAAACACCAGCTCGCTTGCCAGTCGTCTCATATAATTCGGCCAATCGACCGAGCAACACCTCGAACGCCTGATCTTGCGGCCGCCCACCTTTGCCCGTGAGCTGCTCTAGAGTAATATTTACGTTGGAGATAAATTCTTTGAGGGGTTCCACAAGAACCTCGCCGAATGCTGCCATTTGGGCATGTTCATACGCCCAAGCCTTTTCACTCTGATCGTTCGGCTTTCCCGTCGGGCTGGTAACATCGCGAAGCAGCTTTTCTGCGTGGGCACGCATAAGATGAAGAGCTTTTGAATACGGGGTAGCCTTAAACTTCGAGGGATCGTGTTCTTGTTCGGCGTACCAATTCGCCGTTTCGCAAACTTCCTTGAGGCCGCGACGCAAATTCCCGTCTGAGACGGCAATCTTGAGCGTCAATTCAATGGCGCGATAATCATCCTCCGTTGGCTGGCGGATCGGTTCGCGTTGCCTTTTTGCTCTTCGCTTAGGAACGACCATGATGCATGGTAAACCATCACTCCGACGATGGAATGATGAAACGTCGCAGATGCTCGCGAAATATTCGACCGTTTTCGAGTGTCATTCGCGTCACCCCCGAAGGCCCCTATCAGCTTCATATTTCGGCAGAAAGCCGCTAATTGCTTGATTGCCAAAATAACATGGTGCTCCCCGCTCCTCCTTACCGAACTACCCTACTTGCTGCGGGACGACCTTCTCGTCGGCAACTTTAGGAACTCGGCGGGGTCAACATTTAGCGTATCCGCAAGCCTGCCAATGATCTTGAGACTGGCATAGAACTCACCCTTTTCAAGCTTGCTCAGATAACTTCGGCTCATTTCCGCTTCATACGCAAGATCATCTTGAGACAGCCCTTTCGCATTGCGAAGGCGGCGCAGATTTGCGGCAAAAATGTCTCGCAGGTCCATCTGACAATGGAACCGGCTTGATCAGTATACGCACCTCGATATATTGCTCAAAATAAACGGCGAGGCCGGTGACGCAAGAGGGGACAGAGATTTGACACCCGCACTTCGGATGGCCTGCTCTGGCCTGGTGATCTTGGTCCTGAACGCGACGCAAGCCGAGGCCAAGCGATTGGTCTTGAATTGTCAGATTACAAAAGGCGCGTCAGCGGAGCGGTCGCCAAAAATATTGATTGATGAGGATGCAGGAATTGTCGTTTATAATTTCAACGAGAGCGGCTTCACAATTATCGCGCGAAGCCAAGGCTGCCCAGGCTGTTATACAAACCTTGACATGAAGATTACTATGAAGAATGAAAAGGTGTTGATGGCGGCGAATGACCCGAAGGATGAAAAGGAGTTGATCGCGACGGCCTTTGTGATGACGAAACACGATGGGAAATTCGTGCACTCTTTCGTTGCAACATCTCCCCTTCCCGATGGTAACTTCCTGGCAGTTGGTCACACGCTTTGGGGGACTTGTGCCAAAAGCCCTTTCGATTGAGCGATCAGTGGACGTAACCGACGACTGGCCCGGTGCGTGACACGAATCGGCGGATTTCCAGATTAGAAATCTAGATACGAAAGCCGAGTGCCTGTTGGACGGCCTCTGAGGAGAGCCAAAAAATGAGAGCCATCGCGACGATATTGCTGGGGCTCGCGCTCGCCGCTTGCTCAATGACCGCGAAGGACGGCACGCCGGTAGTTCGCGAAGGGTTATTTCCGGGAGATGGCTCACTTATCGGGACGATCAAAGAGGTTGCGGACCCCGGATCAACTTATAAAAGCCGAGAAGCGGCCGACAACGCTAGATGCCGGGAGCTAGGTTTCAAAGCAGAAAGCGATGCATTCGCGACTTGTCGTCTCCAGCTAGAAACGACGCGACGGGGAGCGATGCGGGTGCGACCCGCCTCCGAAGACGACGGCCAGGGCGGGACGGTTTATAGTGCAAGCGAGTGTGTAGGTCCGGTCATAATGGGCAGGTGCGAAGGCTCCGTAATTCCGAATGCTGCTTATCATCCGACATGCCATGGTGAGCTTTTGAACGGGCAATGCACGGGACCGATGTTCTAGGTTTTAGGGGACTGGAGCGCTGAGCCTCGGCGAAAGGCCCGTAGGCGGCAAGGGAGCCCGATAATCCGCTGTTTTCGAGGGTACCCCCTCAACTGAAAAGATTCCTATAAGATTGAAAACTCGAGGAAAAGTGTTGAATAAACGCACTGCCGATTTGCAGGCCCAACCGCCGGACCCATCCTTGACGGCGCACTAACCTAGATCCCCGTCAAAGTTCGCCGAACGAGCGCCAGCTATGCGGCGCGGGCTATCCCATAACGAGCACAAGCTCAGCCAAGAATAATGGCACCTCAGTCCCTGGAAGCCAAGGAAAACGGGTTATGCTATCACGAGTTCCTCTTAGGGGCAGAGACGGGCGGAATTCTGAGAATATTGATGCGCGGTTACGAAAAGCAAACGGTTTCTCTGCAAGATGAGGCAGGGCACGGGGATGGGGAAAGTCAAACCTATCTTCGTGTGGCCGAGATTGTTTTGTCCAAGGCGCTATCGCCTTTGAAGGCGCGCGAAATCGTGGAACGTGGAATTGAGCAGGGTCTTTTCGGCGATCACATAATGGGCCGCACACCCGAGAAGTCGATGCAAGCTCGGTTAAGCATGGACATCTTAGGAAGGGCGCGCCAGTCGCGATTTGCCAGGACCTCGAAAGGCCGCTTCACGCTGCGCTCTAAACTTGTGTCTGAGTCACTCCTCAGTGACAGCAACGGATCATCACTCAGCCGCAACGTCGAGTATCACGCTGAACGTCGGGTCCTAAGAACGCCGAAGGAAGAGGTGTTATGCGTCAGTGAAGATCACTTCAAAGATGTGTTGACGTTTCAAGGCGTAGATACCGATCCAACCGAAGTTCTCAAGCAACTGCTTGAAGGCGATCATTTACACTACGTTACTCGCTCCGAAGCTGAGTCAAGAGACGACGCGAAACAATTTATAACTTACGTTTTGGTTCAATGCGGTCAGCGGCTCCTTTTCTTCAAACGATCCTATATTAGTCGGGCTGCGGAGTTTTTGCGAGGGTCGAAATGTATTGGTTTCGGCGGTCATGTGAGCGCCGCCGATAAAGATATTTTGTCCCATTCGGACCATGGCTTGTCCTATTGCGCGCGCCGCGAATTGTCCGAAGAACTTCACTTGACTGAAGGAGTGAAGCGGACGGCCCGCAAAGAGGTTTCAATCCCTGATTACCAAACGTTGAAACTATTCCAGAACATACCGTTGGAACGCCTGGCCGTCTTGAACGACGACTCGTCCGAGGTTGGACGAAGACACGTTGCTGTAGTTTATCGCGCTTGGTTGCCGGATTGGGAGCAGGCACGTAGGCTTCAACGGGGAGACTCGTCAATCAAGGGCATTGGATGGATTGATTTATCGAGAGACACTGTCGATATCGCGCAGTTCGAATATTGGTCCCAACTATGCTTGCGAAAATTTTACCCTTCGACAGTCGTCGCACAATCTAAGTTCGAAATCTTAAATCATTCTCGGCTGACCACTGACCGCATTATCGCAGTATCTGGTCGCATCGGCTCGGGAAAATCAGAGACGGCAAGCTATTTGAGCGAGAGGCTAAGCATTCCGCTAGTAAGAACCGGGGTGTTGCTTGGAAAGCTGATGAACTCTCCGCCTATCTCCGAAATAGGCCGAGAGGAGTTTCAGGCACGCGCCCTAACGTTCATTCAGACCGACGATGCACCAAAGAAGTTGGCGACCAATATTCTCGATCAGATCAATTCATTCGACGCTGGCAAATGCATAGTTGACGGAATACGTAACTTAGAGACATTCGAGCATTTAAGCATCTCATGCCAAGGCTCGGTAACCTTGCTGTTTGTGCAAACACCCGCCGATCTCGCTTACGACATGTATCGATCACGTGAGGCACAAGGGACACTCACTTTTAGCTACCGAGATTTCCTCAAGATATATGATGCGCCAGTCGAGGCGGAAATTCCGAGCCTGGGTAGGAAGGCGAGTGCATATATTTACAACTCGTTTGGACTTGAGGCTTTTCGCCGTACCCTCGACCAAGTTGTCGAGACGCTTTCTTCTACAGTCTAATATGTAGGGAAGAGATTGGCTTGGTTCGTCAACCGATACTCCAAAAACTTCTTCAGCGCTCGCATCGACTGCGAAATCTTAAGCTTATCTAATAGTCCCGACCTATCATCCTTGACGATTTCTGCGTAGGTCTTGCCGCTTCCTTCGTCCGGACAAAAGACGGGATCCCAATAGAAATCCCTTTTGCCTCGCGGAACATTACACAGAATTCCCTTTGTTTCACCGACGAACGTTTCGATGTTCATTCCATCGCAGTAACCAACGATGGCCCTTGCTATTGCCCTCTTGGTTAGGACAGAACAACAGTCCACGAATCGTTCTGCACCAAGCGAATCCCACATCGGCTGAGTTAGGCCACCCGGAAAAGATTGGCCTTCGTAACCCTCGAGCACAAGTCCGGCGTGTTCCACGATACACGGAACTTGCACCGACCGATATGCAGACTCAATCTTTGCCTTGACCATTACCTCAAGGTCACACAAAAGCGGTTCTGACGTAGGCGCTTGTCGAAATTCCAAATCAAAAAGTTCTCCGAGTGTTTTCCCAGGACACGAATCTAGCTCAAGGTGGTCCTTGGCTAGTTTCCATTCCTCTTTTTTGAAATCGCTCCACGAGCAATATACGATTCTGATCAGCCGCGTTGTCATTTCACAGTCTCATCTCGCGTAACAACTTCGCCACTTCTCCGGGCCTGTCTGCCGATCCCACGGCAATAACCTCAATATTCCGCTCGCGAAAAAGTCGCCGTTCAAAGTCCGAAGGATCCGTAAGAACAATATAGGCGCGCCGACCGGTGCCCGAGTCAGGAAGGTTTGCAAATAGGCGATTAATCAGGTGAAATATATAATTTATGTTTGGATCGCGAAAGCTATAGCCGATAAACAGCGCGGCTCTGCCCAGGATGTCGCCGCGAAGTTTAAAGTCCATCGCGTTTTCCAGTCTCATACGATCCATATACTGCGACTCCGTAACCACCATTTCCTTTGGATTGTTAAAGTCGCCGTGGAATTTCACAACCTCGACATCAGAACGATTGTGAGCGACGTTGCGCTCCGCCGTTATCGCCTGAGTTGTGCGCCCTTGTCTTCGCAAGGCTCGTTCTAGAAAATCGTCGTAGTTAGTCGTGTAATAGATGCTGCAAAGGTCCAGTTTGACAAGTTCGGTGTGTATTGGCGAAGCCAGAATATCGTCATCTGTCGCTTTAGCAAATCTCTGCGCTAGCCAATTGGTCAAAGGCGCGAGGTCACCCATTTTTATTTTGAAGAACTCCAATACTTGGAGATCGCTTCCGCGCAATCGCAACAGTTTGGGATCATTACTTCCTAAAAGCCTCACCGCTTGATCCACCATTTCATCCCACGATGGTCCGCGTTCGCTGCCGCTACACCATGACACTGACATTGAAGCGCCCGCGCCGATGAACGGAACTACTCGCCGTTCGTGATATAGCCTTCGTAGTTCATCAGGACAGCTCATGGATTACTCGTGCGGCCAGACGCGTGATGCTGTGGAAGTGAGGGATGTTGTTGTGCGGGTGGGTCTCATGAAGAATCTTATCTGTGTCAGATATCAATTGCTGGTTCCGATATTGCTCGCAGTAGAATTTATGAGGGACGAGTGTCGGCTTGAAATTCGGATGGGCTGAAAGATCGTGTGGACCATCGTTGAATGCAACGACAATATGCGTACCGCCGATGATAGTCCTTCTTTGCGCGAGTCCTACAACGGCGGCAATTTCTTCAGGCGACGACAAGCAATGGAGCAGTCCATACATTACGATAAGATCATAGTTCCGGGATGATTTTAAGTAGTCTGCTGCATTCGCGGCATACCAATTTATGTTGGAGTTTGGGAAGGCGCGCTTTCCGTTTGCAATTGCGAGCGCCGAGCAATCTACCGCATCAACTGAGGCTCCAGCCATGGCAAATGCACAGGCGTTCTTTCCCTCTCCGCAACCTAGGTCCAGCACAGTGTATCCTTCTAGGGACGGATTCCTTTCTAGAAATTCCTTTACCAGCGATCCCGGCGCTTTCCCCCAGAAGCAGGAACATCCGGAATAGCCGTCGTCGTAACCACCATCACCCAAAACATTTCTATTCCCAGCCTTCATTGGAATCCGGCGTCTCATTCAGGCTAAGGGGGCGCCAAGGGCTACTAGCGATTTAAACCAATTGAGAATACAGTACTGCAACAAATGCAACTGATTTGAAAGAATGTGGCTTGACTAGGCAGAGCGCCACGGACCGCGCGACTTTGTAGGATTCGGGTCAACGAGGTTTGGCTCCCAGGGACCGCTAGGTCGTCTCAACCTCTGAATGTGGCCGGTCAGGGATTGCGTCTAGCCGCTGCCCCCTTATATGGCTCAAATTGAATTTTGGCAGCACCTAAGATGTTCGGACAATGCTGTATCTGCGGTGCAAACCCCGTCGAGCTCTCGTTTGAGCACGTTCCTCCGCAGAAGGCGTACAACGATCACCGCATTTTTGAGACAAACATCCAAGAAATGGTGAAGGGCAAATGGGATGGCCAAGCTATTCCACCGCAAGGCAAGTGGGTCCAGGGGGGAGCCGGTAGATACACGCTTTGCGAAAGATGCAATAACGTTACGGGCTCCTGGTACGGCACTCCTTACATCACGTGGACTAAGCAGGCGTTCGAACGGATCGAGCGTTCGAACGGCACACTTTCGCTCGCCTATCCATATCGCATCTATCCGCTCAGGGTATTGAAGCAAGTGACCGCAATGTTTTGCAGCGCATGTGGCCCGAAGCTTCAAGAGAGATTTCCAGAAATCTCGCGTTTTGTTCTTGACAAGGAACGACGGCACCTTCCGCACGACCTGCGCGTGTTCGCATACCTAATCGATCCAAGAAAGTCGGTAGGCAATCGGCAATCCCCGATGTCGGGAGTGATGGTCGGAACCAAGCAGTACATCTTTGCTGAGATCGCGTTCGCGCCGTTTGGTTTTGTTCTTACCGGAGATGTTGAGCCGATCAATTTCGACCTGTTGGACATCACACATTTGGGCGGCTCGTCTTACCATCACAGCGAGACCATCTTCATGAAGATGCCAGTGCTACAGATCAATACATGGCTGCCGGGTGATTTCCGATCCAAGGAAGAGATCATGAAAACCATCGAGGCCAACGAGACCGTGGGGCGCGTGAACCTCGACGTTCTGGGGAGCTAGTACAACAGAGTACATTTAATGCGATGCATTTTCTGTTCGAATGAGCGCCCGCCCAGCTTGGAGCATGTGTTTCCGCTGGCTATCGGCGGGCATATCACAACTGACCGGGTGTGCAGGGAGTGTAATTCGACACTAGGAAGTCGGGTCGATGCGGCTCTCTGCGATTTCCTGCCGATCCGGCAGCGCCGGGCGGAGCTTGGTTTAGCAGGCAATTCCGGCGTACCGCCCGGACAGTTTGAATTGCTTACTGGCGATGTGGAGATAGTCGGGACAGGCGGCGGGCGGCTCCAAGTGACTTACGATGAGGCCAGCAAGCAACTTGATTTGCGGCGGCTCTACCAAGCGTCCAATGTTGTTACGCCGGATGGACAGAAAATTCGGCAAATCACTGTTGATGCGAGGGACAAAGATCAAATCCCGGTCATCTTAAAGCGAGAACGGGAACGCCACCACCTACCACCGTTGTCGATTGAAGAACTCGCTATTGAGGCGAGCAAATTCACGGCCGAAAGAATAGAGCAGCCCACCGTGCTCAAGAATATTAGGGCCAGTTACGCATACTTGCGTCATGCGTTGTTCAAGATCGCTTATGAACTGGCCTTCTCATGGCTGGGCGACACTTATCTCGACGACCCGCTGGCAGACGAACTTCGGAAGGCGATTTGCAGTCCCGACCTTGCATCGATGGATAGCTTCGCGGGGTACATCGGCAATGCGCCCGATTGTAAAGCGTTTGCGCCATATTGGATACCACACCCGGCGCATCATCTCGCGTACTCCCAAGTCAAAGAGAACCACGTTATGATCGCCGTTCGCATATTCGATTTATACGCGGCCTGTGTAGCAGTGAGTAGAAATGCGACCCAATATTTCGGTGGCCCTGCCGCACATCCAACGGAGTTGCGATTTCTTGCACTAGATGCCGTCAGTGGAAAAATAGTCGATACGACTTTTGCAGAGGAAACCCACCGCATGGTTACATCGATGCTGGCTTCTGGGACATTTCCTGCGCCGGTGCCAGACCCGCTCTAATCGTAATCAAGTAGCATCGATGCTGCGCTTCGCGATGCTTTGCCCATGTCGCCGCGTCGTGCTCGTGCGGCTCGCGGGCCTCTTCGGTTTTGATCGTTTCTATCGGCCATTAGTTGGTCGTCGCCATTACCGCAGAAACGTGGCCGCTCCAGAGCTTCCAGGCAGCTGCCATGTCGGCGCGAGAGCGGGCTCTTGGAACGAAGGTTGTCGTCCTTGTTTGTTTTTCAACAATGTTGAAAATTTCCGACAGGCTTCCCCTAAGCAGCGCACCCCTCTTGGGGGACAGCAAACCGGCAATGAAGCCGTCAAGCTCTTCGGGCAGCATCGTTTCCTCGCCGAGGGCGAGCAGTTCCTCGTCAAGCTGCTTGAGGCGGCGCGACAAACCGGACATGGGCGCTCCAATTCCAATGGCAGCACTTCGCGAAGGGCGAGCCTGATACCCTCAACAACCTTCAACCTTGTTTGTTTTCAAGGCTTTCTAATAAGTAAGAAGACAGACAAGCAACCTTGAGCGGTTGCCTTGTGTCTCCTGATCGGGGGAAACAAACAAGGATACCAACAAGGTTAACAAGCTTCATCTGGATACCTTCAGTCAGTGTCCATGGGTCCTCGGCGCATACGGGGCAAGCTCGCGGCCCGGCGTGGGGGAAAACGACTTCTGAGCCGCACTCGGAGCTCACCGAGACTGGTGAGCCCAAGGCTCCAAAACGGTATTGTAGGTAAGGCTGTAGGTTGTCGTGGATGTAAGCCAAATAATGTTGTCAATTCAGATAGTTAATAGAAAATATGGCGGAGAGAGTGGGATTCGAACCCACGGTACAGTTTCCCGCACACACGCTTTCCAAGCGTGCGCCTTAAGCCACTCGGCCATCTCTCCGGATGGCACTGTCTTGAAGGGCCATGACGACTTTTGCAAGTGAGCGCGGCCGTTGCGCCGGACATTTCCGCAACTCTTTGAATATTATAGATAATTCAATACCTCGACCGATGCCGGATTTTCCCTTCGCGGGGGCTTGAACCGGAAACCCGTCAACGGCGACGATTGAAGTGTGCGGCGATTGAGCCGGCGGAGGCGTGGCATGACGGTCGAGCGGTGGCTTGTGTTTTCGATGTTGATGCTCGCGGTATCGGCCGGCGGCGCCGGGCCGGCGCAGGCCCAGGCCTGTAGCCGCGTGGGCGCGGACGTGACCTGCGACGACGGCCGCAGAGGCGTGTGGTCGGGCGATGCGATCATCTGGGCCGACGGCACGCGATCGAGCCTGGCGTCGCCGCACCCGAGCGTCATCATCGGCAACAAGTCCTCGGTCGTCGTGGGACAGGGCGTGTTCGTCGGCCACGGCAAGGGCGTGGTGCCGCTGGAAAATCCGAGCGCGCCGGAAAAGGCGCGCTGCCCCGTTCTCGATGGTGTGTCGTATTGCGATTAGAAGTGATGGCTCAACGCGAGAGGACTATTGATACCGCCCGCCTGAATTGACCGAGCGCAGCGGCCACAATGTCGGCGGCTCCGGCGACGGCGGCTCGGTGGCACCTCGGCCGCTCTGGATCCCCTGCAACGCGTCGACGAAATCGGCAAACCATCGCTGGATCGTGTGGCTGCGCAGTTTCTGCATCATCGCTTCCCAGCGCATGCGCCGCTCGGCCAGCGGCATCGAGAGCGCGGTCGCAATCGTCCGCGCCATGCCGTCGATATCATGGGGATTGACCAGCAGCGCGGTGTCCAGTTCGTTCGCGGCGCCGGCGAATTTCGACAGCACCAGCACGCCGGGATCGTCGGGATTCTGCGCGGCGACATATTCCTTGGCGACCAGATTCATGCCGTCATGCAGCGGCGTCACCACGCCGACCTGGGCGGTGCGATAAAGGCCGGCGAGCACGGTCTGGCTGAAACCCTTGTTGAGATAGCGGATCGGGGTCCAGTCCACCTCGCCATGACGGCCGTTGACATCGCTGACGAGTTTGGCGAGTTCGCTCTGCAGATTGCCGTAAGCCTCGATCGAACCCCGCGAGGGCGTTGCGATCTGAAGCAACGACACCGTGCGGCGAAGCGCCGGCTGCGAGGTCCACATCCGATCGAACGCACTGATGCGGTTGACCAGCCCCTTGGAATAGTCCAGCCGATCGACCCCGATCGCGAGCTTCTCGCCATTGAGGCTTCGCCGCAGCCGCGACACATCGGGATGCGACAGCGCCTTGGCGGCCTGGCGGGCGAATTTCTCCGGGTCGATGCCGATCGGAAACACCGCGACGCGGGTTTTGCCGAAACGCGAGGCGACGATGCCGTCTTGCACGACGAGGCCCAGATTCAACTCGATGTAGGACAGAAAATTCTCGCAATCGTCCTGGGTCTGGAATCCGATCAAATTGCAGGCCAGCATCGCCTCGATCAGCTCGCGGTGATGGGGCACGCCTTCGATGATGGTGCGCGCGGGCCA
>Ga0210389_10004444_pt1 | contig 10888 bp, 9 predicted proteins | sample IncBWH28OmetaG_FD_160127 | JGI IMG/M metagenome (GOLD analysis project Ga0210389, IMG submission 160127) | Forest soil microbial communities from Barre Woods Harvard Forest LTER site, Petersham, Massachusetts, United States - Inc-BW-H-28-O ... | reverse complement strand
CGAGCGCGGCCTTTAGCGTTGCTCCCGTGACATTTGAGCCGGCGCGCTTGATGGCCTCGGCGAGCAGCATGCCGATATCGTAGTTCTGCGCAATCCACCAATGACCGGGTTCAGGATAGTTGTTGTACTTGGCTTTGAATGCCTCGCGGAACTCAGCGATGGCTTTGTAGCGGGGGTCTTCCGGAGGAAACGCTTCCCAAACCGAGAAGGGGGCCGTCGCGAAATAGGTTCCGTCGACCGCCGCGGGACCACCGATTTGTAGCAACGTTGATATTCCCGCGACCGGAAACACGGTGCTGCCAAACACATTGGCGGTGTAACCGATTTCGGCCTTTTGTTTCAAAATCAGACCGGCCGCAGGTCCTGCACCCGTGACCAGGATCCAGTCAGCGCCCGCCGACTTGAACTTGGATAACTGCGGGATGAAGTTCTTGTCGGTGGCGGAGTTATAGCTTTCGGCGGCCACCACTTTGAGGCCCTGCTTTTCGGCCTCGTCGGCCCAGGTTTTGGCAAGCGTTCTGGCCCAAACATCGATGGCGCTCAGGATCGCGACCGACTTGGCGCCTTTCTTTTTCAGGAACGCGATGGCGACCGGTGCTTCCTCTTCCGGAGTGGGCGCGGTGGCGAATGCATAATTGTGCTTGGTGGGCAGTATCGTCGAACCCACCATGTCTACGACCTGGCTCTTTTCCATCATCGGCGCCACAGCCTCGACAATATCGCTTCGCACCGGCCCGACAACGGCCAGGACCTTTTCCCCCTCGAGCAGATTGACGGCCAAGGGAACTCCCTTGGTGGCATCCGATTCATCGTTCAGCGGAATGATCTTGATCATCCGCCCATTGACGCCGCCGCGCTTGTTGATCTCATCGACCGCCAGCATCAGGCCGTCACGGCCGCCGAGACCCATATTCGCGACGTAGCCCGAAAATGAACTCAACATGCCGATCTTGTAGGGCTCGTCAGCACCATAGACACTGGTGGCGGCGACGCTCAGCGCTACGGCCAGCACCGCCTGCGCAACCCTGCGAATTCTCATGTAACGTCTCCCCACCTATTTTTTCTAGATCGTCACCGCGTCGTCGGCGATATCAGGTTCGCCCGTTATGACAGGCATTTCCTAGCGAAGCATCTTATGGAAGTCTGCCCCCGTGCGAACCGGCTAATTCCTGATAGGAAGCATCACAAAAGATGATATAGGCGGCGCCCTCGGCAGACGGCGATATTGTAATATCGCGCCGCAGCATCATCACGGCGACCGATAGTCAGTATCAGAATTTGGCCAATTCTCCGCCGTGCACGGATCGACGAATAATGACGATACCGATCCGACGTCGATCCTGGCCACGAATCCAAATCAACCAACCAGGAAACTAATCAAAGCTCATGGGACTGAAACAGGCGATCAATTTCGACGATATCAGGGTTCTGGCGCGCAAGCGGCTGCCGCGGATCGCGTTCGACTTCATCGATGGCGGCGTGGACGGCGAGGCGGCGCTCGAGCGCAACCGCGTCGCGTTCGATCGTTACAGGCTTCTGCCGCGCTATTTGATCGACGTCGAGAACCGCAGCCAGGCGGTGAACCTGTTCGGTCAGGATTATGCAAGCCCGTTCGGGATTTCGCCGATGGGCATCGCCGGGTTCTTTCGCCCCGGCGCGGATTTGATGCTGGCGCGTGCAGCCGCGCGTTTCGACGTTCCCTACATCATGTCGAGCGCGAGCTGTGACTCGATCGAAGCCGCCATGGCGGAGGCGCCGAAGACGACGTGGTTTCAGATCTACGGCACGCGCGACCCGGCTATCACCCTCGATCTCGTCCGTCGCGCCAAGGCGCTTGGCGTGCGCGTGTTGCTGATGACTGTCGATACGCCTGTCATGGGCAAGCGCGAGCGCAACATCCGTAACGGATTCCGTCGGCCGATGAAGATGACCCCGTCGGTCATCTTGCAGGGATTGAGCCGGCCTGGTTGGACCTATCGGTATCTCACCCAGGGCGGGATTCCGACGATGGAAAACTGGCGTCCCTATGCTCCCGCCGGCGCTAGTGCGGGTGCGATCGCCGATCTCTACGGCGAGCAGACTCCGGCGCCGGCCCAGACCTGGTCGATCTTCGAACAGGTTCGCAAGGCCTGGGACGGGCCGCTGGTCGTCAAGGGCGTGATGCATCCGGCGGATGCGCTGAAATGTGCCGAACTCGGCGCCAACGGCGTGATGGTGTCGAACCACGGCGGGCGGCAGCTCGATAGCGCGCCCGGCTCGATCGACATGCTGCCGGCGATCGCCGACGCGGTCGGGGGCCGGATGGAGGTGCTGATCGACAGCGGCTTCCGGCGCGGCAGCGATGTCGGGAAAGCATTGTGCCTCGGTGCCAAGGCTGCGTTCTTCGGCCGGCCGGCGATGTTCGGCGTCGCCGCCGGCGGAGAGACCGGGGCAGGTGAGGTGATCAACATCATGCGTCAGGAAATCAGCCTTCTCATGGGCCAACTCGGCTGGACCGATCTCGGCAAGGCAGGTCCGGACAGTCTCATCGATCTTTTGGATCCACGAGCGGGACGAAATTAGCGGGCGGAAACAATCGGTAAACTTCTGATGAAGAGCGATCGACGAGGACCACTGTGACCAAACGCATGCATTTGATCGGCTTCTACATGCACAGCCCGATCAATCATACCGCGCTGAGCTGGGCCGATCCGGAGGACGACCGCGTGGAAGGCATGCGGCAGTTCGAGCATTGGAAGAACCTCGCACGGACACTCGAGCGCGGAAAATTCGACGCGGCGTTCTTCGCCGATACACCGGGCGGGATGGAGCGCTACAAGGAAAGCTTCGAAGACTATGTCCGTCACGGCGTCACCTGGCCGAGCCATGATCCGATGGCGCTTCTGGGCGTGATGCTGGCGGAGACGAAGCATCTCGGGCTCGCGGTCACGGCGTCGACGGCGGGAACGCATCCTTATCATACCGTGCGCCGTCTCTCGACGCTGGATTATCTCAGCGGCGGCCGCGTCGGCTGGAATATCGTTTCAGGCCATCTGCGTGGCGAACATCGCGCACTTGGCCTGGATCAGATCGAGCACGACAAGCGGTACGATCAGGCCGACGAATACATGGATATCTGTTACGCGCTGTGGAACGGGGTCAAACCCGGGGCCATTCTCTTCGACAGGCAGACGGGCAAGTTCGCCGATCCGAGCAAGGTCGACGTCATCGATTTCGTCGGTTCGCACTACCGCTGCCACACCGTTCCGCCGACGATGCCATCGGCGCAGGGGCGTCCCGTGCTGTTTCAGGCGGGATCGTCAGGTCGTGGACAGAAATTCGCGCTGAAGCACAGCGACGTCGTGTTCTCGATCCAGGCTCGTGGCGTCGATGGAATGAAGTCCTTCATCGAAAAGCTCAACGTCTCGTCGCAGTCCGAGGGACGTGCCGAGCCGCCAAAGGTCGTGTTCGGCATTCAATGCGTGCTTGGCGGAACCGAAGCCGAAGCCAAGCGCCGGCAGGCCGAAATCTTCGATCGCATTCCGCTGGACGCCGCGCTCAGCCGTATGTCGGGCACGCTTGGTATCGACTTCAGCAAGATCGATCTCGACACTCCTCTCGCAGCCAATACCACCGATGCATCGCGCGGCATGCTGATGGCGTTGGCGAACATGACCGGTGACGGCAACGCGACTGCGCGTGATGCGGCGCGAATCTTCGGCGCGACTTGCGGCATGCCGCAACTGGTCGGCACGCCGGAGCAGGTCGCTGACCAGATGGAGCATTTGTGGCGCGCCAGCGGTTGTCACGGTTTTAATATCACGCCGACGACCAACACCAAGAGCATCGAAAACTTCGTCGATGAAGTGGTGCCGTTGCTTCAAGGCAAGGGAGTTTTCCGCACCGACTACGAGAGCGAAACCTTTCGCGACAACCTGATGAACTGAGCTTTCGTCTTAAGAGGCGCTTCGAGATGCCGGATAGGCCGCACACACGAACCCCAAAACTACAGGTGCCTTCCGGCGCCTGCGATACGCATATGCACATCTACAACAGCGCATATCCGGCGTCGTCGAAAGCCTGGCTCTTTCCGCCCGATTTCAGCGTCGATGACTATCGCAAGATGCAAGCGCGTCTCGGCCTGCGGCGGACAATCATTGTGCAACCGGTGACTTATGGATTCGACAACAGCTGCACGCTCGACTCGGCCGCGTCGTTCGGCGGCAACGCCCGCGCGGTCGTGACGGTCCCGACCAGCGTCACGGACAGTGAACTCGAACAGCTCTGGCAACGCGGCGCGCGCGGCCTGCGTTACCATCAGATGCGAGGCAGCGTCACCGAATGGTCAGATGTGCCCGTCATGGCCGAACGCATCCGCGGGACTGGCTGGCATCTTCAGATTCAGTTCGACGGGTTGGAATTTCCCGACCATGAGGGGCTCATCGCCCGCTTGCCCTGTACGGTGGTGATCGATCACATGGGTCGATATGCCCGGCCGCTACCGCTCGAACACCGCGCCGTCCAGTCGCTGTTGCGGATCGCGGCACGCGAAAACGTCTACGTCAAGCTGTCGGGCGCCTATCACATCGCCCATGCGAGTGGCCCCGATTACAAGGAAGTGGCGCCGCTTGCGCGAGCCCTGGTCGAGCAGGGGACCGAGCGTCTGCTGTGGGGATCGGACTGGCCGCATCCGACCGAGACGGCGGAGACGATGCCCGATGACGCCGATCTCCTGGATCTCCTCTTGGCCTGGATACCCGATGCCACGGCCCGCCGCGTCGTCCTCTCCGACAATCCCGCGCGTCTTTATCGGTTCGGACCATAGATCGGCGCCGGGAACCTCGACATGCCATTTGCTGCGTCGCAACAAACCTTAAACCCGAGATCGACTCGGAACGGATGCACCGCCAAAGTATCAGATATACTGATGCAGGGCTGGGCGGACCGTTTCATCTACCTGATGGAAGGGCCCGCCCGGCCTGACGCAAACCATTGGGTTAGGTGGAATATGCTCTCCAGAATGACGCTGGATCAACTCCAGATGCTGATCGCTGTCGCGGACACCGGCAACTTTTCTGCGGCTGCCCGAAAGGTCAATCGTGTTCAGTCCGCGGTCAGCCAATCGATTCAATCGCTCGAGGACGCGCTCGATCTCAAGCTGTTCGACCGCTCGAACAAACTGCCGCTTCTGACCGATGCCGGTAAAGCGATCGTCCAGGACGCCCGCCGGATACTCAACAGCACCGACGCGCTTCGCTCGCGGGCGAAGAATATGGCGTCCGTAGCCGAACCGGAAATCAGTCTCTCGATCGAGCAGGTGTTTCCAAGCACGGTGTTGATTGAAAGCCTGCGCGCATTCCGAGGACGTTTTCCTCTCGTCTCGGTGAATCTGTTTGCTGAAGGGCTCGGAGCGCCGGAGCAATCCCTGTTCGAAGGAAATGTACGGCTTGCGATCTACTCGACCGCTCTCGACGGCATGCCGGGCTATCAGATGGAATTTCTCGGCGATGTGCCGATCTCGCTGGTGGCATCATCCCGGCATCCCCTGGCGCAAATCAAGGGGCTGATCCCGCAGTCCGTGCTGGAAGAGCACATTCAATTGACCATGATCGACCGGACCAAGCGCTACCGCGGCGTGGTGATGGGGACGCGTACGTGGGCCTTCATCGATCAGTTCAGTCGCCTTGATTTCGTCCGTAACGGCTTCGGCTGGTGCGCCATGCCGACGCATCTTGCTCAGAGCTATCTCGACTCCGGCGAGTTGGCGGAATTGAAACTCGCGGCGCATGCTGGCGAGCCGCTAAGGTTTCCGCTCTATGCCGTCCATAAGGTCGAGCAGCCGCCGGGACCGGCGGCGCAATGGCTGCTGGGTGAACTGCGGCGGCGTTTTTCCGAATGGATCGAAGCGACCGCCGATGATCAGTCGTTGCGCAGGGGCATTCAGATCCGTGTGACGACGGTTTGAAAGTAACGGCGGCATGTGCCGCGGAATCGACACTGGGGATGTAATGGGCCAGGCCGCTGAGCAGAAGTCGTCGATGAGATCGCCTGTCGAGAGCGGAGATCCTCGCATCGAGGCGGACGGCTTTCGCCGCAGCCTTGCCGAATTCGCGACCGGTGTAACGGTCATCGCCACGTCCGTGGATGGTGAGCGTTTCGGTCTCACCTCGAACTCCTTTGCCTCAGTCTCGCTAGATCCTCCGTTGGTGCTGTGGTCGATACGCCGCGAGAGCAAAAGTTTCGCCGCCTTCGCGGCCTGCTCCCATTTCGCCGTGAACATTCTCGCCGATGATCAGATCGAGCTGTCGCAGCGCTTTGCGCGGTCGGGACCAGACAAGTTTAGGGATCTCGACTGTCACGCGGGGCAGGGGGATGCGCTGCTGTTCCCAGGCGTGGCGGCCTCCTTCGAATGCGTCCGCACCCAAACCTATGATGGCGGCGATCATCTCATTCTGGTCGGGCAGGTCCTGCGCTACAGCCGCTATGATCGCCAACCGCTGTTGTTCGTTAAAGGTCGCTATGCGGTCTCGGCCGATCACCCCGACACGCGCATTTTTACCACCGACGCAAAAACGGGCCAGCTTGAAGATGGCGAGGAGCGCGTGCTGTCCAACCTCATGATCCGCGCCTACAGCGCCATTGCGTCACGGCTGGAGCGAGGGCGGCAAACGGCTGGCCTCGGGCTCACGCTGATGCAGGCGCGTCTGCTTCGGGCCGCAGCATCGTCGCCGGATCGCACGATCGACGAGTTGATGCCGGAACTGTTGCTCGATTTCAACGCCAGCCGGAATCTTCTGGGGTCGGTCGTGTCGTTGGGCCTCGTTGCCGTTGACGGCCGGGGACGCGTTCGGCTCACAGCCGAAGGCGAGGCGCGTCTTCACGCCATCGTCGCGCACGCGCATGCCAACGAGGAGGTCATGTTCCAGGACATCCCTGAAACAGACCTCGCGACGGTCAGGCGTGTTCTCAACACGATGGTGTCGAAGCAACTTGGCCACGCAAACTCGGCGGCGGCCCGATGATCTAGCGCTTCAATACAGACGGTTTTACCTTCGGAAAGGAAATCATCTTGCAATCAGTGGTCTACAAACGAATTCCCCGGATCGATCCGGTCCTCATCGAGCGCGCCAAACGTATCAACGTCGCCGACCTGCATGAAGGGCTGGGGCCGGTCATCGGACGGCAATGCCTGATGCAGCCGCAAATGCGCGCGCTGTTCCCGACCGCCCGCTTGTGTGGCCAGGCCATCACCTCCTTCAATTTTCCCGGCGACAATCTCATGCTTCATGCGGCCTTCCGGGTCGCCGAGCCGGGCGACATTCTGGTTCTGACCAATGGCGGCAGCCCGCAAGGCGCGCTGTGGGGAGAAATCGCGACCTACTACAGCCAAATCCGGAAACTCGGTGGCGCGGTGATTGATGGCGCGACGCGGGACACGCTGCAGATCACCGAGATGGCGTTTCCGGTTTTCGCTTCGCATATCTCGGTATCCTATCCCGGCAAACGCGGGCCGGGCGCGGTCAATGTGCCGGTCGTGGCGGCCGGCGTGACCGTCAATCCCGGTGACCTGGTGGTGGGCGACGCGGATGGCGTCATTGTCATTCCGCCGGCTCATGTCGAAACGGCCGTCGGCAATGCCGAAGCCCGAATGGCGAAGGAGGCGGAGATCAAGCGGGGGCTCGACCAAGGCAAGACGTTGTACGATCTGGGCAACATGAAACCGCTGTTCGAGGCCGCCGGCATCGTGGAGATCGACGGCATCTGGAGCGATGCTAAATCCGGGCGGCTGGCTGGTCCATTGGCTCCAATGAAACAATCCTGAAACCATTTAGTTGGCGGGTGAAAACAGCCCGAAACGGTGCGCTGCGATGATCCACCTGCCTCAGCCGAGGTGGAATATTGGAGGTCGCCAATGACTGCACTTGTCCAAGCTCTTTCTCGCCTGTCAGGGACCGACACCGAGACGGACGTTTTCACGATCGTCGCGGTGTTTTGCGGCGTCGGTCTGCTTGTATCTCTCACGTTGGCGACTTACGGCCTCGATCTGAGCCCGGGCTTCTTCTAGCTGACTGGAGCTGGTCCGGCTTTCACGTTGTTGTTCTGGGCCCAGCAAATTCGACGTTTTGCCGGAAACGATTTCTGAACGGGTGGTACTCCAGGATAACCGCCTGTTGAAATGGACATCGAACCGGCCACGTGAGCATCAATGATTCAGGCGATACGGCGCCGCTGCTGGATGTGCGGCGCGCCTGCCGTTTCCGGATGCGACGCGAAACTGGTGATGAAGGCGGCATCCTCCCGCCAACTCGATGGACTTGGCTACCCGGTCCAGAGGGGCCGAAGGCTGGATAAGGTCCGGATCGAAATGCCGCGTTGTGGCAGCTGCCGTAGCTGGGTCAGTGGCTGGATTGCGGTTCTAGCCGTTGTCGTGGTGATGGCCGGTATCGCTGGTACCCTCGTCCAATCTTTTGTGTTCCCCGCAGCCGTAGCGCCGGCTTGGCTCAAGGTCCACCACCATGGCATTGGCAACGTCGGAACCGGTATCGGCCTCATACTTGGCTTCATTGTTGCCCTGCTGGGGATGGCATGGGAACGCAAGCGATCGGGGCGGCAATCGGCCAACACCTACCCGCCTGTTGTGAGCTTGCGCCGGTTGGGCTGGAGCTTTTTGTCGGACTAGTGGAGCGGATTTGACATTCGCTACCGGGAATCGGACCACTAGACTGGCAGCCAGCCAGCGTGAACGCGGCAGTCAGAGCCAGGGAGTTAAAACATTGACGCGTGAAGGACTATTCGATCCCGCCAGCTTGCCGCGCGGCGTGGGGGCCCAATGACGGCCTCGTCGCGCCGTTGTGCGCTCGTCACCGGCTCAAGTGGAGGGCTCGGCTATGCGATCGCCGAGAGCCTCGCTGCTGCCGGACATGACATCGTGCTGCATGGAATCGACGAACCGGAAAAGGTCGAGCCGGCGCGGATCGCGTTGCGAAGCCGTCACGCCGTGACGGTAGTTTACTGCCGGGCCGACCTGTCCGAATTCACCGGCGTCGAACGGTTGATGACGTTTACGCGGGAGGCGATCGGTGATCCCGATATCGTCGTCAACAACGCGGTGGTCCGGCATTTCGCGCCGATCGAGCAGTTTTCGCACGCCGATTGGCAGCGCTCGCTGGCCGTCAATCTGACGGCGCCGTTTCATATTATTCGGCTGGCGTTGCCTGCGATGCGGGCCAAGGATTTCGGCCGCATCATCAACCTGTCCTCGCACTATGGCCAACGCGGCGCGCAGGGCCGCGCCGATTACGTGACAACCAAGACCGGCGTTATCGGCCTGACCCGCGCCGTGGCGATGGAGACAGTTGGCACCGGCATCACCTGCAACGCGATCAGCCCCGGAACATTGCCGACGCCCGCGATCATGAGCCGCATTGATACCATGGCGTCTTCGCGCGGCATCTCGCATGACGAAGCGACACGCGAATATATGAAGGAGCGCCAGCCCAGCGGCCGTTTTGTCCGTCTGGAGGACGTCGGAGCGATGGCAGCCTTTCTGTGCAGCCCGGCTGGCCGCGACATCACCGGCACAGTTATCCCGATCGACGGCGGCTGGTCGGTGGCTTGAGGGTTGATGATCGGGCCAATGAAAGGCCGGCCTTAACGTTTTAGCTGGATTGATGATGCTTGAATCGTCAAGTGGGCTGCCGCCATTTGGCGACACCGCGCCAAACTCTTCGGACTTTATTAACGATAGTTTCCCGCCAGATGAGCAAGACCGACACCGATCTGATGACGCGTCGATCGCTGAAAGCTGTATGCGCGCTGCTGATCGGCTGCGCGGTTGCAATGCTCGCCATTCGAGCGTTGAACGATCGCTTGTGGTCGGATGAGCTTTTCACCACGATACTGCTCGGCGCGCACGATCTGCCCAAACTCTGGGCCGGAATAGCTTTAGGCCTCGATGGTAACCCGCCGCTCAATTTGACCGCGGCTTGGCTGATGAATGCGGTTTTGCCACCAGCGGTATCGTCGGTGGTCGCTCTCAAACTCGTTACGCTGACGCTGACAGGTGTTGCTATGGTTGTGCTTTGCCGTGTCGGTCGGCGCGTCGTGTCGAGCGAAGCGTGCTGGATCGGTGCGCTGCTGTTTGTGACGTTGAACGATAACGTTGTTCGTACTGCGTTCGAACTGCGAAACTATGCGCTTTACTTTTTGATGGCGGCGCTCGCCGTCCTTTTTCAGCAACGGTTGATCGAGCGTCAGCGTCGATCCGACGTCTTCGGGCTTGCGATCGTGTATGTGGGGCTGACGCTCGTGCATACGTTTGGCATCCTGTATGTCGTTTGCACGGCGCTTGCCGGCGCGCTGAGTCAACTCCGCGGCTCACGCTCTGCTCTTCGATCCACGGCGATCGCGGTTGCTCCTTCGATCCTCGTGCTGGCGGCCTGGAGCCCCTTCCTTCGCGGGCAGCTTGAGATCGTAAAGCCCTATTCCTGGATCGAGCCGCCGGGCCTGCCGGAATTGCTGGAAACCCTGTTTGCGTCGAAGACGTCCATGTGGGTCACGTTGCTGGAGCTGCTGTGTCTGGCGAGCGTCGTGATTCCTCGGGTCCAAAAAGGAGTTGATCTTCCTGCTGCCGTCCATGATCCGCGATGGCAACCCCAGCGCTATGTAATTCTCATCTTCGCCGGAATAACGGGGGTTACATTGGCTGGATGGATCGTTGCCAAGGTGTCGTATCCCTTGTTTGTGCCGAGGTACTTCACGCCGCAACTGATCGCAAGCTTGGCTGTTCACCTCGCATTTGGCGAATGGCTGATCCAAAACGCCTGGCGAAGGCGAAATGCTGTCATCCTCGTTAGTATCGCGATCGCTTTCGTGGCGGTGCAGAATGTTGCCTATCTTTTACGGCACT